>Ga0114962_10005104_pt1 | contig 10325 bp, 6 predicted proteins | sample C_130820_MF_Meta_FD_87017 | JGI IMG/M metagenome (GOLD analysis project Ga0114962, IMG submission 87017) | Freshwater microbial communities from Lake Croche, Canada to study carbon cycling - C_130820_MF_MetaG | ecosystem: Environmental > Aquatic > Freshwater > Lake | place: Lake Croche, Canada...
CCATACCTCTTATAAGGAAACGATGGATAAAGAAAAGGCAATTGTAAATATGGTAGGCCGAATGGGTATAGTAACTTTGTTTTGTAATATCAATGCTGCTATTGGATTCTTTGTTTTTGCTTTTACCAAAAGTCCATTATTAAAAGAATTTGGTTGGGTTTCGGGTTTAAACATCATGGCTTTATTTTTTATCAGTCTATTTTTTATACCACCCATTTTAACTTATTTAAGTGCTCCCAAACCAAAACATGTTAGGTATTTGGATAATAAATTTTTAGATAAGGTGCTTGTGAAAATTGAACGCTGGACATTCACACATACTAAATGGGTTTTTGGAATTACGATTGTTCTTGTTGCCGTTTCAATTTTTGGATTAAATAAAATAAAGAAAGAAGCATTTATCGTAGATGATTTACCTAAAAAGGATAAACTTTATACTGACCTTAAATGGTTTGAAAAAGAAGGGGGAGGTGTAATGCCTTTGGAAATTGTCATCAATGCTAAAAAGAAAAATGGTTTAATCAGTCCAAAAAATATTGAAAAAACATTGGGCGATATCGATGAACTACACAATTATTTAAATGCACAACCAGAATTAGGTAAACCATTAGGATTAGTGGAGGGGGTTAAATTTGTTAAACAGGTTTATTATGACGGAGATAGTTCATCTTATGCAGTGCCGGCTGGACCAGAGTTGCTTTCCATGAAAAGTTACTTTAATCTAAACAACAATAGTCAATCAGCTGCAAATAATAATTCAAATAATCCAACACAATTATTGTATAAGTTTATCGACAAAGAAAAACAGTCCACTAGGGTTAGTGTAAATATGAAAGATATTGGTAGTGCGCAATTACCTGCTTTTTTAAACAAAGTAGACAGTGCAACCAAAGCTATTTTTGATGCATCAAAATATGAGGTAGTGATTACAGGAAGCAGTGTGACCTTTTTAGAGGGAAGTAACTTTATTATTAAAGGGTTAAGTGAGTCTATTTTATGGGCGTTTTTATTAATTGCCTTTTGTATGATTTTCTTATTCCGTTCATTCCCCATTTTGATGTGTTCTTTGATACCCAATATTGTACCCTTGCTGATAACAGCTGGCGTAATGGGTTGGTTAGGTATTTCATTAAAACCTTCCACTGTTTTAGTATTTAGTGTCGCTTTGGGAATTGCGATTGATGTAACTATTCGTTTCTTAGTAAACTATAAACAAGAATTGCCCCATTTAAACAATCAAATAAATATCACCCTAACACAAACTATTAGACATACTGGTATAAGTATAATTTATACCTCCTTGGTGTTGGTTGCTGGATTTGTAATATTTTGTTTCAGTGATTTTGGAGGCACAAAAGCATTAGGTTGGTTAACCTCTTTAACATTGGTTGTGAGTACCCTAACTAATTTAATTTTATTGCCAGCGCTTATTAAAACATTTATTAAACAACGATAATTAATTTTACCATCGCTATTTTAGGATACTTCCCAGTTTTTCTTGTAATGCGGATCCCCTTAATTCTTTTGCAATAATTATTCCATTGGTATCCAATAATACATTAAATGGGATGCCCTCAAATTGATAGGTATTTACAACGGTGCTTTCCCATTTTTTTAAATCGCTAATATGTTGCCAGTTTAATTTATCTGCTTTAATTGCTTCTGTCCATGCGGCTTTATCATCGTCTAATGAAACACCTAAAACAGTAAATTTTTTACTTTTGAATTTTTCAAAAGCACTTACCACATTTGGGTTTTCAGCTCGGCAAGGTCCGCACCAACTAGCCCAGAAATCTACCAATACATATTTTCCTTTAAGACTACTTAGTGTTACAATTTTTCCATTAGGGTCTGCCATTGCAATTTCGGGAGCAGGTTGTCCAATAGATAAAGGACTAGGCGGTATGTTATTTTTAATTTGATTAGTCATTGCTGTTACAAAATTCTTCAAAGATTCAGATTTTGTTTTTTCAGCAGCAGCTCTTGCATATGCTAACACTTGAGATGTTTCAATGGGTAGTCTTTTATTACATTGAATTAATGCAAACTGAATGAACGTAGGGTTGTTAGATTCATTAATTGCATTAAGTACATAATTGTTTAATTGGTTCATTTTATTAGATCTCTCTTTTTGCAAACTATCAATGATGCTTGGTGCACCATTGACATCTTGCAATACGTCAAGATTATTACTAATTAAAAACAAGGCCTCATTTTTTTTATCATATTCTTTTAAGAAGTTATACAATGCGTTTGTATTGTCTGAGCCAACAATATTAGTAGATTTAATATTTTTTTTATCCGAATTAAGTTTAATTTCTTTTACATCATTGATAAACAATAGTTCAAATTTACTTGTATCTTCTTTATCAAGAACAATATCGTACAACCCCTCGCTTTTAGCTAAAAAACTAAAATTATAATTGCCGTTTTCATCTGTAGTGGTAGTATCAATTGATGAGCTTGTTATATCCAGCCCCTCAAATTTTAGTTCTTGTAAGATTAGCTTTTGTTTAGGCGCATTTTTGATTTCACCACTAATTTTATATCTAGCTTCTTCGTTTTTTAATTTACAACCCATGCCTGCAATTATGATTACAACTAGGATGTAAATTGTATTTTTGAAATTCATTTTCATAAATTATTTTGATAATTTTTGTTCAAGTAATTGAGTCGTTGTTTTAGGATCTGCTTTTCCTTTACTTTTCTTTTTCACTTCTCCTACAAATAAGCCAATCAATCCTTTTTTTCCTTTTTTATATTCGGTAACTTTTTCGGGATTTTCCAATAATACTTCGTTTATCCAATTTTCAATCGCTTCTTGCGATTGTGTTTGAATTAAATTATTGGCTGTTGCATAGGTTAATGGGGATTGTGGGTTTTCCAATATGGCTTTAAAAACTTTGCCAGTTGCTACGGAAAAACTCAATTGACCTTCTTCTACTAATGCTATTAATTCAACAATATGGGTGATCGAATTATTTAATTGACTATAGGTAAGCCCCATTTCACGAAGGTATTCTCTAATAGGACCAATGATCCAATTGGCAACCGCTTTAAAATGGGTAGATTGATTGGTGAGTGCTATAAAAAAATCAGCTTCCTCTTTATTTTCACTCAATTGTTCCAAATCATAATGAGCTAATCCAAACTTCTTTTCCCAGATTGGTTTTAATTGATTAGGAAGCAATGGAAGTGTTTCTTGGATACTTGCTATGTATTCCTTGGTTAAATGAAATGGCGCTAAATCTGGGTCAGGGAAATACCTATAATCATTTGCATCTTCCTTATCTCTTATGGAGAAAGTGGTATCATTGCTTGCATCAAAACTTCGGGTTTGTTGTATGATCTTACCCCCTGTTTCTGTTAATTGGATAAGTCTTTCTATTTCAAATTCAATTGCTTTTTTAATATTACGAATAGAATTTAAATTCTTGACTTCCACTTTTGTACCTAAACTTGTATCTCCTTTTAATCGTATGGAAACGTTGGCATCACATCTTAAATTGCCCTCTTCCATATTTCCATCACAAACCCCAATCCATCTAACCAACTTACGCACTTCTGTTACATATAAAAAAGCTTCTTCTGCTGAATGTAAGCAAGGTTCTGTCACCATTTCAATTAAAGGAGTACCTGCGCGATTTAAATCAATAAGTGTATGCGTGGCAGAAACATCGTGAATGCTTTTCCCAGCATCTTCTTCTAAATGAATGCGGTTTAATTGAATGGTCTTTTCTCCTTCATCTGTTTTTATGACTACTTTTCCACCTATACAAATTGGAGTGGTATGTTGAGATATTTGATATCCTTTTGGTAAATCGGGGTAGAAATAATTTTTTCTTGCAAAGTAGTTGTCTTGAGCAATTTCACAACCACATGCAAGGCCCATTTTTATGGCGTATTCAATGGCTTTTGCATTGGTTTTAGGAAGGGTGCCTGGATGTCCTAAAGTAATTGGACTTATATGGGTATTGGGTGCTGCACCAAAGCTGGTAGTGTCACCACAAAATAATTTACTTTCAGTAGACAATTGAGCATGAATTTCTAGCCCAATGACCGCTTCATATTTTCCCATATTCAACATTGGACAAAAGTACCAAAAAAGGCTGATTTTACCCGATAAAGGAATGGGCATTAAAAAGCCCACTAATCAAGATCGTGGGCTTTTAAAAGTAGATAAACAACTTATTATAAATCAGCTGTTTTTAGTTTTTTAGGAATTTTTACTTCAATTAACTTTTTCTCGTTACCGCGTTTTACCATAAATTTTAAAGTTTGACCTTCTGATAAGTATCCCCATTTTAGGTCATTTACATCGGTGACTTTTTGATTATCATATTGTTCGATAATATCATTTGCTTTAAAACCAGCTTTTTGTGCTGGAGATCCTTCATTGACACTTTTTACTTTTACGCCCTCACCCGTCTCAAGATCTTCTATTGTTATCCCTAATTTAGGTTTATTGTTAAATTTATTTGTCAATCCGTCTAAATTGGGCATATCGGGCATTTCAAAATAAAAATTTTGATTTGGATTATTTGGGTTCATTTTAAATCCTCTACGCATGATATTTGGCATATTCCCATTAGGTGCATTGAAATTGAAATTATTGTTTGAAGCAATGTTTTTGTTTTTTTCTAAAACTGCAACTGTTTTCATTTCTTTTTCATCCCTTAAATAAGTGATATTTATTTTGTCTTGGGGTTTGAAACCACCAACGATATCATATAAGGTTTTTGGACCATCAATAATTTGATCATTTACTTTAGTAATAATATCCTGTTCTTTTAAACCTGCTTTTTGCGCAGCGCTTCCTTCCACAACCGATTTTATGATTACTCCTTTATCAACTGCTTCGGACATTACGCCTAAAAATGCTTTATTCATTGCTGTTGGAGGGGGAGGAGGCATCATATCATCTGATGCATCATCCATATCATCAATTTCTATATCATTTATGGTAGTATCTCCTCTCACTGTAATGGTTTCAGTTTCTTTATCACCATTTTTTATCTTCACTTTCTCTCTTCTAATTATTCTTGGATCATTTTTATCTGCAGGTTGACCATTAATGGTAACCTTATCTCCGTCTACGATAACGGTCATGTTTATAGTGCTATCTAATTTTCTTGTTTTGGCTTTTTGTTTAGAAGTAATTTCAATGACACCATTTTCACCTTTTGTACCATACTTAGCCGTTGCCATTTGTCCCTTTAATACATTCATTGATTTAATATCATTTGGCGAAATGTCATTTATGTTGGCTTGAGGCGTAATAATACCATCTATTACAATCAATGGTTGGGTTGTATCCTTACTATTTTTTTTAATAATTACTACTTCTTGCGCTTTTGTTGAAAGATTTAAAGCCGCAAAGAGTACCAATCCAATTGCAATTTTTTTCATAACTATTATTTTTAAACTCATTTTTTGTGTAGCACAAATGTAAGGAAATAAATTTACTACGAATTTATTCGCAAATGTTAATTTTTTATGAAAATCGCGCATACAAAAAGGCCTTAAATTTTTAAATTTAAGGCCTTGGTTATCAATCTTTTATTTTTTATGCAATCATCGATTTGATGACTTCAATCACAGTTGTCAATTGGGTTGCATCTTGACCACCTGCAGTTGCTAAGGTTTTTTGCCCACCTCCACCACCTTTAATGAGTGGGGCAATTTTTTCTTTAATAATATTAGGGGCTTGCCAATTTTTTGTATCTACTAAATTTTCACTAATAGCCAATGCAATATTTGCCTTGCCATTGGAGGCTGTCGTTAAAATTACTACACTATTATTGTGTAAAGAAACAAGTTGATGTGCTAATTTTTTTAAATTTTCCGCATTGCTAATCTGCACATTCAAACCCAAAAATTGAACACCATTTAATGTTTCAAATGATTTAGCATGTGCCTCAAATAATTCATTTAATATTAAAGCATCCTTACTTTCTAATTTCTTGGATAATTCTTTTTGACTTATTTGTAGGGATTGAATGGTATCGTTTAATAAGTCCACACTTGAATTTTCATTCCATTCTGGCGCTGTAAATGTTATGTTTAACTTAACAGCAATAGTTGCACAAGCTTCTGTTAATTGTACAATTTGTTTATGAAGCTTTTCATTTACTTCGGTCATGTATTTTGCTGCAGCATCGCCCACTACAGCTTCCACTCTTCTTACTCCCGCTGCAACAGATGCTTCTGCTTTTAAAATAAAGTGTCCAATTTCACCCGTATACCCCACATGCGTTCCACCACATAATTCAATTGAATAATTAGGGTCCATTATTACTACACGCACCTTATCGCCATATTTTTCTCCAAACAATGCCATAGCACCTAATGCGATTGCTTCATCCTTACTCATTTCGTTGATGACTACGGGTACATTTTCTTTTATTTTTTCATTCACTATTTTTTCTACAGATACAATTTCTTCATTACTCATTTTTGCAAAATGAGAAAAGTCAAAACGTAATTGAGCTTCATTCACTAAACTACCTTTTTGAGCAACATGTTTTCCCAAAACATTTCTTAATGCAGCATGCAATAAGTGTGTTGCTGAATGGTGTTTGGTAGTGTTGGCTCTTAATGTATTGTTGACTTGCGCTTTTACTTTTGTCCCAATCGTATTTGGCAAATGGTCTGTATAATGAATAAATAAATTATTCTCTTTTTTTGTATCTGTAACTTCTATAACTGATCCATCTTCAAAAGTAAAAGTTCCTTTATCACCCACTTGTCCTCCACTTTCTGCATAAAAAGGAGTGGTTGCTAAAATCCATTGGTATCCTTCTTTCCCTTTTGCTTTTACATTTCGGTATTTAATAACTGTTGTATCTGTTTGTATTTGGTTATAGCCAATGAATGTAGTTGGTACTTCCTCACCAATCACTATCCAGTCACCTGTATCTACAGCTGTAGCTGCTCTACTTCTATTTTTTTGTAACTGCATTTCATTTTCAAATCCTACTTCATCCACTTGCAGGTCGTTTTCACTTGCAATCAATCGGGTTAAATCAACCGGAAATCCATAGGTGTCAAATAATTCAAATGCCAATTTACCTTCAATGCTTGAACCTTTTGAATGCGATCCAATAATATCATCCATACGCTTTAGCCCTTTTTCAAGGGTTCTTAAAAAGCCTTCTTCCTCCTCTTTTACCACTTTGGAAACAAATTCCAGTTGATTATTTAATTCAGGAAATACATTTTCAAATTGTTTTGCTAGGGTTGGCATCAATTGATGCAACAATGGATGTTTATAATCTAAATAAGAATAATAATACCTAACGGCCCTTCTTAAAATTCTTCTAATCACATAACCTGCTCCAGTATTGGATGGCAATTGACCATCTGCAATGGTAAATGCTATGGCGCGAATATGATCTGCTATGACTCTAAAAGCAACTGCTTCTTTGGTATCACTAAAATCATATTTTTTACCTGTGATTTGAGCTACCACGTCTATTGTGCCAGTAAACACATCGGTATCGTAGTTACTTTTCTTTCCTTGAATTACACGTACCAATCTTTCAAATCCCATACCGGTGTCTACATGCTTTGCAGGTAAGGGTTCTAGGCTACCATCTTTTTTTCGATTATATTGTATAAATACATTGTTCCAAATTTCTATCACTTGAGGGTGATCCTTATTTACTAAATCACGACCAGGGATTTTTGCAATTTCTTCCTCGCTGCGCATGTCCACATGGATTTCACTACATGGACCACAAGGACCCGTATCACCCATTTCCCAAAAATTATCTTTTTTATTGCCGTAAATAATTTTTTCTTCAGGCACCCATTTTCTCCATTCTTCCAAAGCAATACTAGAAGAAGGTAAATTTTCTGCAGGGTCTCCTTCAAAAACAGAAACATATAAACGTGCAGGATCTAATTTGTATACTTTGGTTAATAATTCCCAACTCCAAGCAATGGCTTCGGGTTTAAAATAGTCTCCAAAACTCCAGTTACCTAACATTTCAAACATGGTATGATGGTAAGTGTCAACACCCACTTCCTCCAAGTCATTGTGCTTACCACTTACACGTAAACATTTTTGTGTATCGGCAATCCTTGGATGTGTAGGTTCCTGGTTGCCCAAGAAAAAATCTTTAAATTGATTCATACCGGCATTGGTAAAAAGCAAAGTAGGATCGTTCTTTATAACAATAGGGGCAGAGGGAACAATGGCATGTCCTTTAGATGCGAAAAAATCTAAAAACTGTTGTCTAATGGCTGAGCTGGTCATCATGTATCGGAATTTTATACTATTTCTTCCTTAATAAGCTATATTTGTAATGTTTTTTAAGGAGCTTCAAAGGTAAGGAAATAGGCCCTTTTTTAATGCTTTTAGACCCAATAATCAGGCCACTAAAATGAAGAAAATCAAATATTTCTTTAATACGCATACGCTACGATTTGAAAAAGTAGCTATTCCACTGCGTGTTCGTATGCTTCAAACCATTGGGTTTATCATGGCTTCCATTGTCACTGCAATTATTATCGTCATTTTAATTTTCCAATATATTGATTCACCAAAAGAAAAGTTATTGCGCCAACAAAATGAATCTTACAAAGCAAATTATAGTGTTTTACAAGATCGTGTGAAGCAACTGGAAATACAAATGGTTGAGTTGGAAAACAGAGACAATGATGTTTATCGATCCATTTTTGAAGCAGACCCAATTCCAGACAGTGCAAGATTAAAGGAAATGGAAGCTAAGAAAGAAGTTAGATCCATTCAAAATTTATCTAGTACCGAATTGACGGATAATATGGCAGGCCAATTGAACAAACTGAGTTTAAGGGTTGCCTATCAAGAAAATTCTTATGTTGAAATTAATAATATGGTTAAAAACAAGGAAAAGCTTTTAAAGGCCATTCCTGCCATACAACCAGTTAGTAATAAAAATCTAAACAGAATTGGTGGAAGTTTTGGCTATCGGGTAGATCCTGTTTACAAGGATTTTCGCTTTCACCAAGGGCTTGATTTTACTGCACCTGCTGGGACACCTATTTATGCCACAGCGGATGGAGTGGTAGAGATTGCAGGATTTAGTCCTGATGGGTATGGAAACAAAGTAGTCATTAACCACGGGTTTGGCTATCAAACCCTATATGGTCACATGGTTAAAGTAAATACACAGGTTGGACAAAAAGTGACCAGAGGTCAAGTTATTGGATATATTGGAAGTACAGGTAAGAGTACTGGACCTCATTGTCATTATGAGGTAATTAAAAGAGGCGTTAAAGTGGATCCTGTTTATTATTTTTATAATGATCTAACACCAGAGCAGTTTGATCGCATTTTAAAAGCAGCATCCAATAATAAACAAAGTTTAGACTAGCAAAATTTTAGTTGTTTAGTAATATAATAGGGGTTGCTATTAAAGCTATTGTTTGAGTTAGCTACTATGATCAGCAATTATTTTCCAACCATCCTTGGTTTTTCTAAGTAGTAATGTAAATACCCCGTTTACATCACCTACGGGTCTTTTTAAATACCATTTACCAATAACAAAATAATAATCTTGATCCAGTGGCTTCATGCTTACTATATCAAAATTTAATTTTCCCATATGGTTTGTATCGGGATAACTTTTCTTATAATTTTCTAAAGTATTTTGATAACCATAAGTAGGACCTGCTTTACCTATAAAAACAAGGCTATCGCTTTTTAAATAACCAGCCATAAAAGCATCTAAGTCTCCTTTGTTCCAGGCAGTAATTTGATTGTCTAAAATGGATGCAATGGCTTTAACATCGGACTGTTTATTTTGTGCTGATAGTTGTTGCACTAATAAAATACTTATTAAAATAAAATACTTTTTCATAAAGTGGTTTTGAATAGGGTCAAAAGTTAAGATAAATAAATAAATCTCCCTAATTTGTGCTATGAGTTATAAGTTGCATTTGAAAAAAGATCTTAAATTGGCTGCATTGCTCAATGAAGACACCCATGTATTAAAACGTAGGAAAAATACGGCCATTCGTTTAATTGCCAGTATTATTAGTCAGCAGCTAAGTACCAAAGTGGCAAAAATAATTTTTGATCGCTTTTTGACTTTATACAATGGCAAGGAACCAAGCTGTGAGCAAGTATTAGCAACGGATCCAGTTGTATTAAAAAGTATAGGTTTAAGTAATTCTAAAGTTGCCTATATTCAAAATGTGGCACAATTTTTTTTAGATCAAAAAATTACAGATAAGCAATTATATAAAATGGATCCCCAGGCAGTCATTGATTTACTTACCCAAATTAAAGGGGTGGGAAGGTGGACTGTAGAGATGTTATTAATGTTTAGCTTAGGACA
>Ga0114962_10005105_pt1 | contig 10324 bp, 8 predicted proteins | sample C_130820_MF_Meta_FD_87017 | JGI IMG/M metagenome (GOLD analysis project Ga0114962, IMG submission 87017) | Freshwater microbial communities from Lake Croche, Canada to study carbon cycling - C_130820_MF_MetaG | ecosystem: Environmental > Aquatic > Freshwater > Lake | place: Lake Croche, Canada...
CCGCTTGGCCGCAGCCACACCAAAGTGGCTGACATAGCGCTGCAAACCGCTGGGGTAGTAGTGCAAACCCAGTGCCGCCGCCGGCATGCGCCACTCAATGCCCTCTAGCGCCAAGCGCAAATCGCAGGCCAGCACCAAGTCGGTGGCACCGCCATACACACTGCCGTTCAATGCGCAAATGGTGATGGCGCGCAGTTGCGCTAAAGCCTCGGGCACTTTTTCAAATGCGCTGGAGCCGTGGGCTGCATCGCTGAAGCCGCCTATGTCATAGCCGGCACAAAACACCGGTTTGGGTTGGTCGGTGGTGTTGGCGGTCAGCACCACCACCCGAACAGCCAGGTCTTGGTTGATGTGTTCAAAATGTTGCAGCAACACCGACAAGTCGCTGTTCTCCAAGCGGTTGCGTTGTGCGGGGCGGTTGAGCGTCATGGTGGCGACGCCATCTGCGATGTGCAGCAGGGGCGTTGTGCTGTGCGCAAGGCTGTTCAATGCACCACCACCGGCACCTGTGTGGCAGGCGGCGTGTTGCGACTGCGGTGGCAGCGCACCAAGCCGTCAATCATCACCATGCCAATGCCGGGAATGTCACCCAGCTGCACGCTCTCTAAAAGCGTGCGACCTGCGGTTTCTTGGGCGCGGTCCATGAACACAAAATCGGCTGCACGTCCCACCTCGATCAGGCCGCAGTTCAGGTTGCGAATGCGGGCTGTGTTGCCTGTTGCGAAACAAAACACCAACTCGGCAGGAATATTGGCAAGACTAGACAGCAGTGCGACCATGCGCAATATGCCCAAAGGTTGTACGCCCGAGCCTGCGGGCCCATCGGTGCCCAAGATGACGCGGTGCGGGCATTTGAGTTCCAGCGCGGCTTTGGCCGCGGCGATCGCCACACGTTCATTTCCGTTGTGGACAATTTCAATAGCACGGCTGGACTTCTCGCACAGCTCACACACATGCGCCTCGCTCAATGACGTGTGTCCGCCGTTGATGTGGCCAATGACGTCGGCATCGGCTTCAAGCACCACGTCTTTGTCAATCAGGCCCGAGCCGGGGATGGACGGTCCGCCCGTGTGTATGGTGCTTTGTATGCCGTACTTACGCGCCCAAGCCACCATTTCTTTGGCCTCGTAGCCCGCTTTCACAGACCCCAAACCCACTTCGCCCAACAGGGTCACACCGGCGGCGGCGAGTTCGGCGAAGTCGTGTTCGGTCATGCCTTTTTCGATGATGGGCGCACCGGCAATCACTTTCACGCCGCCGGGTCGGAAATTGCTGAACGCACGTTGCGCGGTGATGGCCAAGGCTTTCAAGCCGACGATGTCTTTGGGTCGACCGGGCAAATGCACCTCGCCAGCCGACACCATGGTGGTCACGCCGCCGTTCATGGTGGAGTCAATCCAGCCGATTTGGTTTTGCCTTGGCGTCCAGTCGCCAAACACCGGGTGCACATGGCTGTCGATCAAGCCAGGTGCCACGCAGGTCTGGCGCACATCGATGGTGGTTTTGGCACCCTCGGTGTCCACATCCTTGAAGCGCCCCACAGCGGTGATCAACCCGTCCATCACCACAATGGTGTCGGCATCCAAGATGGGGTGGTCGATGTCGCCCGAGAGCAGCAAACCAATGTTTTTGATGACGACCTTGCCTGAGGCTTCTTCGAGGGTGGCGGTGGCCATGGGGGACTCCTGAATGCTTGCGTTGGAAAATGATTCTGCCACGCGCCCGAGCATAATAGGGCATGGCAACACCCAGCAACACCCACACTGACGGATTACCCAGCACCGATGCCGCCCAACCCTTGGGCTTGCAAAGGGTAGAACCACGTCATGGTCCGGTGAGCGAAGGCAAGGTGGAGTGCAATGCTTGTCCGGTGCTCTGCCATATCTCTGAAGGGCGTGTGGGTGCTTGTGACCGCTACGCCAACCATGGCGGCGTGCTGGTGCGACTCGACCCCGTGGTGTTTATCAGTCAACAAGCGCAAAGCGCTGAGCCAGCGTCTTTGCAAGCACGGCCAGACAGTGAGACAGCGCCTCAAACCTTGACAGGTATCGATAGCGCAGAGCGCGGTGTGTTTGTCACCGGCATTGGCGCGTCCACCACCTACCCCGATTACAAACCCGCCCCTTTCATCGTCGCTTCTAAGTCCAAGGGTGTGGACATGGTGACTGTGGTCACCGAGGGCATCTTCAGCTATTGCAGCTTGAAGGTGAAGATAGACACCGACAGGTACTTGGGCGATGAACGCGCAGCGGTGCTGTACCAAGGCGAAGAGGTGGGCCATGTCACCACCGCCGAGTACGGTTCGCAAATGCTCAGCTTGGGCGGTGTGCATCACCTGACGGGTGGGGGCAAAAAGCAAGGCCGCATGGCGCTGGCGCTGATGCACCTCTTGGGCAACCAACAAGCCGCTGAGGTGGAAGTGGAAAACGGTGCCAAGGTGGTGCTGCAAGCCGGTCGAGCGCCTGTCGTGGACGGCGTGACCGAGCAACGCATGCGCGTGGGTTGTGGCTCGGCGGCAGTGGGTATGTTTGCGCGTCAGTGGCTAGGTCTGTGCGATGAGGTGGTGGTGGTGGATGACCACATCACTGGCGTGCTGACCGAGCACCAAGCGGGTCGTTGTTTGCATATGAAGCCCAGCGGCATCAGCATCAAAGGGCGCAAGTCCACGCCGGGGCGCTACTTTCAGGTGGCCGCTGCGGGCACAGGTTGGGGTGGCACCGACATCAGCAATCCCTTGTCTATTTTGGATGCATGGAACGCTGAGGAAGCGTGGCCGGGTTTGCGTTTGCTCATGACCTCCACCACCGGCGAGCACGCTGCTTGGTTTGTGTTGGATGAACACCTTGTGCCGCAAGCAGCCCCCATGCCGCGGGAAGTGCAAAACGTTGTCGAGCGCATCGGGGACAACTGCGAGCCTTCATTGGTATCGGTGCTGTTTTTGGCGGGTGCGGGTGGCAGCCTGCGTTCGGGCGTCACCGACAACCCCATTCAACTGACGCGTGCGGTGAAAAAGGCTTTGGTCAATGTGACCTGTGGTGGCGCTCCCGCCTACGTGTGGCCGGGTGGCGGCATCACCCTCATGGTGGATGTGTTGCGCATGCCCGCCAACAGCTTTGGCACCGTGCCCACACCGGCCATCGTGGCACCGATTGAGTTCAGCATGAAGTTGTCGGACTACCAAGCTTTGGGTGGTCACATGGGGTTTGTGCGTTCCCTGGATGACAGCTTGCGCAAAGGTGCGTGGCACAACGACGGTGCGCCCACACAGCTGAAATGGGAAACGCCACCAGCAGGCGTCAACCCTTGGCCCTTAGACAACCCGCCCATGTTGGGCTAACACCCATGCAAGCCACACGCCAAGCATTGTCAGAGGGTCGATGGCATTTTCAGCATGGCCCCATCGATATCGTGTTGGAACTGCATGGCGATGCCTTGGCTTGTCACCAAGCCTTGGAGAGAACGTGGCAGCGTTTTGAAACGGTGCTGCCCGAGTTGGTGAGCGAGTTGCCGTTGCTCAAGCAAGCAGCGTCGCGGCTTCATGCGCACAGCTTTCAAGGCGTGGTGGCGCGTCGCATGGTGCAGGCTGTGCAAGGTTTGGCTTGGGCTGCACAGGATGGCTTTGTCACCCCCATGGCAGCCGTGGCGGGTTCGGTGGCGCAAGAGTTGATGTCTTGCTTGAAGCAAGACGGTGTGCAAAAAGCGTATGTCAACAACGGCGGCGACATTGCTTTGCATTTGCAAGAAGGACAAAGCTGGCGCATCGGCGTGGTCAGCGATTTGCAACAGGCCTTGGGCTCGGCTGTGGGGTCCGAGTTGATCAGCGATGGCAGTTTTGCCGTTCACCACGACCTGCCAGTGCGCGGTGTGGCCACCAGTGGTTGGCGAGGGCGCAGTTTTTCATTGGGCATTGCCGACAGCGTCACTGTTTTGGCAGCCACTGCAGCACAAGCCGATGTGGCCGCCACCTTGATTGCGAATGCAGTCAACACAGACCACCCTGCCATCGGGCGCCGTTTTGCCAGCAGCTTGCGCGACGATACCGATTTAGGCGACCGCATGGTCACAGTTGCGGTACCACCTTTACCAGCCGCATCCATACAGCGTGCTTTGCAACTCGGGCTAGACTGTGCCCTTGCCATGCAAGCGCGTGGCCAGATATTCGCGGCTTTTTTATGTTGTCAGGGCCAAGCAGCCGTGGCACAACCCTTGGAGTGTTTGGTGTGACTGCCCTGATTGATGTTCGACGCGTCTTCACCCATGTGGAAGATATACACCACGAGTTTGGCCCCCAACCCGAAACGCCTTTGGTGCGTGGTGCGATTGCTGCAGTGTTGCGCAATCCTTATGCAGGCAGTTTTCACGCCGACATCTTGCCGATGATGGAGGCTCTCAATCCCTTGGGCGTGGACTTGGCCAAACAGTTGTGCCGTGCCATGGGTGTGTTGCCCGAGGGGATTCAAGGCTATGGCAAAGGCGCCATTGTGGGTGCGGCGGGTGAGTTAGAGCACGGCGCCTTGTGGCATGTCCCCGGCGGCTACGCCATGCGCGAATTGCTGGGCTGGAAAGGTGACCGTGCGGCTTACCTTGCGGGCCAAGGCGGCGTCAGCAGCGGCCAACCTGGTAACGCCTTGGCCATCGTGGCTTCCACCAAAAAAGTCGGTCCACCCGGTGCTGCACTGGATGTGCCCATGACCCATATCAATGCCAGCTATGTGCGCAGCCATTTCGACGCCATCGAGGTGCGCGTACCGGGTGCGCCGCGCAGCGATGAAATCATCGTCATTCTGGCCATGAGCACAGGCGCACGGGTGCATGCACGCGTGGGTGGATTGGCAGCCAATGACATCAGCCAATGGAACGGTTTGCGCTGAAGGCGCAGGAGCATCACATGAAATCACAGATACGCAAAATCATTGTGCAAGTCGACGAGCTGATGCAAGAGGGCGGGCAAGCGGTCAGCCCACCCACCCGTCGCGCACTTGCCATGGCGGTGATTGCCAACCCCTATGCAGGCCATTACAGTGAGAACTTGGACTTGTTGATTGACATCGGCGAAGAGTTGGGCGCATTGTTGGGTGAGCGCTGTGTCAAAGCCTTAGGTATCCTGCCTGAAGACGCGCACAGCTACGGCAAAGCCGCTATCGTGGGAGAGGGCGGCGAGTTGGAACATGCCGCCGCCATTCTTCATCCCAAGTTGGGCGCACCCTTGCGTAAAGCAGTGAGCAAGGGTGCAGCGCTGGTGCCCTCGGCCAAAAAGCAAGGGACGCTTGGAACCGCGATTGATGTGCCCTTGGGCCACAAAGACGCAGCCTTTGTACGCAGCCACTTTGACGCGATGGAGGCACGTGTCAATGATGCACCACGCACCAATGAAATCGTGGTGGCGGTGGTGGTGACCGACAGCGGCCGTCCGCATCCGCGCATTGGGGGTTTGCAAGTGCATGAAATCACGGGCACTGACGGCTTACGTTAATTTTTCGGAGATTTTTTTATGTCGCTTATCTCTCCTGCTACTGACGCAGCGCTCATCGTGGTTGATGTGCAAAATGGTTTTTGTGACGGTGGCAATTTGGCCGTCGCTGGGGGCGCCCAAGTGGTGCCCCTCATCAACCGCATGGCACCCGCCTTTGCCAATATCGTCATCACCCAAGACTGGCATCCTGCAGGCCACGCATCTTTCGCTAGCGCACACAGTGGCAAAACTGCGTTTGAGACTACCGAGATGTTTTACGGCACGCAAGTGCTTTGGCCTGACCATTGCGTGCAAGGCACGCACGATGCGGCTTTGCATCCCGACCTGCATTTGCCTACCGCGCAACTCATCATTCGCAAAGGCTTTCACGATGGCATCGACAGCTACTCGGCCTTCATGGAGGCCGATCGCCAAACCCACACCGGCTTGCAAGCGTATTTGAAACAACGCGGCATTCGAAGTGTGTATGTGGTGGGTTTGGCCACCGATTTTTGTGTGGCTTGGACCGCGTTGGACGCCCGTGCAGCAGGCTTTGAAACCAGTGTCATCGAAGACGCCTGCCGCGCCATCGACATGAACGGTTCGTTGGCTGCCGCGTGGTCGCAAATGCAATCGCAAGGCATTGCGCGTTTGCAGTCAAGCGATTTGCGCTTGCCTTGACCCCCACAGCGCGATGAAAGCAGTGGCCTCGCGCAAATTCCACACGGTCAGCATGACCGTCAATGGCGTCGCTCAAACCACTGCTTTGACCCGACACACCACTGTCTTGCATTACTTGCGTAATGACCTGGGGCTCAATGGCCCGAAGTTCGGTTGCGGTTTAGGGGAGTGCGGTTCATGCACGGTGTTGGTCGATGGTGTGCCTGCGCGTGCTTGCGTCATGCCAGCGATAGAAATGCAAGACAGGTCTATCACCACGCTGGAGGGCTTGGGCGATGCCCAGCACCCCCACGCAGTACAACAAGCTTTCATGGATGCCCAAGCAGCGCAGTGTGGTTATTGCTTGAATGGCATGGTGATGATGACCGTGGCCTTGCTCAAACGCCATCCACACCCCAGCGATGCGGACATCAAGGCAGCTTTGTCGGGCAATTTGTGCCGTTGTGGCAGCCATGTGGAAATCATCGCTGCGGTACATCGTGCAGCGTTTTTGTTGGTGCAAAACCCTTACCCTGAGTCTGTCTGATGCGTGCGCAGTCGGTGCTGCGGCGCAGCGATATTTTTGATGCACATGGCGTGTTGCTGGTGCTGCGCGCACCAGTGCCTCAACCTGCACCTGTCGCAGGGCAACCAAGCTTTGTTGCCAGTCTGCCCAGCGAAGGCGATGAATGCTTGCTGGCCCTGTGGGACGACGGCAGCGTCACCGCTTTGCATGGCCATGTCGATTTGGGCACGGGCTTGCGAACGGCTTTGGCACAGTGGGTGGCGGAGGAGTTGAATTTGCCTATCGCCAAGGTGCATCTCTTGATGGGCCATACCGCTCTTTCACCCAACCAAGGCGCGACGATTGCCAGCACGTCCTTGCAAATCCATGCTGCACCTTTGCGAGCAGCCGCTGCACAAGCGCGTCATTGGTTGTGTGCGCAGGCTGCTGGGCAATTGCAATGCCCGCCCGATGCGGTGAGCTTGCACGATGGTGTGCTGCAATCTCCCAAGGGAGAGCTCAGTATCCGCAGTCTGTTAGCTCAACAGCATGTACGGCTCCCACTTGACCCCCAAGTCACGCTAAAGCCTCTGGCACAACACCACACTGTCGGCCAAAGCACGCCCAGGGTTGACATGGCAGCCAAAGTGTTTGGTGATTTGATTTACGTCCACGATATGCGCATGCCCGGCATGTTGCATGGTCGCGTGGTACGACCTCCCTATGCAGGTGCTGACCATGGCGACTTCATCGGCAAGACCTTGGCCAAGGTAGACAGCGACTCCATTGCACATGTCGATGGTATTCGTGCGGTGGTGGTGCAGGGGGACTTTGTGGGCATTGTGGCCGAGCGCGAAGAACAAGCCGAGCAGGCCATGCACGATTTGGTGGTGCATTGGAAGCCTTGGCCGGGCATGCCCGATGTGCAAGACGCGGCAGATGCGATTCGACGCAACCCCCGCACCACCCGTGAGTTGGTCAATGAAGGCGATGTGGATGGCGCGCTTTCACAAGCCTCGCATCTTTTACAACGCGAGTATGTTTGGCCCTACCAAATGCATGCCTCCATTGGCCCCTCATGCGCGGTGGCTTGGTGGCTGCAAGGCACGGATGCACAATCGCCCCAAGTGCAGTTGCGCGTATGGGCTGGCACGCAAAACCCGCATGTGTTGCGTGCCGATTTGGCCTTGCTGTGTGGCGTGATCGACCCCGAGGTGGACGTGGTGCGCATGGAGGCTGCAGGTTGCTATGGGCGCAATGGCGCTGATGATGTCGCCGCAGATGCCGCGCTGTTGTCCAAAGCGGTAGGCGCTCCAGTGCGGGTGCAACTCAGCCGCGAACAAGAACACGCATGGGAGCCCAAAGGGGCGGCACAGCTCATGCAAGTCAGGGGGGGGCTCAGTAACCAAGGCAACGCCATCGGCTACGACTTTCAGACCGCTTACCCGTCCAACGGTGCCCCCACTTTGGCCTTGCTGCTGACAGGCGCGATAGCACCAACGGCGCATGCTTATGAAATGGGCGACCGCACCGCCAGACCACCGTATGACTACGCCGACTTGCGCGTGACAGTGCACGACATGGCGCCACTGTTGCGGGCCTCGTGGTTGCGCGGCGTATCGGCCCTGCCTAACGCCTTTGCACATGAAAGTTTCATTGATGAACTGGCATCGGCAGCACGGGCCGATCCCTTGCACTACCGCTTGCAAATGCTCAGCGATCCGCGTGCCAAAGAACTGTTGCAAGCCACCGCTGATCGTGCGGGGTGGCAAGTCCATTCACAGCCTCAACAAAAACCTTCGCATGGCGATTGGTTGCAAGGGCAGGGCGTGGCTTATGCGCGTTATGTGCACAGCAAATGGCCGGGGTTTGGTGCCGCATGGTCGGCGTGGGTCGCAGATGTTGAAGTCCACCAAAAGACAGGTGAAGTACACGTCAAGCGGGTGGTGGTTGGCCATGACGCCGGCTTGGTGGTCAATCCGCGCGGCGTCGAGCAACAAGTGCATGGCAATGTGTTGCAAACCACCAGCCGTGCCATGCTCGAAAAAGTTGAATCCGATACCAACGATGGACGCGTGGTGAGTCAAGACTGGGGCAGTTACCCCATTTTGAATTTTCGCCAAGTACCCGTCATTGAGGTGGTGCAAATGCCTCGCCCAGGCGACGATGTTTCTTTGGGTGCGGGCGAGTCCTCCTCTGTGCCTGGCACGGCGGCGATTGCCAATGCGATTTTTGATGCCACTGGCATTCGCTTTCGCAATCCGCCATTCACACCTGAGGTGGTGCGTGCGGCCTTGCATCCCTTGGGGGCGCCCCAGCCTGCACCTGCCCCCATGGCAGAGACCGTCACGCAACCGCCCAAAAGCACACAAGCCGGCGTGTTGAAAGGTTGGCGTAGCCGCTGGAAGCAAGCCACCGGTTTGGCCTTGGGTGTGTTTGCCTTGGGTGCAGCCGTGGTCGGTTGGCGTGCAGCACTCCCCAGCATCACGCACGCACCAAGCAACTTCAGTGCTGAGATGTTGCAGCGTGGTCAGCAGTTGGCCGCCCTGGGCAATTGTGCCGGTTGTCATACCGCTGAAGATGGCGTGCCCAACGCAGGCGGTCGTGCCATGGCCACACCGTTTGGTACGGTGTATTCGACCAACTTAACCCCCGATGCGCAGACGGGCATAGGCGCATGGTCTTACCAAGCTTTCGAGCGCGCCATGCGACTAGGCATTTCACGCGATGGGCATGCCTTGTATCCGGTGTTTCCCTTCACCTCGTTTGCCAAAACCAGCGATGCCGACATGATGGCCTTGTATGCATGGTTGATGTCGCAACCCGCGGTGACATCGCACACACCTGAAGCCAAGATGCAATGGGGCGTGGGCTGGCGATCTTTGATGGCCTTGTGGAATGGCTTGTTTCATTCGCCAACGCAGTTCCAGCCCCAAACCTTGCAAAGCGAGCAGTGGAACCGCGGTGCGTATTTGGTCGATGGCTTGGGGCATTGCGGCGCATGTCACACTCCTCGCAATGCATTAGGGGCCGAGCGCAACGAGCAGGCCTATATGCAAGGCGCGATGGTGGACGGGTGGCAAGCGCCTGCGCTAACGGGGTTGAATCCATCGCCTGTGCCTTGGAGCGAGGAAGAATTTTTCCGCTATTTGCGACAAGGTCATACAAAGCAGCACGGGATAGCTGCTGGCCCTATGGGCTTGGTGGTGCGCAACTTGGCCTCGGTGCCGGACAACGATATACGTGCCATGGCGGTGTATTTGGCGTCTCTCCAACCCCTCTCTAGCGGCGATGAGGCGCAACGTGAGACTTTGGCCGCCAAGGTGGTGGCCAATGCGGCAATGCAAGCCCCGCTGCCAGACCCTGCCCAACGCTTGTTCCAAGGCAGTTGCGGTGCTTGTCACCACGATGGGGAAGGTCCTCAGTTGTTGGGCGTGAACCGTCCATTGGCGCTCAACACCAATGTGCATAGCGACCGGCCCGATAACCTGCTGCGTATTGTGTTGGAAGGTATTCAAGCACCAACTTCTAAAGACATTGGTTTCATGCCGTCGTTTGCGAACACCTTGACTGACAAACAGTTGGTGTTGTTGGTCGATGGGATGCGTGCACGCTATGCGCCGGATAAAGCGCCTTGGCACAACACGGCGCAGACCTTGGCCACGATGCGACGACCTTGAAAATTAACTGTGCGTGGCGCTGTCGCG
>Ga0114962_10005106_pt1 | contig 10323 bp, 10 predicted proteins | sample C_130820_MF_Meta_FD_87017 | JGI IMG/M metagenome (GOLD analysis project Ga0114962, IMG submission 87017) | Freshwater microbial communities from Lake Croche, Canada to study carbon cycling - C_130820_MF_MetaG | ecosystem: Environmental > Aquatic > Freshwater > Lake | place: Lake Croche, Canada...
CGGAGGTCGGAGGTCGGAGGTCGGAGGTCGGAGGTCGGAGGTCGGAGGTCGGAGGTCGGAGGCCGGCGGTCGGAGGTCGGGTTGCGGGTTCACATCACATGCGGCTGCCAGCCGTTGGCGGCGCAGAGTTCCTCATAGGTCTGCGGCGACATCACTGCAAACGCCCAGCTGCCCGGCACCAGCGCGTCGCCATCGCCAATGGCGAGGTTGTGGCGCCATTTGCCATCGAAGGCCAGGCCTTGGGTCGCCACGCTGGAACCGGCGATGAGGCGCGACCACGGCATGCTGGAGATGACTGCCACCGCGCTGGCGCTGAGGCCGCTTTTGCCATTGAGTTCGAAGGCGATGTCGGCGTTGAGAAACCGCTGCTGGGCGGGGGGCGGCATGGTTATCTCAGGGGCGTGACGGGCGTTGGACTCGAGCGTAAACTGCGGCTTGTTGTCGCCGTCACGCATCACCATCACCCGGCAGTTGCCGCGGCCCGAACCGGTTGAGACGGTGCCACCCCAAGTGCCTAGGGTGGTGGCGCTGACGCTCAGGTCGAGGATGAAGTTGCCACGGGTGGCCCAACTGGCGAAGAAGCGTGGCGGGTTGATTTCAAGGGTTGTCTCTAACATCCATTGGTGGGTCAGGTTGCCGTCAGCAGCAGGCACGGTAGCGCGGGCGATGGAGCTAGAATCGCCGACGCCGTCGAAGGGATCTTGCAAGCACACCAGCAGCCACTCGGGAGGTGGTGGCCCAATGGCGCGTGGTGGGGACGAGTCTGGCGCAAGTGGCTGGTTGATCGCAGGTGATGGTTCGGCACTCATTCAGAGTTGCGTATAACAAGAGTCGGTGTCGCGGTCGAGGCAAAAGCATGCCACTGCCGGCATTTTTCCGACGGTGAGCCGCTTAACCGCTCAAGATGCCGCCTGGCAGGGTGGGCGCACTGGGATGCCGTGGGCGGCGAAGTGGCGCTTGGCGTCTGCGACGGTGAACATGCCAAAGTGAAAAATACTGGCGGCGAGCACGGCGTCGGCCTTGCCGGCTTGGAGGACATCGACCATGTGATCGAGGGTGCCGGCACCGCCACTGGCAATGACTGGGATGCCGACGGCGGACGAGATGGCGGCGGTCAGTTCGACGTCGTAACCGGCTTGGGTGCCGTCGGCGTCCATGCTGGTGAGGAGGATTTCGCCGGCGCCGCGGCGCCAGACTTGGGTGGCCCATGCCACGGCGTCGAGGCCGGTGGAGTTGCGCCCGCCATGGGTGTAGACGGTCCACTTACCGGGAGCCTCGCGTTTGGCATCGATGGCCACGACGATACATTGGCTGCCAAACGCCTTGGCACCGGCATTCACCAATTCGGGCTGGTTGACTGCAGCGGTGTTGATGCCCACCTTATCAGCACCGGCCAGGAGCATTTCACGCATGTCCTCGACGCTGCGGATGCCGCCGCCAACGGTCAGTGGAATGAAGCAATGCTCGGCGGTGCGGCGAACCACATCGATCATGGTGCGGCGGCGGTCCGAGGAGGCGGTAATGTCCAGAAAGACGAGTTCATCGGCTTGCTGGGCATTGTAGGCCAAGGCACATTCCACCGGGTCGCCGGCATCCATGAGATCGACAAAATTGACGCCTTTGACGACGCGGCCATCAGTGACGTCGAGGCAGGGGATGATGCGTTTGGCGAGCACGTGGGAAGAGGTAAGACGCAAGACTTGAAGAGGCAAGACTCAAGAGAAGGCCCTGCGATAAAAACACCCGCGCAAATACCCAAGGTGGCGCGCATGAGCGGGCATGCCCGTCAAATTGGGGTTTTCCGAGGAGCGTACGTGACAATGTCTACCATTGAAGGACTCATTGGCACTGAATCCACTGAAATATCCTGAGAATTTCTTCTCAGTGCCATTAGTGGAATCAGTGGTTTGTTTGCCACGAATTACTGCGATGTGGCCTTGCCACAGTAGCTTCGCCTTAGCTTGGCTCGCCGGGTGGGGAGCAAGGACTCGACGGGCTCAGTCAAGCTTGGGCTTGCCGATGCGGCGCACGGCACCGAAACGCTTTTGGAATTTATCGATGCGGCCTTCGGTGTCTACGAACTGGTTTTGGCCGGTGTAGAACGGATGGGAAGCGGAGGTGACGCCGATAGAGATGAGACTGTGCTCAACGCCGTCAATGATTTCCTTGCGATCCGACGTCTTGGTGGAGCGTGAGATGAAGCGGTGGCCCGTGCTCATGTCTACGAACACGACCGGATTGTATTTTGGATGCAGGTCCTTTTTCATTGGGATGGAGGGCTCACGACGCGTTTCCGACGCGGCGGGCCGATCAGAATGCAGACAAAACCAGCGCTGTCAAGCCAACATCCGCAAAAAACCGCCGAAAAAACCTGCCACAAGCCGCAGCAGCCTCAGAACTCATTTGCCGGCCTCATTTTTGCTGAATATTTCAGTGATTTCAGTGGCAATGAGCGCCTCAGTTGTAAAAATAGTCACGCACAATCCCGCAGAAACCCCGAGCTTAATCGCTATTTGAGGGAATTGAACTTGCTCGACTCAGTGGCGCCTTTGAGGTCGAACCCTGAGTTCTGAACTTGCAAACAAATGCGGCTGCCTTGGATTGGCCGGATCCTGCGGCTATTGGAAAGATAAGACTCGCTTTTTCGGAAGTTCGTGCTACGTTTTCTCCGCTATGACAACCTCCACAAAACGCAGCCGGTTTTCCCGGCGCCTTCCAGATCACGTCACCGATGAATTGGTGAACGTAATGGCCGAAAAGAAAATCTTTGGATTCAACGATTTGTTTGAGCGGGTGTTTGCTAACTTGAAGCTGCGCAATGCGGTGAGTGGCGGTGAGGAGATGTTGCGGTTGCGGGCTTATGAGAAGCTGCAGAATTTGGTGACCCGTGGCTTGGTGGAAAAAATCGGCAAGGAGTATCGTGGCACTTCGCGGGTGCATGAGGCATCGAGCACGTACATGGCTGCGCAAGTTGAGGATGAGTGAGAGAGTTCCGCTGGAACCCATGTAGAAAGCCGCAGCTGCAAGGGTTGCGGTTTTTTTATTGGCCAAGCGGATGGTGCCAAGCTATGAGTGGGCCAGCCCAGTCTCACACCATGCTCTCCGACTATCTACCTGTTTTGTTGCAAGTGCTCATTGTCATCGGTTTTGCGGTGACAGTATTGATTTTGAGTGTGGTATGCGGGCGCTCGGCCAAGCGCAATGCGGCGAAGGACATTGCGTACGAATGCGGGATGTTGCCGGTGGGTGAGGGTGCGCCTCGGTTTTCGGTTAAATTCTATCTGGTGGCGATGTTGTTTGTGATTTTCGACATCGAGGTGGTCTTCATGTATCCGTGGGCGCTCCAATTCCGCGATTTGGCCATGCAAAGCCCGGTGGTGCTGGTGAGTATGGCGGGCTTTGCCGGCACGCTGGCGATTGCCTACATGTACGCTTTGAAGAAGGGTGCCTTGAATTGGAAGTACTGAGGGCGGAATGCGCAAATCTCCAGGGCAAGGAGCGAAATGCCACTGTGTTCTGGAAATTCGTGCGTAAGAAACCACTGAAACACTGATTACCACTGAGCGCACTGAGAAGAAATTGATTAATATTTCAGTGGTTTCAGTGGTAATGAGTACCTCAGTGGTAAAATTTGGCCCAAGAATCCTGAAAATGTCACCCCCTTGACGGGCATGGCTCAGGCGCTGGGGACGCGGCGGGACTGTTCTTCGATGAAGATTTCGGCGAGACGGAAGCAGCGGCGGGCGAGTTCCCGGGCGTCTTGATCACCGATGAGTGCGACGCCTTCCTCACTGACTTCAGCAAGGAAGATTTTCCAGGCTTTGCGGGCCAGGGTTTCCGGATCGACTTTGGCACGCGCCGCCATTTGGCGCGGCTGCGGTGCTGCCGCGGGAGCAGGCCGGGGCGCAGGGGGGGGCTCGTCGGATTCGTCGTGAGAGGCATGGTCCTCGGTCGCGCTGGTGGCAGCGCTGGCGGACTGGCCCTTGCCCTTGCGGCGACGGCGTTTGCGTTTGTGGTCCGGGGAAACCGCGCCGCCACTGCTGGCAGCTTCGGGTTCTGGCCATTCGCCGGAGGCTGGGCTGGGAGATTCGGAGGCGGCGGGCAGGGTGGCCGCGCCACGGGGGGGAGTGGTCCGGGCATCTTGCCCGAATTCTGGGGGGGCGGAGTGCTCGGCGGCGGGCAGGATGCCCGCGCCAGGGGGGGAAGCAATCCGGGCATCTTGCCCGGATTCCGGGGGGGCGGGCTCAGGAGCGGTTGGAGCTGCGGCCTGGGCAGGGGTTTTTTTGGGACGAGGTTGGGAGATGCGGCGCACGCCGGGGCTGGCGGCTTTGCGGGGAGCGGGTGTCTTATCGGTCATGTGAGAGGGGATCGGGCAAGCTGCGATGGTGCTTGCCGGGTTGCTAGAGTGAAAGCCGGGTCGGCTCAGAGGTTGTGGATATCGTCCCGATTGAACTTATTTTTGGGATCGTCGGGGACGCTTTTGCCATCCTTGCCTGGCGACCAGAGATCGAAGTCGGGACTCTGAGCGCCGCTGCCCTTGCGGTAGCGATACTCATTTCTCCAAGGATCGAGAATGCGGGCGGCTTGGCCTCTGCCGTCGATCCAGCCTTGTCTGTTATGTTCGGGATCGAGGTCGGAGATATAGATTTTCTGGACAGTATCGTTCAAGGGGCCGGAGCCGTCGCGGTTAGAATCCCAATACAGGTCAGAGAAAAGCTCATTGGACATGTTTTTCCCATCGCTGGGCGAGTTCTCCGCCCGTCCAGGATAGAATCCAAAATCGAGTTTGAAATCATCGCAGGCTTGGGCCAGCAGTCCGATTTGTACCTTCGCGGTATTGCGTTTGGTCGATTCTTTTGCATAGTCCATACCGGCCACGACCAGACCCGCGAGGATCACGATGATGGTGATGGTGACAAGCATCTCAACGAGCGTGAAACCACTGCAGCGGCGGGATGACGACGGGTTCATGAGGGTAGCGGTTGGAATAGCGAATGGCACCGAGTGCGCTTAGGACGCAGCACCCATCGTGGTGATCACCTTGATCAAAGGCAGGAACAACGCAAAGACCACCGAGCCGACCACCAGCGCCAGCATCACGATCATAATCGGTTCGAGAATGGAGGTTAGGGCGGTGACGGCGTTGTCCACTTCGTCGTCATAGACGTCGGCCACCTTGAGCAGCATTTCGGGGAGTTGACCGGTTTCCTCGCCGACATCGACCATGGAAATGACCATGTTGGGGAAGACGCCGGAGGCTTGGAGAGGGGTGACGATGGATTCACCTTCCTTGACGGCCTCGTGGACTTTTTCGATGGCGCTGGAGATGATGACATTGCCGGCGGTGTCGCGGGTGATGTTGAGGGCTTGCAGGATGGGTACGCCGGAGGTGACGAGGGTGCCGAGGGTGCGCGAGAAGCGAGAAACGGCGCTTTTGCGCTGGATATCACCGAAGATGGGCAATTTGAGTTTGAGTGAGTCGATGGCGACGCGGCCGCCTTTGGTTCGGCCCCAGAGGCTGAAGAGGAAAGCGGCGATGCCCAAGAGGATGAGCACGAAGACGATATTGGGAACGCCGTAGGGGTTATCGATGAAGAACTTGGAGATACCAAAGACGACCTTGGAAATGGTGGGCAATTCGGCATTGCCCATTTCGACGAACATGGCTTCGAATTTTGGCACGATGAAGATCATCAGGAACACCAGGATGGCCACCGCAATGAACATCACGATGATCGGATAGACCATCGCCGAAACAATTTTGTTTTTGAGTTTCTGGGCTTTTTCCTGATACTCGGCGAGGCGGTTGAGGACCACTTCCAAAACCCCGCCAAGTTCGCCGGCCTTGACCATGTTGACGTAGAGTTTGTTAAAGATTTTCGGGTGTTGGGCGAGCGACTCGGAGAACGTGGCACCACTTTGTACGGAGTCGGCGAGGGCGGCGAGGGTGGCTTGCAGGACTGGGTTGGGTTCCTGTTTGCCGAGTACGGTGAGGCTGCGCAACAGCGGTAGGCCGGAATCAATGAGGGTGGCAAGCTGGCGGGTGAAGATCATCAGACTCTTGGGCTTGATGCGACCGCCGACGCCGCCCTTGCTGGCAGCTGCACTTTTGCTCTTGGACTTGGTCGATACCCGGGCTTTGGCAGCACCTTTGGCTTTGCCTTCCTCGATAATTTGGGTCGGGTAGAGGCCTTGGACACGGAGTTTCTGAATGGCTTCCGCTTCGTTGGTCGCGGAGACGATGCCGGTGGTTTGCTCGCCTTTGGAGTCAAGCGCTGAGTACTGGAAATTGGCCATGGCTGTTGGGTGGGTTGAGAGGGGCAGGGTTGCTACTGGCGGGATTAAAGCAGGGGCAGGAGGGGAATGCGAATGGAAAAATCAATGGGCACGGGAGCTCAGGTGTATTTGAGCACTTCTTCAATGGTGGTGGTGCCGTGGTAGATATTGCGCAGGCCGTCTTCGCGGAGGGTGTTCATGCCCAGCTCCATGGCTTTCTGTTTAATGACGACGGTGGGGGCGCGGCCGGTGATGAGGTCGCGGATGGGGTCGGAGATATTGAGCAATTCGTAGAGGCCGCGGCGGCCGCGGTAGCCGGATTGGCCGCAAATATCACAGCCCGCACCGGTGAAGAATTGTTTGTCACCGAGTTCGTGGGGCGAGATGCCGAGCTGGTTGAGGATGGATTCGTTGGGTTCGTAGGGGCTGCGGCATTCCTTGCAGATGGTGCGCACCAAGCGTTGGGCAAGCACGCCTTCCAGCGAGGCGGAGACCAGGAATGGCTCGCAGCCCATGTCGATGAGGCGGGTGATGGCGCCGGCGGAGTCGTTGGTGTGCAAGGTGGAGAGCACCAAGTGGCCGGTCAGCGCGGCTTGGATGGCGATGGTGGCGGTCTCCTTGTCGCGCATTTCCCCGATCATGATGCGGTCGGGGTCCTGGCGCAGAAAGGCGCGCAGGATGCGCGGGAAATCCAGGCCGATGGCCTCGTTGATGGGGATTTGGATGATGCCATCGATATCATATTCGACGGGGTCCTCGGCGGTGAGGAGTTTGGAGTCGATGGTGTTGATCCGGCGCAGCGCGGCGTAGAGGGTGGTGGTCTTGCCGGCACCGGTGGGGCCGGTGACGATGAAGATCCCGTTGGGTTTTTCGATCGTCTCGGTGACGTAGTTGTAGATGGCGTCTGGCAGGCCGAGGTTTTCGAGGGTCAGATTGACCGACGAGCGGTCCAACACGCGCAACACCACCGATTCGCCGTGGTGGGTGGGCAGGGTGGACACGCGCATATCGACCATTTTTTCGCCGACTTGTTTGACGATGCGGCCGTCCTGAGGGAGGCGGCGCTCGGCGATGTTCATGTTGGACATGACCTTGACGCGGGAAATGATCGGCAGCGCAAGGTGGACCGGTGGCGGGGCCATTTCGTAGAGGGCCCCATCGACGCGGTAGCGGATTTTGAAATCCTTTTCAAACGGCTCGAAGTGGATGTCGGAGGCCTTTTCCTTGATCGCCTGATAGAGGACAAGATCCACGTAGCGGATGATCGGGGCGGAGTTGGCCTCGGCCTCGAGGTCGGCGGCACTGGTGGCATCGCCGGCGAGTTGCAACTGGCTTAGGATATCCTCCATCGCCTTGCCTTCGCCACCGTAGCAATCGTTGATTTTTTGTTCGACGAGGTAGTCGGGGGCGACGAGCAGATGGATTTCGCGGCCGAGGGCGAAGCGGAGGTCCTCGAGGGTTTGGGGGTTGAGCGGATCGACCAGCACCACGGACAGGCCGGTTTCATCGAACCTGATAGGCAGGGCGCCGTGGAGGCGGGCGGTACCGGCGGGCACCAGTGCGAGCAGGGCCTCCGGCGGGGTCCAGTTGCGGATATCAACCACTTCGGTGCCCAGCTCGGAGGCGACGATGGGCCAGACGTCGTCGCGGGAGTGGACGATTTGGAAGTCGGCGAGGATTTCGGCGACTTCCTTGCCGCTGTGTTCGATTTCGGAGAGGACGTCCTGAGCCAGCGAGCGATCGATGAGGCCGCGCGACTGGAAGAGTTCGATGAGCTGGTTGTGGTCCATGTGGCAGAGTTAAGATCTGAAATTTGAGATCTGAAATTTGAAATTTGAAATTTGAAATTTGAAATCTTAGTCGGCGTCCGACATGGTGGCGTGGACGACCTCGCTGCCGGAGGTGATGCCGGCGAGCACTTTGCGGATGCCGTCTTCGCGGAGGGTGCGCATACCCAATTCGCGGGCGCGGCGGCGCAGTTGGGTGGTGGTCAGGCCGGTGTTGACCATCTGGCGCACCTCGTCATCGATGAGGAACAACTCGAAGATACCCATGCGGCCGCGGTAGCCGTTGCCGCGGCACTTTTCGCAGCCGATCGGGCTGAAGATGGTGGCGTCGGCGATGCGGCCGGCATCCAGCGAGAGGGCGCGCATTTCCTTTTCGGTGAGATCGGCGGGGCCCTTGCAGATGGGGCAGAGTTTGCGGACGAGGCGTTGGGCGAGCACGGCGCGCAACGCCGAGGCGATGAGGAATGGTTTGACGCCGATATCAGCGAGACGGGCGATGGCCGAGGGCGCGTCGTTGGTGTGCAGGGTGGAAAACACCAAGTGGCCGGTCAGCGAGGCGTTGATGGCGATGTTGGCAGTTTCCGCATCGCGAATTTCCCCGATCATGATGATGTTGGGCGCTTGGCGCAACATGGCGCGCAGGGCCGCTGCGAAGGTCATGCCGATGTCGGTTTTGACCATCACCTGGTTGATGCCGGGCAATTCATACTCGACGGGGTCTTCGACGGTGATGATTTTCTTGTCGGGCCGGTTGATGACGTTGAGGCAGGCGTAGAGGGTGGTGGTCTTGCCGGAGCCGGTCGGGCCGGTGACCAGCAGAATGCCATCGGGTAGACCGAGGAGCCCTTCAAACACGGCTTGGTCGTCAGAGAAAAATCCCAACTCTGGCAAGCCGAGGAGCAGCGCGGTCTTGTCCAAAATACGCATGACGATCGACTCGCCATGATTCGAGGGCACCGAGGAGACGCGCAGGTCCACCTCTTTGTCGCCCAGTTTGAGCTGAATGCGGCCATCCTGCGGCAGGCGCTTTTCAGCAATGGACATGGTGCCGCTCATCACCTTGAGCCGGGCAATGATGGCCGGCAGCAATTTTTTCGGGTGGTTATCGACCTCGACGAGTTTGCCATCGAGGCGGTAGCGGATGCGCACGGAGGTTTCCAGCGGTTCGATATGGATATCGGAGGCGCGCAGGCGGAAGGCTTCGGTGAGGGTTTGGAATACCAGGCGGATGATCGGCGCATCATCGCCACTCGCGCCCGCCTCAGCGTCCCCGGTCGAAACCGTCAGCCCCAAATCACCAGCTTTGCCCGCTTCCACCCCGTAAATCTGGCTCAGATGCTCGATAATATCCTTGGGCGTGGCGCAGGCCAGGTTTACCTCCCGCCCGATCACATGCGGCAGGCTGTCGAGCATTTCAAAATCCAGCGGATCGGCCACCGCCACCGTTAGATAGACCCCGTCGTCGTGCACCGGGATGAGCCGGTAGCGTTTGGCGACCTCGTCGGAGATGGTCTCGGTGAGCCCCAGATCGTAGGTGAAATCCGCGAGTCGCACGAACTGAATCCCGGCGTTGGCCGCGAGTGTGCGGGCCACGTCGTCTTGGGTTAGACTGGTGGTGGCCAGCAGATGTTCGACGATGGTCTCCCGCCCGGATAAGGCGGAGCGAGCGTGATTAATCTGCTCGGCACTCACCAAGCCGGCTTCGGCAAGCAAATCTGCAAGGTAATCTTCGTTGGAAAACACAGCGTTAGGAATCCGGATTGGGGGTTTGCGACGATTTTGGCAAGCGCACGCCGCGCGTCGCGTGTCCCAGCCTTGTCAAGTCCACCCGCCTTGTCAACCAGCCAGACGCAAACTAACCCACGTATTTTTTCCGGAGGGCGGGTATCCCTACGATGTAGGTATCATGCCCATGCCATGCCCGTCGGGCATGCGCGCCTAGGGAGCCACGACCTTCTTGTCGTGGCTTCGCCTATGTGGGATGAGGGGTGGGGGGGAACCACGGATGACTACTTTTTTATCAGTCACCATGCACTGACCGCGAACAAACATCCTCAAACCATGCGGGAATTGGACAAGTTGGCGAAATTGTTGAAATGCAACACCTGGTACCCTATTCATCAGAACTAGACCCGGAATGGTTCGCCAAACCTCAACATGGAAAGCTCCCGAGGTCCCGCTCGATGATAGCCGCATCCTGGTTTTGGAATACACCCGACCGCGAAGGAGGCCCAAACAAAAGCCGCTGCAAGAATTTCCC
>Ga0114962_10005107_pt1 | contig 10323 bp, 19 predicted proteins | sample C_130820_MF_Meta_FD_87017 | JGI IMG/M metagenome (GOLD analysis project Ga0114962, IMG submission 87017) | Freshwater microbial communities from Lake Croche, Canada to study carbon cycling - C_130820_MF_MetaG | ecosystem: Environmental > Aquatic > Freshwater > Lake | place: Lake Croche, Canada...
ATCAGGTGATCTCTTGAGCTGTGAGATGCAAATCAGTCTAGTAACGAGTTGGAGTTAAACCATGACAGATATGTCAGAGTGGGAAAAAGAACAATCAGACTTCCTGACCAAAATCGGTCAGGTTGAAAAGCCAGCAACTAAGTCCAAGAAAGACGAGGAATAACCTAAATGGCAGTATTTCTAAACAATGGCGTAGGCGTTAAGGTCAATTCAGTCGATCTAAGCGACCACGTCAATAATGTTTCATTAAACCGCAACTTCGACCAGCTCGAAGTAACAGCAATGGGTGACTCAGGTCACCGCTTCATCAAGGGTCTCGAAGCATCTTCAATCACTCTTGATTTCCTCAATGACACAGCAACAGGATCTGTTCTTCAGACCCTTCAAGCTGCATGGGGAACAAACGTAACTGTAGTTCTTCTACAGAACAAGGGAACAGCTGTATCAGCAACCAACCCTCTTTACACAATGACTTGCCTCATCAATGGTACAACTGACATTAACGGCGCAACAGGCGACCTAGCAATGCAGAGCCTTACTTTTGACGTATCAGGTACAATCGCTGTAACAACTTCAGGTTCATTCTAATAACTAAGTAAGGGGCTAAAATGGCAAAGCTAAGGGTTACAACGTCAGACAATCAGGTGACTGATTACGAAATCACTCCGTTGATTGAGTACGCGTTCGAGCAATACGCCAAGAAGGGCTTTCATAAAGCACTTCTAGAAGACCAGAAGCAGTCAGATATTTACTGGCTCTGCTGGGAAGCAATACGACGTTCAGGTGCAACAGTTAAACCTTTCGGGGAAGCGTTCCTTGAGACCCTCAAGACAGTTGAGGTCTTAGACTCAGACCCTTTGGTATAGATCGGAACTCCGTTACTTATCTCGCAACTAGATTGAGTTATGAGTACGGAGTTCCGTTCCAATCCATAGTTGAACTGACGCCTATGGCGTTTAAGTATCATGTCCAGCTGTTAAAGGACATAGCGAAAGCGAGGGAAGATGGCAACCGTAGAAATAAGAGGTAACTCTGACCTACGCAAGGCAATGCGCCGCTTCGCACCCGACCTTGAAAAGAACTTACGCAAAGAGATGGCATCTGGTCTTAAGCCAGTAGTAGCCAAAGCTAAAGGATACGTTCCAGCAGAATCACCTATGTCAGGCTGGGCTGCTCGTTCATTTAATCAAGGCAAGTTTCCTACATTTAATTCTGGCGTTATCCAACGCGGTATAACTTATTCCACAACTGTAAGTAAGACTAATAAGAACGGTTTTAATTCCATGGCGGCTATTTACAACAAGTCCGCTTCTGGTGCTATTTATGAAACCGCAGGGCGCAAGAATCCCAACGGACAGCCTTGGGTTGGTCCTAAATCTGCTGGAACAAGTAAGAAAGTTTCTCGATCTAATAACCCTAATGCTGGGCAGACATTTATTAACAATCTTCCTCCTTTGGTATCTAGCCTTCAGGGTCAAGGACGTCTTATTTATCGGGCATGGGCAGAAGATAAAGGAATCGCTCACGGCATAGTTATGCGCGCAGTAGATAAGTCAATTACCGAGTTCTACGCTAGAAGCAACGCTGGCACTCTAGGAAAGGCTGCGTAATGGCTAACGAGAATGTCAATATCCTTATCAACAGTAAGGCAGACCTTAAGGGATTTAAGGAAGCCGAAACTGCTGCTACTAAACTTAACAAGAACATCAAGACCCTTGCTACAACCCTTGGTGCAGCTTATGGTGCTAGGGCTGTTGTCAATTTTGGCAAGTCAGCAGTTAAAGCCTTTGCAGAAGACCAAGCTGCCGCAGCCAAACTAACCAACGCAGTCAAGAACCTTGGTCTGGCTTATGCCAACCCACAGATTACTAAGTTCATATCGGATCTTGAGAAACAATCAGGAATCGTAGATGAAACTTTGCGTCCAGCGTTTCAAGCTTTGCTGACCCAAACTAAGGATTTAGCAGCAGCACAAACGTTGCTTACTAGCGCAATCGACATTTCTAGAGGCTCTGGTATTGACCTTGCAACCGTTACACAGGATTTAGCCAATGGGTACGTTGGTATTACTCGAGGACTTAAGAAGTACAACACAGGACTTACTCAGGCTCAATTAAAGTCCAAGTCTTTTGCTGAAGTCCTAAGCATATTAAATAACGAGTACGCTGGGGCTTCTAGCACCTACCTTGACACTTATGCTGGCAAATTAGACGTATTGTCAGTAGCAGCGGACAACGCTAAAGAGTCAATCGGTAAGGGTTTAATTGATGCCTTTGCTCGCATAAGTGGCGGATCATCAGTTCAAGATACAGTTCATACAATCGAGACCATTACTGGCGCAATCAACGCTATGGTCACAGCAGTCAGCTTTGCAGTTGAGGGATTGGTCAAACTTTACAAAGGTCTAGATTTCCTTACTTCCTTTGGCGGGCTTACAGGTGCTAACGGCAAGATAGCCCAAAAACTCAATCCTAAGCCTGCTACAAGCTCGACAACCAATACCCAGACAACTATTGCCAAGACACAGATAAAGGCTTCTACAGCCCTTGTAAAGGCTCAGAAGACTTCTACAGCAGAACTTAAGAAGCAAGCCCAGTTGAAGAAAGACGGCACAGTCTTTGACATGGAGCAGATTCAACTTATTGCAGCTCTAAAGGGCAAGTTGTCTGACGAAGATCGTAAGCGCGTAGAACTTCAATTAGCTCTACTTAACGGTAACGTAGCGGCAGCGGACGCTTTGACTAAGCAAGTTCTTATGGCTCAGGACGCTACTGGAAACCTTTACAAGTATTTCTTGACTGTACCAGATGCTAAGAATCCCTTTGGTTATTTAGACAAGTATTTAGACCAGTTGCAGGCAAAGATGAACTCATTGCAGTTCCCTCTTGCCACAAGTACAGCCGCATACAGCCCAGCAGCATTAGCACCAGAGTTAGCAGCTATTGGCGTGGTTGCAGGTTACGGCGACTATTCTGGATCTGTCACTAACCAAGCATCAAGCGCACTAGGTAATGGCTCATACGGCATGCAGACGGTCGATACACCTGCGGCACAATCAGGCGGAACAACCGTAAACAATTACTTTGGCGGCAACGTAGTCACAGATCAGTCTCTTATCGACCTTATTATGAACGGCACACAACTACGTAGCCTTTCTGGCTCACCTAGCCAGATTGGTCGTATCGCTGGAATGTTCGGATAATGGCATTACCAGCACAGATAGCCGTTTCCTTCGATTACTCCAATGGTGCAACCTTTGGTTATTCAGGGTTCGTAATTGGTGACCCTAAATACGGAATCCTAGGCACTAATACCCTTGGCACTTCTGCTCTTCCAGAGCCAGTTATTGACCTTACGCCTAACGTCTATCAGATTTCTATTACGCGTGGTCGTAATATTCAGCGCGACACATATGAGGCTGGCACATGCACAGTTCGAGTATTAGATCCTTTATCTTACTTTAACCCACAGAACACAGCGTCTCCTTATTATGGCTACCTTGCGCCTTTGCGTAAGCTGCGCGTATCTGCAACTACAGCCACAACTCAGAAATATCTATTCTCTGGCTATATCACAGACTATAAATATACCTACCCAGTAAACCAAGATACTGGATATGTCGATATTTCATGTACAGATGCCTTCCGTCTATTTCAGATGGCTAATATCTCAACTGTGGCTTCCAGCCCAGCAGGGCAGACTACCTCTGCTCGTGTTTCAGCAATCCTCAATCAAGTATCGTTTCCTACTTCTATGCGCACTATCTCTACAGGGCTTAACACTTGTATTGCAGACCCCGGAACCAACCGCACAAGCCTTGCAGCAATCAAGAACGCTGAAGTATCTGAAACTGGCGCGTTCTATATGAACGGCGCAGGCACAGCCATATTCAAGAATCGCACAGACGTTATGAACTCGCTCGCTGCTGCTCCTACAGCATTTGACCAGACTGGCGGTATTCCATACCGCAACCTCGTGTTTGCCTTCGATGACAAACTCATTATTAACCAAGCCAACTTTGCCCGTGTTGGCGGTTCAACAATCACAGCAATTAACCAGCCTTCTATTGACAAGTATTTCCCTCACTCAATCACACAAACTGATTTAGTGGCTGAGACTGACGCTATTGTCAGCAATATCGCCCTTGAGTACGTTGCTACTAGAGCTGCAACTACTATCCGCATTGACGAAATGGTTGTAGACTTGCTAGATCCAGCAGTACCAACCGACACAATGATTGGGCTGGACTTCTTTGATAACCTGCTCATAACCAATATTCAGCCAGACGGCTCAACTATTGTAAAGAACCTGCAATATCAGGGCATTAAATGGGACATCACCCCTAACAAGATGATGGCAACTATTACAACGCTTGAGCCAATAGCCGATGGATTCGTGGTTGGAAGCTCATATTACGGTATAATCGGCACTAATACATTGGGATACTAGGAGATATAATGGCAGCAGGACTACCAGCAGCAACAGGCGACGTACTTACCGCCTCTACAGTCAATGGTCTGGTGACGTTTACTATTAACGCAGACGCTACTGTGGACTACACAACAGTCCTTAACGATCAGTATCAAGTTCTACAGCCTATGAATAAGGCTACAGCGATTGCCTTTAAGATTCCTACAAACGCTTCTGTAGCGTTCCCAGTAGGCACAGCAATCACAATTCTCAATAAGGGCGCAGGGCTTTGCACAATCTCAGCTGTGACCTCTGGCACTACCACAATCCTCTCAGCAGGTGCAGTAGCAGCTTCTCCTACTTTGGCTCAATACAAAACAGCCGTTTGCATTAAGACCGCTACAGATACTTGGTACGTCACAGGCGGCATTGCATAGTGATTGGCGCAATCACAGCAGGGTTATTGGGTGGAGTCGGTGCTGCTGCTGCAAAAGCAACAGGCGGCACGATTACTTCTGATGCTACTTATTTTTATCATACTTTTACTAGCAATGGAACTTTTACTCCGTTAGCAACTTTAAGTTGTGACGTCCTTGCCATTGGCGGCGGTGGAGCGGGTCAATATAATGGGTATGGCGGCGGTGGAGCGGGTGGAGTTATCGCTACAAACAGCGCAATATCATTGTCTGCTACAGGTTATTCAGTCGTAATTGGAGCTGGAGGTACAGGATCAACTGGTTCTTTTAATGCTACTAGCGGTGCTGATTCAACATTTAATGGTGCTTCTGCACTAGGCGGTGGAGCGGGAAACGCAGCTGGTGGTTCTGGCGGTGGAGGAGCTTCTGCTTTTAGCAGCCCAGGAGGAGCCTCAACACAAACAAGTCCAAGCGGATATACAGGTTATGGAAATGCAGGTGGTAACGGAACTGCTGCAACATTCCTTGGCGGCGGTGGTGGTGGTTCTGGAAGTGCTGGTGTTTTAGTTAATGCTGGTAACGGTAAAAACACTTGGTCTTCATGGGCTTCTGCTACTTCTACAGGCGTAAGCGGATATTACGCAGGTGGAGGAAACGGAAGCGGTGGAACTGCTGGTTCTGGCGGAGCTAACGCAACTGCTGCTGGAACCGCAAATACTGGTTCTGGTGGAGCAACAGGTTTAGATGGCGGCGGAAATGGTAAAGCAGGCGGTTCTGGTCTAGTTATTGTGAGGTATCTAAAGTGAGTCATTGGGCTGAATTAGATGCAAACAATAAAGTTCTTCGTGTAACGGTTGGTGATAACAACGACCCTAACGGTGATGAAGGATACCAATGGCTAATAGATAACCTTGGTGGCACTTGGGTTAAGACTTCATATAATGGCACCATTCGCTACAACTTTGCAGGCGTTGGTTATTCGTATGATCCTGTAGATGATGCTTTTATTGCCCCTATCCCATGCAATCACCCAGATTTAATTCTTAATGCTAAGAAACGATGGGAGTGTGAAAGCTGTGCAGCCGAAATTATGCAAAGCAGGACAACAGCTTAGACTCCAAGTCGATGATACTTATTCAGACAGAGATAGAACCTCGGACGGCTGGATTGGCGACACACGTCATCAAGCAGGTGTGTCTGACCACAATCCTGATGCAGCAGGTATCGTCCGAGCGATTGATATTGACAGGGATTTATCTGGCAAAGCCAAACCAGACCTCATGCCTAACCTTGCAGATCAGATACGACTCTGTGCTAGAGCTGGCGATAAGAGAATCTCTTATGTCATCTTCGACGGAAAGATATGCTCGAGTAAGAAATCTTGGGCTTGGCGTCCTTACGATGGGGTTAATAAGCACAATCACCATTGCCACGTCTCGTTTACTAAAGCAGGCGACAACGACTCTTCTTTCTTTAATATCCCGATGATAGGTGGAACAGCATGAATCCAAAGAATCCGTATGTAATGTCAATAGGAGCCTTTCTAGCGGTCTGGGGTACTACCTCTAACTTCTCGCTAGATTACCGCTCAATCCTTGGCTCCCTAGTTGCTGGCGTATTCGGATACGCAACGCCTAAGAAGTAACCATGTCAGCTACTAAACAACTCACAATTACCACAACACCTCAACTGGTCTTACGCGTAAGCGAAGCGGCTCAGAGCCTATCCGTTCATACTGCCGGGACAATTTATTTTGGTGGCGAGAACACAGTCAGTTCATCTAACGGCTTTCGTTTAGACAGTAATGACAAATACACCACAATCCTGCCCCAAGGCAATGAAATCTGGGCAGTAACTAATAGTGGTACAGCCACCCTCTACGTTTTAACTACTGTGATCTAATGAGCGCACAGGACTACGCGGCATTATCGGTCGCCATCATCACAGTCCTTGGCGGCGTTGCAGCTTATGTCCAGTTCATGATTAAGCATTACCTAAGCGAACTTAAACCCAATAGTGGGTCAAGCCTTAAAGATCAAGTCTCTAGGTTAGAAGCGCGTGTCGATACCATCATCGAACTATTAGGTAAGTAACACTTTACCTATGGCAAGGAAACGACCAGTCATAGACTTAGACACATACTCAGCCCTTGACGCCTATGCAATAGCGTTAAACGAGTATTACAAAGCTCTGCGCAAGGCTGGCTTTACTGAGACTCATGCGTTCTGGCTACTATCAGATCGTGACTCGTTCCCTGACTGGATTATCCCTAATTTGCCTAACCGCATCGATAACATACCCTACGAGGACGACGACGAGGACTGATGAAGAAAATATTGGTAATTCCAGATCTTCAGATTCCCCTGCATGACTCACATGTAGTTTCTAACCTTATTAGATTTAGCAAGACATTCAAGGCAGACCAGACAGTAACCCTTGGCGACGAGATGGATATGACCGAACTCGGACGTTGGAGTGAAGGTCGAGCTGAGTGGTTTGCTCAGACGCTAGACGATAACCGCAACATGACAGTAGATATTCTTTGGGAACTTGGCGTTACCGACATGATTCGTAGCAACCATACGGATCGTTTGTATAACCAAATAAGTAGCAAAATTCCAGCCCTCGGCTCATTGCCTGAGTTGCGCTTTGAGCGATTCCTGAAGATGGACGAACTGGGTATCAAATTCCATAAGGACGAAATGAACATTGCTCCTAACTGGATAGCAGTCCATGGAGACCATACACCAATCAAACCTCAAGGGGGTCTATCAGCCCTTGAGGGGGCTCGTAGGCGCGGTAAGAACGTTATATCGGGTCATACTCACAGAGCGGGTCGTAGTGCCTTTACAGAGGCTTCTGGGGGTCGTGTAGGGCGTATCTTGCAGGGCGTAGAATGCGGACACATCATGCAGACCAGCAAGGCGAGTTATACCCATGGGGTAATGAACTGGCAGCAAGCTTTCGCCATCATGTATGTCCACGGCAAGAACGTTCAGGTCGATCTCATTCACATTGAGAAAAACGGCACGTTCATAGTTCAAGGCAAGGTCTATGGAAGGGTTCGCTAGACCAGACTTCGGTGATGAAACTGTGGACGAAATCGTTATCGTTTCGTTATCTAAACTTGGTGGCTGTCGCCTGCATCTGCTGTAATACTTCTGCCGTACACGAGATACGGGTACAGAAGGGCTCACATGAATATAGATCATGCACTACTACTCATGGCGATTACAGCTGGATTCTTCGGCTTCTTGATTGGCTATGCTAAAGGACACGAACACGGCAAGATTGCTGGGCGAATTGCCTACCGCAAGTCGCAACGCACACTCGAGCAGGTGGGTCGATGAATGCTAGAGACTACCTCAACCAAGCTCGAGCCATCATACAAGAGCGAGGAAGTGACTACGGTCACCCTCAAGACAATATGCAGCGCACAGCCTCACTCTGGAGCGCATACCTCGAACTGCCAGTTACTGACTATCAGGTGGCAATGTGTATGGCGTTGGTCAAGATTGCACGATCAATGGAAACTGCAAAAACAGACACTTACATCGACCTCGTCGCGTACACGAGTTTAGCTGCGCAGCTTCATACAGAGGAGAATGAACTTTATGTTTGACCTATCAGATTATCAGCCCGTTGAGGAAAGACTTTTATTATTTTGGAAGGATCACCCAGATGGACGTATTGACACACGGTTGGTTGAAGCAAGTGCTACACGTTTTATCGTACAAGCTTACATATACAGAACTGAGGCTGATCAACACCCTTGGAGTTCTGGGCTCGCGGAAGAGACGGTACAGGGGCGTGGAGTTAATGCTACTTCTGCTCTTGAAAATTGTGAAACGTCTGCGATTGGGCGCGCTCTCGCTTCGGCTGGCTATGCGACAAAGGGAAAGCGTCCTAGCCGAGAAGAGATGGCGAAAGTCGCTGCAAAGCAAGCAGTAGTTACATCGATTGCAGAAGTAAAGGCAAAGATGGCAGAGACAGCCACACAATACGTTCCAGTAGCAAAGGAATCAGATCCATGGACAACATGGGAAAGCCCAGCACCTCAGACTATGGAAACAGCAGTCGAGACGGTCAAGTCGATACTTGGAGCCACAACGGACAAGGACGTTCAGAGATGCGCTCATGGCGATATGGTCTGGAAGACTGGAACCTCAAAAGCTGGTAAGCCATGGGGTCATTGGCGTTGCATCGGCAAGATTCTAGGAGAAGCAGAACGCTGTGAACCAATCTGGTATGAGATTAAGCCAGATGGATCATGGGGAAAGCGAGATAACTAATGGGACACATACAGTTTCTTAACCAAGATGGTGAGTGGGAGTCGTTTCCTAATGAAGAACAGGAAACCAACTTACGCGAGAATGCAAAGCTGCTAGAAGAATTGGGTTATGCCCTTATCTGCCAGTTATGCAATAAGTTTCCTAACAGAACACAGATTCGCCAGCGATATTTGAAGCATGAATGGACTTGCGAATCCTGTGGAACGATAAATTCTGCTGGTAAGGCATAACCTAATCTATGTCTCAGAGCAGGAAACACCGAGGCTATCGCACCGAGCGAGTAATCGAATCCTATTTATCTCAATGGTGGGAGAACGCTAGTGTCGGTAGAGGGGCTGGCAAAGATATTCACAACGTGCCTTTCGATTGTGAAATCAAAGCCCGGACAGAGTTCCAGCCTCTCGCGTGGTTGAAGCAAGTTACCAAAAGAGCAGGTGGCAAAGAGCTGCCGTTCGTGGTGTGCCGTTGTAATGGCCAAGGAGAAGATGCTGCCGAGTATCTTGCCTTTATGCGGTTTGGTGACTTGGTTCAACTATTGCTTAAAGCGGGTTACGGCGATATTAAGACAGATTCGGTACAATTAGAACCTGAAAGATGCACATCGTGTGGATCGTGGAAATTAAAGGAAGTCCCATGCAGGACGTGTTCTAATGCCAATTTATGAATTCGAGTGTGACAACGAGTTATGCGAGGCTAATGCCCGCTATGACAAGGAGTTGAGTATCAATGAACCACATGACGTCGATTGCCCGTTCTGCGGGTCTAGTATGCGAAAGATTTACAGCTCTGTTGCTATCAGTTTCAAGGGCAGCGGTTTCTATTCTACTGATTCTAAAAAATAAGACACGCCTTCTGACCTGCGGTTTTACCAATGTATTTGACAGTTATGGTACTCTACAGGCTAGAGCCCCTCAAAGGGCTCACTCCGAGCCGCTTAAGCGTCGAGCTCGGTGGGTAGCCGTCGCTATTGGGATAGCTCTATCTACTCCAATGGCAGTAGCAGATGGTGGCTCAATAGATGCCATTAAACCCAAAGACTTTATAAGAATGTCATTAGATCACAGAGAAGCTTCTTGCCTGATTAAGTTATATGGTAAAGAGTCAGCCTTCAATCCTTATGCAATAGGTAACCTCGATGGTAAGTACCACACATACGGCATACCTCAGATAAAGAACGCTATCATTGCAGATAAGACACCTATACA
>Ga0114962_10005108_pt1 | contig 10323 bp, 3 predicted proteins | sample C_130820_MF_Meta_FD_87017 | JGI IMG/M metagenome (GOLD analysis project Ga0114962, IMG submission 87017) | Freshwater microbial communities from Lake Croche, Canada to study carbon cycling - C_130820_MF_MetaG | ecosystem: Environmental > Aquatic > Freshwater > Lake | place: Lake Croche, Canada...
AAACCAGTTGTTCCAGTTTCTCCTGTGATGCCGGTAAAACCAGTTGTTCCAGTTTCTCCTGTGATGCCGGTTGTTCCAGTTTCTCCGGTAAAACCCGTCATTCCAGTTTCACCTGTCATACCTGTATCTCCGGAGTTTCCGGTGTCTCCAGTTGTTCCCGTAATACCAGTCATACCTGTATCTCCGGTGTTTCCGGTGTCTCCTGTTGTTCCAGTAAAACCAGTCATTCCAGTATCACCAGTGTTTCCTGTATCTCCATTGTTTCCAGTAGCACCCATAAATCCAGTTGGTCCAGCTTTACCAAACACATCTCTAACACCAGTGTCAAATGAAGTCAGTTGAGAATATATATTTTGAACATTTCCAGAACCATCATTCATAATCAAAACCGTTTGTTTCAATACATTTGTATTTGGAATAAAAACGGGATAATCACTATCATTAAAAATAGGGGAAAACACATTTCCCACAGTTTGTGTGTTGCTCACCGTGAAAGAATTGGAATACACTTGATATGTAGAAGTGTCTATAATAATATCAATTGTAAAATTTGTATTGGGTGCATTCGGTAAATTCAAAATATCCGTCGAAAAATCGGCATTTGGTGGAAAACCAATATAAAACGTATTTGATGTATTATAATCCAATGTCAAAACATTTCCATTTAATACAATCGGAACAAATGTTTCATTAATTTGGTTTGTTGTCAATTCATTTTGAAGATTCATATTTCCATCAATAATCAAAAACCCATTGATATAAACATTTCCATCAATGCCAACAGTAGCAGAAGAAGAAAGAGAACTTATATTGCCAACATATAAATTTTGCGATATATTTATTGTATTTGCTGTTTCATTTATAACAGATAAAATGCCATTCACATCAACTGTTCCGTTGACATCTAAATTATATTGTGGGTTCGAATTATTAATTCCAACATTACCTTTATTGTAATATATATTTGTATTGTCTGATGAATTTGACCATAAAGATTGTCCGGTTGGTCCAGTAGATCCAGTCATTCCGGTTTCCCCTGTAATCCCCGTATTTCCGGTAGAACCTGAAATTCCCGTATCTCCTGTAATCCCGGTATTTCCGGTGTCCCCTGTAATACCTGTCATCCCAGAACAACCCGTTGGTGAATTTCCAGTTGGACCAGTTGGACCAGTTAAACCGCTATAACCCGTTGATCCAGTATATCCAGTATAACCAGTGTATCCCGTTGAACCAGTGAGACCTGTAGTTCCAGCCGTTCCAGTAGGTCCAGTATAACCAGTAGGTCCATAGTTTGACATTATTATATATATACATTATACTATTTTATCCTTTTCATTTTGGAGAATTTGCCGTTTTTTATTTGTTTGGTTTTTATTAAAAATACAATGCAATTATTATTGTATATCCTCCTACAAAAAACACATTTTGAAAGGGGGTGCTAAAATTATCGAAATTTAGTTGTGGTGGACAATACTTTCCAAATAGATGAATTCATGACAACAATTTCTATTTTTTGAACAAGATTTTTTGTGTAAGATTCAACATTCGGATTTCCACCTGTAAAAAAAGGAACGTAATTCACGGAATTTATTTGGAATTGCGAACAATAATAAAGAGAACCAGATGGAAATGAAGATATATTTTGATAATTGATAGAAAAATTCAATCGATATATTTTATTTTGAACATTGGAAAAAGACGGAATTATAAAGTTCTGTATTATACATGTGAAATTGTTTTGAATGGGAGAATTTCCAATGTCTATATAATAATTTTCCATTTTTGTGCTATAATCAATGCTAATTGTTTGATTATTTAAATAAGTAGGATAATACAAAGAATATTGTATTTGATTGACATTCAATTGTTTTACAAAACATCCACCGATATTATTCCATTGATTCGAAACAAAAACATTGCCCAAAATATTCAAAGATTCATTTCGAAGAGAACTTGTAAAATCACCACCAATATTCATTTTATTTGAAACAACTAATGAGTTTGAAATAAAACACGTGTTTGATGTTAAATTACCGTTTATATTCATATTGCCATTCACATATAATGATGATTGATTTGTATTTGTGGTGGTATTTTGGTCATTGGAAATATACACATTTCCATTAAAATAGATGGATGATTCATTATTTTTATATGACCACACACTTTCGATTGGTCCGTAAATTCCGGTGATTCCAGTTGTTCCAGTGATTCCCGTGATTCCAGTTGTTCCCGTGATTCCGGTTGTTCCGGTTGTTCCAGTGATTCCCGTTATTCCAGTTATACCGGTTGGTCCATATAATCCAGTTATTCCCGTTGTTCCATATGATCCATATAATCCAATTATTCCCGTTGTTCCGGTTGTTCCCATGGTTCCGGTTTTTCCAAAAAAACCAGTCATACCAATAGATCCATCCGGTTTTTCACCGGTTGGTCCAATGACACCCTGTGGACCTAAATAATAGGTGATTTGATTAGATGTTGGTAAAGTTATATTTTGTATCATATTGTAATTGATCAAAGATAAATTGATGGAATTCATATTGGTAATGTTTTGATTGTAATATTTTGGTGATATGACACTCACTCTTTCCCCGGGATTAAAATATATTCGATTTGCAGGATTTACAAAGCCATACCCCGGATTAGAAGCCAGACCATAAACGGTTGTCATTAAGTTTGCAGTATTAAAACAATTATTCCATTTAGAACTGCCCGCCCCCACAACAGTGGATAAAGTATTAAAATTGAGTATATTACCCGAAGTAGAAGACCCGCCTAAAATAATGCGTGATCCATTATAACATGCTGCATATATATTTCCATTTATAGAAGAGGATAAAATGTTCCCATTATAAAGATTTGTTGAATTTAAATTTGTATTTAAATTTTGATTATTTATGAAGGAAATATTTCCGTTTAATGAAGAAAATATCAATTTATATCCATCAAAGCATGTTGCTGTTATTGGTTTTCCGGCTGTTTCCGATAAAATAGTATTTATATAATTACCATTATTTATATAACCATTACCAATCAAATTTGCATTTAAATCAGTTATTGTAAAAATCGTTTGTGGACCTACTTGAGAATTAAATCGCACAATTGTGCTTTGATGCATGACATGTGTTCTCGTTAAAATCGGTTTTATGTATGGAGAAATTTGATTCGAATTCGCATTTGTTTGAAATAAATCAATTTCACTAACATATGTATTTGTAAGAGAACCCGATGATGCCGGAAAAATAGACGAAAAAATAAATCTGTAATAAGAATATGATGTTGTATTTGAAAATATATTTTGTAATTTTACAAAAAAAGGATATTTACCACTTGTGTTATTCGGTGGTGTTGGTGTATTAAATGAAAATATGTCTATTAATGACCACAATGTTCCATTTTGAGAACCTACTAAAAACCATTTGCTTGGGATAGTAGTTTGCGTTGATGCATTTAAAAACCACGATAATTGATAATATTTGATGACAACCGCATTATTAAATTGTATTTGTATCCATTCTCCCGACGCTGTTTGGGATTGATTATACGTAGTTGATGTTGACCCCGAATAAACACCGGTGGATGTTGTATAAGTATTACTCGCTGAATACCAATCACTTGTTGTAGAAATATTCAAACTATTATCAAATGCATTTGTTGCCGGGTATGATGCAGTGAATGAAGATGATGTTATGGATGTATACCCGGGTGTTAAAACCGCACTTGTAGCGTTCGTAATTACTAAATTCGGCGGTGTTGTTATATTCCATATCCAAGCGGTGGGATCGTTTGTATAAATGGTAGTGCTTGTTCCACCTGAACCATATGCCAACCAAGTTGTCCCTGTCCAACAAACAGCAGACCCAAATGTAGGAAAGAGAACGTTGCTATTTGGCACACCAAACCATGTTATACCATCATAACTGGTGCATATATTTGATATACCTCCATAACCCACCGCAACAAAAACAGTTCCATTCCATCCTATATCATACCCTTCTGTCATTAATGTATTTTCTCTTCCAACCCAAACAATGCCGTCATAACTTGTTGCAACCCAATAATTACCACTTCCAACCGCCGCCCATAATGTTCCATTCCATACTGCTCTATTTCCACGAACCGTAAATACAGACTTACCGAGACCTTTCCAAAAAATACCATCGGGGCTCATGGCAATTGTATTATTTCCTTCTCCCAAAGCAATTGTAATGGGTTTTATAGTGGGTGTTCCATTGTCGGGAAAATTCCATGCGAAATTTTTTATAGTTGAAATACCCAATCCAGATATGGAAACAACAGACGATGACGATTGCCCGTTAAATGCCGTTTTATTTTTTACAATAGCATTGCCACCAATCAAATAATTTATTCCATTATAATAAACAGCATTTGCTGAAGAAAGCATACTTAATAATGGTGTGATAATCATGGATGCACCCGAATAATTTTCATTTTTAGAAGAGGCAACTGCAACATTTCCCAAGGTGAATAAAGAATATGTTGTTTTATTGTTTGTGTATGCATTAGTAATTGCTAATCCTGCGGATATGTCTATAAAAACATTCCATACCGTTCCATTTTGACTAGTTGCTAAATTTATATTGTTTATTGCAGAACCCACTACTGTCCAAAAAGAACCATTCCATATTATTTTATTACCACAAATATCAAATAAATTCGTTTGCGATGGATATGACCAGTTGAACCCGTTTGTGCTGTATGCAATTGAATTGCCTCCAGTTAATGGGACACCCGTTGCTATAAATGTATTTCCATTCCATTGTATGTCATTGACGGTTGATAAAACGGTTGTTCCTAATCCAATCCAATAAATACCATCATAACTATATGCCAGACTGTTCAAACCACTTCCGCCGATCAACCACATACCTAATTCTTTTGCCCAACAAACAGCTAGACCACTTATTGTAAAAATATAAGACCCTCTGCCAGACCATGTGATTCCGTTTTGACTTGTTGCAATCGTATTTAGACCCGAACCCACCCCTACCCATAATTTTCCATTATACACGGCATTATTTGCACTTATAGAAAAAACAGAAGAATTAGTGGATGCCGCCCATGTTTCACCGCCATCATAACTATAAATGATTTTAGTAGTGTCTGTTGAAATGCCGCCTAATGCAAGAGTTGTATTTTTAGGAAAAATAATATTATGTGGAAATTCGGCGTCAATTTCAATATCATAAAGTGGCGGAATTGTGGTGAATGTATTGACAGCTGAATAATTAATTCCATCTCGGGAGGTCATCATCGTATTTACACCTTGCGATGAAACTAAATTTCCGACAATTGCATAATTACTTCCCAACCAACGGACATTATACGGATTTGATTTTCCAATATTATTTGTTGAAAATGACGAATTAGTTTTCCAATTTTTTCCATCATAACTATACAAATAATTGTTATTTAATGTGGATGTTCCCGTATATTTGTATATGCTTGTGATTTCAGTGGAAGATAATGCCCGATTATATATTCTAAAATCATTCAAATAACCATAATAATAATAATAGGATGCATTGTGATTCAAACCTAAATAAACCGGATATGTTAAATTAGATATAAAATTAGAACCGTTTGATGTTGGTGTATATGCAGTTCCATTTATATATAAAACATGAACACCCGCCGCTGTTATTGTCCATGCAACATGATACCATGTGTTAATTACGATAGTTGGTCCAATGTTGAAATTTGGATTTGCATTTGAAATGTCGAAACATAAATTTAAATTAGAACCATTGAATCCAATTGAAACCAAATTTGTAGCATTTATCCCGATTGACAATATTGCAGTGTAATTATTATTTGTAAAGGACGGAGTGTTGAACCAGAATGATGTTGTAAATCCATTTGTATAATTGGATGTATTGAGTGATGGTAATGTAATATAATTGTAGGTTGTATTTATAGTTGCATTTCCATTTACTGCGGTTGAATTATTAAAAAAACACGATTGATTGTTTATTTTGTAATTGGTTGTTGAAAATATTGGTGGATTTGGAGAAGATAAAATCCCGTCATATGAACCCGATGCATAATTAAATAAAGTATTGTTGTATACTGTTCCATTATTAAAGGTGTAGTAATATTTTAATGATGTATCATTGTTTAAACTGAAAGGGATTTCATTTCGTACAGTCAATACAAAAACTTGTCCATTCCAATCCAACGACAAAGCCTTTTCATATAAAAAGGATGATGACATGTTCAAATGTTCTATATTTTGTAAAGATAGATTATATATTTCGTATTTTTTGTTTTTATCTGCTTTGTTTTCATATAAAATGATTATTTATATGAAATAAACTGAAAAAAAATCGATTCAATACATGTATAAATTCCGGGTGATACTAAAAACGAGTTCTTTTGATTGATATGTATTGCTAATATCGTGAAAACATTCATTTGCATAATAAATTAATTCATCTATTTCATTCAACGGGTCAAATACATCTATTTTCCATTTTTTATTTGAAAGATCTCGAGCAATTCTCATGATAATATCAACAGACGCATTGTAAACCATTTGAAGAATATTTAATATTTCTTGATATTTTTGTCGTTTTTTATCTTTTCGTTGTAATAATTTTTTAAATTCGTCTTCATTGATCATATTTCGTAAATATCGAATGCGTAAATCCATGTTGTGATCATTTGGATTCAAAATAAATTCATTGCAATGCGGAATTTCAACTTGGTTCAAATGAATCATTCTGCGAATAATATTGTGTATTTTTTGTTGCAAGTCAAGATCAATTGTGCATCCGGTTGAATCCATTCTTTCTCTTATTTTATTGCGAATAACAATATAAATATTTTGATTAAAAATTGGATGGTTGCAATTATCTTGTTGATTTTCAAGGGTGTTCTCATTTCCACCTGTACGGCGTATCCATTCAAAATAGTGTGGATTATGAATGTTATTTATGAATATTCTCCCGGTTGTCCAATCAAATGCCGTGTTGCATTGTGTGCAAAACATTTGAGAACAACCCTCTATTTTATAAATACCGATTCCACATGTTGGGCAAGATTTGGTTTCTTTTAAAATTAAAGTTGCACTAGCAACATTATCTGCATTACAAACGTGATCGTCTTCATGACCGTTTTCTTTGGTTATTAAACAATGCGAACATGTCCATTTTTCACACAAACCACATTTCCATTGAGAACTTAAAAATCCTCGACAATTGCTTACCGAACATGGTCTGATAAATGTAGCACGTTGTTTGTGATGAATGCTATTTTCATCTAAATATTTGATTTTTTCACGTTGTTTTTCGAATATTTCGTTTTTTAGTTTGTTGATTTCTACCATTTTTTTTCGCATATCATTGTCAAATTGTTCTATTTTAATTTGTCTCTCAACAATTGGTTGGGTTGATGGTAATAGAGAACGTTCTCTGTCAAACATTATTTGTTCGCGATGTTTTTTCAATTGTTTATTGATGAAATTATTTGAAAATGTTTTTACTATAAATTGTCTTGTCCAAACACGATTGCATGACATTGTATTCATACATTTTGGTTCTATTTCGTTCAATAAAAATGTCATGCAACATTTTCGACAAGCTATAAAATCACAGTATTCACATTTGATTGGTGAATATTTTATAAGATTCATGTTTTCTACACAAATAATACATTGATTCATTTTTAAAATATTATTATTTCAACTATATATATTATAATATTATCTCTATTATTATTTTTGATTTTATGTTCTCTTTTTGATTTTATGAAATATATCATTTGAAATTTATAAACATTATTTGAAATTAATAAAAAGAGAACATAAAAAACAACATAAAAATATGCAATCTTACTTATTATTACAAAACAATATATTCGTAATTTTGCGGTTTTTGTTTGGTATTTAATGTCGCCTACCCCTGTTATATTACCTACAGTATCCCCCGTTTTTAATTCACAATCTACAAATGAAATCAAAGATCAAGATATATCAGAACTAGACAATAATTCTTTTTCGACTTGGTCTGACAGTAAAAATGATGGCGTGTGTTTTGATTTTTATAAAACGCATCATCAAGACCCGTATGATGATTATGATTGTTATTCATCTGGTTCTGAATTGACGGGTATTATAAATTCTAAAAAAAACCCGTTCCAAATAAAGGATTTAAAAGGAAAGGGACATCATATTATTGAACTCCCTAAAAAGAACGGTAAGCGACAATCACATGAATTTTACGAAACATTTTTATTTCCTAAAACAACCATTCGCAATGCAATTACTGGAGAACGATACAATGGTTTTCATGTTGGAACACGTGATGAAAATTTATTTTTCAAAGTAATTGATGCAACCGCCCCCGTGAAAAATAAAGATCCTTACATTTTGTTTTATGAAAATCCAGAACAATGGGAACATCACACAAACCAGATATGTTCTCCTAAAATAAAAATGACATGGAATGCAAAATGTCAAGAAGCAATTGTCAATTATAAAATGAAATCCAAGAAATAAATGTTTTCTTTATAGAATTCATTTTTCATATAAACTTTTTATTTTATATGAAAATAACTTTACAATGATTACAAACAACTTTCTATGAATTCTTCTCGTGTTTGAATTTTTTTCTCCATATATTTGCCCCGTAAAATTGTTAAAATAATATTATTCAATTCCTCGGTTGTTGCGTTCAATATGAAATGTTCTCCCGTTTTTATATTCATAATTTTAAAATCCATCACATTTTCTAACATGATCATATCTTCCACTACCATTCTCCAAAGCCATGCATAAATAGCAACTTGCAATAGATGATCGTTTGTAATAGAAGACGAACATTTTATTTCCCAGACAGAATTGTTTGTTATTAAATCAACTCTCGCTGAAAAACGAAACAGAACATTTGGAAAATAAGTTCCTAAAAATGCATCGATTTTTTTATGAGAATCGTCTTGAATTTTATCTATGAATGTATCTTCTACCCGAATTTTATTATTTCCATCTTCATCAATGTTCTCTTTTGATAAAATGTCATCTTTTAAAAAAGAATCCATTCGTTGAAAACAAACATCAATCATTTCCATATTCAACCATTTATATTCATCTTGTTCTATTTGTTTATATTTAAAATACAATTTTTCTTTTACTGCATAATACAAATTGGATATTTTCAAATAATATTGAACTTGTTCTTCACGTGTCATTTTATCCGTATCTTCCTCCTCTATTTTTTCCATTGCCTCTTTCAAAAATGAATGATGGTTTTGTCTGGAATCAATCATAAATAAATAAATCAATCGTTTTATTCCATTTAAAAACAACACGGCTTTATGAGACACATCATGTTCTTCTTTTTTATAAGTAGAAAATAAATGATCATAATATAAAATAGGAAGTGCAATACTGTTTAAATCACTAATATCTTCATAAAATTCATGTTTCGTTTGAATGACATTCGGAATTTCAATGTCGATTTTTTCATGTTCTCTTTTTTGTGGAATTGGAATGAAAATATGATTTAAAATTGGATATATTTCTTCCCATATCGTTTCGGGCAAAAAACGTATTAATTCACCTGGACTTGTTCTACAAATGCTCTCTTTTTTTTCTTTTTCTTTATTTGAAACTGGAGAACATTCAAATAATGTTTGATGCATCCCACGAAAATCCACATAATCACATTGTTTCATTTCAACATGATTTTTTTTTAAAAATTTGGGTGGTCTATCACTAGAACGATTGTTGAATTCAACAACAATTAATTCTTGTGTTGCACGTGTGCATGCAACATACAAGGAATTTGGACAAACCAAAGGATCTAATTTTTTTGCATAAAAATCAAAATAAGATTGATTGAATCCAATTACAAACACATATTTACGTTGTCTCCCTTTTACTGAATGAAATGTTGAAAACATGACTTTTCCTTCCACAACACGCTCATCAATTCGATCATCTTCCGCAACTGGTACATAACACGGTATATTGTTCTCAACTAATGAATTTTCTATTTTACGAATATCACTGTTATTTCCTTTGATCGATGCAGCCAAAATAAAAAAATCATTTGGTTTTGCAGTTTTTGAATCAATCAGTGAACGTATTTTATGAATAATATATTTTTCTGCAAAATGGGTAGGTTGGCGAATATAAGAAACGGGAAAACCATCACGACATGCAAATAATCGTTTTTCTCCTAACATGACATCATTTACAAAATTTGCCATCGGTTGTGTTATTCGATAAGACATTTGAAGATAACAATGATGAAAAACAGGTGAAATTAAACCTTTATAATTTGACCATATTTCTTTTGC
>Ga0114962_10005110_pt1 | contig 10320 bp, 10 predicted proteins | sample C_130820_MF_Meta_FD_87017 | JGI IMG/M metagenome (GOLD analysis project Ga0114962, IMG submission 87017) | Freshwater microbial communities from Lake Croche, Canada to study carbon cycling - C_130820_MF_MetaG | ecosystem: Environmental > Aquatic > Freshwater > Lake | place: Lake Croche, Canada...
AAGTCACGACAGAAACCAACTTGTCTTTATCGTTCATCTTGCTTTCTCCATAATCTTTGCCCGTAAAGCTGGGCTATCCGATGTTCCTGCCCACTCTGGCAAATTGTTCCAAATAAGCGTGTAGTCATCCACGCTACACTTTGACTTATCCAGCCACGTCAGCATGGCTTTGTGGCGCTCTGCTGGATCGTGCGTTGACCAGGCTATGGCGTATAACTCCTGCACCGCGCAGCTTGGTTGTTTGGGCTGCGGCTTGGGCTTCTTGGGCGGCTCCGCATTTAGGATTAACTTGTCCTGGGCGACCGATACCGTGACCAGCGCCAAAAAGAGTATGACGCCGCGCATTAGTCATTTGTCTGCTTTGTTTTCTAGCCGGTCAAAAATCTTGCTTAGCATTTCTTTGATCTCGCGCATATCTTCTTTGTAGTCCTGACGAACAACGTAGATCGTTGGCAGCTTGGCAAGGTCAGTTTTAAGGTCTTGTACTGCTGTCCACAACTCACGGGCGAACCATCCGGCTACGCCCATGCAACCGCCTAGAATAAGGTTGATTGTTTGCTGGTCCATCATGGTGCCAATGCGTTTTGTTTAGATTTTTTGTTAAGCACGCCCGCTAGAGCGTTTACTGGTTGCGTTGCCACCGTGGCGGTAGCGGCTTTGTTGGCCGTGCTTCCATAATTAACCAAAGCTTTTAAAACCTCGTTTTTATCCGCTGTAGGCAAAGTGTCAAGCAACTCTAAAGTGCTTTGGTTTGTTGCCGTACCAGCACGCAATTTAGCCATTGTTGCGTTGCTTACGCGGCCTTCTAAATCACTAATCGCCAAGTTTGCAACCGAAGTTGCGCGGTTCATAAAAGGAAACCTAAACTTGAGACCTTGGTTATCCAAAATGTTTGCCAGTTCTGGCGCGCCTGCTTTGGCGGCTTTACTTATCGCGTCATTTTGTTCTAGTTCGGTAGCAATTTTGTTAAGTGTAGGCATTTTGCTGCCCATTTCTTTAAAAATATCGTAGCTACCTTTACCAAAAATTGCTTCTACGGCGTCTGTATTATTACCGCGTACTAATTTAACATATTGATCTGGCGAATCTTCAAACAAACGCATTGCTTCCGCTGCCATTGCTTTTTGATCAATAGCTTGCATACCTTGCGAATAAGTATTAAGGTATTTGCCCCAACCTGTTCCGCCCGCGTCTTCAATTGCTTTGTCTATTAGCGGCCTAACTTGCGTAAGAACTTTAGCCGTTAATTTGCTGCTAGTTTTGGGGTCTGTGGGGCCAAGCAGTTGCGCAATGCGCTCGCTTAAACCTTCTTTGCGCAGCGTGTATAAATCATGCGCGTCAATAACTCCGCCATTTTTTTCGGCAAGCGTTGTGATGTCATCTTTAATTGCTTGCAAAGTTTTGGTAAGTATAGGGCTGGCACGGGTGCCCGGCGCGTTGATGGTTGAGTCAAGTGCCGAAGTAATGCCGCTTGTATCAAGGGGTTGCAATCCATGGTCAGCCAAACTACCAATTTGACGTTCAATAAACCCCGCTTCAGTGCGACGCTGGTCAGCTATCTTGCCAAATGTATCCGCTGTTTGTTGCCACTCTTGAGTACGATCAGCATTAGAAAGCCAGCCTGGTTTCCCTGTTTGCGCGCGTACATCAGCTTGCGCCGCTTCTGTGCCGGGGTGCACTACAGCTTGGCCGGGAAGCGGCTCGCCTATTGGCATACCTTGGCGCACTGCTTGCACAACTGCCGCCCGTTTTTGTTCCAATTTAGGAGTCAATTGATTGATCGTTTGCCCTGCTTGATTGGCTGCGCCTAATTCAGTTGCGCGCATATCAGCCGTAAGTTGATTTAGCAATTCTTTAGATCGTTCTTGCGCTGCGCGCGCTTCAGTAGCATTGCCGCCTTCTGCCATTCGAGCCAAAGCATTAAATTGATCTTGGTACTGGTTTTTTAAGCGGAGTGAGTTGGCGTCTGTTCCCGCGCTTAATTGAAGTAATGCCTGAAAAGTATTTTTTTGAATGCCTGACGTAGCTTGTGCAGGGCTTACGTCAGCAGGAGCGCCAGATAACGCAGCGCGTATAGCGTTGATTTGATCGCCCGCAGCTTGACGAGCCAGATCAGCAGCTTTTACTTTGGTAAGTTGGCCGGTAGCTGTGTCTACAACCCAACCCGCAGCGCGCGCAAGAGGAGGAACTACAACTGGCGCGGCGGCACCAATTCCAGCGCCAACTACGCCGGTGGCTAAATTTTCAGACGGGCTAGTAGTGCCAGGTTGTGCGTACCCAAAAGCGCCGCCAATTTTGGCCCCTTCCAACATTTTTTGGCCTGCTGTTACAGCTTTAGATGGTAACCCAGCAACACCTGTAGCCACGTTTCCAATCAGCCCCATGTAGTCTGTATTGGCGCCAAGCGGCGTTTCCATGCCTTTTTCTTTCATGGCTTGGACATTGTTCCACCAATCGGCGATGGCTTTGCTTACGACGGGCTTTGTACCCATCTTTTGATTAATGTAATCACCTATGTTTGCGCCTGCTTGAACTGCTCCAACAAGCGGCGTTGCCGCACCAAGCGCTATACGTGCTAAAGGTGTGCCCAACATTTGTTCACCCATTGTGGGTTCACGCCGCGCAATGGGCATTCCTTCGCTAGGTGCGGCTAATCCAAAACGTGTTTTGATGGCTTGCTGTGTTTCAGAATTTGCGTTTGCAAAAGCTGGGTCAGTAGCAACATGCTTATCAAAAATAGCTTGTTTCGTCGCTGCATTTGCATTGACAAAATCAGGATTGGCTAAAATTTCAGCGGGGGTCGGCATTATTTATCCCCTGATTATTGAAGTAAAGGATTGCTTGTGTCTACGCCTCTTGCAGCCGGCGCGCCTGCGCCAGCCGTTGCGGAGGCTCTGGCTTTGCCAAACAACTTAATAATTTCTGGATTGTTACCGCCGCCAGATTTGTATTGGTCACTAAGACCATTAACTTGACCTGCGATAAGTTTTTGCCATTTATTTATGACCCCAGATAACGCCGCAGGGCTACTTGCGGCGTTAATTTCTTCTTTCATTGCGTTGCGGTCGCCAAGAGCGCCTGCGGTGCCTAAAATAGCTTTGGTCAATTCATCCGCAACAACAGTTTTAACTGCGGCAAAACTGCTAGGCGCGGGCTGGCCTGTCCATTGAGCAATTTTGTTGCCTACAGCGTTAACAAACGGTATTTCACTGTTACCCAAATCTTTAGCCACTTCGGTAAGAGTTCCCAAATGGTCTTGTACAACATTAAGCGATTTCAATAAAGTGCCAGGACGACCCGCAGTAAACGCGGTTTCAATTCCTTGTTTGGTTTTGTACGATGTTGCGTCGTATGTAGGGTCAACCAAATTTACCAATTGCATAAGCTGGTCACCGCGAGTAGTGTTACGTTGCGGTGGCGCAGCGCGGTGGTCTGTAATAGCGGTCACTTGCGCGGCTACAGCTTTTGGAATAGCTGCAAGCAAGTCTGGCCCAGTTAAACCTTGATTAATAGCCACAGACAAGGGAACTGGCGGTGTGCCTACAGGAGTTGCAACCGCCGCAGGCGCGCCGCCGCGCCCAGTGCCAGCAACAGGTGGAGTTACTGTACTAGGGATAAGCCCGTTAACCGCAGGAGCCGTAACAGTGGCCGACGGCGTAAGTGCGTTAGTAGGTACTCGTATGCCTCCGCCGCCGCCAAAGTTTGCAAGTGGAAATGCTGTTTGCGCGCCAGTTAAATTAAACGGGTCAGCGGTAACTGCATGAAGACCTAAATTAGACCTAGCAACACCAAGTTGTCCTTGAGAAACACCAAGCTGTCCTTGATGAATAGGCAACATTGCTTGCTCATACGGGCTCATTTGTTTAATAAATTGACTTCCTACAACAGGTTTTGCTGCGCCTCCTAAACCCGGAACTTCTGTAAGTTGGCCCCCAACCCCGGTATCTTGCGTATGGATGCTAGGTTTGTTTAGTTCAGTAAACTTTTCTACCCCTAATTTTGCTACATTTATAAGATCGGAAAATGCTTGTGGGCCTGCTGCTATCGCGTCATTAAGCGCGGCTAATGACTTATCTAAAGTTATACCGCGCCCTTCAAGCGCTGGGCCAATTGTGGGGTCGTTATGATTACCTTTGAGCCATGTTTCAAATTGAGCAGGCGCGTTGGGTGACGCGGGGTTAACCATATCTAAATACGAACGTGATAATGTTAGCTTGTCAGTTAATAATTTTTGTTTGGCTGCGGCTAAAGTTGTAGGCTGCGCCTCAACTTCACCCGCTAATTTTGCTTGCGTAAGCGCTGCTGTGGCTTGGGCTAAACGTGCTGCTTCAAGTGCGGGTATTTGTGCACCCGCGCCCCCCATAGCCAAAGATTTACGAACTTGTGCGTAATCGATTTCACCTGTATCTGGGTTAGTTGATTTTGCATAAGCATTGCTAAGAGCGTTTTGAATAAGGTCTTGTCGTTTGGCAGATTCAAGTTGATATTGGGACAGCGCGCTCTGATTTGCGCCAGCTTGCAATTGCTGCATTTTTGCGTACTGTGCAAACGGGTCAATTGGCGCTTGAAATTGAGCGCCTTGGGCGATAAGTGCGTTTAGATCAGCCATGATTTATCCTTTACTTATTCATCGCCGAAATAGGTGGCCCCATTTGGTTTTGACTGTTAAGCCAATTGTTAAAGTTTTGTTGGTTTTGATACGAACTTACCGCTGTGCCAAGCGCATTGTTTATGGTATTGCCTACGCCTAACTGGCCTGCACCTATTGCTTGCCCCGCAGCCATGTAAGCCTGCCCAGCGTTAGTACCATACGCTCCCGCCGCCGCGCCTTGATTAGACGCCGCAGATTGACCCGACGCCATCAAGTTGCCCAAAGGTTGAAGCTGGTTTGAACGGTTTGTCTGGTAACGGTTAAAAGCGTTTTGGTACTCTTGTGAGCCCATGTCTTGACCGTAGCGAGTCGCGGCTTTTAAAGCGCCGCCGGAAATCAAACCTCCACGGGCCGCAGCCGATCTGTCAAGGGCTTGCTGTCCTTCACTCAAACGAAATGCATACCCTGGGTCTGCTTGAAAATCAGACATACCAAAATCTTTGGCGTATTTGCCATACCCAGCAGCGCCGGTATTACCACCAAGGCCCAGCAACTCCATAAGTCGGTTTTGCCCTGTAAGACCAGCTTGACGATACGGCTCTTGACCAGCCATTTGCTGGTCAAACATTTCCTTTTGAAGAGCAGCGGCGCGGTCAGCGGCAGCGGCTTGTGTATCGGCAGCTTGTGTAGCGCCCCGAGCGGACATTGCGCCGCCAAGTAATGAAGCACCGGCTGTTAACCCTGTAACTGGATCAGGCATTATTAAACTCCTCAAAAGCGTAAAATTCGCGTATTTCGCGGGATACTTTTCTCATGTGGTCGTACCCACCTAACAAAAATGCAGTGGCGATGTGTATCTCAATCCCAAAGTTTCGGATGTGAAACGCAAGGCTACGAAAACGCTTTTCGTCGCTGTTACACATCTCATTGGAATCGTGAAAACCGTTAATTGACGCCATAATTAATGGTTGGTAGTAAGTATACTTTGCCACAAACCAAGGGTTAGCCGGAAGCGCAAACATCAAAGATGTAAACACGCGATTGATATGGTCGTCGGTAATCTCAACGTCTTTGTCAATTAAGTCATCCCACAACTCTACGGCGTCAAAAAACCGATTTACAAAGTCGATGGCGTCTTGATTCCCCAAAAACCATCGGTTTTTGTTTGCTTGATTGGCTATCTGCCATTCTTCGGACATGACGGGCATCTGTTACTCCAGCAACAGGTTGTTGTTAGACGCAGCCTGCATAATAATCCAATTGGTGCCGTCTGACACCATTGTCGCCCAATTTCCTACCACATCCAGCAAAATCGCCGTACCGGCGGTTGTGCTGTCAATCGGCACAATGTTGCTAGATGCCGAGTTGACCGCTTGGGCTTGCATATTCTTGACCGTGATGTACCGGCCCGTCCAGCTTGAGGCCGCAGGGAACGTCAACGTCAAGGCCGAGCCAGTCTTGTTGTTGATGATCCAAGTGTCCGTGCCGGTGATGGTGTAGTCAGCCGTCTTGGTTATGACCGTGGACAATGGCACATAGTCCGTATTTGCCACCGCAGCCGAGATGGCCGTACCGTTGCCCTTGAGCAGGCCGGTAACTGTGGTGCTAAGCGTAATAGCTGGCGTGGTGGTGGACGTCGCCACTGTACCGGCAAGACCGTTGGCCGAAACAACCGATACGCTAGTAACCGTGCCGGTGCCATAAGCCAGCGCGGGGATGTCAGCCGTTGTCAACGCCCTGAAAGTAGGTGCAGCAGCCGCCCCACTAGATGGGCCAGCAAAAATAGCATTTGCCGCCTGGGTGGTCAGCGTGCCGGTTAACGTGCCGCTGCTGGTAACTGGCGAATTGGTGACCGTCATTATCGAAGGTAACGACAACCCAACAGATGTGACAGTACCTTGGGGGTTAGCCGCCGTTGTAATGCTAGTCACACGCCCATAAGTGTCAACCGTAATGACGGGGATAGCCGTAATTGAACCCGTTGTCCCCGCCGTGATAACACCGCTGGCTAAATCAATAATTGGCGTTAGGCCCGTTGTTGCCGTAATTCGGCCAGCGGTGCCGCTAACCGAAGTTACATAGGACAGCGCAGGGATGTCAGTCGTTGTAAGCGCGCGGAAAGTAGGCGCTGCGGCTGCGCCCGATGATGGCCCCGCAAAAATACTGTTGACCGACTGAGTTGTCAACGTTCCGGTCAATGTGCCGCTAGTAGTGACCGGCGAATTGGTGACCGCCATGATTGATGGCAACGACAAGCCGACAGAAGTAACCGTGCCCGTGCCATACGGCAAAGCTGGAAGGTCTGCCGTCGTCAACGCGCGGAAAGTAGGTACGGCTCCAGCGCCCGATGCTGGCCCAGCTAAAAGAACATTTGCCGCTTGAGTATTCCAAGCAGCCGTAAGCGTTCCCGAACTTGTAACCGGCGAATTGGTTACCGCGAACTGCACTGGCATCGCCAGCCCCACCGAAGTGACCGTGCCACTGGTTGCAGGCGCAGCCCAAGTCGGCGCGCTGCCCGTGGTGGCCGTCAGCACTTGGCCGGTTGTGCCTGCCGCCGTAAACGCATATGCCGTCCCCGTCCCATACGCAACACCGTAAGCCGTAGGGGTAGCAGAACCGTTAGTTCCACCATTAACAATCGGTAAGATGCCGCTTACATGGGTTGTCAAACCGATCTTGCCCCAAGCTGGCGCTACACCTACGCCGCCTGAGATAAGAGCGTTGCCAGTGGCAACGTCAGGTAGTTTGGCTAAAGTGGTTGTTGTATCGGCATACAATAAATCACCAACAGCATACGCCGCATAGCCTGTACCGCCATTTACGGCTATTAATGTCCCCGCAAGCGTTACAACGCCTGCGGTGGCCGCTGCTGGTGTTAGGCCAGTAGTGCCGCCTGAAAAGGACAAGACGCCCGTATTGGCAATGGTGATTGTGCCTAACCCGTTGGTGACTGAAATGCCTGCGCCGGTGCCCAACGTGTTAAGGCTATACCCTGTGCCGTTACCAATCAGCAGTTGGCCGTTGGTTGGAATTGTGCCCAGGCCAGTACCGCCAGAATCGACGGGGATAATGCCTGTGCCCGAACCAAGAGTAGTAAACAGGCTATAAAACCAACGATACCATTCACGCGAGACTGCACCCGTGCGCTCGTCAATCAACGACACCCGTGGAGGCGTGATATTGGTTGTGTTGCCAATAGTCATGCGTTGGTCGGGCTAAGTATTAGTTCCGCGCCCATGATGGCTATCTTGTTGGGATCAGTGCCTGACAGTTCGTACACCCTGTCGCGCAGCTTTAAAGTCATACCCAGCCGACGCCAAAAGGTTCGATGACCATACGCACCAATTTTGCCAATCGGCGACCAATGTTCATTGCTCCATGTATGACCGCCGTCATCCGACCAGCGCAACATCACTTGGGGATCGCTGCCTTGGCCCAAGTTAAGCCCCACGCCTGTTTCGCAGTCCAGTTGCAAGCTGTGGTGCGCGGTGCGCTTGAGATTGTTCTGGCCGGTCGGCAGCGCGCGCCATGAGCGCAACCACTTTTGAATGCCGCCGTTGTCGGCGTACACATCCAAATCATACTGGTAGATGTTGCCGTTCTCAAAATCACCCACAATAATATTGCCGCCAAAGTTGCATTGGCAATTGCTGCGATGCCGCATAAATTCGCCGTTGTCAAAGCCAGCCCGCTCATGCCAGACTTGGGTGGACACATCGTAAACCCAAGTAGCGTTGCCGGTGGGGAAAGTCAGCACATAAAAAGCATGGCCCTCTTGCTGGTAAGTGTACGCAATAGCGTCCGAGATGTTGCCGTATTGGGCGATGGCGTACTCAATAGCATGAGTAGAAACCCTAACGCCGGTGTAGCCGTTAGCGCGGTAGACAATACCCTGCCCACGGGCGTCTGTGCCCAGCCAGAACAGGCCATTGTCCAGTTTGGCGATGGAGAACGCGGCCACGCAACCAATCTCATTAAACGCGCCTTGGATGCGGGTCAAAGGAAAATCAGCAGCACCCGAGTCATACCAGACTTCCACCGAGTCAGTACCAAACACCCACAACTCACGGTGATCAGAAATAAGCCCAACTACGCCGTCTGGCGAGCCTTCAGCGCTGGCAAAATCCAATGGGTTGATGGACGTGCCATCTAGCAGTTGACTTACCCAAATGATTTGACTATTGGGCTGGTTAAAAACAAAGTACCCATCCAAATAACTAACCGTTACCGCGCCAGCAAAGTCAGGGTCGGTAATTTGTCCAAACGCGCCAGTTGTTTCGTTGTAGATAAACCCATCAGGGTTGGTGGCAAAGAATATTTGCGTGCCGTTATCCGCAATGGATACCGGGCCGGTAGTAGTGGTAAGCGTGCCCAGCAACTGCGGCGTGCCGGTCAGGCTGGTCAGCTTGTAGACGTTTGCGCCGGATACCACGTAGAAGTCGCTGCCGTTGGTCTGGTGTGCCCACAATCCTCGGATCGGGCCGGTGCCCACGGTCTGTAGGAATTGAAGGCCGGGCGCGCGGTTTAGAAAGCCCGGCTCTTTGCCGCCTTCGGGTATGGCCTCGGGGAACAGGTTGACCATGCGGTTGTCCGCAGCGTTGATACTGCGGGCAACGTAGGCCGATCCAAGAATCGGCGTTTTCATCAGTAATTCCCAGCGTAGATGTTAAAGCGTTGACGAGTCGCCACAATGGCGTAGGGCATCGACATCACATCATCAGGATTGTTGATGCGCTTGAGATTACGCTTGCTGGTCATAGCAATACGTTGCACCTGGGGGCTGGGCTCCACGCCAAACTCAGGTGCGATTTCACAAGCCAAATTGTACGTAAACGCTCTCAGATAGCCTGGTGGGTAATACATGACTGTGGACAAGTCAGCAGGGCGATCCAACTCTTGCACACTAATAAAATGCCATTCGAGATCGCGTGTTGGTTTGGGATAAATTGTTAGCGTAATGTCTGGAAAACCCATGTTTACCCAACAGACTTGTGGATAAGTAGACGTTACAGTTTTAACCGCAATACCGTCGTATTGTTGTTGGTTAATGAACTTAATACCAAACGACACATTTGTGCCAGGGTCACGATAATAAGTTGCGTCGTCCATTTGAATAGGACGCAAACCTACAAAATCGCCAGATGGCCCAAGATCACGCGATATAAACCCAGCAGGCCAAATAAACGTCTGGTCTTGGGTGACAAACGTGGACAATCGCTCAGTGTTCCATGAGTCGATCATTTGATTGAGCGCCGTTAGGGAGTCTTGCGACACTGACGCGGAAGTAGTTTCGCCTTCGGCCAACACGCCAAGCAATCTTAGCGCTCGGTTAATCTGATCGCCAGCAGTGTATGTCGCCATGACTAGGCTCCTTCGGTTTCGGTTCTACGACGGCGCTTTACTTCCAGTGCGTTAACAGGAGCCGCCTCGGTGACTTGGGGCGTATCCTGAGTATATCGTGTCCAGCCGTTTTGTTCATCATATTCGGCTTCAAGTTCCATAGTGGCAACTTTGCGGCCATGAACGGGGTGAGCGAGGTATATTTCCATAAATGAAAGGGAAGGTTTTTAGCCTTCCCTTCCTCTTACGCTTGAGCAACGTGAATTAAAGCAAAATTCAAAGTTAGCGCCTCAGACAAACTGCCTGCGGATGCATTTGAAATTACTACGGTAAATGATCCGGCAGCTACAGCGGCCACCGAAAGCAAATACGTTCCCGCCGTGGCTGCG
>Ga0114962_10005111_pt1 | contig 10320 bp, 8 predicted proteins | sample C_130820_MF_Meta_FD_87017 | JGI IMG/M metagenome (GOLD analysis project Ga0114962, IMG submission 87017) | Freshwater microbial communities from Lake Croche, Canada to study carbon cycling - C_130820_MF_MetaG | ecosystem: Environmental > Aquatic > Freshwater > Lake | place: Lake Croche, Canada...
AAACTCAAAATAGCAAATACCAATCCAGCACCAGATCGAATGATGTCTTTGGCCAATTTCAAACCAATGCCAAACGTCAAGCCCACTGCAGCAGCAGCAGCAGCTTTGGTTGCACTTTGGACATCGGGCAAATGTGAAAACTGATCATACGTGGTAATCAATGCAATCAAGATGATCAGTGGGAAGGCGAATAAGCCTAACAGCGCAAGCGCTACACCCAATAGGCCGTGAAATCGATCCGCAACAATGGTGCTCATGTTGATGAGACTGGCCCCAGGAAGTATTTGTCCAACCGCTAAGGTTTGAGCGTACTCATCGGTACTGAGCCATTTCCTTCTCTCAACTGACACGTGATAAAAGGAGGCGGCTATTCCGCCAAATCCAAAAAGGCCCACAAGAACAAATCCCGTGAACAAGTCCCAAAGGGATACGTTTTGAAGGTTGGGCTCTGGAGAGGTGAAGAGATTGTTGATGATTGTTTTCTCGATAAAGCTGGCGCGATTAGAAAGTAAGGGCGTCTTTTTTTTAAGGGAAATCTTGCATGACTTAAACAAACAACTGACGATGGATGATAGAACTTTTGTTCAACCCGAGTTTATGGAGGCCTTAAAGCTGGCCAGAATTGCTTTGAAGTTGTCTCATGGACTTCTACTATACCTCGAGAACGGAAGATGAAGGTTTGCCTTTGACCAAGGTTAGAGCAGGGGAGTGGTCTGCACATAGGGTTGTTCCTAGGCAGTAACTGCTCAAGACCGTACCCGAACCTTGAGGGCCCAACCAAACAAGTTGTTGATCAATCGCATTGGATTCTTGGTGGCAATCACTAAAAGGAGGGGCGCATACGTCACTTGCAATCTTGTGTAGCCAAGTTAGGCTTGGGTACTCAATTGGCCGAGTTTTTCTCGGCTTGCACTTGTTTGGCAATTGCTTCAACTTGTTCATTGGACATGCCAAATTTGGCTTGCAAGGCTTGCAACTTTTCCTTTTCTTCCTCAGTAACTACACCATCGGCCAAGACCTCGCGCACTTCCATTTCGTAGAGTGACTCGCGGCGCTGAACTTGGGCGGTGTAGGCTGTGGCGACCACACCGGTGAGAATAGCAGCCAAAGCGATGGCCAAGATTTGAGTGACCACCACCAAAGCCACGCCAAAATAAGTGACGGGGTCTACATTGCCCCACCCTGAAATGATGGTCAAAATATACCAATGCATGGCCGCAGGGATGGAGGGGAACACATCCGGTTGGTCATGACCTTCGATGATGTAGATCAATGACGAAAACAACAGACAACTGATGAGAAGCAAAAATAAAGCCGAGGAAAAGGAATCGCGCTCAGATTTGATCGCCTCGAACATGTCTTCCATGGCGCTGTTGTATCGCGATAGTTTAAAAATTCGCAACAAGCGAAACATTCGCAACACGCGCAAATCTGCGCCAGGCATGATCAACTGCAGGTAAAACGGCACTGTGCTAAAGAAGTCCACCATTCCAAACATGCTAAATAAGTATTCTTTTCGACCTTGCCACGCCAGTCCGGGTTCAGTGCCCAAGTATTTTCGGCCGTAAGACCAGACTCGAAGCACGTATTCAATTGAAAACACGATCACACTGAACGTATCGAAAACATGAAAGTATTGCTCATACTGGTCATGCAAAGATTGCACCGATTCCAAGATGATGGCCACCACATTGGCCACAACCAACCCGGCGATGAATAATTCAACGATCCTGCTGGTGCTGTCCATGACGGCTCCATCCAATACCTCGAATACACGCCGTTGAATGTGATGATACTTAGAAGTAGGTCGCGTTGTGTCTTCATTCATGAAGATTTCTCCGCGTTGTGTTCATCAATCATGGCCTGTACCTGGGCGTCAGTCAAACGAAACTGTTGTTGCAAGCGGCGAAGGCTTTCCCTTTCCGCATCTGAGATCACGCCATCGGCCAGCACCTGACGCAGTTGGCTTTGGTAAGCAGCTCTTTTGCGGGACATTTGATTGGAGAAGGCGGAGGCCACAATACCTGTCATGATGGCGGCCATGCAAACGCCCAAAAAACCGGTCATCAAGGCAATGATTTCCCCTGCCTTGGTCACGGGTTCCACATTACCGTAGCCTGAGGTGATGGTGACAATGGCCCAATAAATTGCGTGGGGAATAGAACCAAAGTGCTCTGGCTGCTCATGGCCTTCGGCGAAGTGCATCAGAGAAGCTGACACAATACTGACAATCACCAACAAAAAAGCCGCTGAACCAAAAGCCCTTCGCTCAGAATAAACTGCTGCAAACAGGTCTTGCAACGCTGTGTTGTACTTGGATAATTTGAGGATGCGTAGCAAGCGCAACACGCGCAAGATACGCAGGTCCAATGTGGGGAAAAATACATGCATGTAAAAAGGCATGGTTGCAAAAAAGTCAATCAGTCCAAAGGCACTGAAGATATAACCTTTGCGTCCTTTCCAAGCGCCACCTTCTGTGGCATTGAATTTTGCGCCCAATGACCACACACGAAGCACGTACTCTAGCGTAAAAAACATCACGCTCCAAAACTCTAGTTCATGGAAAAAATCTTTGTAATCTGCATGGACCTCGGGGATTGAGTCCAAAATCACAGCCGAGCAATTGACCAAGACCACGACCGTGATCAGCCATTCCACATATCGGCTGATGGCGTGTTTGGGTGAGCCGTCCATTACCTCCATGACTGTTTGTTGGAGGCTTTGTTTTTGAGAAGTAGTAGTCACGTCAAATCAATAGTTAATGAAAAAGCGCCCCAAAATGGGGCGCGCGGGAGAGGGCAATGCTTTAACGGTGCTCGAGAATGCGTTTCCAAATATCGAGTTCACTTTCAGTCAGTCTATCATCTGATTGGGCTTTTTCCAAAAACGCATTTTGATCCACATAAATGCCAAGCTGGGCAATTTGGTTAAGCAAATACTTGTAGTGTTCCACCGAGTGCAAAGTGTTTTGAGCAATGATGTTGATGGGCAGTTGCAACAAACTCTTACGCGCATTTTCCATTTCGAGATTCAAGACTTCTAAGATTGAGTTCATTTCCTCCACGGTCAAATGAAGGCGCTTGGCCTCAGTGCGCAACTGATTTATTTCTTCTTCGTCAAGTTCGCCGTCACCCAACATTTTTAAGATGCTGGCCTTGAGTGAATCACGTTCTTTGTGCAGCTGATCGCTGAAAGCGGATGCCAACAAACCGGCGGGGATAGCAAAAATACCAATGCCCAACAAGGCCATGACCACGGTCATGGCACGCCCGATGGGTGTGATGGGAGATATGTCACCATAACCCACAGAGGCTAGGGTGATCACTGCCCAATAAATCGCAGTGGGAATATTTTCAAACTTCTCAGGCTGGGCTGCATGTTCAAACAAATAACCCAAACTGGCAGTCAAGACAATGAGCAAAATCATGATGAAGGCGGCTGCGCTCATCACTGGCCATTCACGCTTGATCACTTTAAACAACGTAGCCGTGGCATCGCTGCCGCGTGTGAGCTTGAGCAAGCGGGCCAATCGGAACACTCGCAAGAAGCGAAGGTCAAGCACATGGTGCAAAAACACTTCTAAGAAGAACGGAAGGATGGCCAATAAATCGATGAAGGTCGAAGGATTGGTCATTTGCTTGAAGCGACCCGTGAAGGGGTTTCGGTGCCCAGGTTCTTCAACAGAGGAGTAAATTCGCATCATGTATTCAATGGTGAACACGGCTACAGCAACGGAGTCGAGTATGACAAATTCAATGTTGATGAGGTAGCTGACAGATGCGACCGATTCAAGCACCACCGCTATCACAGAGATCAGCACCCACACACCGATAAAGACATCAAAGAAGTCTTTGATCTTTCCGCTGTAGGGGCTATTGAAGACCAAGGCATGGATTTTTTGTCGGAAAGTACGCTCACGGTTAAGTTCTTTGAACTCTTTCCATGCGGGCAAGACGATTCGGAAGATTTTTAAAATCCGCAACAATCGCAAAAACCTCAAGGCGCGAAGGTCAACTGGGACGATGGCTTGCAAAAAGAAGGGCAAGATGGCCAGCATATCAATGATGGCAAAAGGACTGCCCATATAAGATAGACGTGGACTGCCTTTGTTTTTGAATTCCTCATCCTCAGGCGCTAGGTAAAAGCGGGTGATGTATTCAATCACAAACACCGCAATGGAGAACACATCAAATGCGTGGAACCAGTTTTTGTAGGGGTCGAAAATGGCAGGCACTTGCTCGAGCACCATTGAAAACAAGTTGACAACGATCAATATGGCGATCCATTTGTCCACCGACTTTTGGTAGTTGCCCGGGATATTGGGATTGAGCAGCCAGGCATAAAGCCATTGGCGGCGTGGCAAATCCGGGGAGATGTCAGCCTCTACTTCTGCACCCAACAAGGATGCGGCGTCAAGATCAGAGATTTGAATAGCTTTACGGGGTTGTTCCATCATACACCTCAGAAATCAAACTCGGCCACTTTGACCGCATAAGCACCCTTGTCACAAACGGACAGGCGCACCTGGATTTTTTGATCGATTGCAACCTCTGGGGTCAGCGGAGTAATGATGGTGGGAACAGCCGAACCCGGGGGGGTGGCGGTGATTTTCTCCATCACGATATTGCCTGCCAAGCTGCGGTCTTCAGGATTGCAAGCGGGCGCAAAGTCCAAAGCCGTACCCTCGCGAAATGGGTTGTCCAATGCGCTCATAGACGTTTGTATCAAGATAGCACTCAAACACCCACCCCAAGTGTTGGGTGGTGCAGCCGCCTTGTCAGTGGCGGGTGCTGCCCCCGGTGGCGCTGGGGCCGTACCCGAGCAAGCCGCAACACCGTAGTCAGCTTCAAATCGACCAGCGGTGGCCTCTTGCATCCATGCCACTACTGCCTCACCATTTCGTTTGGCGGTTTCAGTTTTCATTGCTTCAATGTAGGCCAGTTTTCCCAAAAATGCCACTGCGACCAATGCCAAAATGCATGCCAAAATGAATAACCAGTCGGAAAATGTGGGTTGGGTGGAAATTGACGGGTTGGGGTGCGCTTGTGTTGAGTTCATGTCTTGGCATCCTATTTTTAAGATGAAGGATCTTAAATTTTGCAAATGATAAATCTAATGATATTCGGAATTCAATTAAAAAATTAGAAAAATTAGAAAATAAATTCAGAAAAAGTAGACTTTATCTGGAATTTTCCTTTAAATGAGCCCCGTTATTGCCAAACATTTTCACAAATCATTTTTAACCGCGAGCAATTTGGTAACAATTGCCAAGGGATCCACTTTTTAAATTTACATCAACACGCTTTTTGGGGGTTTATATATGCGCCGCAGCGCAATAAAAGCCTGTGACGATCATGATAAAGATGACCCATAGGAGGGTACTTCGATCACGAGTTAGGCTTGAGTTTATTTGGGGCCCATGGGCCCGATCTCAATCACACGCAAGCAATGGGCTCTTCTCATGGGTTGGCAAAAAAATCCAATCCAACAAGGCTTGATATCTAAGATTCTGGGCTTGCTTTAGCAAGTGCCTTGGGAAGACCCAGGCCCATCCTAATTTTAAGGCCTTTGATCACTTCTTTGATGGAGCCACAAAGGGGCAGGCTCAGTCTGACTTGATCGGCCTCTTGTAAAACGATATTCATATCCTTTTCGGCCCAAGGCATGCCACTTAGGTCAGCCCTTTCATCCATTGCCCAATTTTGAGCGCTGCTGTGGTGAAGGGCTTTTCTCATTTTTTCAGCGTCTACACCCAATGACTCTCCCAGCCGAATACCTTCATCATTGGCCGCAGTGCATGCCCATAAAATGAGATTGTTGACCATTTTGCCCACTTGTCCACACCCAGCTTGCCCCAAATGAAAAATGTCATTTGCAAACGCACTAAAAACAGGTCGGCATTGTTCGAAAATACGTTCATCTCCAGCACCTAGAATCAATAACTTGCCAGAGATGGCGGCGGCTTCTCCTCTCGTGAGAGGGATGTCAAGCAAGTCAATGTCTTTTTTGCGCAGCTTAGTCGACAACTCAAAAGCATATTGAGGAGCGACAGTGGATCCCAGCGCAACAATCAAACCTGGCCGAGCAGAATGAATCACGCCGTGATTGCCGAAGATGACTTCTTCAACCTCACTGTCAAAGCCAACAACAATGATCACCAGATCGCTTTTTTCTGCAACCAACTGTGGGGAGCTTTGAATAGACACGCCAAGGAGGGCGGATCTTTCACAAGCTTGAGCCAAGGGGTCATAGCCAAATACGCTAAAACCATGCTTGATCAAATGCCCAGCCATGGGTTCGCCCATCTTCCCCAGGCCAAGGATACCAATGTTTTTGAGGATGTTGTTGTTCATGTTCAATCGGCTGTAATTTTCGCTTCTTTGATGACCCGTCCCCATCTTTCCCAGTCTTCTTTGACAAGCTTGCTGAATTGTTCGGGAGAGCTGGTGTTGGGTATAAGTCCTTGGGCATTCAATTTTTCAACTGTTTCAGCTTGGGCCACAATGCTGCGAATGTCGGCATTGAGTTTATTCAAAATTGAAGGGGGTAGGCCAGCAGGGCCCCAAATGCCAAGCCATAGATCAACGTCATAGCCCGTCACGCCTTGTTCATGCAAAGACGGAATTTCTTTGAACAGGGGATGACGCTCCTTAAGGCTTGATCCCAAGACCTTGATTTGACCCGCTCGCATTTTAGGCAGTGCGACATGAATAGGTAAAAACATGGCGGGGATGATGCCTGCGATCAAATCATTTTCAGCACCTGCAGAACCCTTGTAAGGAATGTGTACGATGTTCAAACCAACCTGAGTCTTCAGCAACTCCATACACAGGTGATGGTGGGTTCCATTTCCTGGGGAGCCATAATTGAGTTGGCCCGGACGAGCTTTTACGTAGGCAATAAACTCTTGCAAAGTATTGACTGGGAAATTCTTATGGACTGCCAATACCAAGCTAGTTGTACCGATATTCGTAATGGGCTGCAAGTCTTTGATGATGTCAAAGGGAAGCTTTGTATAAAGGTGAGGGCCAGTGATGGATGAGGCAGGTCCAACCATCAGCGTGTGTCCATCGGCAGCAGACTTGGAGACAAAATCAGCTCCAATGGTGCCAGAAGCACCGGCCTTGTTTTCGACGATGACAGTGGTATCCCACAAAGACGTCATTTTGGGAGCAAGAATTCTTGCAACAATATCAGGACCAGCACCAGCAGTGAAAGGCACAATCAACTTAACAGTACCTTTCATCGTTTGAGCAAAGGATCCATTGGGAATCGTACCTAACGAAGATAGGGCGGTGCTTAATTTTATAAAAGCTCGACGCGAAAAATGAGTAGTAGAGTTAATTTGAATATTTTTAGAAAACATAAAAAAATAACCTTAAATAAAATGAAATGAATACAGTTAGCTACTGAGATGACGATTATCAAGTATTTACTCAATATTCATTTAAGGGTTATTGCCTAAGAGCTTAAAGATTGAGCATCCGGTGGGGTGTTGGGGTGATTTTGTGCAATGGGCAACTCAATTCGAAACGTTGTGCCTTGACCCAAGATGCTTTTGGCAGTGAGGCTTCCCATGTGCTTTTGAATGATGCCTAAAGAAACTGAGAGACCAAGTCCTGTCCCAACACCAACTTTTTTTGTGGTGTAAAAAGGGTCAAACATTTTTTTCATTGTTTCATCGGAGATGCCCATACCGTTGTCTGAAATCTCTATCCAGACCCGCTCACCAAGGACACCTGACTGAATTAAGATCTTGCCAAATTGACCCTGGGGTATGGCCTGAGCTGCATTGACGATTAAGTTGAGGAAAACTTGGTTAAGTTGGGACGGGATACAAGTAATTTCAGGCAGGTCACCAAACACGCACTCAACCTCAGCATGGTATTTGACCTCAAAGTTTACAACATTCAAAGTCGATTGAATACCTTTGTGAAGATTGGCCAAAACCCAATCACTGCTCTCTTCAAGTCTTGAGAAGTTTTTGAGGTCATTGACAATGGTTTTAACGCGAACAATCCCTTCTTGGCTTTCATCCAAAATCGACACAACATCTGTTTTTAAGTGGTCGTAATTCGAAGTCTTCAAGAGTTGAGCTGTTTCTTGCGATTTCGAATGAGGGTCTTTTGCAAAGCCATCAATGATCTGATTAAAAACGACAAAGTATTTTTTGAGCGTACTCAAGTTGGAAGATACATAGGCAATCGGGTTGTTGATCTCATGCGCCACACCAGCAGCCAATTGTCCAAGAGCGGCCATTTTTTCTGACTGCGTCAGACGCGTTGACATTTCCAATTCGTGGTCTTGAGCCCGCTGTTTTTCCTGAGAGCTGTTGAGAAGTTCAAGGTTAAGTTGTCGAGCCTTGTTTAACATCGATATCGCAGAAAGAGAAAAAATAATGATCAATATTGAAATCAAAAATCCAAATACCAAATAAGATTTTTTTAATCGTTCGTACTCAAACAATGCATCTTTTTCAAGCATGCCAACGATGACGAGCAAAGGTTGATCGGGGATTTTTTCAAACGCATAAATACGTTTAATGTTATCAAAGAGGTGATCACTTGTAAAAGTTCCGGATTGTATTTTTTCAACATCAGCTGGGAGATTGATTTTTGGAACAGAGTCATCGATTTTCGAGATATTTCCAACTCTAAGTGTACGAACATATCCGTCAGAGCCAACCAGGGAGGTAAAACCTTCTGGCCCTAGATTGATTTGTTTGTGAAAGTCAATGAAGTAATTTGGATCAAATGAAACGACTGCAACGCCTAGAAGATCCCCATTGGATTTATTGAGGCGTTTGGTCAACTGGATAGACCACTTTTTGCTGACACGTCCTAAAACGGGTTTGCTCAGATAAACACCATACGGATAAATTTCTTTATGTATTTTAAAATGCTCTCTATCTGAGAGATCAATCTTCTTGTGACTTTTTAGGTTAGAGAATTCATAAATGCCTTTAGCATTGATGATTCCAACTTGGTTAAAGAAGCTTACATCAATGACATTTTGATCAAAGTATTCGTTGAGGAGCTTGAAGTCACTTGCCCCCTTTTGTTCATAATGAAATTTGACGATTCGAAGTGCTTCATCGGAATTGCGGATGGTGGTTTCAGAGTGTCCTTTGAAGCTGATGGCAATATTTTTTAAATTTGAAATCGACTGGTTAAGCATCAAGCCTTTGTCTTCGTCCAGTCTAAAATTAATGAACAACCAAATGATGAATACAAGTGTGACTGAAACCAAAACCAATAGATCATTTGCTTTGTTTTTGTTGAATGTATAAAAATTCATTTTGATTTTTCGCGGTTTTTAAAGAAGTACTTGATTTTTTTCTTAGTCTAGCATTGACTTTTTTAAATTCGGAATTTTCTAATCTGTAGGGTTATAAACAATCAGTGAAGATGTCAGTAACGATATGAAAAAATGAATCTCCTCATATCTGCATGAGTAAAGTTGACGTTGGGGTCATATGCGAGGCGAAGGCCAATATTGCCCCAGTCAAAACCTGTCACCAGACCGTATTTCCTTATGAATTGGCTCTCAATAGTTCCACTTTTGTAGAGTAAATCAATCAAAAATCGATCGTCTCCAGATAACGGCGTTCGATAGACTAAGTGAACATGTTGTTGGTCTGGATTTTCGCGATTATCGCGCACGATTTGAAGTGAAATGAATTTTTGTGAACTCCATCGGTATCCGCTGTTCAGTGTCCAAGAGTCGTTGGGATCAAAATTTAAGTTAAAGTAGTTTTTTAAATTTGTACGTCCCAAGCCAACGCCCATGAACATTTTTTCTCCGGTCTCAATTCCAACGCTACCACCGAAAAAACCACCTGAAGCACTTTGAATGGAGGGTTGTACTCTGATCAAGCCTAGGTCAAAGGACGAGTCCCAACCGATGCGAGTTTGGTTGAATGTTTGATCGTTGGTTTGATAAATACCGACCCATGCATTCCCAATGTCTGAATTGGCTCTTAAATTGATATCCTGCCCAAATTTTGAAGCCATCATGGGCGCGGCCATGTTGTAGTAGCCTGTACTGAGCTTGTATTGCGTGACTTGATTGCCCGTGTCTTGGGAAAAGCATGCGTGGTGTGAACCCGTTAAAAAGATTAGGGTAAAGCCTATAAAGTTTAAAAAAACGGCTTTGGTATTTATTTTTTTGATATCCATATACATCATTAACTGAATCATGGGTTTTGGTGAGTATTTGTCTTTAGTATAATTAACAATAAGTAATCAGACTTTTTTATTTTGTATTTTAAGCCATGACTGATTTTCAGTTTTTTTTATTACAGTATTTTTTGCCACTTAT
>Ga0114962_10005112_pt1 | contig 10320 bp, 13 predicted proteins | sample C_130820_MF_Meta_FD_87017 | JGI IMG/M metagenome (GOLD analysis project Ga0114962, IMG submission 87017) | Freshwater microbial communities from Lake Croche, Canada to study carbon cycling - C_130820_MF_MetaG | ecosystem: Environmental > Aquatic > Freshwater > Lake | place: Lake Croche, Canada...
CTTGAGATTTTGTAGTTGCTACGGATGAATCTCTTAAGTCAGTTCTTTTGAGGATACTAGTCTTTAAAAGCGACGGGCTTAAGAGAAACAAGTGACTTTAAATTTTTGTCGGGTAGTCGGTGTAGCCCTTGGCATCTGCGGTGTAGAACGTGTCCATATCCGGCGTTGTGAGCTCGACATTGTTTTTCATGCGTTCAACCAAATCCGGGTTTGAGATGAACGGGCGACCAAAACCAATCAAATCGGCTTCCTCGCCATTGAGCGCCTTGTCGGCACTTTCTTTCTCAAAGCCTCCTGCCAAAATGAAAGGTCCATCAAACGCTTTGCGCATTTTTTGTTTGAATTCCTTGGGAACTGAGGGCGCACCCATTGCGGAATGATCTAAAACATGGAGATACAGCAGCCCAAGTTTGGATATTTTTTCGACCAACTCCATGTATTGGGCTTGAACTTCAGGAAACTCACCCGTGCTGTTGAATGCCCCATAGGGTGATAACCGAATCCCCACTTTTTCAGGGCCAATGGCCTGGGTCACTGCATCAAGAATCTCAAGAAGAAATTTGTTTCTTGCTGAATTTGATCCTCCGTAGGTGTCTTTTCGAGTGTTTACATTTGCATTTAAAAATTGTTCGATCAAGTAACCGTTGGCCGCATGTATTTCTACGCCATCAAAACCTGCTGAAATGGCGTTTTTAGCTGCTTCTGCATACTCGGTGATGGCGATCTTGATATCCGACTCGCTCATGGCTTGAGGCTGGCTGTGAGCTTGCATGCCTTCAGTGTCAGAATACATTTCCCCTGGGCAAACTTGCTCGGTTGGCGCGAGAACTTTGGCTCCCTTTGGAAGATTAGAGATGTGTGTGACACGTCCTGTGTGCATCAGTTGAAGTACGATTTTTCCACCTTTTGAATGCACCGCATCGGTGACCAATTTCCACCCATCTATTTGAGCTTGGTTAAAGATACCAGGAATTCGGGCATATCCAAGTCCGTTGGGAGAGGGAGACGTGCCCTCAGTGATGATGAGGCCAGCATTGGCCCTTTGTTCGTAATACAGTGCCATCAGCTCATTGGGTGTGTTGCCCTTCACCGCACGACTTCTGGTCATGGGTGACATCACAATTCGATTTTTGAGCTTTAAGTTTCTCGCTGTAAAAGTGTTAAAAAGCATGGTTTTCCTAGAAAGTTGAAAAAGGGGCTTGAACAAACGTGGATGAACGCAATTGATCAATACCTTTTAAATGGGGACAAATGAGGAAAATTAAAGAGCTTTATTGAAACTTTACGTGGGCGCAAGCTTCATGAAAACACCCGCGCTAGAGCTATGTTGGGAATTTTATTGTAGACGTGTGTAAATTCAAACTGAGCTATGCTTCCCCGTCCTGAGAGCGCTGATGGGCCAGCGCATAAGATTTTGACCAACGATAGTGAAAGATTTGCTCGTCCTCTAAGCCAAAAAGACAAGTTTTATTGAGAAAAGGAATGGCTCAAGTCTTTTGCCAATTGACAGGCTTGATCAAAGGTTTGCGTGTAATGCGTCAAATCCGAGTCCAAGGCATCTCCAAGGTAGAGATCGATTTGAAACTCGGGGCTGCCGTCCAAGTGGGTGAGTAGGGTGACCACTGCAAGGCGTCGGCCATCATGGCTTTCGGATTGAAACAAAATATCGTTGTCCATACACAAAGATGCTTTTTCGCAGTGCTTTCAATTCATTTACTTTTTGATGTGATTCAATTTGTCAAGAACACGTTCATTGTCTTGCGAGATCAGTCGACCCATCTCCACCATGGCCTCATGGTGAGTTCGGTAGTTCTGAATCATTTGATAACTCGAAGCGTCCAAGGCCATCAAATCTTTGTGAGAAATGATCTTGGTATGATTCAGGTGTTCGATGATGTACCAAGTGTTGTCGAAATCCATGATTAATGTTCACCTTTAACTGAGAGATCATTCACTGTTGGTTTGCAGATCAAAAGTTTTGAACCGCTTACTTAACTCATTGATCAATTCTTGGTCAAGTTTGACCAAGGGCGGTCGGCAATTCACCCATGCAAGGTCATGGTAAATTTGAGCCAATAGGAATTTATAAGCCGCAAGGGTGGGTAACTTCACAAACAAGCTTTCAAACTCGATCAAGCGTTCATCTGTACTTTTGGCCTTCATACCAGGAATGAAGGTGCCTTGCTTGCTGGTGTCTGTGTGTAAAAGTTGATCGACCACTCTTGGGATGACATTGGCCATGACCGAGATGGTCCCTGTGGAGTGCAGGGTTTTGAGATCCATTTCATTGCAAGAATGGATCTTACATTGATTGGCAAAGGACTTGATCAGGTCTTGTGTGATGGTGCTCAGACCAGACTCGTTGACGATGCCAAATATTTTCTCACCATGCTTGTTGAGCGTTTCAGCAAGCACTGCCTCAGGCATGTCAACATGGTACGCGCTAGGCAGTAGATGCAAATAGACTTTTGTTTCACTCGGTGCAATGGCTCCCAGTAAATGATCAAAATATTGGGTTAAACCCAAATTGCTCAAAGACTTGTAGTGGGAGGGGGCGCTGATGAGCACCCCGTGGAGATGTGCCTTTTGAGCGAAATGAGCAAGTTTTAAGGCGTCGGGTGCAGCATTGGACGAGATCGATAAGACAAGAGAGGATGGAGCAACGCCAGCTTTCAACAAATAGGAGATGGCCTCTGCTTTTTCCTCTGAGCTAAAGGAGGGTCCTTCTCCATGGAACCCAAAAAGAACCACGCCTTGAACGCCCTTCATCATCAGAGTTCTGAGGTGTGACTCTAGCCGATGCAAGTCGATGTGTAGATCCTCTTTGATCGGCGTCAAGCTATCGACCCAAACACCATTGAAACTGTTTTTGATGGCTTGAGGATTGTTCATGGAGTGACTTTAAAGTCAGGATAAAATGAAGATCTAGGATGAAAAAGAGCCAGGTCCTATCCATTGTGGCAAAAGCCCATGTTCAAAATTGACCATTTTGATACTTTAACAGGATTATCATTTATGTCAATTTAGTATGAGTTGAACCCTATGAAACAGTGATTTGTTGATTCCTGAGCCTCTCGCTCGCCTAGAGTCTAGGGCATGCGCGGATCTGTTTTTCTTTGACGGTGCCTTTTGTATACTTTGATTTTTACTTTTTTAATTCATGACTACCGTTGCAACAAAGCCCAAAATTTGGGGAAGACTCAATTCCTTTAATGTTCAAAAGGTGTTGTTCCTTTGTGAGGAACTTCAGCTTGACTTTGAAAGAATTGACGCTGGTATGGCTTATGGTGTGAACAAGACACCGCACTACCTGAGCATGAATCCAAACGGTTTGGTTCCAACACTTTGCGATGAGGGTTTCATTTTGTGGGAGTCGCATGCCATCCTTCGGTACTTGGCTCGAAAGTTCGACACTCTAGGCCAATGGTACGGTGCAGAGCCTCAAAGAATGTCCAAGGTCGATCAGTGGCTGGACTGGACCAACACAACCGCATGGCCTCCCATGAGGACTTTATTTTGGGGTTGGATCCGTACCGAACATGAGCAACGAGACTACAAAGAACTTGAGAACAGCCGTCTTCAGATGATCAAGATGTTGGGTCTCATGGACGATCAATTGAGGCAATCTGCTTTCATGGCCGGAGATCACATGAGTTTGGCTGATATCCCTTTGGCATTGATCGCCTACCGCTGGTTCAATTTGCCTATTGATCGGCCTGTGCTACCAAGTCTGGATCGCTGGTACCGAGTGATGTCACAAACTCAAGGGTTCAAGGCCTATTCAAGTGCCCCTTTGTCATGAAGTCTTAAATAGATTCAATCGGTCTCCAAAGCTTAGAAATCTCTCTGAAGGATTAACTTGACTCGTCCTTGATGGGACTCTTGTCACATCATGATCTGTATGCTCATGTCAATGTTTTCCGCGCTTTCACCAAGCATTTGTTGAATGAGCAAACGATCCTGAACCTTGGGGTTAGAGCCATGGTGAAGCTCTAGGGTCTATTTCAAGGTGGTGGAGGGGGTGAATTATTTTTTGAATTGTTGAAGGACATCGATAGCAGCTTGTCGCATGAATGGACCCTCAACCATAACTTTTGGGTAAGAACCGCTTAAAACGTCCAAGCTATGAATGGGTAGTGTATTGCCACCAAGAGTCTGCGAAATATCATCTTGGCTTGCGGCGTAAACAATTCTTTCAATGCCGGCCCAAAAGATAGCCCCAGTGCACATCGCGCAGGGCTCACCACTGGCGTAAATGCTGGCACCTAGCATGGCACCTTGGGGAAGTGTTTTTTGAGCATTTCTGATCAGGACCATTTCAGCATGTGCAGTACAGTCTTTTTGAGAATTTTGAGTGTTTTTATCCACGATCAAAATCTCTCCTTGCTTGGATACCAAGCTAGATCCAAAGGGCATGTCTCCGTTTTCAAGCGCTTGTTGTGAGGCCAAAATGGCCAGGTGCATTGCCTTGGTGTCTAATTCGTTGAAAGCCATAAATTTATAAGGAATCAATTGAGTTGTTCAGGGTCTTTGAATTGTCTTTGTCAATGTCAAAGCGTTCATTGGTTTTGACGTAAAAGGAGGCTCCAAATCTGGCTATAGGTTGATAGTTTTTTAAATTGACATGCCATTTTTCTGTATCGATCAAGCCTTCTTTGACGCATAGCCATATCACTCGGCCGATAAATACATATCGACTATCAGTTTCCAATGTTTCATGCAGCACGCATTCAAAGGCGACAGGGGCCTCAACGATCCTTGGTGGTGCAACACTATTGGAAGGGGAAGACATGAACCCCACATGTTCGAGCTCGCTAACGGTATTTGGCAATGATTCCCCACAAGCATGCATTTTATTGGCCATGGGTTCATCGGTCATGTGAACGACAAATTCTTTGTTGAAAAGGATATTGGCGGCTGTGTCTTTTAAGTGACCATCGCTCAATTTATTCACGCTCAACATCAAGATAGGGGGATCTTCCCCTATCATGTTGAACATCGAAAAAGGTGCAGCGTTGACAACACCATTCTCGCCAAGGGTTGTGACCAAAGCGATGGGTCTTGGAATGATCAAGCTCGCCATCAACTTGTAGCGTTGATAGGCGCTTAATTTTGAAAAATCTATTTCTGTTGTCACGCGTGCACTTAGTTTGTATTGATAAGTTTTAGGGCTGTTTACCCAATATACCATCGACGTACCAAGACATTTTCCAAAGTTCGTCTTCGGTGACCGATTTACCTGTTGCAACGATTTCTTTGCCAGATTGGTCTTTGATCGGGCCGTTGAAAGCGTAGAATTTTCCTGAAATGGTTTGTGCTTTTAGTTTTTCAAACTGTTCGGCAACCTTTGCTGGAACTTCCTTGTTGACAGGAACAAGTTTGACCATGCCTTCCTTCATGCCCCATTTGGTGTCTTCCGCTTTCCATTTGTTTTCGATGGCTTGACGAACTTTAGCAACATAATAAACACCCCAATTGACGGTGTTGCCAGAGAGATGAGATTTGGGTCCAAATTTAGACATGTCCGAATCTTGTCCAAAAGCGTACAAGCCCTTGGTTTGCGCGAGCTCTACAACGGCAGGTGAATCGGTGTTTTGATACAAAATGTCAACACCTTGGTTGATCAGGGTTTGAGCGGCCTCTTGCTCTTTTGGCGGATCGTACCAAGAACTGATCCAGATCACTTTGGCGATGATTTTGGGGTTCACACTTCTGGCACCTAGTACCCAGGCATTAAGATTGCGTTTGACCTCAGGAATGGGGAAGGGCGCAACGTAGCCCAATGTATTTGTTTTCGACATCAGACCAGCTATGACACCCAGTAAATAGGCACCTTCGTAAAAACGACTCTGGTAGACGCCCACGTTTTTTGCCATTTTGTAGCCTGAGCAGTGCTCAAAAATAACATTGGGATGGTCCTTTGCAACGTTGATGGTTGGATCCATGAAGCCAAATGAGGTGGTGAAAATCATCTTGCAACCGTCGGAAATGAGTTGTCGAATCACGCGCTCAGCGTCTGCAGACTCCGGAACGCTTTCGACGAAAACGGTTTCTACTTTCGATCCAAACTCTTTTTCAACCATTTTTCGACCTAGATCGTGCTGGTAAGTCCAACCTACATCTGAAACTGGGCCTGAATAAATAAATCCAATTTTTAACTTTTCATTGGCTGCAAAAGTGCTCCCAAACGGAATAACTGAACTTCCCGCGGCAACCAAGGCCGTGTTCAAAATTTGTCTGCGATCCATGATAACTCCTTGTATAAATGGTATTGGATCAACTCCAATAATTGTATACAAGCAATCAGTATGCCACCTGTAATATGCACCAAGTCATTGAATTTAATGGATTTTATTGTGCAATAAAATTGTATACATAATTATTTTGGTGCGTAACTCTTTGAAATGGACATCTTGCACCAAAAGGGTGTGAACGTTCATTTCAATTGAGTGAAGTGCACTTTGCTGAAATTCAATCGATTTTGCAATTCGAAGAGGTGCTGATCCATGACTTTGACTGCACCTTCTGCGTCTTGTAAAGACAAAAGTTCAACCAAGCGCACGTGTTCCGCGTGTTCGCAATCAGAATTGCCTGGTGTTTCGTAAAGTGCCACGATCAATGTGCACTGCGTTAAAAGTTCGAGAAGCAATTTTTGAAATAATTTATTACCTGTCATCTGAGCCAAAGCGAGGTGAAAGCCACCGGCCAATATGGCCCAACGTGGAAGATCTTGTTCGTTGAGTGCTGTTTGCTCTGCGAGCAAGCGCTCTTGCAGGCGTTGGAGATCCATGGCGCCCATTTTTTTGCTCAACTGTCGTATGATGGCCGCCTCTAGCCCTCTTCTGACTTCAAAAACTTCAATGGCCTGCTCTGGGGTGGGCGCCGCAACACTGGCCCCTTTGTTGGGAACGATGTTGACGATCTTTAATTCTGCAAGGCGGTGCAGTGCTTGTCGAACGATGGTGCGACTGACTTGAAACTTCTCACACAAAGTGGCTTCTATCAACTTTTCACCAGGCAACAAAACACCTCTGGTCATGTCATTGAACAACGAATCATAGACCCACTGATCTAAAGTGCGATCGGTTGGTGCAGGCGATTTGTACTTTTGCGCGGACAGATCAATATTTTTTTTGGCGTTCATCGGGCTTCAGACCTCTAGCATTTTGCTGTCCATTTTAAGCGCATCGAATGAATCTCCATGCCTGATTTCAATGCCATTTGATCGAATTGCGCGAAGAGGATTGAGGGTTTGTCCTTGGACGGTGGCATCAAATGAGCGTTTAAGCTCTGTTGATCAAAGAAGCATTGACAAAAAAAGAGAGGACCGCAATGAAAACAAGCCTTGAATCATCAAAGACCTTGATCGCGTTTCGTCAAACCCTTGGGGCACTTGCGCTTCTAAGCGCGGCATCAGGTGTGCAAGCCCAACTCTTGTCTCACAAAGACTTGAGTGCCATGGTAGCAATTTCTATCGTCCAATCGGCCATCACCACTTGCAAAGTCAATGGATACAACGTTTCAGCGACTGTGGTGGGGCGCAATGGCGAGATCTTGGCGCAAGCTCGAGGAGATAACACGGGCCCTCATACCTTGGAGAACAGTTTCAGAAAAGCTTACACAGCCAGAACCTTTAAAGTGCCCTCTGGCGAAATCGTCAATCGTTTGAAGATGGATCCAGCGTTTCCCCTCATTCATTTAAGCAACATCATCGCCAATCAAGGTGGCTTGCCGATTAAATTAGAAGACGACGTGATGGGCGCCGTTGGTGTGTCTGGCGCCCCAGGCGGGGACAAAGACGAGGCATGCTCCAAGGCTGGCATTGACAAGGTGGCTGATCACTTGAAGTGATGAACTCAGTTTATACCGTTAAAGGTCTCACCCAAAGCATTGATCAAGCTGTCAATTTCAGATCTGCTTGAGATAAAGGGTGGGGCCAACTGTATGGTGTCCCCACTGTATCGAACATAAAAGCCCTTATCAAACATCTTCATAGCGATTTGATAGGGTCTCTTCGCTGGTTCATGGCCAGCGTGTTCAATGCTAAATCCACTGGCCAATCCGAAATTACGAATATCGGTGACGAATTTGCATCCCTTGAGAGAATGCACCGATTCTTCAAAGTAGGGGGCCAAGGCCTTGACTTGTTCAATCGCATGTTCATGAACCAGTAAATCCAACGTGGCCAAGGCTGCAGCACAGGCCACGGGATGAGCCGAGTAGGTGTAGCCGTGAGAAAACTCTAGCATGTAATCTGGCCCGCCGTGGTCCATGAAGGTTTGATAGATGTCGTGCTTGGCAATCACCGCCCCCATGGGTTGGGAGCCATTGGTGATTTGTTTGGCCACGTTCATGATGTCTGGCGTCACGCCAAAAGCTTGCGCGGCAGTGTAAGCACCACAGCGTCCAAAGCCGGTGATCACCTCATCAAAGATCAACAAAATATCATGGGCTCGACAGATCTCTTGGATCCTTTGCAAGTAGCCGACTGGGGGCACAATGACACCAGATGAGCCAGAAAAGGGTTCAATGATCACTGCTGCAATGTTGCTGGCATCGTGCAGAGCAATCAAGCGCAACAAATCATCGGCCAACTCAACTCCCAGCTTGGGCATGCCCTTTGAAAAAGCATTGCTAGGCAATTGCGTATGAGGGAGGTGATCTGCTTCAAGGCTTTGACCAAACATCTTTCGATTTGCGACGATGCCGCCCACTGCAATGCCACCAAAATTGACACCGTGGTAAGCCTTTTCTCGTCCTATGAACCGCGTCTTTGAAGCCTGACCTTTCAGTCTCCAATAGGCACGGGCCATTTTGAGCGAGGTGTCCGCTGATTCAGAGCCAGAGCCAGTAAAAAAAACATGGTCCAAGCCCGAAGGCGTCAACTCAACCAACTTGTTGGCCACTTCGAATGCCAAGGGTTGGGCAAATTGAAAGGGTGGCGAAAAATCGAGCGTAGACATTTGAGTGGCCACGGCCTGTGTGATTTCAGAGCGTGCGTGGCCCAATCCGGTGGTCCAAAGTCCAGACAGGCCATCAAAGATTTCGCGACCCTCATGGGTCTTGAAGTAACAGCCTTTCGCTGAAAGCAACATGCGGGGCTTGAGCTTGAAGTCTCGGTTGCCACTGTAGGGCATCCAAAACGCATCCAACCATTCCTTTGAATAGGGTCCTTTTTTGAGGCTGGGGTCTTCTGTGGGAAGCACACCCGAGAGTTCCAATTGGTTGGTATGGATTCTGTCCAAGGTCATTCCCATGTCGTCAAGTCTGAGGCTTGGCGTTAAGTGGCCGATGAAAAGTGTTCAAAAGAGCGTCAAAAGACGGGTTCCATCGTCGACGGATCTTCATGATAATACAGGAAAACCCATGTCCTGAACAGCAACTGGGATCTTTGCCATGGACTTGCTGATTGAGAACAGGACCCGGCTTGAACCGATTGATTTGAACATGACTTAAAATGGGGCGCAATCAAGGTGGCATATTCATTGCGTGTCAAAACTTGGCCTTGGGTCAAGGGATAGAAGTGTTTATTTTTAGGAGTTTTCAATGCAAAGTTGGCATGGTTTAAAGTGTGTATGTTTGTTGATGTTAGCTGCCTTGTCGTTGGGCGCTGTGTCGCAAGAAAAAGTCAGTGATTTCCCCTCAAAACCTGTCAAAATCATTGTGACCTTCACGCCGGGGGGAGCTGCCGATGTGACCGCTAGAATATTTGCTGAAAAGCTCGCCGCTCTTTGGAAGCAAGGGGTGATTGTTGAGAACAAGGCCGGTGCGGGTGGCTCCATTGGTGCAGAGTCTGTGTACCGTTCACCAGCAGACGGTTACACCTTGCTGCTGGCGACCAACACGCACATCATCAACCAAGTCTTGATCCCCAAATTGGCTTTTGACTTCACCAAAGACTTTGTCCCCTTGGGGCTAGTGACCTCGGCGCCCATGTTGATTGCAGTCAACCCTCAGCTTAAAGTCCATAACCTTCAAGAGCTGACCAAACTGATTAAAACCGAACCGGGTAAACATGCCTATGCCGCTTGCAACATGGCCAGTCCGCATTACTTTGCCATGGCGATTTACATGAACACCATGAAACTAGAAGCCACCAACATTCCCTATAAAGGATGCACGCCAGCCGTGGCAGACACCTTGGGCGGTCAGGTCAATATCGTGGCTGCAAGTATTCCAGCGGTGGTGTCCTTCATCAAACAAGGCACACTGCAACCGATTGCTTTGTTGTCCAGCAAACCCAGTCCTGCTTTGCCTGGCGTGCCAACCGCGGGTGAATCTGGCATTGCAGACTTGAAGAACTTTTCTTTAGACAATTAC
>Ga0114962_10005115_pt1 | contig 10316 bp, 9 predicted proteins | sample C_130820_MF_Meta_FD_87017 | JGI IMG/M metagenome (GOLD analysis project Ga0114962, IMG submission 87017) | Freshwater microbial communities from Lake Croche, Canada to study carbon cycling - C_130820_MF_MetaG | ecosystem: Environmental > Aquatic > Freshwater > Lake | place: Lake Croche, Canada...
CAACGCGCAGCGCATCGAGCATGCGCTGCTGCTGATGCCCGAGCAGCCGATCGCAGCCTGGGCGCCAGCATCCTTCGAAGATCTCGTGGCAGCGCATTTCGACGCCGTGCTCGCGGCCGAGCCGGAAGTCGTGCTGCTGGGCACCGGCGCACGACAACGTTTTGCGCATCCGAGACTCACTGCAGCGCTGATCGCCAGACGAATCGGCGTCGAATCGATGGATACCGGCGCCGCCTGTCGCACCTACAACATTCTCATGACAGAAGGACGCAAGGTGATGGCGGCCCTGCTGCCGGTCTGACGTCGGCAACCGACTCGGCCAGCGCGATCGGGCGAGCTGCGGATCTCCAGGCCGTGCGAGGCTCGATCAGGGGCTCGACCGGAGGCTCGATCGGCGGTCAATCGCCTGTGCTATCGTCGATCGATTCACTTGCGAAAGGCGAACAACGTGTCGGTTACCCTCGGCAAAAAGGTGGGCGATTTCAGTGCCGCAGCCACCGGTCAGCAATTCAGTCTCGCATCGCAGGCCGGCAAGGTCGTGGTGCTCTACTTCTATCCGAAAGACAACACGCCGGGCTGCACCACCGAAGGCGCCGACTTTCGCGATGCGATCGCCGGCTTCACACGGGCCAACTGCCTTGTCTTCGGCGTCTCCCGCGACAGCCTGAAATCGCATGAAAACTTCAAGGCCAAGATGGCCTTCCCCTTCGAGCTGATCGCCGACCCTGACGAAGCGGTCTGCGAGCAGTTCGGCGTCATGAAAATGAAGAACATGTACGGCAAACAGGTCCGCGGCATCGAGCGATCGACCTTCGTGATCGGCGCCGATGGCACGCTGCTGCGCGAATGGCGTGGCGTGAAAGTTCCCGGCCATGTGGCCGAGGTGCTGAGTTTCGTTGAATCACTCTGACGCCGTCTGACCCTGCCGCAAGTCGATCCCGATAAGGCCGAAATCACAACATGCCGCTGCCCAAGCCACCTACCAAGCCTGCCACCCTTCTCGACCTCGACTCCGCACCGCTGGCGCGCGCCACCCGCACCAAACCCCGCACTCAGCCCGATGTCGCCCCGCAAGCCGCCGTATCAAACATCGCGATCCTCGGTCAGAACCGCAAGGCGGCACTCCTTCAGGCCACCCCCGTTGGCGATCGCGCTGACACCACTGGCGTGATGTCGACACAGGCTGCACCGATCAACGCGCAAACCGCCCCAGACACCAAAGCGCCAGCGGCGGTTCCAATCGCTGCTGCACGCGCCGCAGGCGGCACGCCGGCCACGCGCCCGCCTCGCAATGCCATCGCCGGCGCCACCCTGGCGCCCGACCAGAAGGCGACTGCAAGCGTGATCGCCAAGCCAGCGTTGCCAGCGCCTCGCGCACCGAAAGCCCCCCGCGCCGCGCCGATCCGGGCGGCACTGTCGCCCGACGCCATCAAGCTCTTTGTGCTCGATACCAACGTGCTGCTGCACGATCCGTCGAGTCTGTTCCGCTTCGAAGAACACGACATCTTTTTGCCGATCGTGACGCTTGAAGAGCTCGACAACAACAAGAAGGGTATGTCCGAGGTCGCCCGCAATGCGCGCCAGGTGAGCCGCTCGCTCGACGGACTGGTCGGCGATGTCGACGAGGGCATCGAGCAGGGCATCCCGCTTGGCAAACTCGGCAGTCGTGAGGCCATCGGTCGCCTTTTCCTGCAGACACAGGCGCTCGAGACCTCGCTGCCCGACACGCTTGCCGCCGGCAAGGCCGATAACCAGATCCTCGGCGTCGTTCAGGCGCTGCAGCGAAAATTCGCCGAGCGGCAGGTCGTGCTGGTGTCGAAAGACATCAACATGCGGATCAAGGCGCGGGCGCTCGGTCTGCGCGCCGAGGACTATCACAACGATCAGGTCATCGACGATCTCGACCTGCTGTATGGCGGCACGCTCGCGCTGCCGTCCGACTTCTGGGAGCGACACAGTAAAGGCATGGAGTCGTGGCAGCAGGGCGGCTACAACTTCTATCGCATCAGCGGGCCGGCAGTCGCGGGCTTCATGCTCAATCAGTTCGTCTATCTTGACGGCGACATGCCGCTCTCAGCTCAGGTGAAGGAGCTCAACGGCAAGACCGCGGTGCTGCAGACCCTGCGCGATTACGGTCATCCCAAGCACGCTGTCTGGGGACTGACCGCGCGTAACCGCGAACAGAACTTCGCGCTCAATCTGCTGATGAATCCGGAGGTCGACTTCGTGACCCTGCTGGGTCAGGCAGGCACCGGCAAGACCCTGCTCGCGCTGGCCACCGGTCTTGCCCAGACGCTTGAGCACAAGCGTTATTCCGAGATCATCGTGACCCGAGCCACGGTGCCGGTCGGCGAAGACATCGGTTATCTGCCCGGCACCGAAGAGGAAAAGATGCAGCCCTGGATGGGCGCACTCGAAGACAACCTCGAGGTGCTGAATCAGGGCAGCGGCACCGGCGGCGAATGGGGTCGGGCTGCGGCGACCGATCTGATCCGTTCACGCATCAAGGTCAAGTCGATGTCTTTCATGCGCGGTCGCACTTTCATCAACAAGTTTCTGATCATCGATGAAGCGCAAAACCTCACGCCAAAGCAGATGAAGACCCTGGTCACCCGCGCCGGCCCCGGGACCAAGGTGATCTGCCTGGGCAACATCGCGCAGATCGATACGCCGTATCTCACCGAAGGCTCGTCAGGACTGACCTATGTCGTCGACCGCTTCAAGGGTTGGGCCCATGCCGGGCACATCACCCTGCAGCGCGGCGAGCGCTCGCGGCTGGCCGACTTCGCCGCCGACGCACTGTAAGGCCGCGGCGGGCGATCAATAAGGATTGGCCGGCGCGAAATTCTCGAACTTGGTGTACTGGCCGAGGAAGGTCAGTGTCACCGAGCCGATCGGGCCGTTACGCTGCTTGCCGATGATGATCTCGGCCATGCCCTTGTTGGGCGAGTCCGGGTCATAGCGATCCTCGCGATGAATGAAGAGGATGACGTCGGCGTCCTGCTCGATGGCACCCGACTCGCGCAGGTCGCTCATGATCGGTTTCTTGTCGTTGCGCTTTTCGACTTCGCGCGACAGCTGCGACAGTGCAATCACCGGCACATTGAGCTCTTTGGCCAGCGCCTTGAGCGAGCGCGATATCTCGGCTACCTCGGTGGCGCGATTCTCGCCCGATGAGCCGGTGCCGCTCATGAGCTGCAGATAGTCGACCATGATCAGCCCGAGCTTTCCGTACTGACGGGCCAGCCGTCGTGCGCGGGCGCGCAGTTCGAGCGGATTGAGCGCCGGCGTCTCGTCGATGAAAAGATTGGCGTCCTGCATCTTCTGGATGGCGCTGGTCAGACGCGGCCAGTCGTCCTCGGTGAGACGCCCGGTGCGCAGCCGCTGCTGGTCGATCCGACCGACCGAGCAGACCAGCCGCATGGCGAGCTGGGTCGCGCCCATCTCCATCGAGAAAACCGCCACCGGCATGCCCTGGCTGATTGCCACATGCTCGGCCATATTGAGTGCGAAGGCGGTCTTGCCGACCGAAGGACGCGCCGCGATGATGATGAGGTCACCGGGCTGCATGCCCGAGGTCATGCGATCGAGGTCGGTAAAGCCGGTCGGCACACCGGTGATGCCTTTGGGGTTTTCACGGTTGTAGAGATCGTCGACCCGTTCGACCACCTGGGCGAGCACCGACTGCAGATCCTGAAAGCCCACCCGACCGCGCGAGCCGTCTTCCGAGATCTGAAACATCCGTGATTCGGCTTCGTCGAGGATCTGACGGGTGTCGCGCCCCTGCGGATTGAGTGCGGTGGTGGCAATCTCATCGGAGACCGAGATCAGGCGGCGCAGAATCGCACGATCGCGCACGATCTCGGCATAACGCCTGACGTTGGCCGCCGAAGGCGTACCGCTGGCCAGTGCGTTGAGGTAAGACAGCCCGCCGGCCTCTTCAAGCTTGCCGGTGGATTTGAGCGCGTCCTGCAGCGTCAGCACATCGGCCGGCTGATTGCGCTCGAGCAGACGCGCCAGGTGTTGCCAGATCAGGCGGTGGTCATGGCGGTAGAAGTCGGGCTCGCGCACGACATCACCAATTTTTTCCCAGGCCGCGTTGTCAAGCAGCACCGCGCCAAGCACCGACTGTTCGGCCTCAACCGAATGCGGCGGCACGCGCAGGGCAGCGACTTCAGCGTCTGCACCCTGTGCCGGGGCCGCAGAGCCGGAGGAATTGGAGATCGGCAAACCTGACATGGGTCGATGCTACCTGCCGATGAACGATCAGAAACAGCGTCCGCCCGAATCGTTCGGGCGGGACCCTTACACCCTCAAGATCGATCAGACCTCGGGGCTGACCGCCACCTTGATCGCCACGACCACGTCGGCATGCAATGCAACGCTGACCTCATGGTCGCCGATGATCTTGAGCGGGCCATTCGGCAGACGCACCATGGCTTTCTCGACCGCGGCAAAGCCGTGCTTGTTGAGCGCAGTGGCAATGTCCATATTGGTCACCGAGCCGAACAGCCGCCCGTCAACGCCAGCCTTCTGGCTGATCGGCAGGCTCATGCCTTCGAGCTTGGCACCCACCGCCTGAGCCTCAGCGAGTTTGTCGGCCTGGATTTTCTCGAGATCGGCACGACGCGCCTCGAATTCCTTGATCGCGGTATCGGTGGCGCGACGCGCCTTGCCTTTGGGGATCAGGAAGTTGCGGGCGTAACCGTCTTTGACCCGGACCACATCGCCCAGGGTGCCGAGGTTGACGACTTTTTCGAGCAGGATGATCTGCATGGTCGATCCTCAGGTCAGTGGTTGTCGGTGTAGGGCAGCAGCGCGAGGAAGCGGGCGCGATTGATCGCAACCGACAGCTGGCGCTGATAGCGGGCTTTGGTACCAGTCAGGCGAGCCGGCATGATCTTGCCGTTCTCGTTGATGAAGTCCTTGAGCACGTCGATGTCTTTGTGGTCGATCCACTCGATCTTCTCGGCGGTGAATCGGCAAAAGCGCTTGCGCTTGAAAAGCGCGCTTTGTGCGGGCCGCTTGGGCTTCTTGTCTTTGCTGCCTCGGCGCATGAATGCCATGTCAACAATCCTTTTCAGAGTTGCCGCTCAACATCGGTTGGTCGGCGGAAATGTTCAGTTCAAATTCGGTCAGATGCAGAACCAGTGCCCTGGTGTGTCGTCGCCGTGCGGCCAGAAAGCCGTCGATGCGAAGCGAGGCGCCGAGTGCCACACGATCGATCCGGAGGGCGATGCGGTCGGCTGCGAAAGCCGACATCTCGAATTCGATGCTCCGGTCAACCCCTGCTTCGATCTGGACCGACTGATGCGCCAGCTTCAACGCAACGATCGGCACGCCTGCGGGGGTATATCGGATGGCTTCGCGCTCGATCAGCGTCGCAATCAGACGAACCCGGTTCAAGCGAAGTTGCCGGCCTGCCCTTCAGGTGCGCCAACCACGGTCTTGCGCGACTCTTCTTTCTGGATCCGACGCAGCATCGGCGACGCGCCGGTTTCAGCCTTGGGCATCAGGACCACCAGATGGCGAAGCACCGCGTCGTTGAATCGAAACGCATGGTCAAGTTCGCCGAGCACTTTCTGGTCGCATTCGATGTTCATGAGCGCGTAATGGGCTTTGGCAACTTTCTGGATCGGGTAGGCCAGCTGCAGGCGGCCCCAGTCTTCGATCCGGTGCATCTTGCCCTGCTGGCCTTCGATCAGGGTCTTGTACCGCTCGATCATGGCAGGAACCTGCTCGCTCTGATCGGGGTGGACGATGAATACCACTTCGTAATGACGCATTGATTCCCCTTCTTGGAATTGGATTGGCTGTTTCCTCTGAGTCGACATGACGCAAAACCAGGCGAAAGATCGAGTGCTTTGACACGCTCAATCACGATCAAGCTTTTGCATCCAGCCGGCCGCCGGCTCGTGTCGGGGTGATGCCGCCAAATGATGGCGAGATCGGGTCCGTGCGGCGAGGAACCGCTAAGGATAACTGGAAAGCGCCTCAATTGTCCAGCGGCGGTGTATCGCGAGGCCTTCGCCCCTCCGTTGCACGAGGGGTGTTCGTTCAAGCGGACGGGTTTTGCCCGGCAGACAACTGACCGTCGGGCCGCAAGGGATCGGGGTCGCCGTTGTAGAGCCGCCTCATCACCTCGGTTTCGCGTGAACAAACCCGTGACAGAAAGTCGTCGGCGCCGCGCATTGCGGCGAAGGTGCGAAACCCGCTTTCCAGAAAAGACTGCATCGCGCCCAGGCCGGCCAGTTTCGCCGGTCGGCTCATGGCGCCCAGCAGCGTGCCGATCATCGGATGGCGCACCAGCGAATCGAGCGTCCTGCCGATGTGATCGACCAGTTCGATCTGCCGTTCGCGGTCGGTTCGCGAGCCCGCCCGGACATAGGCGAATGCGAACAGCTCGGCATCGATCGGTCGGCCGTGGTTGGCCGGATCAGCCTCGATCACCCGGCACACCGCCAGGTCGAGGCGCTCGGACAGCGCATCGAGCTCGATCGCATCGGCAATGGTGGCCAGCGCTGAGCGCGGCAAAAAGCGCACCAGGGTCGGAATCACCTTGGCCAGTTCGGCATCGCGCTGGGAGAAATCCTTGGCGCCATACAGTTCGTCGAGAAAAAAGCGCGTCGCCGCAGCATAGCGGGGATGGGTGAGCAGGTCGGCATGGGTTGCCGCCAGACGCCTCGCCTGCCACAGGCGCAACTCGTCTCGACGCTGGCGCAGCCTGGCGTCTGCCCCCTCCAGCGCCCGCAGGCCGGCGACCTCGGTCGCAGCAAATTGCAGTCGGACAGCATCATCCATGGCCCGCCTCTCAGTTCACCTAGAATCGGCCGATGATGGCCGCATCACACAGGAAGTACCCATGATCGCGCGAATTCAGCTGTCGATGCTGATCGGACAGATGCTGCTGGCGCTGCTGGTGGCGGCCTGGCTTGCCAGCTCGGGGCGACTTCCGACACAACTGGCCGTGCTGGTCGGCGCATTGGCGCCGCTGTCGATTCACGCGCTCGTGCTCGCATTGGACTTCGTGCTGGCCTGGGGCGTTCGCGCGCAACGCCCGCGCGCAGGGCTCCTGCGCGGCTTGCAGCTGTGGCTGGGCGCATGGATCAAGGAAACCATCGCCTCGTTCCGAACCTTCAGCCTTGCCCAGCCGCTGCTGCATCAGCGCCCGCTCGCCTCGGCCGATGACGGATCGGCGGGCAATCAGGTCCCGGTCCTGCTGATCCATGGTTTCTTCTGCAATCAGGCCATGTGGCTGCCACTGGCAAAACGATTGGCCGACGCCGGTCATGCCACCGCGGCGGTGAACCTGGAGCCGCCGCACGCCTCGATCGACGACTATGTGCCTCAGATCGCGAACGCAGTCGCCCAACTGCGCCGGCGAACCGGTGCGCCGAGCGTCGCGCTGGTCTGCCACAGCATGGGCGGGCTGGTGGCACGCGCCTACCTTCGTCGTCACGGTGATGCCGGGATCGCATCGGTCGTGACGCTGGGCTCGCCTCATCGGGGAACGGTTCATGCCCGATTCGCCCGGGGCACAAATATCGGTCAGATGCGGCGAAACAGCCGCTGGCTGCAGCAACTGGCTGCCGACGAGCCGACCGACCGACTCAAGCGCTTCACCGTTATCCGGACCTGGCAGGACAATATCGTCGCCCCTCAGGGTGACCAGAGCCTGCCGGGTGCCACGACGATCGACTTCGCAGGCATGGGCCATGTCGGTCTGGTCTACAACCGCGAGGTGGCCATGGCGGTCATCGCCGCCCTGGCCGCGCCGGGCGACGCGTCAGATGCCGTGGTTCGCGGCGCCTGACGCGGGCCTTGCCGGGGCCTAGCGCAGGAATCCGACCGGCTTGCTGAACTTGACATCGGGTTTGGCCCGATGTTCGCGTTCGAGCTGATCGAGAAACTCATCCGGCGCGGGCAGTTCGCCCAGCAGCAGCGACTGGCGCTTGACCACCGCAAAGTCGCCGGGCGCGAGCAGCTCGAGCCGATCCAGGCGCTGCGCATGCGATGCATCCACCTGCCGTGCCGCCTCGCTGTCGAGTTCAGCCACATCGGTGATCGATGCATCCGGCACCCAGCCCAGCGCTTCGCTGGCGAACATGCGCAACCGCTGCGGCCCGGTCAGGGGCAGGAATCGCAGCTTGAAGGAAAAGCGCCGCAGCGCCGCCTCATCGATGCGATCAAACAGGTTGGTCGTGCAGATGAAGATGCCATCAAAACGCTCCATGCCCTGCAGCATTTCGTTGACTTCACTCACCTCATAGTTGCGCACCGCTGTCTGCCGGTTCTGCAGGAAGGAGTCAGCCTCATCCAGCAGCAGCACCGCCTGCTCACGCTGCGCGTCCTTGAACATGCGCGCCATCTGCTGCTCGGTCTCGCCGACGTACTTGCTCATCAGGTCGGAGGCGCGCTTGATCATCAGCGGCCGACCAATGCTGCGGGCGATCTCCTCGCCCAGCGCGGTCTTGCCGGTACCGGGCAGACCGTAGAAGCACAGCGTTGCGCGCGGCCGCTCACGCAGCGCAGCAATGACCTTCTCGATCGGATGGCGGGTTTCGACGTTGAGCAGACTCAGATCGTATCGGGTCGGCGAGATGCGGATGTCGGACTCACCATCCTGCTGACCGAGTGCCTTGTCGGCGCGCTCGAGCTGCCGCTCGATCAGGGCCTCGACCGAATCCTCGACCGCACCGCGAGTCAGACGGGCAAAGCGTGCCGCCGACTGGATCTGTGCCGGCGTGACCTGCTTGCGCGCCGCCACTTTCGCAACGAACTCATCCGACACGCCAAGCTCTGAGAGATGTTTGCGCGCGATGTTCTCGCGCACCCGTTGAGGCGGATTGGCCAGCTCGAGATGAAACTGAAAGCGCCTGCGATAGGCCGGGTCGATCTGGTTGATGGAATTGGAGACCCAGATCGCCGGTACCGGATTCTGCTCGAGCGTCTGGTTGACCCAGGCCTTGCCATTGACCGCGGAGCCGCGCGCCTCTTCGGAGCCAAAGAGATTGAGCACCGGCTCGCTGATCGGCGGAAAGACATCCTCGACCTCGTCAAACAGCAGTGCCGCATTCTGGCGGCCTTTCAAAAAAGCCTGCGACACCTGCAGGGACCGGTAGCGCTCCTTGCCGGACAAACTGTTGCCGTCGCGATCGAGGCAGTCGACCTCATACAGCTCGCAACCGGCCAGCTGCGCAACCAGTTTGGCGAACTCGGTCTTGCCGGTGCCGGGCGGCCCATAGAGCAGCACATTGACGCCCCTCTCATGGCCGCGCACCGCTGCCTGTAACAAGGCAATCAGGTAGCGGGCGTCGTCGCCGACATGCGGGAAATCGTCCATCGCCAGCGCAGTGGGCCCGGCCGGGCGGGTGAAGGCGGCCATCATCGCGGTTTCGCTGGGATAGTCGGCAGTCAGCACAGCCAGCAGCTTTTCGGAGACGCGCATCAGGTCGCCGAGGTCGGTGATCGAATGTTCGGCGATCGGTGTTTCGACCAAGCCAAGCGATTCGAGGCGCCCCCCCGCACGCAGGGCGACCGCAGTTTCGGCCGCGTTCAGGCCGAGAATCTGGGCCAGCATGCCGTAGGCCTCCTGGGCACTGGTCGCCTTGCAGTCGACCAGAACCGGTCGCAGGTCGCGCTGGTATTTGCACAGCGAGGCATGCAAGAGGATCGCGCGCTCGCACTCGCCCAGCCCCAGCACCTTGCTGAGCATGTCGATATTGGCGGTCAGGCGGATCGGCTGCTTGGCAAGCCGCCGGTCGTATTCGCTCGCGCTGAGCTGAAAAACCCCCAGCAAGTCCTTACCGTGGAGTTTGACGAACTCATCAAGGTAATAGTGAATCGAGCTGTCGTCATAGAGCCCGTTCCAGTTGCCGTGGCGCGCCATGAACTCTTCCGGCGACAGGTCGGCCGCTCCGGCCCAGGCAGGCGATTCGTGGCATCGACGCGCCACATAAGCCTGCAGCTTGACGAAAGTCGCGCGAGGCCACACCAGCCAGCGGCCGGTGAGCGTCACGATGTTGTTGATGTCACGGCGCAGATTGAATCGCGGCCCGAGGCTGAGCACCGAGCGAAGCGCGAATTGCGCGCACATCAGGTCCAGCGGGGTCGCATGCGCAAGCCCGGGTGAATTCAGGACAGGCTCGTCATCGAAAGGAAGCATCACATTGGTCATGGTCGCGCTCCAGGTCGGGCCAAAACCGATCCTAACGCGGGAATTGACCGCGCGGTCGACACCGATTAGTGTGTTCTGTATACAAAACTGATCCCGCTCCAGGAGACCCATATTGCCGCTTGCCGCGCCGAATCCATCC
>Ga0114962_10005116_pt1 | contig 10316 bp, 7 predicted proteins | sample C_130820_MF_Meta_FD_87017 | JGI IMG/M metagenome (GOLD analysis project Ga0114962, IMG submission 87017) | Freshwater microbial communities from Lake Croche, Canada to study carbon cycling - C_130820_MF_MetaG | ecosystem: Environmental > Aquatic > Freshwater > Lake | place: Lake Croche, Canada...
ACTGTGTAGCATGGGCAGCACGCCGCTGCGTTGCCACTGCTGCAGCCAGCGATGGCACGACTCGGCCAGCTCATCCGCATGGGCCTCGTCATGCAGCACGCAGGCAAGCTGTGACAGCGACAAGCCCCACAAGCCAGACGCCATGGCGCTGCGCATCCAAGCGCTTTGCCGCGGTGAAGCAATGGCGCGAAGCACACGCCACAAGTCCAGCGCTTCTTCACTTTGGAAGACATTGGCGTTGTCGGACAACAATACGCTGGGCAAATTGCGCTGGCGCAAAGCCGCTTGCATGGCCTTGGCGTGGGTGTGGCTGCGCACCAGCACAGCCATGTCTCCCGGCTGCACATCGCTGTGTTGTGCCAGCAATCCGACCATGGTGGTTGCAAAACCGTGGGCCATGTGCTGGACATGGTCGCTCGCTGGCCAATGGGGTTTATCGCTGTCATTGGGCAAGGGCAAATGCAACACCTGCACCGCACGCAGGGTCTGGCCTTTGGCGTCTGTCAGGCAGAGTGCGTCGCTGCGGCTGTGTACCGGCGCGTAGCTGATGTTGCCCGCTGCGGTGTGGAATGCATCAGGAACTTGGCCAAAAATATGGTTCAAGGCCCGCACCAAACCGGCTTGGGAGCGAAAATTGCTGTCCAAGGTGTGCAGCGCCAAAGGGTTGTGCAAGGTAGCTGCGTTGCGGGCTTGGACATAGGTTTGCAGGTCTGCGCCGCGGAAGCTGTAAATCGCTTGCTTGGGGTCGCCAATCATCACCAAGGCGTGGTAGGTGGGGTCTACCGCTTTGCGGTCATAGATGCGGTCCAGGCTTTGGTATTGCCAAGGGTCGGTATCTTGAAATTCATCAACCAAAGCGACGGGGTACTGGCTGCGAATGGCGGCGGCCATCTCGCCTTGGTCGGCATGCAAAGCGGTATGCAAGCGTTGCAACAGGTCAGAAAAGTCAAACACCGATTGCTGTAACTTGGCTTGTTGGTATTGTTCACGCAGTTCTGTCGCCGCGTGTTCGATCAAGCCGTTGTGGGTGAGCGGCTTGGCGGCTTGCAGCGTGAGCAAGTCGTCGATCAGGGCGAACACAGGGTGCGTATCTGCGGCTTGCCAGCCCTTGCTTTGCAGTTGCTGCAAACCAAACCGCGCCAAGGTTTTGTCATCAATCGCAAGGCCTTGATCGGCCCAGGCTTGCAAGGCGTTGACCCAGTTGGCAAAGTAATCGGCGCGTGAACCTTTGATGCGCTTGGCTGCCTGCGCCGCCAACAAAGCCTGTGCCACCTCGCTCGACCAAGCCTGTCGGACCAAGGCCACTTGCGCTTGGTGCTGGGCTTGCCAAGCCAAAAAGGGCGCCAACACCTGTGCCGGTGAGGCAAGGGGCGTGTGGTTGATCGCTTGGGGTTGGCGCTCAACAAGACGCCAAACTTGCTGCACCTGTGCCAATAGCTTTTGCGGGTCACCCTTCCAGTGGTTTTGCAACACTTCTTGGGCGGCCATCGGCAGGGGGGTGAAGAAGCGACGCCAATAATCGTTGACGAGGTTGTGCAGCAAGGCTTGCGGATTATCCAAATGGGTTTGCTCAAACATATCGCGGCTTTGCAGAGCGAAACTGCTTAGCATGCGACGGCTCCAGCCGTGGATGGTGAAGATGGCCGCGTCGTCCATGTTTTGCGCAGCGGCACGAAGCAGTGCGGCCGACGCAGTCCAGTCATCGGGCGAGAGTTGCTGGCACAGGTCATGCAAAAACGGGTCGTCTTGGGGTTTGCGCTGCGCTAACCGATGGTCTAGGTAGGTGGCAGCCTCACCCAAGCGCTGGCGTATGCGCTCGCGCAGTTCGGCCGTGGCGGCTTCGGTGAAGGTCATCACCAAAATTTGCGAGGGTTTCAAGCCTTGGGCGGCGGGTCGTCCATGGCCAATCACCAAACGCAGGTACAGCGCCGACAAAGTCCAGGTTTTCCCCGTGCCCGCACTGGCCTCGATGACTTGCCGCTGACACAAGGGCATGTTCAATACATTGAGCTGGCTCATGTCTGACCCTCTGAAGCGTCGGGGCTGGCTGGCAGCGAAGCCACGTTGCAGGCTTGGAGCAAGGGGCCATAGACTTTGTGCGCCCAAGCTTGCATGGCAGGCCAGATGTCATCAAATTGGGGGAATGCCCGTTGCAAGGAGGGCGACTGTTGCACCTCGCCCATGCCAAAGCCCCCCTCAAACACGGAGCGAGCTTTGGCCGTGGCTTGCCGTGCCGTTTGGGCGGGGCTGTTTTTTTCAGGGGCGCAGGTTTGGGCGGTCAACCAAGCACAAGCGGTTTTGCAAGCCAGCGGCAGCGGTTGTGCCCAAGCTTGCAGGTACACCTCGCCCAGATCGATCAGGTGTTGTTGAGCTTGCGCAGGCCCAAGGGGCAACAAGGAGAGCAGGCCATCCGTGGCGCACAGCACACTGGTGGTGGATTCGCCCGCGGCATTGGCGCAAAGGTGGGCGATCCAGACATCCGTGAGGGTGTGCAGTCGAGGGCGTTTTTTGTCCATGACCTTGCCAGGGCGCAAAGCGATATGCAATACACCGCTGTCGGCGCGTCGGTACCAACGATGGGCAGGGCCACCCCATTGCAGATCCAGCGTGACCCCAGCACCTGCCAGACTCAGGCTGTGCAACTCGGTCAAGGGCTGGCACTGATGCAGCCAAGGATCCAGGTAAGCCCACAGTGCATCGCGCAGTTTCATCATCTGCGCTTGTTGCAAAGTTCCCATGTCGCCCAGCGCTAAGCGGCCTTGCATCTTCCATTGCGCCAAGGTGTTTGCCTGTGCGTTGCTGTGCAACAGTTCTTGCAACAAGATGAACTGCGACAAATTATCTTGTGCAAACGGTTCGTCTTCGTCGTGGGGCGCAGCGGGCGAATCCAGGCGGGTTTGCAGACGGTGTTGGAAATACACCTCTTGCGGGTGACGCAGCAGCAGCGCCAAGGCCTGATTGTTTAACGTGAGTGGCGCATGCGCTGTGGCAAGCATTGGGTGCGCTTGGGTGGCGTTGTGCTGGGTAGCAGCTTGGCGCGACGCTGCCCAGTCCTGGGCATAGGTGACAAAACCAGAAGCGGGATCAGCATACTGCGCAGAAAAAGCCTGCAGGGGTTGCAAGCGGGCGCTGTACGCAGGCTCAGCGCCATCAGGCAAGCGATGACACACATTGAGGTGATCCATGAGTTGCCCCACCAGCACGGAGGGCGGCAAGACTGCATGGTCGCTGGCACGGCGTCCCTGCCAAGAAATGTACAAACGTTGCCGCGCAGACAGCACCGCTTCGAGAAACAAATAGCGATCGTCTTCGCGCCTGGCGCGGTCGCCCGCTCTGCCCAAACCTGGGTGACTCATCAGGTCGAAATCACGTGGGGCTGGCGAGCGCGGGTAGACACCGTCATTCATGCCCAAGAGACAGACCACTTGGTAGGGAATGGCTCGCATGGGCATGAGGGTGGCAAACTGCACCCCGCCGCCCATGAAGCGGCGCTGCAAACTGACGGCGTCCATTTGTGCCAACCAGTGCGAACGCACCACCGACAGTGACACGGGTGCATCGAATTGGGCCAATTGGCAGTCGCTCAACCAATCTTCCAAGGGCGCCAAGACACCCTCGAGCAAGCGTTGCGTAGGCTCGTCATGGGCTGTGAAAAAGCGCTCGATCAGGTCTTGTAAATGCTGCACCCAGCGGGTCGGGGTGTGCATGGCAGACAAGATGTGCAAACTGTGGTCCATCGCTTGCAACCAGCGCAGCACACTGGCAACCAAGGGGGCGTCCAAACCGTTGATGCCTGCCTGTCCCAAGGTGTTGTGCCAAGGGGCAGGGGACAGCTCCCCCTGTGCATAGCCCAGTAACAGGCGTTGCAAACCAAAGCCCCAGGTATTTTGTTCAGCGTCGGGCAAGGCGGTGGAGATGCCCCATGCTTGGCGATGCTGGGCATCCAAGCCCCAGCGCACCCCCGCTTGCGCTAACCAGCCTTGCAAACGGACCACGTCGTTTTGGCTGACAGCAAAACGCTCGCGTACCGCCTGCACTTGAAACAGCGCCAGCCAGTCATTGAGACTGATGCGCAACTGGGGCAGTTGCAACAAGGTTTGCAAAGCCTGTATCACGGGGTCGGCTTGCGAGGTGGTGTCGGCCACGGAATAGGGCAGATGGCGCGATGCTGTTTGCTCGCTCGCGGGTGTGGGGGTGAAGCGCCCAAACACGGCTTGGATGTGCGGGGCAAACGCCGCCATGTCGGGCACCATCACCATGATGTCCGAGGGTTGCAGGCGGGGGTCAGCGTCCAGCCAAGCCAATAGGCGGTCGTGCAGTACCTCTAGTTCGCGTTGCATGGAGTGCGTTTGGGCGAAGCTGATGCTGTCATCGCCAGGCTCTAAGGGGATGGGTTCAGATGGCGGCTCAGCCATGTGCAGCACCGCTGATTGCAGTTGTTGTAAGGCGCTGGGTGTTTGTTCGGCCTCATGCGCTTCTTGGGCCGGATCGATGAAGACGTTCACACGATGCAAGGCGGCGCCCAGCTCGTCTTTGTCTTCTAACTCGTTGATGGCGTGCAAATAATCGCGGCCGTGTTTGCCCCAAGCGGCCAGCAGCGGATGGCCTTGCGCCACCCCTTGGTCGCTGAGGTGACCCCAATGCGCAAAGCTGGGGTTGTGCACAAACATCAGCACGGGAATAAAGCGACCCAAGGCGGCCAGCGCTTGCAAGGTTTGCATGGGCAAAGCGGTGATGCCAAACACCATGAGGCGAGGCGGCAGCCCTGCCAGCGGCTTGCGCACGGGCCAGTGTTGCAGTGCCTGTACAAATGCTTGGTGAACATCCGAGCGAGAAATGAAACTGCTGTCTGGCGCGGGCAAATGGGCTTTCACGTCCGCCAGCAGATCGCGCCACAAGGCTGCTTGCCACGCTTGGGTAGGCGGCAGGGGTAACTGGGCATGCAGTTGGTCTTTGCCGCCTGCCCAGTGGTGTAGCCAATCAACGCGGTAGTTTTGGTAGCCGTCGAGCACATCGGCAAGTTGCTGAGCCAAGCCCAAAGCACGCAGGCCCTGGGTATCTTCTTGCAGGTAATGTGCCAGGGGTGTAAAGCGTGGGTCGTCGAGCCAAGCCGGCAAGCGACGCATGATTCGCCACACCAAGGGGGATTTGTCCAAAGGCATGTGTGTGGGTAATTTGCCAGCGCCCAAAACCGTTCGGTAAATTTGCCACAAGGCAGAGGAAGGTAACGCGAGTTGGGTGGCCGCACAAATACCCAAGGCGTCAGGGGCGGCCAAGGACAAGGTCAGCCAATGCTTCATGCCATTGCTTTGCACCAGAATGGTTTCGCTGGCCAAGGGCGGTAAGGGGCGGTCTTTCACATACTGCACCAGCAGGTCGCGCAGACCTTCCATGCGGTTGCTGTGAAACACCATGAAGCCGGATGTCTTGCCTTGTGTCATGAAGAGCTTGAAGGGAACAAGGTCAACAGCTTAAGGCAGGCCAAGGCTCATGGCTTGAGCGGGTCAGAATTTTTTTCGGCGTTGAGCGCCTTTTCATTGACCGTTAACCCTTGGTCTGAAAGCTTTTGCGCCGTGGTGCGACCCATGCCGCTGACGCGGCGCATCAAGTCGTCCCAACTGGCAAAGGGGCCCCGCGACCGCTCAGCCATAAGGCGTCGGGTGAAGGCCGGCCCCAGACCACGCAAACCGTCCAACTCGGCTTCACTGGCATGGTTGATATCCACAGCCCACAGACCGCTGCACAGCAACCACACACTGACCAAGGCCCACTTGCGCATACGCTGTCTCCTGAGAAAAAGCCATTGAACCAGCGGGTGACAAGGTTGGCGTCAAGTGCAGCTGCAGTAAAAACGCAGCTTGTTGCAAGCTCGGCTCAGGGGTTTTGCGCTAACCACTGCATATAACGGCCAACGCCGGTTTGCACATCGGCGAAGACATGGTCGCAACCGCTGGCGCGAAGTGCGCTCAGGTCGGCTTGGGTGAAACACTGGTATTTGCCGCGCAATGCATCGGGGAAATCTATATAGCGGATGCTTTGTGCTTGCACCGCTTGCGCCAAAGTCAACGGGGGCTCTTGCTGGGCGGCACGTGCTGCATTGACCACCGACAACGCCACATCGTTAAAGGGCTGGGCGCGGCCGGTGCCCAAATTGAACAAGCCGTTTTGGGTGGGGTGATCCAAGAACCACAGGTTCACCGCCACCACATCGTCAATGTAGACAAAGTCCCGTTCTTGCTCACCGCCCGCATAGCCGCCGTAGTCGGCGAACAATTTCACATGGCCTTCTTGGCGCAACTGGTGGAACTGGTGGAACGCGACACTGGCCATGCGACCTTTGTGTTGCTCGCGGGGACCATAGACATTGAAGTAGCGAAAACCCACCACTTGCGCGGTATTCTTGGCGAAGTCGTTGCCCATTTCGCGACGCATACGTTGGTCAAACAAGAGTTTGGAGTAGCCGTAGACATTCAGCGGTTTTTCGTTCTCAGGGCTTTCCACAAAGCGGTTGGCGCCGCCGTAAGTGGCCGCCGACGACGCGTACAGCAAGCGCACCCCTTGCGCCTGACACGCCGACCACAGATGACAGGACAGGCCGTAGTTGTTGCGCATCATGAATTCACCATCGGTTTGCATGGTGTCGCTGCAAGCGCCTTCATGGAACACCGCCTCTACCTTGCCAAAGTCGCGTTTGGCAAAGGCCTCGTAAAACACGTTGTGGTCAATGTAGTCGGCGATCTGCAGATCGGCGAGGTTGCGAAATTTGTCGCCATCGCGCAAATCGTCCACTGCCACAATATCGGTGATGCCGCGTTGGTTCAAACCCTTGACGATATGGCTGCCGATAAAACCAGCCGCGCCGGTGACAACGATTTTCATACGGATAACTCCTGATAGGTCACGCCAGCGGTACCAAATTTACCCACGACAATGCCCCCGGCTTTGTTGGCCCAAGGCAAAGCCTCGCGCAAGTGCATGCCCGCACCCATGAGGGCTGCCAAAGTGGCAATCACGGTGTCACCCGCGCCGGTGACATCAAATACCTCTCGCGCCAGTGCAGGCACATGCACCACGCCTTGAGCGTCAAACAAACTCATGCCCTCTTCGCTGCGGGTGAGCAACAAGGCGTCCAATTTCAGTTCGTGTCGCAGGTTTTGCGCCATGGTCAGCAAATGCGCTTCATCGCGCCAACGCCCTGTCACCTGTTGCAACTCGGCGCGGTTGGGGGTGATGACGCTGGCACCCGCATAGCGCGAATAGTCGCTTCCCTTGGGGTCGATCAGCACCGGCAAGTGCGCGGCCCGTGCAGTGGCGATCATTTCGGCGATGTGCGTCAATCCGCCCTTGCCGTAATCGGAGAACAACACAGCTTGGTGCTGGGCTAACAATGTATGAAACAGACGGGTTTGCGAAGCCAACACCTCAGACTGCGGTTCGCTCTCAAAATCAGCGCGAAGCAACTGTTGTTGGCGACCGATGATGCGCAGCTTGACCGTGGTTTTCAATTGCGGGTCATGACCTAAATGCGTGTGTATGCCACTGGCTTGCAGCAGAGAAAGCAAACGTTGCGCGTCGTCATCCTCGCCCACCACGCTCAGCAACGAGGCCTGGGCGCCAAGCATCACCACATTGAGCGCCACATTGCCGCAACCGCCCAAACGCTCTTCCTCGCGGTTGACACGCACCACGGGAACAGGCGCTTCAGGGCTGATGCGCTCGACCGCGCCATACCAGTAGCGGTCCAGCATGACGTCGCCGACGACCAGCACCTGGGCGGTGCGTAATTGGGTAAGGGTGCAAAGCGTCATCACAGTTCTTCAATTCGACGTGGAGGGTAGCTGTCCCACGCTTGGCAGCCCGGGCATTGCCAAAAATGGTGCAAGGCTTCGAAACCACAGGCAGCGCAGCGGTAACGTCGCAAAGGTTTAACAGCGTGGTCCAGCGCACGTTGCACCTGCGGTTGTTGTTGGGGGTCTAAACCCGCCCCCGCCAACCATTGGCTGGCGGCGATCAAAGAGGGGTGCTTGTCCAAATGCGTGGCGTAATGCGCTCGAGCGCTTGAGCGTCCCATGTGCGCTTCTAACGCCACGACCGCATCAAGCACATCCAAACTTTGCAGTTGTTGGTAGCCTGCCCACAGGAGCGACAACACCGCCTCTTCGCGTTGGACCAAAGGGGCGAGCTGGGCCAAATCGCCAGCGATCAAGGGCAGTGCCGAGGGAATATCGCTGGCCAGTTGTTGCAGCTGCTCGCAAGCTGCCAGGTTTTGTTGGTGGTCTTCAAGCCAATGTGCCAAAGCGATGCGCGGTCTGGCGTGTTGCGGGGCGCAGGTCACGGCTTCTTGGAGCAGCGCGTGAACTTCTTCGCTGTGCTTACTTTGCGTAGCCAATTCGCACAGATAGTGCGAGCGACGGGTGTCAAATTGGCCTTGACCTTGTTGATCGAGTTGGCGCGACACCTCGGCGGCTTGGCGCCAGTCGCGAGCGCGTTCGTAAATGCTCAGCAGCGCTAACAAGGCTTGCGCTGCCAAAGGCGTATCCAGCAAGGCTCGCAGTGCGGTTTCAGCGCGGTCCAAAATGCCTGCCTTGACGTAATCCATGGCCAAGTCGTACTGCGCCCTTTGGCGATCTGACTCGCTGATGTCGCCGCGTGAGAGCAGATGTTGGTGGACTCGCACGGCGCGTTCGTACTCGCCACGGCGGCGAAACAAATTGCCCAAAGCGAAATGCAATTCGGAGGTATCGGGGTCGCGCTGCACCGCCTCGATGAAGGCGTCAATGGCTTGGTCTTGCTGTTCGTTGAGCAAATAGTTCAAGCCTTTGAAATACGCTTTGGGGTTGCTGCGGTTTTCCAAGCGCAACTGGCGCAAGTCGAAACGCGAGGCCATCCAGCCCAATAAAAATGCCGCAGGCAGTCCCAAAAAAATCCAACTGATGTCCAGATCCATGGCAGTCAGGGGCCGTAGGGAATGTCAGGCACGGATGGCTGGGCAGAGCTGGCCATGGCTGCGGTGGCTGAGGGAGTGACTTGTTGGGCTTTTTTCGCTAAACGCCGCTGCTGCCACCAACGCGGCACCATGCCCAAGACGCCCACCACCACACCAGCAGCGAAAAACCCCAGCAGCACCAGCACAAGCGGGGAGCGCCATTGCAGGCCCCAGAAAAAACGCACTTGTACATCCTCTTGGTTATTCAAAGCGAAAGCAAACAGCATCAAAAAAATGGCCGCTTTCAGTGTCCACTGCAGCAGCCATAGGAATTGTTTCAAGACGAGCCCCTGTGAATCCAGCCATTCTAGGCTTTAAGGTGTGTTGCCCTTGAGGAGTTGCTGGGTACGCAAATCGACGGCTTCACGCAGCGCTTTGCCGGGTTTGAAATGGGGTACTTTTTTTTCAGGGATGGCGACAGCTTCGCCTGAGCGCGGGTTGCGACCCATACGGGGTGGCCGGCGGGTGACGGAGAAACTGCCAAAACCACGCAGCTCAATACGGTGACCTTTCACCATCGCCTCGCTCATGGCGTCAAGCAAGGCTTTAACCGCAAATTCAGCGTCGCGGTGCGCCAGTTGCGGGAACCTGGCTGCCAGTTCTTCAACCAAATCACTTCGGGTCATGGTTACTACTTTGTATGAACCTTGAAATGACCACCTGCCAGTTGAAAAAACTGGCAAGTGGCGCGGGAGTCACACAGGGCCCGATGAGGGGGCCCTTGTGTGGCTTACTTCTCGCCAGTGTCGAGCTTGGCACGCAACAAAGCACCCAAACTGGTGGTGCCTGCGTTTTCACGCGAGGACTGCTGGCTGAGTTGCTGCATGGCTTGGTCTTGGTCAGCCGCATCCTTGGCCTTGATGGACAGTTGGATGTTGCGTGTTTTGCGGTCCACATTGACCACCACAGCGGTGACTTCGTCGCCGACTTTGAGCACAAGGCTGGCATCTTCCACGCGGTCGCGGGAGATTTCAGACACGCGCAAATAGCCAATGATCTCTTCGCCGAGGTCGATTTCAGCGCCCTTGGCGTCCACGGTTTTAACGGTGCCCGTGACGATTTGGCCCTTGTCATTGACCGACACAAAGTTGGTGAAGGGGTCGGAGTCGAGTTGTTTGATGCCCAAGGAGATGCGCTCGCGCTCCACGTCCACGGCCAACACCAAGGCTTCAACTTCTTGGCCTTTCTTGAAGTTACGCACGGCGGCTTCGCCGGTTTCGTTCCAAGACAGGTCGGACAAATGCACCAAGCCGTCGATGCCAGCGGCCAAGCCCACAAACACGCCAAAGTCGGTGATGGATTTGATCGGGCCCTTGACGCGGTCACCACG
>Ga0114962_10005119_pt1 | contig 10311 bp, 1 predicted proteins | sample C_130820_MF_Meta_FD_87017 | JGI IMG/M metagenome (GOLD analysis project Ga0114962, IMG submission 87017) | Freshwater microbial communities from Lake Croche, Canada to study carbon cycling - C_130820_MF_MetaG | ecosystem: Environmental > Aquatic > Freshwater > Lake | place: Lake Croche, Canada...
AGTGACTCCACGATGAAGCTACGGAGGGATCTAGTTGATGAGAGCATCACGTCGGTCTCGCAGCGGGGGCATCGGCAGGCTGCGCGAGGGAAGTGGGCGGAAGCGGAGCTGTCGCTTTTGGAAGGGTCGCGGAGGATGGCGTCCGTGTCACAGTGGGTGCCGGATCTATTGACTCAGGTACTATTGATTCAGGTGGAGCAGTGCCGACGGGATGTCAGTGGGTTGTTACTGGCTGACGTGACTGATCGAGCAGACATGGCGGGACCGGTGCTTCTCTTGCTACAGTCGGTTGGTTTTCATGTCGGCGAAACGTAGCCACGATGGGAGGCCCAAGAAGGCCTCCCGGAGCTCTACAGACGGGGTGGAAGTGATGATGAATGACCTGTACCAGAACCGAGAGGAACTACAGCTGGGCGCAGAGTTTCACGTGGTCGGCGACCTGCATAACTGGGTACGTGAGTGGTCGGATGAAGCGTACCCAACCCCACGCATCTCCGCGACCACTCGGGTGATGTGCTGGAATGCGGGAGGAGGCGCGGGCACTCTCAAAGACGACGACAAACTTCGGTTCCTGACTTTAACGATGCTGCAGCAACACATCCATGTGGCGTGCCTGACGGAGGCCAAAGCGCGATGTCAAGATCTCCACGCAGCTCTAAAACGTATCGGCATGGGCGCACACTTCAGAGCGGAAGGAAAGAATGGCACAGTGGTCTGGTTGGTGCAGACACCGACGGCAGATAAGATTGTGGGACGGCTGGAATATGAAGGTGGCCGCATCGCGGGACTAGTGCTTGCGGGGGCGTGCCACCAACGTACGGTGATTCTGGGGGTCTATGGGTACTCGGGGTCGTCCACGGAGATGCAGGCGACACTGCTGCAACGTGCGCTGTGGCGTCAACTGCGGACGATCGTTGCTGCGAACCAGGAGAAGAAACACCATATCGTCGTTCTGGGCGATTTGAATGTGCTGCCAGGTGCGGAGTTCACCTCTTCAATGCGTCCCTTAGTGACAGCCATCGAGGACTTCCAGGAGTGGCAGCAGGGGCTAGGCCTGTCGAACGCCTTGACACAGGGCAGCCCAAAGGCGTCGGTTATGACCGGCTATTTCTCCCGCAGCCGAAGGTCTCGCCACGGAACGGAACTTGCGTTACTCGACCATATTATGGTCACACCTGAGCTTTGCAGGGGAGCCGGCATCTTAATCTTACCTGCGGGGGCAACGGGCCGCGCGGATCGTCTCGGTGACCACGATGCGATTGTGGCGGATCTAGACCTCGGCTTCCAGCCTACTCCGTCACAGGCGAAACGTCCAGGCATCCGGTGGGCACACACTTTCTCTCCTCAGGACTGGCATGAACTTAACACGGACCCGACGGTCTCTAACGAGCTAGATGCCCTTTTGATTGAACTGGAAAGGGCAGGGACAGACGTGGATCCTGCGAAGCTCGACCAGATTTTTGAACGAGCTCTTCCATTGTCGACACCGGATCGCAGTATCGGCACTTCCCAGAAACCGCTTCCTCCGGCGTCTGAGGACCCGATCTATATGGCGATTGGGCGCATGCTGGGGCGGCTTCGAAGAGCAAGCACCTACGTTCGGACCCACCTTCCAGCGGGCAGAAGCACAGAGATGCGGAGTCGCTTTGACAAGCACTACTTGCTCGCGTTGGTGTTTCACAACGACGACCGCTGGGCGGATCTCCTCGCAGACACTGCGACTATGCGGCCGGCGCTGCGGGCTACGGGGTGTTCAACGAAGGCAGACTGGCTGCAGTGGCTGGAGGCACTGGCGAACGTTCGCAAACAGTTGCACAGAATGGCGAAGCACCACAAGACTCTTTGGGAGCAGAGTCGGAGAGACTTTGAGGTGGCCAAGGCGACGCAAGAAGGCAGGGCTGGGAAATTGCAACGAGCCATGAACATGATTTTTCCCAATACGTCACCAGGTGTGGCTGACAATGCGTTCTGGAAGAAGGCTCAGGTTACTCGACCGGACGGGCAGTTGGAGGAAGTATGGCACTTCGAAACGGATCCGAAGCAGGTCGAAGAGGAGGCTCTCCGTCACGTCCAGAACCTGTTTCCTCAGCCACTGGGTTGGCGACCGGAAGCTCCCGAGGCCACGTTCCCTTCAGGCTATGCGTGCGCAGGGGAGAGGGTTGTGCCGTCGGAACTGGCAGAGATATTGCAAGGGTGCGACCCGGTTGACTTCTCCGAGGTTCTCAAACCTATGACGATGGACGACTTTGAAGCTCTGCTGCTCCACCAGACTGATGACTCTACCCCCGGCATTACAGGTCTTACCTATGGGCACCTCAGGTCGATGTCGCGGAAACATCGGATGGTGTACCTCCACTTAGTGAATCGCTTCATCATGTACCAGCAATGCCCGGCGAAGTGGCTGGATGTGGCAATCGCACTGATTCCTAAGTCAGACGGGGCGCAGGGCCTGGGGGCGGGTCGACCTATCAGCCTGATTGAGGCTTTACTGAAGTTGGCCACAGCGTGGATTGCACCTCGAATCAAGGCGGCACTCAGGGCACACCGAAAAGATACAGACTTGCCAGCTCCTAATCTGCCTTCGGGAAGACTACACCCCCAGCAGCTCTTTGACTCTGGGGAACATAGAGGGTGTCACCAGGCTCTGATCATGCTTATATCTGTCATGCAAGGTCTCAAGTTGCAAGGCAAACCCTTCTATCTGGTCAGTACAGATGTCAAGGGAGCATTCAGTGGAGTCCCCACTGCTTTCGCAGGGCAGCGATATGGCTCGATGGGGATCGCCGACACAAGTCGGCTTTTCAGCTTCTTGCAGGCCATTGATGTGAACAGCACGATTCGAGTCAGGGTGCGACACGGCTTTTCTAGAGCGGTGGACAAAGGTGAGATAGGCATACACCAAGGCGAGGTGCTGTCTCCGGGCAAGTACGGCTGGTCGTTAGATCCACTCCTGGTGTACCTCGATAAAGTGGCCATGAAGCACCAACTGGGGATCGATATGGCCAGCGTGCGTCTGGAGGGGCTAGAGGTACCATTTGAAGGTTCGTACAGCATTGAAGCGCCTCATGGCAGGGTGGTCTTCTACACTCAGGGAGGTCGTCTTGTGGCAATTGCCTTCGCTGATGATGTGTGCCTCGTCGCCAAGTCACCGGATGAGGCCCAGATTCTGCTGCATCATGCGCAGTACTACTACGTCTCGGCTAGTGCTACGCTATGTGCGCCCAAGTCGGTCTGGACCGGCACAAAGACTCCAGACCCGTGGAAGATTGAGCTACGTCTGCACGACCAAGCGACGGTGTTGGATTATCAAAGTTTGGAGGGCCACTGCAGGGCCTGGCGGCGAGAGCGGGCAGCTGCACTGGGCGTTAAGGACGAACCGAGGCATTCTCATGTACACCAACGCGCACCAGGGGTGGTCACACTCTCGAGCGACAACCTGTTCCTGACTGGCTTGGGGGACCCGGTGCGGTGGATGCTGAAGGATTGTCGGCCCCTGCGGTATCAAGATACCTTACTAGCGTACCTAGAGCGGCAATTGGTTGGCGAGGTGAAATATGAGGTTCTTCACAGACCGCTGCATCTGATCAACCCCCGCACGGGGGAGCGAGAGTACCTAAAATGGGTTCCACCCGACCAGCCCATCAAGTACTTAGGGATTTTACTCACGGCCACGCTGGATTGGACGGCGGAGTACGAGTCGTTGGTCGGCCAGTTGAACCCCTTGCTCCGGCAGGTTAGGGTGGGCAAGAAGCTTGGTATAGCGTGGGATGTGTTCGTTCAAGCGGCGGCAGCCAAAGTGATGGGCAAAGTCACATATCACACAGCGGTGGTGCCATTTGGGACGGATCGCATGCAATGCTTGAACAACAAGATCACGGCGGCGTTCATGATCACGGAGTCCGCAAGTCCCCACCAGATGAGGTGCCCACAACCGATTGGGCTCGGAATCCCGGACTTGGCCACGCGCACGGCTCAGCAACGCATTAAACTGGCATTAACGGCGATCCACTCGAGGGGACTGGAGGGGCAGGCCTTGAGGTGGTGCCTACGGACGGTGCAGGGTAACACAAGAAGATTTCCATGGGAGGCGGCGTCCTTTTGGGTTCCACCGGCGGTGAACGGCTTTGTGGAGGCAGTTACTCAATCGCTGCAGGAGGTGGAATTGCTTATTCGCACCTCGTCGTCTCTTTTTCCGCAAACAGATGGAGAGCCTGATGCGGGATCATATGAGCTTGGCATCAGCCTTGAAGCGTCTATCGCTCAACGGGTCCGATTGGTGCAGCACATGGCTAATGGCCATAGGGTGTCTAGAGCGTCTTGGGAGAACTTACAACGGCAGAGAGCGACGCTAGCGCATAGAGGGTTAGGGGACCACTTGCTGGCAGAGCCCCGTCGGCCGCTGGTGGCAAGGTCGCGAAGTCCGCTGTGGACTACTTGTCAGTCCCCTAAGGTTGCTAAGCCACTGGACTTATACACTTCGATCTCGGATGGAACTGGTAACAAGGTGGTTGGGACATGCCAGATCAGTGGTGGTGCCTCACACCCTCTACTGGCACGCATCCATGCAGGCGACACTCCGGTTGAATCGGAACTCGCAGGCCTGATTTTCTCCTTGGAGGCACTCAAGGCTCAGAAGTCACCCGTGGAGCAAGGAGTTATATACTCGGACTGCCAATCGGCAATGGCTATCTACCAACGGACGCGTTGCCACCTCTTCAATCCCATGGCGAGCCCGCACGGTCGGAACAGTGTGCTTCAACTATACTTGACGGTCTTTCACCCCTTCAGCCCGGAGACTGACTTTCAGCTGCGGTACATACCCGCCCACTGCGATGAACAGGATCAGACGCTCATTTCAGAGGAAGAATTGCCCATATTTCAAGGCCATTATCAGTGTGACGAGTTGGCGCCGGAGTCGCGGAGCATTCCGCCGGTGGAAGCGGTCACCTTTTTCGACATTGACTATGAAGCCATCCTCTGCCGGGCAGGCACGGGGGAGCGACTCCGGGAGCCGGTGGAAGACTATGTCCACAATCTGGGCGAGGACGTGAAGTTCCATGGACGAATGACTCGTGAGCACCGTACTGATTCCTTGGGAGCATCCTGGAGGGAGATTCCCTGGGGAGAGATCTACCTTCGGACTACACGGACACCGTGGGACTCGCGGAGGTCTTTCAACCCTGCCCTGCGCAACAGCATGGACTGCACGACAGCGCTCGGTCGGTTGGAAAACTTGAAGAGGCTGCAGCAAGGTGTTTTGCATGGGGCTGGCAAGTCCATCAACCCGTATCGCCTTCGAACGTTAGGTGGCCTAGCATCTATCACCCAAGCCCCAAGACGCAAGGACAAGCCTGTGGAGAGGGGCAAGTGTCCCTTCTGTCGACGAGCGCCAATGGATTCTTTGCAACACGCGATGCACGAGTGTCCCATGGATGCATGGCCAGACAGCGGATGGGCGTGTGAGGCAGTTACGCTCATGAGGGAAAGGTTCCTTGTCAGCACCATGACAGCGATGCTCGAGTTGGCATGCCCGCTCAGCCTCGTGGCAAGGACCTTTGGCAAGGAACAGCCGAAGCGTAGCCGCAAACGAACTTTAGGGTCGATCCACACCACACCGTACAAGGAAGTACAGCAAGTCCAGAAGGAACGATCCACTCCGGAGCTAGCGGACTTGGGAGCTCAGAAATGGTTCTCGCTGCAGACGTGTGCCATTGGGCAGAAGGAGGTCGCGGGCCGCAGGGCCCAGGCTGAGGGCTCGTGCTTTCCGGCTGTGACCTTGCTCAGGGAGGCGTGCAAGCGACAGAAGGAAGAATTAGGGGAGGCTAGAGCGGTCTGGGAGAAACGCACGGGGCGTCGGTTGGGAGCTGATGGACGGGACGACGAGCTTCACTCATGCCTACGTCTCGAGTCGAGAAGCAAAGAGGGTGCACAGTTGCCAGGGAGGGAACCCATCGACAGACTTACACTTTTCGAGCAGGCACTGCATAGCTGGACGAGAGGCTGGGGCACTACGCCCGTTCTGCACAGCCTTTTTCCTGACGCCTGGCCTGGAATTTGGATTGTTGAAGTGGACCCGGAAAATCCGCGACCGAACGAGCTTCTCGCCAAGTATCCGTGCTCCTGGGGGTACGCAGGTTGGGTCTCGTCGGGCAGTCGGATATTGGAACTGAGAAGGTACTGTGAGCTGCGGAAATCACCCGTGTTAGCGATAGTGGCGGCAGGGATTGAGATTACAGGGCAATTTGTCACTGGAGAAACGCTGATGTGGCCGGACCCTCCGGCACTTGGGGAGAAGTGCACGGGGACCACCACGCACAAGGCGAGACTGGTTCTCTTGCAGCCAAGCGTACCGACAGCAGCGAGGCAAACGACGCCAATCGCGTGCAGCACGGTTCCGGGATGGCTGCTGGCATGGCCCAGACTATTTCGTGACTCGGAGCCCACACCTTTGGGGGCTCGACCACGCAGGGAGCTGCTACTCGACATGGCTAAGGCACTTCGCACTTGCCCGGGAGGACAATGGTGGTGGCCGTCTGAGGAGGGAGCCTTGGGGCAGGCGTACCACTCTGGTCTTATGTCCACGGCGCTGGGGCAACTATTGGACGAGCGTATGGCACCCAGAGCAAGGGCTCACTTTGGCTCAGTGATGTACTGGCAGCGTGGTGTCCTTCTGGCATCAGTTCTGCACTGTAGGGAGACGGTGGCAACGGAGATAAAAAACCTATGGCTTCCAACGGTTTCGACTGAGCTGGGAGACAGATTGTACCAACACGCAAGGGACGGCCCTACGAAAGCTCCATCTGTCGCTGATCATCATGGGTGGCAGGGAGCGCCGCAAAAGCAGGTCAACTTAGGTTCGGTCACAGACCCGAGCACGGGCGAGGAGATTCCATTTATCCCCCGAAGGTCACACGTTGGGCATCAACATGTCACTCCTCAACGACTGCGAGATCTTTTAGTCACGTACCTTGCCTCTTACCAGACTAAAACGGACCCCAAAGGCCGGTTGCCAGTGAGGAGTGACCGTGCTTGGGAATTGCTAGTAACGGAGGGTACCTGCTGCGGACACGACTGCCAGACGGATGCTGCCGTGACCCGAAGCAAAGGCATGGTCCTGCTGGGGGGGCAACTTCTGTGCCCGCCGTGCCACAGGCAGTGGGAGGCACATGTTCGCAAGGCGATGGGTTTCGTACACAGCCATCGATGCCCTCGGGATGCAGATGGCCGATGCCTGCACTGTGCCATGGAAGACATCTCGGCCAGGAGCAAACTTCGTCACCTACTCGTCCGCGGACAACTCCGAGACCTCATCCATCAGCTATTCTCGCACCTTCCTCAAAACACCCAGGGGCACGTGGCAAATGTCCTCTATAGGGAGGCCCGGGACCTACACAAAGGGCAAGACCATGCCTTTCTGATCAGTATCCCGGTGATGCTACACTCTAAGGTACTTAGTTTAATCAGCTGGCACTACAAGAACTTTACCGCCAAGCTCATCACGGGCTTTCCACCCGGTAACCCTGCGGACACGGAGCCGTGGGCGATGGCCTGCATAGAGGCTCTGGGCGCCATTCAGCTGAAGCGGGTCGAGCATGGGCAGTCGGCAAGGCAGGTTCATCACTTAGGGGTCGAGCGGTGGATTGAAACGCATCCAATGCTGGGGCAGATCCGAGCAAAGTTACGACCCCACAGCGGGTTCAGCACGGAGCTTCTTCGGACCCAACAGGGATGCCAGCAGCTCTATGAGCGACTCGGTATTCGACTGCTAACACGTCCACGAGCGGCAGACTGGAGCATCCGCCACACTTCGGAGGCTCGATGCAAGGTGTGCCGAATTTATGAGCACGATCGTATGCACAGGACGGATGACACTCCACCCGGTGAGGCGGTGCAGAACTGCATGGCATGCATGTCCTGGTGGCATGAGGCATGCATGTCGACGGCAGATCGAGCAACACTACCGGAGATGCCTGTAGAGAATGTGGAGGACGGGGTCGCGCCACCGTGGCGCTGCCAGGCATGTGTTAAGAATGACAAATATGCTGTTCAGCGTGTGGTGGATGTGATGCGGGCTGAGAATGGCCAGATTTATTTACTCGTGGAATACTTGGGATACCAGTACCTAGAGGCTCGGCCGGCGAGTTGGCTGGAGGACAAAAATGGTGAACTCAGGCTAGCCTACAAGGCACATGCTACGGCCAGACCGCACAAGGACATGCTGTATTGCGGGGGTGCTCTTCTCGAAGCCATGCGGTCGGGCCAGTCTTTGAAAGAACTGGGGCTGGAGAACAGGCTGGTACCACGGGAGAAGTCTGTTTACCTGATCAGCCATGCCTCCCTGGAGAAGCGGGGATTGTCTCAGGGCGCGGCGAATGCATACCAGATGTTTCACGAGCCGGGAAACCGGCTGGTGTTTCCCTTTTCGCTACAGAACCTTCAGTGCACGGTTGATGGAAAGCGCATCCCGCTAACGACATCGAGCTTGAAACGGCAATATAACTCACACCCTGAACCCAGGCTGCACGCCACTGCAACCCATCTGAAGGAGCTGACAGAGAGTCCTGCTTCTTTGCCTGTAGCATTGGCGAGGGCGCTTGCTGGCGAAGGGGCCTGGGAAGGTTTGGGACTGCTATCGGGCTCAACTATAACTGACATTGTGAATTCACTTACTGCCTTCTGTCAACGATACGGTCCGGGAGGATGGCCAGCTTTGCTACGACAGGAGCTGCCGGACCTGACCGATGCAGACATAGAATGGCTGAGTGACCTCTCGGAGGAGATGGAACAATACGAACCGCCAACTCCTATAGCAGTGATGGACTCTATGGACGCTGACGAGCAGAACTTGGAAGGGACAGCTAGGAGCACGAAGCAGCGATGCAGCGCCCGGATTGCCAACCGGGATGCAAGGGCACAGCCGCCGGAAACTGTAGCGAGGCCCGCGACTGCTCTAAGCACCCCACCACGAACTGCACGTAAACGTAAGTCTCACACCCCATCACAACCCAATTGTAGACCCACTAGACAAGATAATGCTCGTCCATCTGCCAGCGGCGCGGCACTGGCTAACTCTGAGGATCAGGCCGAGCATACTCTCTCGGCCGCCGAAGCAGTGAACGATCAGCGAGCGTCTAGGACGGGTCAACGTGTTGGATCGGAGCTCGCAAGAGGGCTTAAGCCGCGCGGCGCCAGTCACCGCCCCGATCCGATGTCGACTAGCCTCGATCCCACTTTCACTCCCCCTTCCAACGGCGCGGCATTTGATGCTTGCGACGGAGAAGCACCACATACTCACTCTGTCACTACCCAACGGGAGCGAGAGGCTATGTTGCATCACGCTGATGATCAGTCACCATTACCACCATCGCCATTGGCTGCATCACAGCGACCTAATTGTAGATCCACTAGACAACGTAACGCTCGTCCATCTGCCAGCGGCGCGGCACTGGCTAACTCTGAGGATCAGGCTGAGCATACTCCTTCGGCCACCTTAGCAGTGAACGATCAGCGAGCGTCTAGGTCGGATCAACGTGTTGGATCGGAGCTCGCAAGAGGGCTTAAGCCGCGCGGCGCCAGTCACCGCCCCGATCCGATGTCAACAAGCCTATATTCTGCTCCCACCACCCCTTCCAGCGGCGAGGCACTGGTTGGCGCTGGCGACAGAGAAGCACCACATACTCACTCTGTCACTACCCAACGGGAGCAAGAGGCTATGTTGCATCACGCTGATGATCAGCCACCACCACCATCGCCATTGGCTGCATCACAGCGCCCATGTAGACCGAAGCTCTCACGAGCTAGACGGAGGTTGATCGGCGCCAACCACCGTCCCGGTCTGTTACAATACCTGCAGATCTTTATTCATTACTTGCAGTGTATCGGCGAACAATATTCTGCCAATGGGCAGAGACAGGTCATCTATTTCCACACAGATGACATGGCGTCCACTAGGGACTGGAAAGCTATTCCACCAGCACTAGACATTAATCAGCCCACGATTATCTTCACTGGTGAGGCAGAGGGCCAGCGACCAAACCCGGTAACGGACAGATCCTCGGGAGTTGGACCCATTCCTGGAATTGAACCATAACGTAGCGACCCACTAGGGGTCGTGCCGGCTTGACACCCAAAGGTGAATTAGGTCGTGTGCCGTTAAGGGTTGCTTGATCGATAAATATGCTTTCCAAAAAACCACCTGGACGCCACGTGCGTTTCGCGCAAAAGGCATCAAGTCCACGGGGGCGCCTCATTTTGCGCCGAGCGCAAAATTCCAACTAATATTGCAGGTATTGCGGACATAGTTACGCGGGG
>Ga0114962_10005121_pt1 | contig 10308 bp, 8 predicted proteins | sample C_130820_MF_Meta_FD_87017 | JGI IMG/M metagenome (GOLD analysis project Ga0114962, IMG submission 87017) | Freshwater microbial communities from Lake Croche, Canada to study carbon cycling - C_130820_MF_MetaG | ecosystem: Environmental > Aquatic > Freshwater > Lake | place: Lake Croche, Canada...
TAATAAACTCTTTAAAAAACGTGCCGACCAGTTATTTTATATATGTGCCGCCGACAGTTAAACCCAACGTGTGGACACGAGGAGATCCTATTGAAAAAACACCGCCCGAACATATGATTCATGCATCGTATTATAGAGTATTTAAACCGTCATGTTTTAGAAGACGTGATATTTATATAGGGCGACCTCGCCCCGAAATCTTTCTTAAAGAGCACAGTATTATGAGTGATCTTGCACCAAACACTATAAGGCCTGTAACTTATCTTTATACAATGGTAAAACCCTTTGGTTCTCAAATACCCGACGAAGTGTTTACAAATGGAATGCGTTTTAAATTGCATGAATTCTGGGATCCACTATATGTATGTGAAAGACTTGATGGTCCAATGCCAATATTTCGCAATGGAATAAAAATTATGCCTATGAGAAATGAACTTTATATGGTGCTTTATAGAGATTATATTAAACAACGCCCTATAATAGATGCTATTTAATAATACACGAAAAAAGTCTCATCTTCACTACGGAACAGTTGCCAAGGCTAAACAGACCCTACGTTACCTTAAAAAAAGACCTCTTGGTGAACAGCGACGCTCTGCGCAATCAATGTACTACAGGGCAAAATATCATGCCCAGCAAACAAATGGAATGAGGGGTGCAATGGAGATTTATTCCAAATTTTTACATAAGTTCAAATAATCAAATTCATAAATATAAAATTGATTTAACTAATTAAACCCTATAACTTAATGGCATATTATCCAAAACTAGCAAGTATTATATCTGCTAGTAAACGACTAGCTAGCCTATGTGAAAAAACACCCCTTCAACTCAATAATGAACTTTGCCTACGACATGATGCCAAGATCTTTCTTAAACGGGAAGATTTAGGACCAGTACGTTCTTATAAACTACGTGGTGCCTATAATAAGATGTGCCAACTTGAGAAAAACTCTGTTGTAACATGCTCAGCGGGTAATCATGCACAAGGTGTAGCCTTTAGTTGTAATAAACTAAATATAAAGGGTGAAATTTTCATGCCGAAAATTACAACAAAGCAAAAGATTGACAAGGTCAAACAGTTTGGTGGCTCACAGATTTCTATCTTTCTAGAAGGTCAGAATTTTGACGATTCATTTGCTATTGCTAAAAAGTATGCTTTAGAACAACATAAAGAATTTGTGCACCCCTTTGATGATGAAAATGTTATTGAAGGACAGGCTACTGTTGGCCTTGAACTATGTGAACAGATGCAAACTCCTATTGACTATATATTTCTACCTGTTGGTGGTGGAGGTCTAGCTGCAGGAGTATCCTCTTATATGCGCTATATGTGTCCTAAGACCAAGATTATAGGCGTTGAACCTCTTGGTGCCCCTTCAATGTATGAATCATTGAAAAGCGGAACTATTGTAAGGTTGGACACGATTAACAACTTTGTCGACGGTGCCTCTGTAAAACAGGTAGGTGCATTAAATTTCCCAATTTGTAAACAAAATCTGGATGATATGATTCTTATAGATGAAGGACATGTTTGTTCAAAAATTCTTCAAATGTATAATGAATCCGGATTTATTATTGAGCCGGCAGGTGTATTAAGTCTTTGCGCCCTAGATATATTTGCCGATGAAATTAAGGGAAAAACTGCAGTATCTGTTATTTCGGGTGGAAATTCAGATGTCTTTAGAATGCCTGAAATTCTTGAGCGGTCCTTAGCATATGAAGGATTAAAGCACTATTTTAAAATTCAATTTGCCCAGAAGGCGGGTTCAATTAAGAATTTCATTCTAAAGGTCTTAGGGTCAAATGATGATATTATTTACTTTCGCTATACACGTACTATTAATAGGGAAACCGGTCCTGCTATAATTGGTCTTCAAGTTCGATATAAGGATGATATTAAACGTGTTATACAGACTATGAATGAGTTAGGTATTGAGTTTAAACAGTTAGATGGGTTGGAAGATACCTAGTCTTAATAAGTATATGTGTCTTCCATATTTACTGGACTCCTTTTACTTCTTGGCATCCTTCCGCTTCTTCGCCTCCTTCATGGCATCACCTAGTGTCGCATTCTTGTCAGCAGCCTTTAGTTCCTTGTAGACCGCCGTTACAAGAAGATTCCACTCGGAGGGCGCACGCTTCGCCTTTTTCGTAGACTTCTTTGCAGACTTAGATTTACGGGAAGCCATTATAATTAAGGTAAAGAATATCTTCTTACAGGCTTGCGCTTGAATGAACTAAGAAAATTCTTCGCAGCAGTTAATCCAGAATTCATAATCATTTGCTTTTGCTCTTGAGACGCATTAAATGCAATAGTAAGACTCTCATCACATTTTATATCAATAATACGATGACCCCATTTTGCAAATAAATCTCTATCATGCGATTTATATGCGGAATGATAACAGTTAATGAAAAATTTTATAAAAGAATATTTTTCAATTTGTTCATTCACAATTTGAATATTAAAGCAAATTCCAAGGCTTTGTGCTTTTTCTTCATCGCTCAAGAAATAAAAGGGAAATTGGGAAATGAGTGCACCATCAACAATCAAATGTCCTGTTTCTGGATGTTTTACAGGAGTGAAAAGTAACGGAATTGAAGTCGATGCACGAACAGAAAGCCACATAGGCACTCGGGGTGTTTTAATACTGAACTCTTCAATTGAAAGAGTGTCTAGGTTTGTTGCAAAAATGCGGAGTCTGGGGGCCTTTGGTCGTAACGCATAAAACTCTTCAAAGGTGATCGTTTCTTTAAACCCCTTTGCACGAATAAGAACCCCGAGAAAACGTTCAATATTCTTACCGTTATCTAAGCCGAGTGCATCAGGAAATTGTAGAATTGTGTCAATATCAATGTTTTGCGTTTGGGAAAAATCAAGAACACTGCATAAACTGCGTAATTCAGAAAGAGTATAGCCAATGGTTATGCAAAAAGCGATTAGGGCCCCTGCACTGGTTCCAAGATACTCTTTTACACTTTTAAGGAGCCCACGCTGTTCAAGAGCCTCTAAGGCGCCTATATGTGCTATACCTTTCATGCCTCCACCAGATAAGGCAATTCGTAGTGGTGGTATCATTAATTATACAGGGCTACAAAGCTTTAGCCACGTTAAATGTATAAATTCAGATTTAGAATACTAATATAGGGATGTCTCAGCAAAATACAATTGTTCCACGCTTAGAACCAAAACATTTATATGAAAAACGGATTCAGCGTGATAATTCAAGATTAAAGGCGTATAACCAGATTCTTTCACAAATACAAAATCGTATCTTTCACACATCACAACTTTCAGAAAGTGCAAACTATATTATGTACAATGTGCCACCCTTTGTCTTAGGACTCCCTAGCATTGATTTACAGGATTGCATTGTTTATGTTGTACACATGTTACGTCAAAATGGATTTGTGGTTCGCTATACTTATCCGAACCTTCTTCATATTTCTTGGAAACACTATGAGACTCAGTATAATCGTGAGCATAATCCTATCACACAGGCTATGAAAGCACCGGCATCAACAAGTAAAAAGGGGAAAGAAGGAAAACGAGGAATGGAGGTTACTTCCGGAGTCACCTTTGCAACCGCACCAACCCTTTTAGGACCAACACAAGCCCCACAGCGTTCCACTACAGAATATAGTCCACCGGACTCTTTTCTTCAGGGGATAACACGCCCACCACCGAAACAAACTAATTCAGTACTGCCTGCATCGACCCAACCCGGACCATCTCAGACAACGTCAAATGTCATTGCAGACCTTTGGAAATTTGTATGAAATTTACATCTTCTTCTTAGGCATCTCAGCCATCTGCGCCTCGAATCCCTCAAAGCGTAGCGCAAGGCGCTTAACGAATCTGTACGTAAAGTGTAAGACAAGAGCAAAAACAACAGCGTGAACCGCAGCGACTGTGAACTTTGAGCCACCCTTGGGTAGCGAAAGAAGAACACCGGGTGTAAGAGCAAAGAAAAGGGCAGCGACATAGAGGGTCATAAGGACGTGCATTGCTTATATTATATAGCAATAAAAAATAATTTAGGAATGAAGCAATGTATATAAGCGCTTTGCTAACACTGGACCAACCTTACGTTTTTCGCTCACTTTCACAGTTGCAATTGCACTTTCATCCGCATTAAAAACACCTGTAAAGGTTTTATCAAAGGCGTCTAAGAGTGCATCGGCTGTTGATGCACTTAGACCAGGACACTGTTGTAGCATAAAAGATGCGAAGACCTTTGGGTCATCACGATTCTCCTTTTTGCTAATTGAAACCGAATGCGAATAGGACTTTTGCGCTCCATCTTCCAAAACAAAGGTACTGCCATCCTTTTCAAATTGCTCTTGTAGAATCTTACATAACTCAATGGTTCCAATTAAAGAATCTGTTTGAATGACTGAAACACCATAGCGAATCTGTAGGCGATTTAAGAACTGTCGGCGAATGTTTTGATTAAAGTGCCCATGCATAGTGTCAAGAGAACCTTCAATAATATATACTGGCCGTGCAGACTGTTGCTGACAATATGTTAAAAGTCTGAGGCGTTGCTCACGGTAACGGCCGTCAATAATGGATGCATCTAAATCTGTTACTGCTTTACGCTCAATAACTAGGCCTCCTGCACATACATGTTCCCCGCTGAGTCCAATCCATATATCTCCAACAGGAAGTGTTCTTGTGGAGATAGATGGAACTCTTTGAATAATTTCACGCTCTCGAATATCACAGAGCATACTCATTATATTCTTATATAAATATCTATTTAGACCCTATTTGTTAGTACGTCTGCGTTAATACCACTGCTGTTGCTCCTCCGTAGGCGCAAACATACGCTCAAGCCCAGGCGTCCATGATGTATAATTCCACTTATTTGAGCGACCCTTTGTTTCCACCGCAGTTGTACCAGGATCAAAAAAAGGGTCTGTTGTACTACGACTCATATCTTTAGCAATCTGTGGAGAATTAATGTTTGGAGCCTTTGCATCAGTAGACGCTTCAACCTCCTCATCTTCAAATTTAGGCTTCTCATCCTTTCTACGAACCCCTACAATTTCATAAACATTGGTCCCATCCTTGTGCTTTACTTGTGGGATTAAGCCTTTTGCATCATAAATTTGCGTAATAAGTTCTTGCGCATCACGGGGGTCATATGAAGTCGGCGTTGGAGGAAACTTCGGTCTATAAGTTTGTAGGATTTGCCTTTCCTTTTTCTCCATTTCTGAAAGATCGGGTGGTTGCATTAGGTCACCCTCAATATTTTGATAAGGCTTTGCATCATCCGGAACAGTGGGTTTTGCATTCTCAAAGGATTCTCTTAGACCCGCCTGAAATTGTGATGAAGAAGGAGGAAGCCCAGCCCAATCCATCGGCCGTTGCGACATTAATTTATCTCTTAATTCTTTTGATAGTGCTTTATCAGACTCATTCATATATACCACATTTGCCTCATAGTCTTGAAGATTATTGATTGGTTCCCGTGTATAGGGCGCTTCCACGGGTGTTAAATCAACCATCTTGGTCTCTCCTTGTCTTAGACCTATTGTATCACTATTCAGAACCTTGTATTCACTGGCATTTTTTTCAGCATATGAACTATATGTGGCAAAATTCTCCGTAATTTTTTTATAGGAAGACATATAAAACAGACCATATGTCCCAAGAATCACTGCAAACACCAATATAACATATCCTGTGTTATCTTTCATCTGGAACCTATCTAATATTTGGTAATTATTTAAATTGTTAATCTTAAATAGGAATGGCTAAAAAGACAAAAGGGGATTATGTTGATCTACGAAGCCCAGCAGATTTACCAATGTTTAATAAAGTTTTAAAGACCTTTGAGAAAAAAGGAATCTATATCTTAGTGCATGCGGACTTTTGTGGTCCTTGCCAAAGATATAAGGAATCTGTTTGGAACCATTTAGTTAATAATAAGAATCGGAAGGCAGGAGTTGCAGCGATTCACTATGATCAATTAGAGAACTCTCCATTCTCTAGTGCAAGTATAAAGGGCTATCCAAGCGTACTTTATGTAACACAAAAAGGCACTGTTAAAAATGTATCAAAATTTAAGGATGAGGCTGGGACCACTAATGCGATGCCGAATGATGTAATGCAAAATAAAGAATTAATGGAAACTCTTGTTAATTCTGAACCGAAGCAGGTGCAAAAATTAGTGCCTTCAATGGAGGTTACAGATGAGATTGAAGTGGAAAAAGAAGAGCCTCCTAGTGAGACAATCTCTGAAAAGAAAGAGCCTCCACCGTTCTCCGAAGGAGCAAGTAAATTAAGAAACCATATAACTGCAAATCGTGGTATTGGTAATATTGGTACTTTAAAAATTCCATCAAATGTAGGAACGCCTCCAAAGGATGTTCTTTTAGATAGTCAACAAAAGAATAATACTGAATCAACTACAAACTTTGATCCATCTGCTAGTAATAATAAGGAGCCAACTGCGGGCAAAGGCAGTGCAGTTGGAGGAACACTTTACTCATCTCTACTAAAATCAACCCGGCGGAAAAAGGTGTCTAAGAAGAAGGTACAAAGACCTTCCAAGAAACTAAAATTGCGCTAAATAATTGCACTAGGGGTTTTCTACCCAGATAGAATGACGACGTTTCAAATCTTAGACTCCTTTGCACAAGACCTTGTTATTGAGAATGAAACCGATAGTGTACGGGAGATTTCATTCGCAAATGATGATAACTATGAGTCAGATGGGGAGTATCGTGTACGTAGGCGGAAGGCTCATGCTACAAAGCAGGCCAATCAGTACAAGCCCCGTGAAATGATTATCCACATCTTCGCAACAACGAGTGATGGTACGCATCTTCGTGTAAATCTTGAAGGCTTTGAGCCCTTCTTCTATGTGAAAGTTCCTGAAGATATGAAGGCCATGTTCTCACTAACTCTTAAGGACCGCCTTTCATTTGCGCACAGCATTGAATACGTGAAAAAGAAGGTGCTTTTCGGCTACACAGGAGGTAAGTCGTATACATTTGCAAAAATCTCTGTAAAATCTTTGCAGGGCTGGCGCAATCTCAAGAATGTCTTTCTCACAAAGGAAAATGAGCCGTGCTTTGTGATCGGATCTCACGTATGTGATGTCTTTGAGGCGAATCTAGATCCAATGCTCCGCTTCTTCCATCTTCAGAATCTGCAAACGTGTGGCTGGGCAACAATTAATGCGGAGCCAGACTTTAATGACTCAGGTGTCCTTGAACTTAATGCACACTGGACAAGTATTGCCTTCTGCAACTCCCCACCAGTCTTTGTTGCACCTTTCCTAATCGCCTCTTGGGATATTGAGTGTTATTCCGAGAACGGTGAGTTTCCTCTTCCAAAGAAGAACTATGAGCGGATTTCCAAGCTTATTGCACAGCATGCTACAAGTGTGGAAAATGCAAAGGAACTGCTTCTAAATGCAGTGTTGTATCCAGACAATCCTCCTGAGAATATGGATCCGATTCGTAGCAAGTCTGGACATATTCCATCACGTGAACATCTAGAGCGCCTATTTGAAACAAAGGAACTTACAAGTGATCTTGAATCCGCCCTTCAAGTAGCGAAAAAGGATAAGGATGCAGGCATTACTAGTATTGGAAAGTGCCTCAAGCCCCTGGAAAAACTAATACCTCTTGCTGGTGACCCACTTATTCAGATTGGTGTTGTGCTACAGCGTGGGCAAACCGCCTATGATAAACACATCTTTGTTCGTGGTACCTGTGACAACATTCCTGGTGCAAAAGTATATGCCTTCAAAACTGAGAAAGAACTCATTCTTGGCTGGGCGAAAAAGATGAAAGAGTGGAATGTCGATGTACTTATGGGCTACAATACCTTTGGTTTTGATGAACGCTATCTTTGGCTACGTGCGGAAGAACTCGGTGTTGCAAATCATACGGACCTACAGGCTCTTACACGGCTCCAGGACACTGAGAAGCAAGTGCTACTTGAGGAAAAGTTCTTGTCGAGCTCTGCGCTTGGAGATAATACCATGTACATCTGGTCCACACATGGTCGCCTCCAGATTGACCTGTATCATTATGTAAAGCGATCATATCCCCTTGCATCCTATAAACTCGATGACGTATGCCAGAACTTTATGAGTGGAAACCTGAAATCTGTGGATACGAGTTCATCCGATACATGGATCCTAAAGACAAAGACAACTTCTGATATTGCTCCAGGCCGTGCCATTGTTCTTCTTGATGAAACTGGTGACTGCATTGTAGACAAGCTAATCGTTAGTGAAATTGTGAAGGGCATTGCAATCCATGTAGATGCCCCAAAGGGTGACGATGCGGCCGATCTTGCGCTAACTGCTGGTCAGGCGCTAAAGTGGGCCGTTGTAAAGGACGATGTTTCCCCGCAAGAAATCTTCAAAATGCATCGTGGGTCATCTAAGGACCGTGCAAAGGTTGGTGCATACTGTATTCAGGACTGCGTTCTTGTATTTGATCTGTACAAGAAACTAGATGTCTTCAATAATGCAATGGCAATGGCAAATGCTTGTTCCGTTCCTATTGGTTATATCTTTACTCGTGGCCAGGGCATTAAGATTGAGTCGCTCATCTTTAAGGAGTGTTATGAGCGTGAGCAGTGTGTTATGACGCTTCCAAATGCGAGTTCGGCTCAGGAAGAGTCTTACGAGGGTGCCATTGTTCTTGACCCGATTCCAGGGTTCTACTTTGATTCACCAGTTGGTGTAGCAGACTTTGCGTCGCTTTATCCGAGTACCATTATTAGTGAAAATATCTCATATGACACCCTAGTCTGGGTTAAAAACTACAGTCTGAATGGGTCCTTTATCGAATTTGGTTTCGGTTCTGAAAGCCATGAAACTAGTGCCGATCCAAATATTCAGTACACTGATATCCAGTTTGATATTTGGGGCACGGACCCTGAGGACAAGCGTAAGAGCCCTACAAAGATTAAGACGGGCCTACGAATCTGCCGATATGCCCAGGGCAAAAAGGGTACACTTCCAGAAATCGTGCAAAAACTTCTGGCAACTCGTAAGGCAAAGCGAAAGGAGGCTGAAAAGGAGGCCGATCCCTTTAAGAAGGCACTTCTTGATGCCGAGCAACTTGCTTATAAACTCACAGCAAACTCCCTTTATGGTCAGCTAGGCTCCCCAACCTTCAAGATTCGCCTACAGCATTTGGCGGCCTCTGTAACATCCTATGGGCGGAAACAGATTCTCTTTGCCAAGGATGTTATTGAGCGCTTCTATGGTCCGAATGCAAATGACCCACGTTGTAGTGCAGAGATTACTTATGGTGATACAGATTCGCTCTTTGTAAACTTCAATGTGAAGAATCCTGAGACCGGTATTAGCCTGAAAGGGGATGAAGCCATTCGGGCTACAATGGACCTTACTGAAGAGGCCGGTAAATTTGTGACACGGGCTCTAAAGGCGCCCCACGACTTTGAATATGATAAGGTATTCTATCCTTTCATTATCTTTAGCAAGAAGCGCTACGTAGGAAACAAGTATGAGAATGGACTTGACTATTATGCGCAGACTTCGATGGGCATTGCAACAAAGCGACGTGATTATGCTCCGCTTGTAAAGGTGATTTATGGTGGGGCACTACGAATCTTGCTAAGTGAGAAAGATATTCCAAAGGCACTAGCCTTTGTAACTGAAAAGTTATCGGAACTTGTTGAGGGAAACATGAGTTTGAACCATCTAATCATGAGCAAGTCCCTAAGGGCAGAGTATAAGACTCCATCGCCTCCTGCTCATAAGGTTCTTGCCGACCGTATTAAGGCACGTGATCCAGGAAACGCCCCTGCATCTGGTGACCGCCTACAATTCATTTATGTGATGCCACAGGCTGGACAGCAGGCTGCTAAACTACAAGGGGACCGTGTTGAAACGCCGGCCTATATTCGCACTAAGGGCCTTAAACCAGACTATCGATTCTATATTGAACATCAGCTCATGAACCCTATTGTTCAACTATTTAGTCTTGTTGCTGACAAAATTCCCGGCGTAGTTGTTCCTAAGTCTGGCTGGGCAAAGGCATCGCAATCTGAGCGGGAAACTGCAACTACAAATGCAGTCTTTGGGCCTATCTTGAATCAGTGTGATAGGCTCTCTGTTCGAGCCTTTGGCATAACCTTCTTTGGTAGCACTAGTGCAACGACTAGTCCTATTAGTATTGCAAAGCGCCCCAGTGTACAGCCCAACTCAGTACTCCAATCAAAGATTCAGCCAAAACTCGGATACTTTATTGATAAGATGATTGTAGAAAAAATGGATGCGGAGAAGAAGAAACGTAATAAGAAAA
>Ga0114962_10005122_pt1 | contig 10307 bp, 8 predicted proteins | sample C_130820_MF_Meta_FD_87017 | JGI IMG/M metagenome (GOLD analysis project Ga0114962, IMG submission 87017) | Freshwater microbial communities from Lake Croche, Canada to study carbon cycling - C_130820_MF_MetaG | ecosystem: Environmental > Aquatic > Freshwater > Lake | place: Lake Croche, Canada...
GTTCTTTGAAAAGTTGGGTTTGGGATATATTTTGTTCTGAATTCAACAATTTAATTTGTTGATTGATGCTTCCTTTTTTAATATAGATACCTGAAAAATAGGATTCTATGGGTTCTAAATTTAGGCTATCATCCGCTTGCTTACAAGATGTTAGCTGATAGTTAAAAGCTAGTTTTATTTGTGCAGCGTTAAAGTCCACCTTATTTTTAAGATGAATAAAATAAGGATTGTTATTTAGGGTATTTTTATTTTTTAGGTCGGTTATTAATTCAATAATTGTGGAATCTGAGGATGTAAAATAGGCATTACTTCCTCTAAAATATGCTAAATATGGGGTATTGGTATTAAAATCGTGGCTTATCTTTGATAGGTATGATCCATCAAAATGATATATTTTGCTTGAATTTACTTTTGAGTAATAAAATTTGATATTAGAATCAATGAAAGCTTGTTTTAAAAAGATGCTTAATGCTTCTGAAGTCGGCTTGAAGTTATATAGGAGTATTTGGGATGTGGAATCGTCAAAGTTATTTTTGAGTCTAAATTTTCCCATTTTACCTGAAAAGTTGTAGGTAAATTGTCCAGTTAATTGATTTGAATCGTCAACATTTTCCTGTTTCTTTTTAATGAGTCCATCATCGGATAAAAATTGCTTGTAGTTTGGTATTGCATTTAATTCTAGGCCATAAATATTATCTGGGATGTATTCTGATAGGTTTAAATTTAGATTCCCTTGATTATCATTTAAGATTGGATTAATCTTGGTATCGATCTGGTGGTAGTTACCTGATAGTTCAACATCTTTTGGATTTGAGCCAATTTTAAAGACTCCAAATCCGAGTTTAGGGAATAAATCAATTTTGTAATTTAAAAAAGTATTTATTTTTGAATAATTTAAAATAACAACTTCATTTTTTTTATTTGATTCAATTAGGGTCGAGATTTCTTGATCCTTTGATTTATCTTCATTTTTAATAGATTTTTCTACTAATAATGCATTAGAGCTCAGGATTAAGACTCCGTTTTTTAGGGCAAAAGTAAATTGTTTTCCTGATGAGTATAAATAGGCATCAACGATGTCTTTACCTAAATAATTTCGCTTTTTAAAATCTGCTTTGGAATCAAATTCTTTTAAGGCAGTTTGAATGTCCGATTCAGAGAATTTATTTTCTGTCTGTTGAAGGATGAGGATATCAGCTTTGTGTAATCCGGTTGGAATAAGGCAAAAAATAATTTCTTTGTTTAAAGAAAATTTTCTGTAAGTGTCACTAGATTTAAAAATTGAATCGTAGTAGTCAAGGTTTACAGATTGGTTATTTAGGGATAAGAGTTTAGATGTTAAGGTATTTTGTAAAAAATTAGTTAACGATTTTGAGGAATAATTTCCTTGGTAGGTGAGTATTGATTCCTCTGGAACAAAGCTAGAAGGGTATGGAAATTTTGTCGAATTTTTTTGTACGGTATAGAATACATAAACAAAAATTAAGACCAATGCGGTAATTATTGCTGGAATAATAAAAAACTGTCTTCCTTTTTGCACTTTATTTTATGGATTCAACCTACAAAATTAAGTTCTATTTTAAATTTGTCATCAAAACGTTATGGATATTAACCAAACCTATAAAAATTTTGTACAAAAACGTCATAAAATAGCTGATTTAAGTTATATTTTAGCTGTCCTTCAGTGGGATATGGAAGTTTATATGCCTTCCTTAGGGGCATCCAAAAGAGGAGATCAAGTGGGTACGTTGGCTTCGATGTTACATTCTAAGAGTTTGGAGGTGGAATATGTATCCATTTTGACGGAGTTAAATTCTGAAATTGAGCATAATCCTACTATAGAAGAAGGGATTAAAGTAAACATTAAAGAAGCCTATAAAGATTATGTTAAGGATTCTAAATTGGATAACGAATTTGTAGAACGTCATAATAAACTGATATCCAATTCCTTCCATGCATGGGCGGAGGCGAAAAACAAGGGTGATTTTAGCTTATTCCTTCCTTTTTTAGAGGACGTTATTAATATTACTAAGGAGAAACAGGAAAGAATCGGGTTTTCTGGTACTCTTTATGACGCCTTACTTGATGAATATGACCCTGGACTTACAACGGAATCCTTAAACGGTGTATTTGAAGTACTTAAAAAAGAGTTGATTCCTATGATTCAGGTACTTAAAGAAAGGAACCTTGGGTTGAAGAATCCTTTAGAAGGGCAAAAGTTTGATACCATTAAGCAATTTGAATTGTGCAAAGAAATTGCACAAATCCTTCATTTTGATTTTAATGCAGGAAGATTGGATGTATCTGAACATCCTTTTACAACTAACTTTTCATCCCAAGATGTAAGAATTACAACGCACTTTAATCCTGATAATTTAATTGATTCCATTTGGAGTACTATCCACGAGGTTGGTCATGGATTATATGAATTAGGACTTCCTTCCTCTGAATATGGTTTGGCAACAGGACAATATTGTAGTTTGTCGATTCATGAATCTCAAAGCCGATTTTGGGAGAATAACGTAGGAAAATCTAAGGAGTTTATAGAGGTGATATATCCGATATTTAAAAAGTACTTTAACGACCAATTGCCTGATAGTCAAGAGGAATTTTATCAATTTTTAAATAAGGTAGAACCTAATTTAATAAGAATCCAGAGTGATGAAATTACTTACCACTTGCATATTATCATCCGATTTGAAATCGAGCAAGCCTTATTTGATGGGTCATTAAAGGCAAAGGATATTCCGATGGTTTGGAATCAAAAAGTGAAGGATTATTTAGGATTAGAAGTTCCTAATGATTCCAAAGGATGCTTACAAGATGTCCACTGGAGTCATGGAAGTTTTGGATATTTTCCTACTTATACCATGGGCACCTTATATGCGAGTCAGTGGCAGTATTATTTAGAAGATACAAGTCCATTTGGTTTGAATGTTGGTCAAGGTAATTTTAAAGCTATTTTGGATTGGCATAGAGCAAATATTCATAGTTACGGAAGAAGATATTCATCAGGAGAATTATGTAACAAGGCAACCGGAAAAGCGTTAAACCCTCAATACTTTATAGATTATTTAAAGCAAAAATATTCGATAAAGTAAAAATCAAAAAATGAAAAATTACTTACTTATCTTTTTATTGATATGCACTTGTCCATTTTATGGATTTGGGCAGAAGAAGTATACGCTTAATCAATTGATTAGCATTGCTTTAGAGAATAACATATCCGTATTGAAGGAAAAGAATCAAGTTGACATTTACAACTTTGATATCACCAAGGTTAAGAGCGCTTACCTTCCGAACCTAAATGGATCAGCCGCACAACAATACAACTTTGGACGTTCCATTGACCGAACCACTAACCAATTTGCTACAACCACCTCTAGAAATAATTATTTCTCCTTATCTGCTGATGCAACTTTATTTTCAGGATTTCAAAAATATTGGGACTTGAAGTATGCTCAACTTTCAGCCAAATCTCAGAGTTATTATTTTGAGAAAATCAAAAGGGATGTTTCCGTTAATGTTGCTAATCAATATTTACAAATTCTGTTGCTGAAAGAAAGGGAAAAACAAATTCAAACTCAATTAAGCAGTGCAGTAAGTCAAAAAAACAAGATAAATATTCAATTTGAATTGGGGAGTTTGAATAAGCAAAAATTGCTGGAAGCAAATTCTACTGTTTCCCAGGAAGAATCTAGTTTAGTGGATATTCAGAATCAGTTGACAACTGCTTTCCTTAATCTCAAACAAACATTAAATTTTAATTTGGCTGATCAGATTGATTTAGAAGAAATTAAAGTGGATGAGATTGCAGACAATATCACCGAAAATGAACTTAATCTTGCCTTAACTGATGGACTAAATAATTTGCCTCAGGTGAAACAAGCTCAAAAAACATTGGAAGGATCAAATGCTCAGATAAAATCCGCTAATGCAGGTTATTATCCAAGACTGAATATGTCAGGATCATTATCTACCACCTACTCCTCTAACTATTTGAGCTTTGCTGGGTACACCAGCAATGGCTATCAACCTATTGGAGTTACTCAAACAACAGGAGAGGTTGTTGTAGCACCTTCCTATATTCCTAAGTATTCTAAAAGCTCTTTTGGTAATCAATTGGACAATAACTTGGGTCAAACATTGTCATTTTCCTTATCTATTCCAATTTTTAATGGTTTGCAAACGCGTTATGCAGTTAAGCAAGCTAAATTAAATGCGAATACAAATAATTTAGCATTATTGGAAGCTACTCAGAAAGCTAAGTCAGATATTTATATTGCACATCAAAGCATATTAAATGATAGAAAAAAATATGTAGCGGCTAAAAATAAAGTTAATTCTCAAAAAGCTCTTTTTGAACAGACAGACATCATGTTTAAAAGCGGTTCGACTAGTTTTTTTGAATTTATTAGTGCTAAAAATTTGTATGACCAAGCCATGAGTGAATTATTGAATTCAAAATTTCAATATTTATTTGACGTTAAATTATTTGAACTTTATTTAGGCAAAGTATTATCCTTTTAATCATCACATGAAAAATAATAAAAAGAAATCATTTTTTTCCACGCGAAATATCATCATTGGATTGGTTGGTATTGTGGTTATCCTGGTAGTTTTATCACTTACAGGCGTATTTGAAAATAAATCCATTCAAGAAGTTGAGGTTGATAAAATCACAAGGAGGGATATATTAGAAACCGTTAGTGCAAACGGAAAATTACAGCCTGAAACTGAGGTAAAAATCAGTGCTGATATTTCTGGTGAAATTATTGAACTTCCTATAAAGGAGGGCGACAAAGTAAAAAAGGGTCAGTTGCTTTGTAGAATCAAACCGGACCAATATCAGCGAGAATTGGAAAGGAGTTTGGCAAATGTCAATAATATAAAAGCCAATTTGTCAACGGCAAAAGCTCAGGCAGAACAATCTTTTGCTAGTTTTCAAAAAAACAAATTGCAGTTTGAACGTAATAAAAAGTTATATGATCAAAAAGTGATTTCACAGTCAGAATTTGAAAATTATAATTCAGAATATGAAGTTGCAAAAGCTCAATATCAGGCCGCTTTAGAGTCTGTAAAAGCAGCAGAATTCAACTTGCAAAGTAGTCAAGCTACTTATAAGGAATCGGAATACTCCTTAACCAAAACGAGTATTTATTCCCCTATGGATGGGACGATATCCAGATTAAATGTTGAATTGGGAGAAAGGGTAGTTGGGACTATGCAAATGGCGGGAACAGAAATGATGCGCGTTGCAAACTTATCAGTTATGGAATCTGAAGTGGAAGTAAATGAGAATGATATTCCGAATTTAATGCTTAATGATACCGCTGATATTGAAGTAGATGCCTTCAGAGGTGATGTATTTAAAGGTATTGTGACATCCATTGCAAATTCCAGTGGAGCAGACGCCACGGCTAGTTCTACTGATAAAGTCACTAACTTTAAAGTCAAAATCAGATTGTTAGAAAAAAGTTATGCGGATAAATTAAAGGATATCCCTAATAATCACGGAACTCCATTTAAACCTGGGATGAATTGTAGTGTAAACATTCATACCAAGGAAGCAAAAAATGTAATTTCAGTTCCTGTTTTAGCTATTACAATGCGTGAACCAACTGAACCACAAAAGACACCTACTTCAGGTAAAAAGAACTCAGATAATGCCACTTCAGATGAAAAAAAATCAGAGTTAAAAGAGGTGGTATTTATTTATAAATCAGGAAAAGTATATCAAAAAGAGGTTAAATCAGGATTACAAAATTCTGATTTTATTGAACTTAAAAATGGTCTAAAAGGGGATGAGCAGATAGTGGTTGGTCCTTTTAATGCTGTATCCAAATTATTAAATGATGGTATGGAGGTTAAAATTGCAAAAAAAGGGGATGCAAATCAAAGTGGAGTTAGTATAAGTATTGGAAAATAAATTGACTCAAAAAAATGTCGGTATTATTGGTAGTGGAAGCTGGGCGACCGCTTTGGCTAAAGTTTTAGAAACCAATGATGTCCCTATCAATTGGTATTTCCGTAAAAATGAGGATGTGGAATATTTTAATTTACATCATCATAATCCAAAATATTTATCTGAGGTAATTTTTCATAAGAATATTATTAATTGTTCTTCAGATTTAAGGAAGGTTTGTGAAAATTCAGATATTTTATTAATTGTTACACCGTCCGCATTTTTAGAAGATATTTTTAATAATTTGGGTCCTCAGCAATTATTAGGTAAAATAATAGTAAATGCTGTGAAAGGTTTGATAGGGTCTCATCCGAGCACCATCTCTCAATTTTTAGGAAATTTAGGAATTAAGCAAGATGATATTGTAGGAATTACTGGTCCTTGTCATGCAGAGGAAGTTAGTGCGGAGAAATTATCCTTTTTAACTTTTCATGGTTCATCTATTATAAATACGACTATTGTTGCGGAATTATTCAAAACTGAATATCTTAACACCAAAGTAGGTCATGATTTAGAGGCGGCAGAAATAGCTTCAGTAATGAAGAACATTTATGCCTTAGGAACTGGTATCACCATTGGATTGGGGTATGGAGACAATTACAGGGCAATATTTATATCCAATGCCATGGGGGAAATGCGATCATTTTTACAAAAACATTGTCCTTGTGATGAACTAATTAACGAACGCAACATATTAGACGCTAGCTTTTTAGGTGATATGATGGTGACGGCCTATAGTCCACATTCCAGAAATAGGACATTTGGTGTGATGATAGGTAAGGGATATTCCATCCAAAATACCATTTTAGAGATGAAAATGGTGGCAGAAGGTTATTACGCTACAAAAGCTATTTATGATTTGGCTAAGGAATACCAAATAGAATTACCAATTTTGGAAGCGGTCTACAGCATCTTATATGAAAAGCATCCTGCAAATGTAGAATTCAGTAGGTTATCATCATTTTTGGGATAACTTTTAATAAGAACTAGTTTATTGTAGTTGTATTTTTGACACCAAAATTAGTCCTAAAAGCCTATAAATCTTAGAATGAGTCAAATAGTCAATCATTACCTTTACTTACTAATTCAAAAGGACGATTGTGTTATAGTACCCAATTTTGGCGCTTTTATAGTCAACAAGGTTCCTTCTTTTATAGAAGGCACTACCATCTATCCAGCAGGCCTAGAGTTGAATTTCAACAAAAAGTTGGATTACAATGATGGTCAATTGATTAATTTTATAAGGGAAAAGGAACAAGTCGATTATAACAAGGCAACAGAGATTGTAGCTAATTATGTTCAAAATATTTTGGATCTTGTTACTCTACAAAAAGTTTATGAGGTTCCAATGATGGGTTGTTTTAAACTAGATGATCATCAATTTTTAAATTTTGAGCAATTGCATCCACTTCCTATTACTAGGAAAGATACTTTTGGATTATATCCATTAAAACTAAATTCACTTAATATAGAAGTTGAAAAGGAAAATGAAATCCTTTTAGATTCTAAGAAACAGGTTTCAAAGTCTAGAAAAAGAGTATTGATATTGGCTTCAATTATTGTACTATTAACTGCAAGTACCTTAGGAATCATTGAAATATTCCGACCTAATTCACAGGGTCATCATATGGATTCAGCTTCCTTTGTTTCTGTACCGCAATCCATTAAGAAGGTCAATCCATCCACTGAGGTGGTTTCTACTCCAATAAAATCAAGTGTGGCTTCAATTAATTCTAATAAAGAATTAAAAGTTGAGGCAAATATTCCTATCACGGAAATTAAAACAGAGGAATTAAAAAAATATAAAATAGTTGCAGGAAGTTTTGGTATAAAATCAAATGCTGATAAACTTTATTTGGAGCTATCAAAAAAATATCAAGAGGCATTTATTCTTGAAGATAAGAATAATCAGACTTATAAAGTCGTTATTTATGAATCAGATAGTTATGCCGATGCGACTCAATTCCGATCTGACCAAAAATTAAATTACTGGATATTAAAATGATAAATTACTTATCTATATTATTAGAAACTACTCCCGTTGTAACAGATTCCTTGGCAAATAAACCAAATGGAATTGGGGATGCCAATTCATTATCCATCCTTGACTTAGTAGTTAAAGGGGGACCAATAATGCTTCCGTTGTTGATACTCTTTTTAGGAGCACTGTATTTATTTATAGAGCGTTATCTGAACATTAGAAGGGCATCAAGACCAGATAAAACATTTATGAATCAGATTCAAACCTTGGTTGAATCAGGTAGGGTAGAGGATGCAAGAATGCTTTGTAAAGAAAAGGATACTCCTACAAGTAGAGTGCTTGAAAAAGGATTACGTAAACTAGGGCGTCCGATTGATGATATTGAAAAAGCTTTAGAAAGTGCAGGAAAGCTGGAAGTATATAAATTAGAAAATAATTTAACGATACTTTCCAGTATTGCAGCTATTGCCCCTATGTTCGGGTTTGTGGGGACTATTTATGGGGTAATCATCATTTTCCATGATATTCAGGCAGCGAATAATATTGAAATTGGTATTGTAGCAGGAGGACTTTATAAAAAAATGATTACTTCCGCTTCAGGTTTGATTGTTGGGATTATTGCGTATATTTTCTATCATTATTTATTATTAAAAATTGATAAGGAAATCTATAAAATGGAGGCAAATGCTATTGAATTCCTTGACTTACTCCAAGAACCGACTGAATAATTCATAAAAACAGCAAATAAGCTTAAATGAATTTTAAAAATCGTCAGAGGACACCTTCACATGTATCATCAGAATCACTGAATGATATCATGTTTTTTTTGATGCTTTTCTTTTTGATTACCTCCGCTTTTATGAATCCGAATTTGTTGAAGTTGAATAATCCTAAGAGTAGTAATAAAATGATTGTGAAGAAAAACGTTACAGTTTCCATTGATAAGGACCGTAATTTCTTTATTAATAAAAATAAAATTGAAACTGACCGTTTACCTGAAGGTATCAATAAGGAATTAAACAAAATAGATTCATCATTGCATCCTGCAATCATTATCAATGCAGACAAAACTGTCCCTGTGGAGGATATTGTAAAGGTAATGAATATTGCAAAGACTAAAAAAATCACGATTGTGTTACAAACACAACCAGAATAAAAAGTTTAAGTGGAATCAAAGAAGTAAAAAATCTATCCTAAATAGGGATGAGTTATAAAAAGAATAAAGTAGAACAAGCCTTAGCGGAAACGCAGTATAGCAAAATTCAGCAGAAGAATAGGAGGAAAGCTCTTGCATATTCAGTAGCGATTTTGGTGGCTATTTTGATGATATTATTCTTAATTAAACTTCCACCCATGGATCCTCCTTTAACTGTGCTTCAAGAGATGCAAGATAATGGAGGAGGGGGAGAAATAATATTGGGACAGGATTTGGTAGGTGCCAATTCCAATGATTTTGCATCCGCAGGGAGCCCAGCTCCAATAAATGAGCCAGTCCAAGAAGAGACTCCAACCCCAACTCCTGATCCTCAACCTGAACAAGTAGAGGAGGCCAAACCAACAGAAGAGCCAGTCATTGAGAAGAAAGAAGTTAAGAAAGAAGTTATAAAAACTCCAGTTAAGCCTTTGGAAACCAAAACTGAGGATAAAAAGGTGGTGGAAAAGAAAGCTGAGGTTCCTGTAGTAGAAAAGCCAAAAGAACCTGTAAGGCAAATAGATAAACGTTCTTTATTTTCTAAATCCGGTGCTGGAGGTCCAGGAGGAAATGCAACCAGTCAAGGGACTGGAACAACATCTGGTGTACAAGGAAGTCCGAATGGGAAAGGGACATCCTTTACAGGCGGTGGAACAACTGCCGGAACAGGAACAGGACAAGGTTTTGGTGATGGTCCTGGCAAAGGAGGATTTTCCATTACCGGAGGACTTAAAAGTAGAAAATTGATACGTCCACCAGTTGTTAAATGTCAAACGGAGCAACAAGGAAAAGTAAATGTTGCCTTATCTGTTGATAAGGATGGAAATATTAGAGAGGCGCGCTCTACAAGAGGAACAACAATATCTGACCCTGCATTAATAGAATGTGCAGAACAGGCAGCTTTAAAAATGAAATTTGAGGCCAATCCGGATGCTCCAGAGATTCAAACCGGTGTGGTAAGTATTAGTTTTAAGTTGACGGAATAGGTTGCTTAATTATTATATGTTAATGATTTTTTAACCTCAAACTTTCAATCTTCTTCACAATTTCCTTAATTTTGAGTTTTACAATAGCACTACTCGTATGAATCGCATTCTATTATTTTGCACAGCTTTATTACTATCCATCAGCACCTTTGCTAATCAAAAGGTCGAGACCTTCAACACCAA
>Ga0114962_10005129_pt1 | contig 10302 bp, 8 predicted proteins | sample C_130820_MF_Meta_FD_87017 | JGI IMG/M metagenome (GOLD analysis project Ga0114962, IMG submission 87017) | Freshwater microbial communities from Lake Croche, Canada to study carbon cycling - C_130820_MF_MetaG | ecosystem: Environmental > Aquatic > Freshwater > Lake | place: Lake Croche, Canada...
AGGAAACTTATTTAGTAAAGATATTGAAGCCGAAAATGACTTTGATACTGCAATCACAAATCTTCGGAGCAAGGATGGCAAACTAGTTTCGGTTATAAATTCGCGCCATTCTTCATATGGCTATGACCAACGTATTGAGGCATTTGGCTCAAAGGGAATGCTAAAGATCGATAACATCGCCGATACAACTGTGCGCTCATACACCTCTGATCACACAGAACAACGTGATCCATACATGAACTTCTTCCTAGAGCGATATGCGGCCTCATACCGTAAGGAATTAGCCCTATTTATTGAAAGTATCAATACCGGCAAACAACTAAACCCAACCTATGAGGATGGTTGCCAAGCCTTAATTATTGCTGATGCTGCAACTGAGTCTGCCAAGACCGGCAAGGTTGTAACACTGAAGTAATTGACTGCATTAAAAAAGCCCACCAATATTTTTTGGTGGGCTTTTTAATTTACTTTCTAGAAGCCTTCGGCATCTAGTTCTGCTAATACTCCTTGCAAGAATTCAAGACTTGCCTTTGCATCAGCATATGGGCCAGCACCTTGTGCTGGTTCAGCGTAGATAGCGTTATCTTGTTCAAGGACAAACCATCCGGTGTAACCAGACTTTATTAGGCTACGAACAATTAAACGAATATCAGCATCACCTTGTCCAAGTGGGGTGTAGAGATTCTTAGTGACTCCGTCGTAGTAAGTCATCTCGTGCTTACGTACTTTCTCAGCTACTGCTTCATTAACATCTTTTAAGTGGGAATGGGCAACACGGTTTGGATACTTCTCGGCAAACTCTGCGGGATTTGTGCCACCAATCATCATATGACCGGTGTCCAAACAGAATTGGATTGTTGAACCATTTAGTACTCGCATTACATGATCGTATGTTTCAACCATAGTTCCAACGTGTGGGTGAAGAACTGTCTCAACACCAACTTCTGCCGCAGCAGCCTTAATGCGATTTAGATTTTCAAATAGAACATTCCACTCTGCATCGGTAAGTACTGGGAGCTTTTCGTCATAGCCAGTAATTCCAGAATTAGCAGCAAGAACTAATGTTTTAGCGCCAGCTGCTTTATAACCCTCAAGCTCTGTTTTAACACCTGGAACTGGATCGTGATCTACGCGGTGAAGAATGACCGGCACAAAACCACCAACAGCAGTCATGTTGTGTTCTTTGAGAATAGAAGCTTTTAGCGATGGCTCCATTGGCAAGAAACCTTCTGGACCAAACTCAGTTGCACTAAAACCTAGTGAGGCCATTTCCTGAAGAACTCGTGCTGGTGACATTTGATGTCCCCAACCTGGTACTTCACAAACACCCCAAGAGATTGGTGCGGCTGCGATCTTTGCATTCTTTGCACTCATTTAGTGCTCCTATTCTTGATTAGATTTTCGTAACTTAGTTCATTTGCAATGGCTCTCGGTTGAGTTCCACTTAGTACATCTCTTACTCCCTTGGCCGCATCAATAAACGTTGCCAGAGTTGCTTGCTCACTCAAACCCATAACGTGCGGGGTTAGAACTGTGTTCTCGTGATCAAAGATTGGGTGGTGCTTGGGTGGTTCTGGCTCAAATACATCAAGGCCAATGCCAGCAAGCTTTCCAGAATTTAGTGACTCAAGGGCGGCATCAAGATCAATCAAGGCACCTCGACTGCAGTTGATTAGGATCGTGCCTTGGCTAAATTTAGCCAAGCGCTCGGTATTAATCAGCATTTTTGTTTCAGGTGTTAGTGGCACATGCAAAGTAATAATTTTAGAAGTTGACATTAACTCTTCAAGGCTTTTGACTTTCATATCGCTAGGAACTTCGGCAAATGGATCATATGCAATTACTTTCATGCCAAATGCTTTGGCGAGATGAGCCACCCTCTGACCAATTCGGCCATAGCCGATAATTCCAAGAGTTTGTGTTTCTAAATCACCCACAGAATATTTACTACGCTGTTCAAACTTTCCACTTGCAACTAATTTGGTTAATGGACCTAGCCGCTTTGTTAAGTGCAAGATATGAGCTAATACTCCTTCAGCAACAGCATTAGTGTTACTTCCTGGAGTAATTACAACCGGTATTCCCCTTGCATCAGCTTGCTTCATATCGACTAGATCAAATCCAACGCCGGTCCTTGCAATAACCTTTAGATTTGGCATCTTTTCAAAGGCGGAAGTATCAACTACATATGCTGCGCGAACTATTGCACCTTCTGCCTTTGCCATATCTTGCGGCGTTGGGTTATCGATAAAATCTATTTCATCACCCAAAATTGGCGCCACAACAGCAGAAGTAACTGGCCCAAGACCAATTACTAATGCTTTTGAGGAGTTAGACATGTTATTACTTAGCTATCGCCGCTGTAGTTCCGATGACTGACTTAACACTGATCCACTTCTTTGATTCCGCTGATTCTTCAATTGCTGAAACAACTCTTGCTGCAGCAACTGCGTCGTGAATGTTTGAATTCTTTGCCGGTCCACCAAAGTAAGCTTCAAGGAATTTACGAGCTTCAACAATCTTTAAATCGTCATATCCCATTGACGTTCCAGCCCCTGGTTGGAAACTTCCGAAATCTCCAAACGATGGGCTAGCCATAACTCGTTGATACCCAACGTGCTCACCTTTGCGCCCGATTGCAATTTCAAGTTCGTTCATACGCTCAAAATCCCATTTAACCGAACCTTCAGTGCCATAGATTTCAAAGTTATAACTAGCACGTGGACCAACACAAACCCGAGAAGCCTCTATTGTTCCAACGGCGCCGGCCGCAATTGCATTATCTGCAAAACGAATTAGCGCTCCGCCGTAATCCTCGTTTTCAACTGGTTTCTTCTCGCCACCTTCTATTACATCAAAGTGAGTGCCACTACCCATTTGCAAAACTGGACGCTCAGTAATAACTGTCTTGGTTATTCCACTGACTTCAGCAATAGGTCCAACTAAGTACTGCACTAAGTCAGCTAAGTGCCCCATAAGATCTCCAAGCACGCCACTTCCAGCAAACTTTCTAATAAAGCGCCAGGAAAGGGCGCCATTTGGTTCTGCTGAGTAATCGGCAAAGAAGGTTCCGCGTAGATTTGTGATTCGACCAAGTGCTCCAGAAGCAATTAATTGTTTTGCATGCTCAACTGCTGGTGCATTTCGGTAGTTAAACCCAATAGAGGTAACTACCCCAGCCTCATCGGCTGCTTTTTCTACTGACTCAGTTTCTACCGCACCGCGGCCAACTGGTTTTTCAATCCAAAATGCTTTTCCAGCTTTTGCTGCTGCAATGCCAATTTCAGCGTGAAGGAAATTTGGTGCGCAAATTGAAACTACATCTACTTCTGGATTATTTAATACATCGTGATAATCCAGAGTTACCTTCTCGTAACCCAAAACATCACGAGCATAATCTGCACGTTCTTGAACATTATCAGCGGCAATTACTAAGCGTGGCTTAATACCTAACTCTGGGTAGACAATTGGTAGTGCAAGATAAGCCCGAGAGTGGACCTTGCCCATCCAGCCAACGCTGATTAAACCAACGCCAACTGGGCGGTTAGGAATATTTGTGCTCACTTCTTTGCCTACTTCCTTAGTTGTTTAACGGTTTTGGAAATTGCATTTGCCAAGATGGTCGAATCAGATCCAATGATTACGAACTTAAAGCCACGATCACGAAGTTCTTCTGCAGCGTCGGCATCAAGTGCAACGATTCCAGCAACTTTTCCATGCTTAGTTGCGGCATCTATAACTTTCTTTGTAGCCTCAATAAACTTTGGATTCTTGAAATCACGCGGCATGCCAAGAGCAAAACTTAGGTCAAGTGGCCCAACAAATAGCACGTCCACGCCAGCTAATGCCGCGATCTGATCCACTACTTCTAGCGCTCCCAGAGATTCGATTTGAATTATGCAAGCAGATTGCGTGCCCTCTTCTAAACCTGTTAAATCATTACCCCAACGCGCTGAACGGTTATATGTCGCAACGCCGCGAACTCCATTTGGTGGATAGCTCATGAACTTAACAATCTCTTTTACTTCCTCCACATTTTGAATCTGAGGAACCATAATTCCGGCGGCTCCAGCATCTAATGCTCGCCCGATTCGAATTCGTTCCTTTGATTCAACACGAACAATTGTGGGTATGCCATATGCACCTGATGCCACAACTGTTGGGCCAATATCTGATTCACTTGCAGCGCCGTGTTCTAGATCAAGTAATACCCAATCAAGACCAGCAACCCCAGCAATCTCAGCTGCTAGTGGTGTGCCAAGCCCAAGGAAAGTTCCATAGGTCTGAGCACCAGAACGAAGTAACGCGCGAAGATCCCCGCGGCTTAGTGGTGACTTCATTATGCGTGCCAACGCTGAGTGGATAAACCGTCTTCATAATCCTTGCGGATTGCTGCAACCCATGGCTGAGTTGAAACCTCAGCCGGTGCAACATCCCACCAAACATTTGATGCCGGAAGATTTGCATGCTGAATTGTAGGAACCACAATTACAACTGGTCCCTGGTACTCCCGGGTATCTTTAAATGCTTTACGAACATCATCAGCAGTAGTTGCATAGATTGCCTTTGCGCCCATTCCTTCTGACATCTTGATTAAATCAATATCTAAGTAATCACCTTCAAGTCGTGGTGCAACGCCACCCTTTTCTGCTGCTTTTGCCACAGTTGGTCCATCTTGGCGATAGCGAAATTCATTTCCAAAATGATGGCCTGAGCGCCACATCTGAAGGCGACGGATAACTTGATAACCATGATTTTCTGAAATCACAACTGTCATCGGTAATCGCTCTTGGCAAGCAGTTACAAGCTCACTTGGAGCCATGACAAACGTGCCATCTCCAATAAATACTGTTACACGCTTTGAAGTATCTGGAGTTGCTAGTCGAACGCCAATTCCTGCTGGGATTTCATAACCCATGCAAGAAAACCCGAACTCTAGATGAACAAACTTTCCACCTGTTGCATCCCAAGCTTTTTGAATATCTCCTGGGGCGCCACCTGCTGCAGCAATAATTACATCACCTGATTTGTGTGACTCATTCATCAGTCCAATTAACTGACCTTGGGTAAGAATGGCATTGGTATCAGGTGAATCTGGAAGAGTCTTTTTATCAAAGACGATGTCAGGATTAATGGCATCAGCAAGATCCTTGGCCCAAATTTTCACTCCAGTATCGATTTTGTTAGACCAATCTGAAGGAATTTTGTATCCAGCTACGGCTTCTTTAAGTGCAACTAGTGAAAGTTTGGCATCACCAAGAATTGCAGTTGCTCCTTGCTTTAGAGCGTCATGCTCGGTGATATTTATTGAGGCAAACTTAACATCTGGGTTTTGGAACATAGATTGTGAACCAGTTGCAAAGTCAGTTAAACGGGTACCAATTGAAAGAATTAGATCAGCTTCTGCCACTAATTTATTTGTTTCCGGTGAACCTTCTAGGCCAAGACCCATTAAGTGCCATGGACCAGCCTTTTGCACAACACCTTTGCCGCCAAAAGTTTCTGCCACTGGAATACCAGTTGCATTTGCAAAGGCTTCTAGTTCAGTAGTTGCTTCTGAATAAAGAATTCCGCCACCAGCAATAATTAGTGGCTTCTTGGCATTCTTTATTAGATTTGCGACCGCGCCAATATCTTCTCGATCTGGCAGCGTGCGACGAATCTTCCAATCACGTTCTTCAAAAAATGACTTAGGAAAATCAAAGGCATGTGATTGCAAATCCTGCGGCAGCGCAAGAACTACTGCGCCCGTTTCAATTGGGCTGGCTAGAACTCTAAATGCGGCAGGTAGTGAGTAAAGCAATTGTTCTGGACGAGTAATTCGATCAAAGAAGCGAGCAATCGGACGGAAAGCATCATTTACTGAAATATCCGGGCCAAGTGGATGTTCTAGTTGTTGGAGAACTGGTCCTTGGCGACGGGTAGTATAGGAATCACCAGGCAACAAAAGAACCGGGAGGTGGTTCACTGTTGCAAGAGCGGCTGGTGTAACCATATTCATAGCGCCAGGTCCGATTGATGCAGTGACTGCAAAGGTTTGCTTTCTATTTGATGCTTTAGCAAAACCAACAGCTGCATGCACTAGACCTTGCTCATTTCTACCTTGAACGAAAGGAAGAATGTCGTTGTATTGATCGAGTGCTTGACCTAGGCCAGCAACATTTCCATGTCCAAAAATTCCCATTGCAGCTGGAATGAATCGGCGACGCACGCCATCAGATACGGTGTATTGCGCCGCAATAAATCGCACAATTCCTTGAGCGAGTGTCAGGCGTTCGGTTTGGCCATAGTTTGGTTTTGTCATTTTATTCTCCCTTGTTTTCCCTAAATTTCTACCAGGTGCGTCCATGCAAAATAATTGTCTTTACCTCAGTCATTTCCTCAACTGCCGAGCGAACACCTTCTTTTCCTATTCCACTTGCTTTAAGCCCGCCATAGGGCATCAGATCTGCGCGCCAAAGTGGTGTCCAGTTAATGTGAACAATTCCGGCATCAACTTCTCTGGCAGATTGAATAGCCAAATCAACATTTTTAGTAAAAACGCCAGCGCCAAGACCATATGCGGTGCTATTTGCAAGATCTATTGCTTCTTTAGTGCTTGTTGCAGAACTAACTGCAATTGCCGGGCCAAATAGCTCATCCTGGGCAAATGAAGAGCGAGGATCAACATTTGAAACAATTGCTGGCTGGATCAGCGTTCCAGAACGTTCACCACCAGTTAATAATTTGCCGCCATCTTTAACTGCTTGAGCAATACAAGCTTCAACTCGTTTTGCTTCTGCCTGCGAAATCAGAGTTCCAACTTTGGTTGCTTCAGATTTTGGATCACCAATTTTGATGGCTTCAACCTTTGGCTTTAGCGCAGATAAAAAGTCAGCCATGACTTTCTCGTGAACAATCACTCGCTGAACTGAAATACAAACTTGACCAGCATTTATATATCCGCCAAGTGAGACTGCCTCTGCAGCCAATTCGATATCGGCATCATCTAAAACAACTACCGGACATGAAGAGCCTAGTTCGAGTGAGAGTTTCTTAATCCCAGCGATTGATGCAATATGGGTTCCAGTAGAAGTGGAGCCGGTAAACGAAACTTTTCGTACTCTTGAATCACTTACTAGCGCATCACCCAATAGGGCGCCAGAACCCGTTAGAACTGTCAAAACTCCCTCTGGCAAACCAGCATCGTAGAAGCATTGGGCAATTGCGATTGCAGTTAAAGGAGTTGCTCTAGCCGGCTTTAATACAACCGAATTTCCACTTCCTAGTGCTGGTGCTAATTTATGAAGAACCAATAGCGCTGGATAATTAAATGGGCTTATGGCAACAACAACACCCACTGGTTGGCGCATCGTGAAGCCAAGTTTTTCTAATCCGGTACCTTTATTTGCATCTAGTGGCAAAGTAGTTCCATATAGCTGGGAACCTTCAAAGGCACCAAGGCGAATAATTTCACCAGAGCGTGAAGCCTCACCTCTAGCTTCAACCAAACTCTTTCCATTTTCTGAGCTAATTATTTGAGCAATCAACTCTTGGCGATCATCTGCCAATTGGGCTGCCTTTAACATAATTGCGCTTCGAACATGAGCAGGTGTTCGACGCCAGAGTTCTGCACCTTTAACTGCATTTCCGATAGCATCATTAACATCAGCCAAAGTAGATACTGGCACTTGACCAACTACCGCGCCATCAAATGGTGAGTGAATATCTTCTAAAGTAGCCATTATTTTTTCACTTTCACTTTTAGGGTAGAAGAGTTTCGAACAATTAGCTTTGGTTCCAATAGATGCGTTATTCCTAGTTTTGTGGCCAAAGTAACTTCAGTTGTTAAAAGTTCAGCCGCTTTTTTAGCGATCTCTAAGGTTCCATGATCTACTGAAGTTAATGAAATCTGTTTTAAGTCAGCAAGATAAGTATTGTCATAACCAACTAGTGCAACTGGCTTGCCGCCTTTTGCAATATGTTCATTAACTGCTTGCTGAACTCCGATTGCAACTAAGTCGTTGAAGCAAATTATTGCGCTCGGAATAGTCTTGCCTTTTAGCATTTGGAGGGCAGATTCATAGCTCTCTTTTTCGCTGTCCATACTTTGCTCCTGGACTTGAACAAATTGGGCTAAGCCATTTTTCTTCATCGAGTTGGTGTATGCATCGCGTCGAATCTTTGAAACTTGACCACTCTTAACAGATATATATCCGACATTGGAATGACCATTTGCAATTAAGTGGTCCAGAATTAATGAAATTCCCTTGGCATCATCAGCCCTCACAGTTGAAGCTCGATTTAGTCCTTCTGCAATTGCTCCAGCAACAACGATTTGCACATTCTCTGGCAAGGCTGCCAATTCATGCATATCTGGAATTGAGCCAACTACTAAAACGCTCTTTGGGCGCAAATCAATTAGTGCGCTAACAGTCCTGCGATCTAGAACTTGATCACCATCGGAATTGGATAACATTGCCGAAGTCATAAAGCCATATTGACCTTTAGCTTCCAGTTCGGCTCTAACGAAGTCAACAATCTCGGCAAATAGTGGATTGTGCAGATCGGCAACAAGAATTCCAACAAAAGTTCCAGTTTCCGCCGCAAGCGAGCGAGCTAGGAAGTTTGGTGAAAAACCAAGTTTCGCCGCTGCTTCTAAAACTCTTTCTTTGCGATGTTCTGAAACCACTTCTGGCGAGGAATAAACCAATGAAACTAATGACTTTGATACGCCAGCCAGAGCGGCAACATCGCGAATAGTTGGACGCTTACCTTTCTTATTCATCTTTGCCGCATCTGGACGCAAGGCGGTATCTATTGGAACATTCATTACGAAACCTCCGGCTTTGTAATAAATGAAATCTTTCCAGTATCAATTTCGGTTCTAAGGTCTACTAATAGTTGACGCAGTGGCGTAGGGCCAAGTCCAAGTGCTTTTTTTGTAGCAAGGTTTGATAGAGAGGTATCAACTGGCACCACTCCTGGGAAAAGATCTGCCTCTGATGGGTCTTCTTCGCGCAAAAGCGAGGCATCTAATTCAAAAACATCGCACACCAAACGGGCATAGTCCATACGACTAATTGGATCATCGCCAACTAAGTGAAAAGTACCAACAGCCTTGCGAGAGATAATTCTTTCAATCTCTGCGCCACATTCAGCAGCTGCAGATGGCGCGGTAACTTTATTTACTCTTGGACCGCCGAACACCGTAAAATTCTTTCCAGCGCGAAGATCGGCAACCAGCGATGTTACAAAATAACCAAATCCAACATCTTGAGTTCTAGGTCCAACTTCTTGTGTCTGGTGAACACCCATTACTCCTTCAATGCGCGCAATTGCACCAGTAGTTGGTGCTAAGTCTCTTATTACTTGTTCACTCAGGCTCTTTAGAACACCATAGAAATTAACAGGATTTCCTGGATCTGTTTCCGCAGTTAGGTGGGCAGTTCCATCCATGACCCATCCCGAAGATATATAAACAACTTGTACACCTTCACGATTTGCAGCGTGAGTTACTCGTTGGGTTAAACCAACAAAAGAGTCATAGGCATAAATGCGATCTTGCTGTAGTCGATTGAAATCATTTGCAATTGCGGAGTGAACTATCGCATCGAAACCCTTTATTGAGTTTGCAATCGCCTCGATACTTGAAAGATCAGTAACCTGTGTTTTCCAAGGAAGGTTCTTCTCTGGAGTCGAGCGGACAAGTCCGATTACTTCGTGACCAGCTAACTGAAGGACGTGAGCGATATTGCCGCCAACAAATCCACTCGAACCAGTTACCGCTACCTTGGCCATTAATTAGATTCCTCTTCTGCCTTGACTTACCTACCCAGCCATAGGCTAGAGTTGGACCGTTCCAAAACAATAGCCCTAAAGCGCCATCTGATCAAGAGGCGCCTTGAGATTTTAAAATCGAAAGAATCGGAGCACTGATGTCGAATCTGCCAGTTGTTAACCATTGGATAAATGGCGTCGAGGTCGTTAGTAAGTCAGGGCGCACCTCCCCTGTTTACGATCCAGCTCTTGGTGTTGAAACCAAGCGAGTTGCTCTGGCTAACCAGGATGAGATTAATGCGGCAATCGCTTCGGCAACAAAAGCATTCCCAGCATGGCGTGACACCTCTCTTGCTAAGCGCCAAGCAATTATTTTTAATTTCCGCGAACTTCTAAATAATAAGAAGGGTGAACTTGCAGAAATCATCACCAGCGAGCATGGCAAGGTTTTATCCGATGCCCTTGGTGAAATTACACGTGGGCAGGAAGTTGTCGAATTTGCAGTTGGCATCCCCCACCTTCTAAAAGGTTTTTATTCAGAAA
>Ga0114962_10005133_pt1 | contig 10300 bp, 8 predicted proteins | sample C_130820_MF_Meta_FD_87017 | JGI IMG/M metagenome (GOLD analysis project Ga0114962, IMG submission 87017) | Freshwater microbial communities from Lake Croche, Canada to study carbon cycling - C_130820_MF_MetaG | ecosystem: Environmental > Aquatic > Freshwater > Lake | place: Lake Croche, Canada...
CCACCTGCCGCTCAAGTGCGCCAAGCTCACTCACACCCCGTATCCCGTTCTCTGCCAGGCGGCTCATCGCGCCGACTTTACCCGCTGCCGCACTTTGTTCAAACTTTTTTGAACAAAGCGCCCGCAATTCTCACCGCACCCGCCTTGCGGCTTGCGGTGCCCGGGTTTTTCGCCATGGCCACGGCAGATGGCACTCCCGCAGGCACTCCCGCAGGCACGCCCAAATCCCAATGCCGGGGCAGTCATCGCCCACACTGCCGAGCTGGCGGAGCCACACACCGCCACCCCGGGGAAAAAATCACCGAATCGAAAATTTTAATAGACAGCGAATGGATTTAGTGTCATTACTACTGGCATGACCCTTGAGCAACTCACCGAACGCGCCAACGCGCGGCTGGCCGAACTGGGACTGGACCAGATCGGGGACGGGCGAATTTCGGCGCGCTTCAACACCCGCAACGTGCGCTTTTTGCGCCAGGCCGGGGTGATCTCCAAGCCCGATGGCCACGGCCCGGCCGCCCGCTGGAATGAGAACCACCTCCAGCAACTCGTCACGGCCCGGGCGTTGCAGGCCCGCGGGCTATCCATCACCGAGGTGCAGGAGCGCATCCAAGGGCTGGACTCGGCCAGCCTGCGCACGCTGGAGGCGGAATCCCTGCAAATCCCGGACGATGCACCTGACATCCCGGCCTGCTCGTCATGGCAGATTGCGCCGGGTTTCATCCTGGTGAGCACCCGCCGCCAAATCATCCCGCCCGCCAAGCTCGCCCAAATCCAACGCATTCTCCACACACCCTGATGAAATCACCAAGCAATCCCGCAGAAGAAGCCGCCGATCGCCAAGTCACCGGTCTGTTTATCTATGCCAACGGCATGCGCCGCGTCCCGTTGCCGCTTAAAACCATCGACGCCCGTTTCGAGGCCAGCGGCGACTGCGCCTCGGTCGTGCTCGAACAGATTTTCGAGTTTGAAGGCCCCAATCCGGTGGACGTCATCTACACGTTTCCCCTGCCGGAGAATGCCTCGGTCCACGATTGCCAATTGCGGGTCGGCTCCCGCACGGTGACGGCGAAAATCAAACCTCTGGCAGACGCGCGCCTGGATTACAAGAATGCCAAGGCTGCCGGGCACCGCGCCGCCCTCGTGGAAACCGTCCGCGACAATCTTTTCGAGTTGCTGCTCGGCAACGTCCAGCCCGGCGATGCCATCTCGATCCGCCTCGCCTTCATCGTGCCGCTTGCCGGCGAGTCGGCCCAGCGCCGCCGCCTGCGCATCCCCACCTGCCCAGGAGTCCGCTACATTCCCGGTGATCTGGTGGGCGCGGATGGTGCCACCGACTTGGTGCCCGACGCCGGTCGCCTCAACCCGCTGCGCATTTCCTCCGACGACCCCGATGCCGCCATTTTCTACTGCGCCGGCACCGTCCTCGGTGGAGCTAACATTGAGTCCCCATCCCATGAAATCCGAATCCTCCCGCCCGCGCCGGATGGTAAATTGGCCGTGCTGACCACCGCCGAATGCGATTGCCCGGACCGCGATTTCATCCTGACCTGGGAACCTCTAACCGCCCCACTTGCCCTGATGAATCCGGCGGACCCCGATTACCTGCTGTGCTCGATCCACGCCCCCGCCGATCTTCCCAACGAACGCGGTGCCCGCGATGTCTTTTTCCTGCTGGATGCTTCGGGCAGCATGTCCGGCACCAACTGGTTTGCTCTTGTGGAGGCGTTCGGACTCGCGCTGGCGGGTCTATCCGCCCATGACCGCGTCTCGGTGGACTTGTTTGAAACGCTGCTGCATCCCATCAGCCAGGGCCTGCTGGACGCCCACAGTCCCAAAGCTCTCAATCTTCCCGCTCGTCTCCGCAAACACAGACCCTGCGGCGGCACCGAATTCACCGACGCTTTCAAAGAAACCATCGCCAAGGCCCGCGAGGCCCGCCGACCGGTGATTGTCGTCATCACCGATGGCCAGTTCGGCGATGAGGCTCGCGCCAGTGCCATCGCCGCAAACTCCGACATCGAAGTCCACACCATCGGCATCGACGCCAATGTCAATGAAACCGCGTTGCGGAAAATCGCCCGCCGCACCCGTGGCACCTGCTCGCTGTGTGTTCCCGGCGAAGACCTCGACGTGACGATCCAACAACTCATCGCCAACTTGCTCAGCCCCGCCGTCGACCGCATCACCGCCAGTGATGGCTGGAAACCGGTCGGCAACCTCCCCGCGCTGCGCCCAGGCCAGGCCGCGCTCGTCCCGTTCCGCAACCCGGCTTTCACTGATGAATCCGGCCCGGCAGCCACCAGCGTGGATCTTGAACTCAAATTCACCGACGGCAGCCTGCGCGTCATTCATTTGCCGATCCGCGCCACCGCCGGCCGAGCCCCCACACTGCTGGCCGCCAAAGCTGAAATCACCGCCCTCCTGGATGCCGGCAATGATCGCGAGGCCGTCGTCACCGCCTGCCGCCACAACCTCCTCTGCGAAGGCAGCGCTTTTGTCGCTTGGGATGAGACAGAAAAAGTCGCCATTGCCAGCACCTTGTTCGAACAACCGGCCATGGCGGTGGGCGAGCAAGGAGTGTGCTATAAATTGGCCACAGGCCCGGCTCCTCGCTATTCCGAACCCATGCATCTAATCAACCCGGCGCGGCGTTCGTCACCTCAAAGGCACTGCTCATTTGCTCGTATCTTTGACCCCCTCATGCCCAAGCCGGCGAGTCAGTGGTTGCTGGACCACCCCGAGCCCGTGCCCTTGTTCGATCCGCTGCGCTGGACCGTGCTGCTGGGGGGCACCCTCATTCCGTGGGCCCGAGAAAAGGACATAAACATGACCCTCCTCGTCAAGGCCCTGCGCCAACTGGAGGCCCTCGGCACCAACATGAAAAAGCACCCCAAAGCCATGGCCATCCTGCGCAAACTCATGGCCAAAGCGCCTCCCCAAGTGGCGCAGGCCATCGAGGACTTCTGTCTTGCGGAGGAAGCCGCCATCACCGCCCGTGCATCATTGGAATGAGGCCGACAGGTATATCCAAAGCCATTGATACGAAAACACGCATCCCGCTAGAATACCCCATTCATGAACGAACCCGATCTGAATATCCTGCGCCTCGCCGCGGTGGGTGATCCGCCCAATACCGACAGTACAAGCCCCAAGGCGCTGGCTGAAGGGAAAACAGGCTTCCAGCCTGTGAGGGAAGACAGCGCTTCCAGCCTGTCTGCGCATGAACCCCCAGGCTTAAAGCCCGTCGGCAATGACAGGCAAGATGCCTGTCCTCAAACGTGTGACGACTTCGGCAGGACCGCCCTGCATGAGGCGGTGGCGGCCGGACACGATGAGATCCTGCGCGCCTTGCTAGAAGCCGGTGCCGATCCGAATGCCGCCTGCCATGACGGTTGGACCCCGTTGTGCGAGGCCTCCAAATTCAGTCAGTCACGGGCAGTTCGTCTGTTGTTGGACCATGGGGCGAGGCAGGATCTTCCGCGCCCATGGGCGGCCTACAACGCCGCCCTCCGTTTTGATGCCGACACCGAAACATTCGCCTCGCTGCTCGCCGGGTTGTCCCCGGATGCTCTCGACAAGGATGGCGGACCAACACTGGATGTGCTCGTCCGAAAGAACCGGGCGGATGTGATTTTATTGCTAATTCGCTCGGGCGCATCCATCCAAGTGACCAGTGACGAAAAATGCCCACTCCTCGCGCTCGCCTTGGTGGATTCCAACGATGAGACGGTCAGCGTGCTGCTCGACGCGCTTGCCGGAAAACTCTCGCAGAAGGCGTTGGCGAATGCCTTGTACCTAGCCTGCCAAAGGACCTTCAAGGATGTCGGTCAGCCCATCACGGGAATTATCCAACAACTCCTGTCGATGGGGGCCGCCCCACATTTGCCGGGTTTCCGGAGATCGAGCATGCTTTACCAAGCCTGCCTGTATCGACATGGGTGGTTGATCGATCTCATCATCGGCGACGCTGATATACCCAAGGAAGTTTACGCATGGGTCATGGAGGGCGCATTCGATACAAAGAACCGGCCGTGATTTGAAGAGGGCTGGTAGGGGTAGTTAAAACCAGAATAAGATCTATACATGCCTTTCCAATCCGTTAAAATAGTCAACTGAAGCCCGCCGCCGTCCCTGCCCATTTTTCGTCGCCATCCTGCCCGTTTTTTATGACACAACTTTCCACCGCTTGCTTGAAAAATTCGGTCATTTCTGATAGTATAAGCCCCAGCCTGAGTGGCAACGGCCAAACTTACCCCAGCTCACGATCCGGACCTTTCCGCGAGCACGCGGCCGGATTGCCATCTCAGCGAATTGAGCCCCTGTTGATTTAAAACAGGCCTCCGTCTCCACGATTTCGTCCCCGCGCTTTCCGGCGCGAACGTCCCCTCGTGCCCCGGTTGAAAAACCGGTGCCGTTCCATCCCAGTACCCTCACGCCCATGCCTCTCATGCCCTTGCCCCTCCTCAGACCTGCCCACGAACGGAATGATGTAATAAACAGTAGAATCCACTTGGGCATGACCTCGCCCCAAATGCCTGCCCACGAACGGAATCTGGAACTCTTCAAGCGCATCGAAAGCGCCGAAAATCACCTCGCCGAGCTTCAAAAGAATCCCGGCCACGCATCCGGCGGACTCCGCCACTGGCATAGGATTGCCAGCGATGCCAGGAACGACCTGATCATGGCCAACCAGGGACTGGTGGCTGCCATGGTCGGCAAATACGCGAAATTCGGGCTGGAAAAAAAAGACCTGATGCACGAGGGCACCATCGGCTTGATCAAGGCCATCGAGAAGTTCGATTACCGTCGCGGCTTCAGGCTATCCACCTATGCCACGCCATGGATTCAACAGGCAATGAGCCGTGCCATCTCCAAGCAGGCGCGCACGATTCGCATTCCGGAGGGCCAACTCAAGGCGCTCCGCGAGCTAAAAGTCGTGGTGGAGCGGCTTTGCAAGGATTTCAGCTATGAGCCATCGGCCGAGGAGATTGCCTGGGCGATGGATCTGCCGCTTGGCCGGGTCCGTTCCCTGCTCGCCATGGACCGGCAGACCCTTTCGATGAATGCCCTGGTCGGAGATGCGGATGGAGCGACGATCATCGACTTCATTGCAGACCCTTCTGTCGTTCATCCGGCGGAATCCATGGACACTTCCGTCCACTTGAAATGGCTCCATGACGCCGCCAAAATGCTGACCCATCGCGAACTCGCGGTGCTCAAGCTGCGCTTCGGCCTCGGCAACGAATGCAAGCACACGCTGGAGGAGATTGGATCCGAATTTGGGATTAGCGGCGAACGGGTCCGCCAGATCCTGGCGGACGCTGTGGAAACAATCCGGAGTTTTGTTAAATCCAAGGGGCAGTCCAAGCCGGTGATGAACAAGATGACTGCCGCCGCCAATCCGTGTGGCGATGCGGCAGCTCCGGCGTCCACGACCTCTGGAAAACCGAAGACCGCCGGCTTGGCCATGCGTTCGGTCGAGAGCAACCCCAACCACCACATCTGGAACAACAACGGCATTTGGTTCTGCAACCTCATGGTCAAATCCGCTGCCGGTCAAAGCAAACGCATCCGCGAATCGCTGCATACCAAAAATGTGGATGAGGCGAGAATGCGCCGGGACGCGATGATCCGCCTCCACAGCACCCAGAGTTCCATCGCCGCCTAATACATCAAAAAACCTCTTCTTTCATGCGAAACACCCAAGAACACCAAGAACCTGCCTATGGCGACGACGATGACCGGAGCCAACCCGCCGTGGCGGCGGACAGCCATGGCGACCCGGAGCGGCTGTATTTCCGCCAATTGGGCAAGGGCACTTTGCTGACCCGCGAGCAGGAAGTCAAAATTTTCAAACGCATGGAGAGCGCAGATACCGGGGTGGCCGATCAAGCCAAGCGGGAAATGATCGAGGCCAACCTCCGCCTGGTGGTTTTCATCGCCAAGAAATACGCCAACCGCGGCATGCCATTCCTCGATCTGATCCAGGAAGGCAACATGGGACTGATGAAGGCTGTCGATAGATTCGAGTACCGCCTCGGCTACAAGTTCTCCACTTATGCCAGTTGGTGGATCCGCCAGGCGATCACCCGCGCGATCGCCGATCAGGCGCGCACGATCCGCATCCCGGTTCACATGCTCGGGATGATCCACAAGCTGATGCGCGTGCAAGGACAACTCCTTCAGGAAATCGGCCGCGAGCCGTCGCCGGAGGAGCTCGCTGCAGAGATTCATCTTCCCGTTCAACGCGTCAGCTCGGTACTCGATATGCTCCGTCAGCCGGTCTCGCTCAATGCACCAGTCGGAAATTCGCTGGATACCACCATCGGAGATTTTATCGAAGACAAGTCCGCCCAAAATCCGATGGCGGAAGCCGGCTTCTCGATGCTCAGGGAGAAACTCAGGAATGTCCTTGGCACATTGACCGGGCGTGAACGCGAGGTGCTCGAACTACGCTACGGCTTCAAGGACGGCCAGCGTCGCACGCTCGAAGAGGTGGGCCGTCAATTCCGCGTCACCCGCGAGCGGATCCGCCAGATCGAAGCCAGGGCGATGAAGAAACTCCGTCACCCCAGCAGAATTCGCGAGTTGGATGGATTCACCGACGCCGCTTAGAAAAAGGTTCCTGTTATGACACAACTCAAAAAAATCACCTTGGGAAAAACTGCCAACCGGTTATCATGCTGGAGCTTATGTCTAACACTCCGATCCTGAATACCCCAGTCGAAGCTTATCAATACGCGCTCAGCCAATGGGAAGCGTTCAACGCCGCCACCTCATCGCCCGATCTGTGGGACTGGTTCTGGTCAGAAGAAACGTCCTCACCCGGAGAAATTTCCAAGCTCCTGCGCCTGCTTCCCGCCGCCGAGCGAACTCCCGTCGCCTTCGGGATGTTCTTCATGGAAGCCAGCGCCTGGACACCCATCGAACAGACCGTGTTTCTGGGTGAGTTCATATCTGGCCCGACATCGCTAGAACGCCAACTCCTCGAAGCTGCTGCCCGCGGCGCTTTGACTTTCCCGGATAACCTGCCGCTGACTGTGGACGAGTATCCAAGCCGCATTTGGCAACGCGCCCAAGCCACGCAAGCACCCGCCCGCCTAGTCGGAGCCGCCTGCCGGGCAGTCAATTCGATGGTGAGCTTGCTGGAAGGATATGCGAATTTTCCCGTGCCTGACAAAAAAGCTGATCTCATCAAACTTCAACGCGGTGAATCGGTATTTTTTCAGGTGTCGGCAGGGGAATTGCCCGCTGCTCTTGATCTTGTGGCGCTCACCCAACCCACGTTCAGGGATCTGAAAACGCGCGTCTACGAAAGGATTCGGACCGACATTATCTCAGGCAAGATACAGCTATTCAAACCCATGCTGCCGGCAATTTCGGCCTGGATATCAATGGACGACCCCTCCGAAAAGGCCTCCTTGATTGATGGTCTGACAAAGGAAGTCGGCATGGAGCAATTGCTACAAAAGAACGACGGCACCTCACGCACCCATATTCAACGTCTCGGTTGCTTTATGTTTCGCATCGGGCAACGCGGCCTGGCCCTCCGCTGTGCCAAATCCATCAGACTGTCACCGTCGTCGGACGGGTGGCAGCACCAGGCGCTTGCCAACATCCCGCACACCCGCATCCGCAATGCCATCATCAACATGACCCCCGCCGCAAACGCCGACGCCTGGCTGCACAATCCCGCAATGGCCTGCTCCGCCATGTCGCGCCCGCTGTGGCTCAATGGCACGGTCGGCCGTGTGCCCGAGCTCACCGCCTTGTTCGCTCACGCTGCTGACTTCCCGTGGCTCGCCCCCCGCCTCTATGATGTTTTCCAATGGCATCTTGCTATATCTAACATGCACGAGGAACTTCTCGCCGTAGAGGCCTTCGCACCCGATTCGGCGGTCGGCCTGTCGACCCCGAAAGAACAATGAAACCGCAGATAATGAATGGTTTACGTATCTTATGGCATTCACCTTCTGAGTTAGCCTGATGATTGATAGACTAGGAATATCTTATCCGTGCAATCCTCTTCAATCCGTGAAATCAGTGGTTAAAAACGCCGCTGCTGCCCTTTCCATTTTCCTTATACCCCAGCCATCCCAACCCCACCATGAGACACCGCAGAAAAGCAACCACACCCTGTCCGTTCGCCATTGGCTCCAGGATCCGCCCCATCGCCAATTTCGAACACCACGACTACCGCCGAGGCGAGAGTTATGAAGTGACCTCTGTCGATTGCAACGACTCCACCCTGCAGGCCCGCGACGAGCACGGTCAAACCGGCAGATGGATCCGCTGGTGCGACTGTGAGGCCACCTCCGACATCGGTTGGGAATGGCTCAAGGGCCAACTCTCCGCCGAAGCTCTGGAACTCCTGGCCGCTTTCGACGGCTTGCAAATGCTCAAGCTCCGTCCGGATATCCGCATCGCCCTCATCCAGCAAGCGACGTCCCTCAAGGAACGCATCCTCACCGCCAGTCAGGCTGTGGAAACCCCAACCACCAATTCCTAACCCATCATGCAACCCGCACCCATTGGCACCCGCATTCAAATTACGGCTAACCACAACCATCACAACTACCAGATCGGCAGCGTCCACCGCGTCCATCAGGTGGACTCCGACGGCACTCTCAAGGCCATTGATGACCTGGGCATTGAGGGGGATTTTCTGGCTTGGAAGGACTGCGAACCGGTCGGCCTGGGCTGGGAATGGATCCGCCAGCACCTCGACGCCCGCTCGCTGGATCTCCTCAGTGCCTTCGTCGGTCTCCAAAACCTCCGCCTCCGCGAGAGTGTGGAAACCCAAGTTATCACGTCCCTTCCCAACCTGGCTGAAACCATTCTCAGGCTCATCCCCGAGGTGGAGGCCGCTTTGGAAATCTGCAAACCCACAGCCCAAAATACTGACGATGATGACATGTGCGGCCTAGAGCTCGCCGACGGCACGTGAGCCCTGCGCAAGCGCGCAAGAATATCTGTCGCTTTGTAGCGGCGCGTCTATTGAAAGAGCCCAACATCCAACATCCAACATCCAACATCCAAAATCCAAAATCATCCCCCCATGCCATCCATCCTCAATAAATCATCCGTCGCCGTGTGTCTCCGTGGTTTCAACACCGTGGAGATGGAAAAAGCCAGTGCATTGCTCAGCGCACGCGGCCACCGCGTGGTCCGCTCACTCACCGCCGCCCAATGCGTGGTGGCCGGGCCGGACGCGGACAACTCGTTGTTGGAAAGTTCGCTCAATCACGGCCTGAAAGTCACCCCGTGGAATGCCATTCTGGAAGAACTCCGCGATGGCAAACTCTTGGAAACCATAGGCTCAGCAGGCGACGCGCCACTCGCTAAAACCACGGCATTGCCCCTAATCCGCAACGATGGTGACACGCGTATCATGTTAGATTTCACTCTTCCCGCTGAGGTGGATTGTGCGGAGGCAGATCGCAAATTCGTGCCACGTGCGGAGCGTTTCGCCGGCTTGTGTTTCGATCAGGCGTTTGTCGAAACCCTCCACGCCGTGGCCACCGGCACGCGTCATGCCATGCCCGTGGCTCTGGAAGGGGTGACGGCCGCCTCCAAGACCACGGCAATCCTCTATCTATCACATTTGCTGAACCAGCCGGTCATCCGGCTCAACCTCAATGGTCAAACCGATCCGGGCGAACTGGTGGGGCGCTTCATTCCATCCGATCAGGGATGGAAATTCCAAGAAGGAGCACTGCCCGTTGCGATGCGCCGCGGCCACTGGTTGTTGTTGGATGAAATGAACTTAGCCGAACCTCAGGTGCTCGAACGCCTCAATTGTGCCTTGGAAGCCCCAGCCACTCTGGTCCTCAGCGAAGGCCATGGCACAGTCTTCGGTCCGGGCGGCGATGTGGAAGTTTCTCCCGACTTCCGCTTGCTCGCCACCCTCAACCCGGCTGAATACTCGGGTCGCAGCGTGCTGAGCCCCGCCTTCCGCAACCGCTGGCTCATCTGGCACCAGGCACAAGCCCCCGACGAAGCTGCCACCTTGGCCATGCTCCGCACACTGGTCCTCGGCGAACAACCGCTCGTGCATTGGAAAGGCCAGTCGTATCGGGCAGATTCCCTCACTCCGCTCTATCCACAACTCCAGTCCCTGCCTGACACCGAGGAACTGCTTGCCCGCCTGGCCATGTTTCATGCCACCGTCGCCAAGGCAGCTGGCACTCCAGGCACCACACCCGGTCTCGCCCGCCACCGCCGCGAGCGCGACACATTCACTCGCCGCAATCTGCTCGCCACCCTCCAACTTTGCGCCGGGCACTCCGCCGCCAAC
>Ga0114962_10005135_pt1 | contig 10298 bp, 9 predicted proteins | sample C_130820_MF_Meta_FD_87017 | JGI IMG/M metagenome (GOLD analysis project Ga0114962, IMG submission 87017) | Freshwater microbial communities from Lake Croche, Canada to study carbon cycling - C_130820_MF_MetaG | ecosystem: Environmental > Aquatic > Freshwater > Lake | place: Lake Croche, Canada...
CGACAGCGTGGGGCTTGTGCCTGACAGGGTGATGGATTTGCCCATTTGCAAATTGAATTTGCCTGTAACAAGGCCAGGGCTGATGACTAAGCCAGCGCTGTTGCCTGTGGCGATGATGTTGGAGTAGACATTCACATCTTTAATGGCGTTCAGCGTGAGCGTCTTGTCGCTACTCCATTCAACGCGGTCGCTGATGTTGACGTTGCCTGAGCCTGTGGCCGGGTTGTGTCCTGCGGTACTTTGCAAGACCACGTTGTTATTGACCAGCTGGCCAGACAGGGTTGCGCCGGTCATGTCCCCATTGGCAAAGTTGTTCCCCGTGTCAGTCACCACTTTGAAATCGGGGGGGTCTACCAACCAAGTGCCGGTTTTTCCTTGGTTGGCCAAGGTGGTGATGCGCACTTCATTGGCGATCTTCACCTTGCCTGCCGAGGTTTCAACGAAGCCGCCGTCGCCACCGTTGGGGGCGCTGGCGTCCAAGGTGCCGCTGACCTCGGTGGTGCCTGAGGTCATGTCGCTCAAGAGCATGATGCGACCCCCCTTGTTGGCAATGGTCTGCGCTTGCACCGAGCCAGTGTTTCTCACCACGCTGCCCATCAACACACTGGCGCTTCGCGCGGTCATGAGCACCAAGCCGCCATCGGCCCGCACCACGTGTTTGTTTTCGACCAAGGCATCCATCACGCCTTCGTCGATTTGTAAAGCGGTCAGGCTTTGCCCGCTAAAGACCAAGGTGGTTTTGTTGCCAGCTGCCATGGCCACCGTGCCCTCGCGGGCGATGATGACGCCCTCGTTGCGCACCTGCGGCGCGAGCAAAGCGATGTAGCCGCCTAACGCAGCTTGAAGCGAGCCAAGGTTCACCACACTGCCTGACTTGCCATTGCCCTCGAAAGTGTTTTTGCCGGCCATGAAGTCGGCGTTGCTCATGCCGTGGGTGGTGACCAAGAGGCCACCCACATCGATCTGCGAGGTTGCACCAAACAGCACACCGTTGGGGTTAAGAATGAAGACTTGGCCGGGGGCGTTGATGCGCCCCATGATTTGGCTGGGGTTGTTGTCCAGCACGCGGTTGAGCGTGACAGAGGCGGCATTGGGTTGGTTGAAATTGACCTGTGCGCCGGCGCCGACGTTGAAGGTGTTCCAATCCACCGCGGCGCGTTGGCTGCTTTGCTGCACCGTCAAGGTATTACCTGAACTGCTGATGGCCGCACTCCCGCCCACCACTTTGCCGCCTTGCGGCAGTTGCGTGGGCAAAGGCGCGGTTTGCGCTTGCACTGAACCCATGCACACCCAAAGGGTGGCCATGGCCAAGCTGTGCAAACGACGGGGACAGGTATTTTTCATTGTTTAAAACTGCTGCACCACGGACAACCAGAAGCGGTCATTGTGCAACGTTCCATCCAAGTCCTTGCCATTGGCCAGAGCAGCGGGGTTGGTGCCTATGCGGTGCGCCCAAGTTAAGCGCCATTGCGCTTGACCAAAGCGGTTAGGCAGCGATGAACCCACCCAAAGGCCAGCACCCTGCAAACTGTAGGTATTGATGCCGTTACCGGTATTGAATTTCAGCTTGGAGACATGGCCGCTGTCGAGAAAAGCGCTGACCTTGAAGGGATGCTGTTGCCATTCCAAGGTTTTTTGGACTTCCACGCTGATGAGTTGGGCCGCATTGCCGTTGGCTTCTGACGAGGGGTAGGCGCGTATCCCTTGCATACCGCCCAATGAAAACTTCTCGGAACCATCTAAATTTTTGCTGGCTGTTTGCATCTGGTAAGAACCCACCAGTTGGGTGGTGGCGCTCAAATTTTGCTGGCGGTTCAGGTTCAACCGCAGCTTGGTGAAGTGCCCTGCGGTCATGACGGTAGAAGCGTCTTTGCTTTCATTGGGCGAGCCATTCAAATTGACCCAACCACGGCTGAGTTGTGCCCCCGCGCTGGTTTCACCCCCGCCCATCCAATCGTCACTGTGGGTGGCTTGCAAGTTGGTGGAGAGGGCGTCCATGAAATAGTCCGAGCTCACGCCAACACTGGTGGTGTTGCGGAAAAACTTGCGGTCAAGGGCTAACTGCATGCTGACGGTGCTGGTGCGGCTACGCAGCAAAGGCATTGTCATGTCCAGCCCCACGCCATTGGCAGGCCCTTGGGGATTCAGCGCCATATAGTCGTTCGTCACCACTTTGTAGCGGCTGACCGAAGCATTGACACCCCAGCGGCTGCCCCAGTAACCCAGCGGCTCGCTGTAGGACAGTCGTAAATAATCGGTGCCGTCGCTGTGCATGTATTGCATGCTGCTGATGTCGGCACGACCCATGGCGCCATAGCGGTTGAGCTGGGTGCTGATGCGGTTAAAGCCAGTGGAGACAGGACCGGCGTTGTCCCAGCTGATTTGGCCGTCCCAGGGCTTGCCCTCGGCGACTTGCAGCAAGGCTTGGGTCTCTCCCTCGTTGTCGCCAGACGTCAAGCGCATGCTGGCTTGCACCCCAGGAACTTCACCCAGCAACAAAGTGGCGCGGTCCAGGTTGCGCATACGCACAGCCTCGTCCTTGGGCTGGGCAGTTTCCACCAACTTCACCAAATAGTCGGCAGGCAGCTTGGGACTGTTGAGTGTTTCCAGCTTGGCACCTGCAAGCTTGCCTTCGGTGATGGTGATGAGCACCTCGCCGTCGGTGAGGTCTTGGGGCAGCAAGTCCACGCGGGCCAATATGCCATCGTTTTGGTAAAGCTGGGCCACGGCGTCCGCCGCTTTTTGCAAATCGGCCACGTCCTGCACCTGAGGGATGGCTTGACGCAACAAGGCCTGTAAACGTTTATTGGAATAAACCTTGTTGCCCTGGAACTTGAAAGCCTTGAAGACAAACTCGGCAGTGGCAGGCTCGGGTGCAGCTGTTTTGACAGGCTCGGGTGCAGCCGTTTTGGCAGGCTCGGGGCTGGCAGGCTCAGGGTCAGCAGCCGGTAAAGGGGCTGCTTTCACCGGCGTCACAGGTGGGGGCAGGGCTGGAAATTTGATCCAGCCATCATCGTCAGCTGTGGTGGGTGATTTGCTGCGTGTTGCGCCAGGCCTGGGTTTGTCGTCTTGGGGCTTGGGCGCGGATGCACCTGGGCGAGGGGGAAACTGCACCCAGTCAGCCTGGGTCGACGCCATGGCCTGTCGTTCAATTGGCGGCGCACTGTTTTGCGCCCATGCCCCCAACGCCGCAACCGACAGTCCGCCAGCCAGCCAGGACTTGGGTGTTGACCAGCAATGGCCAGTGGGTTGCAGCAGTTTGACTCGCAAAAAAAGACCTTTCGCCCAAGTTGAATGTGAACTGAATAGAGAATCAGCCAGTCTTTGATTCGACACGCCCACTGGAAAATGAAGATCTCAGGTCCTTAAACATGAAAAAAATACTGATTTTGTTGATTTTTTGGGGTTTTGCCGCCCATGCCGAGTGGCAACTGGTGCATACCGACGCTGCCCATACCCGTTTTTTTGTCGATAAAGACAATTTGCGCATGATCAACGGCTATCGCCGCGCTTGGATACTGAACGATTTGGACAAGCCCAATAGCCAAGGGACGGCCTCATTTCGCTCGGTTGAAGAATACGACTGCGAGGAAAAAAAAGCGCGGGTGATGCAAATTCACGCCATGTCTGGCCCCATGGCAACGGGCAATGTCATGGCCCGGCGAAGCGGCAACGGTCAATGGACCCCGTCCGACACGGAAGGGATTGACAAACACCTCATGGACAGCGTGTGCAGCATGCCCTTGAGTGACAGTTCGCCGCCTCAGTAACCCAGCGCCGCACCGTCGCTGCGCGGGTCGCTGCCGCCAAAGCGGGTGAGCTGCGTTCCCTCGAGGGTGATGCCGTGGGCGTGTCCCGCCAGTTCGTTCCAAGCGCCCCAGCGGTTGAGCACATGGCCTTTGGCAGCCAAGGCATCCAAGGTGGGGTCTCCCCAACGGCTCTCCACATGCAAGGTGTCGCGGGCTTCGCCCAAAGCAAACCGACCCGATAACCAACGTGGGGCCTCCACGGCTTGCTGTATGTCCATGCCATGGTCGAGCATGGCGCTATAGGCTTGGAATTGGATTTGCGGTTGTCCATCGGCACCCATGCAACCCATGACACTCCACAGCTTGTCGTGGCGAAAACCGATGGAGGCGATCAAGGTGTGCAGGGGAATTTTGCCCGGTGCAAGAACATTGGGATGACCAGCTTGCAACGAAAAATAGGCACTGCGGTTTTGCAGCACAACGCCGCTGTCAAGGCTGACCACGCCCGAGCCAAAAGCGCCGTACAGGCTGTGAATCAGCGAGACCGCCTGACCGTTGTTATCCACCACGGCGATGTACACCGTGTCGCCCCGCAAACTGCCATAGGAAGGCACTTGGTCCCACGCTAATGCCCGCTCGGGGTTGATCAATAGGCGTCGTTGGCTCAGGTAATCTTCGCTCAAAAGCTGCGCCATGGGCATGTCGGTAAAGGCGGGGTCTCCCAGCCAACGGTCACGGTCGTGGTAGCTGATTTGCTTGGCTTGCACCATCAGGTGAATGCGTTCGGGGTCATAGAAGTCTTTTTTGTGCAGCGCAAAGGGTTCCACCAACTTGAGCATTTGCAGCACGGTAAAACCTTGGGTAGGCGCTGGGGTTTGGTAGAGCGTCAGGTCGCGGTAACTGCCCACAATCGGCTCTCCCCACTCGGCCTGCTGGCGTTCAAGGTCTTGCAGCGTGAAAAAGCCGCCATGCGCCTTGGACAACGTTGCCAGCGCCTGTGCTGTCTCGCCTTGGTAGAAACCAGCTTGACCTTGCGAGGCCACGGCTTGCAGGGTGCGGGCCAGCGCGGGGTTGCGTCGTGTTTCACCGGTGCGAGGCAACAGGCCATCGGGGGTGAAAAGCGCTGACCAGCCAAGCTGTGCGCTGCAATCGGCTTGGCTGCGCTGCATCCAGCCTGCCAAGCGTTGACTCACGGGGTAGCCATGCTGGGCATAGTCCACAGCCGCTTCCAAAATACGCGGCAATCCCAAGCGGCCATAAGCCTTGTGGGCGGCACACCAACTCGACACCGCGCCGGGCGTGGTCAGGGTGGCAGGCCAAATGCCGCGAAACGGCACTTCGCTCAAATGTTGACGGCGAAAGAATTCGGGGTCGGCGTTGGCTGCGGCGCGGCCCCCGCCGTTGAGGTAGCGCACTTTGCCGCTCAGCGGATCGTGGATCAACCAAAACGCGTCACCGCCCATGCCGGTCATGTGCGGGTAAATCACGCCAAGCACCGCAGCGGTGGCGATAGCCGCATCAACCGCTGAACCGCCAGCGCGAAGCACATCCAAGCCAGCGGCCGAGGCCAAGCTGTGGGGTGAGGTAACCATGCCACGAGGGCTGAGGGTGGCCGGTCGGCCCGTCGGCATATCCAAAACAAGCTCCTGAAAGCTTGAGGTTAACCGATGCAAAAGATCACGCAGGCCGCAAGCCGCGTCAGAGCGATCCGCAGAAGAACTTACGCAATGGCCTTGAGGCGACGCTGCTGCACCAGCAAGCTGACAATCGCCAGCACGATGTAACTCAGGCAGGCGAGCAAATAGATAACGGTGCGCTGGCGCTCGGTTTGGGCGTGCTGCACATTGGCATCTTCCAGTGCCGAGCGAGCTTGTGAAAGCAAGCCATCGTTGCTGGCGCATTGCACCGCGTAATTGCGCATATCGGGGTCGGCGATCAAGTCGTAGCTAAAGCTTTGGTCTTCCCAGTGCAGATCGGCCATTTTTCTCTTATACATATTCACTTTGGCGATTTCTTCGCGCACGATCATGCCGTTGGGGTAGCCCTGCAACACGGCGTAATCGACCATGGCTTGGGCTTCATTCAATTTAAGTTTGAGTTGATCGATATCGGCTTGCACTCGGCTGCGGCCATTCAAGTTGTAGGCGCTGAGTTGCTGCTGCAAGGCTTGAACGCTTTCATCGGCCAAATTGCATTGACGGGCATTGAGTTGTTGCCAGAGGGTGCGCTCTTCAATCGTGTGCTCTGTGTCCAGTCGTTCGCGCTCGCTTTGCGTGTCTTGCGGCAGGGCCCACAGGGTGACCATGGTGGTGGCCACGATGAAAGCCACTTGCAGCATCAGCCACAGTGTCCACGGATTGACCTGAAAGCTTGAAACGGGCAGGGAGGAGGAATGGACATGCGTGTTCATGGGGTTTATCTCACCAAGATGGAAGCGGTCATCTGGACAAAGGGTTGCAATGCGCTGCTGGGGGCATGGCCAAAACTGGGTACATCGCCGGTTTGCAAAGGGTTGATGCCCAAGGACACCGGGTTGGCCGAGGCATAGCGAGGTACTTCCATGCGGTCGACTTCAGGTGCCCGCCCAGCAATGGCGGAAGCCAAAAAGGCTTTGCAAGGGGCTGCGTCGGGGGCATTGGCAGCGCAATAACGCCAGTGTTCAGCGTGGGCTAAGGGGTTGAAAAGGCTGAAAAAAGCCAAGAAAGTGAAGGTCTTCAACATGTTTTCCCCTTTGCCACCGTCGCGGTAGCGGTTACAGCCAATGGAATATTGACATTCCCAAAGGAGAAGCAATTTTCACGCCGAAGCTTTTTTGACATCCTTAAAAACAACAAAATTCATAAAATGAGCCGTTTTAGATTAATATTAAATACGTTTGAACAATTAATTAGGAAGCCATGGCAACCAAGGTGTGTAACAAGTGCGGCATAGCAACCGAGGACCCCAAGGCCGTGAAATGTGCCAAATGCGGTTCGCGTGACCTCTATCAGAGCCACGGTTCTGTGTTTGGCAAAAAGGTGCAACCCGCGGTAAGCGACGGCGAGGCTGACATTGCCAGCAAAAGCAAGGCCCCTGAGCCTGCAGAGACTATGACGCTGTTCGACAAATACGGCGGAATACCTACCATTGCCAAGATCGTCAAGGCCTTTCACCATGAAATCATGGCGCGACACCATTTGGCGGTTTATTTTGAGGGTATTGACTTGGAGCACTTGGCCCAGCACACGGTGAAATACGTGGCCTTTGTCATGGGTAAACCCGCAGAGTTTTACACAGGTCGGGACATGTACACTGCGCATGCCAAGTACCATATTCACGGGATGCACTTTGATGAAGTGGCTGATGTGTTGAAAGATGTATTGACCTCGGCGGGCATGCATAAGCCCGATATTGCGCTTGTCATGTTGCGTGTTGAAAGCCTGCGCGAGATGATCATTGCCTAATCCCATGAGCGAGCCTAAGAATTTCAAAGAACTCGCTCAGGTGTATTTGGCCCATGAGTCTGCGCGTTTAAGCCGTGGCACCTTGCAGCGGCGACAGCAGCACCTGCGAATGCATTTACTGCCTTTCTTGGGCCTGACCCCGCTTTACGACATCACTGCCATGCTGATTCGCAAGCTCACCGCTGCGCTAGAGGTTAAGGGGTTGTCCCAGAACGACACACAACAAGTCATTGTCAGCTTGCGGGTGTGTCTGAAATTCGCGGTGAACAAGCATTGGCTCAACGTACTGCCTTGGCCCAGGCACAAAGTTGAAGACCGCATGGCCATCACCACCGACATGCCCATGCTCAGTCCGCATGAATTCAAAGGTCTTTACGCCGATTTGATGGACGATATGTCGGGCCACAGTCGCGCGGGCTGACACGCCTTGGGGCTCATGGGCTTTTCAGCAGACCTTGCAAAATCACAAATTTCGCGGAAAAAGGCGCTTTGGCGCTGCCCACGGCCAAGGGTTTGTCGTCTGAGCCCAACGCGGTCACGCTGAATTGGTATTCATGACCCAAGGTCGTGAAATTTTCGGGGCAGGGTCCTTTGTAGGCCGTTAGCGCCCCGGCAGCAATCGTGAAGCTGTTGCCAAACGACTCGGTGGGTGCAATATCGCCGCCGCCGTGGTCATTGTCTTTCTGGTCTAAGTCCATCATTTTCACCCGCAGTACGCGGGTGCCTGAGGGGATGTCTTTGAGGCGAATTTCAGGCGACACCGGTGAGCAGCGATGGCTGATATTCCACGCAAAGGCCACATCCAAGCGCGATTGTGAAAACGCCTCTGGCAGGACAAAAAAAGTCAACAGCAACAAGCATTTTTTCATTCGTGTCTCCGTCAATCATCGGAATAATCGGGGTCAGATCCCGATTAAATAATGGGGATCTGACCCCGATTATTATGGGAATCTGACCCCAATTGTTTTGCGCTAAGTCATAGAGGGGCTTGTAAACTCGGTCAAACAACTTTTTTTCAGACCTCATTATGCGCAGTGACATCGACATCGCCCAAGCCGCCTCCTTGCAACGTATCCCCGAACTGGTGAAGCAGCATTTGCACATCACAGATGACCATTTATACGCCTATGGTCACCACAAGGCCAAACTGTCGCTCAAACACATTGCCAACTTGCCCGACACCAAGGGCAGCAAGCTCATCTTGGTGACAGCCATTTCACCCACGCCAGCAGGCGAGGGCAAAACCACCACGACGGTGGGTTTGGGCGACGCCTTGTGCAAGATAGGCAAGAAAAGCCTGATTTGCCTGCGTGAACCCTCGTTGGGACCCGTGTTTGGCATGAAAGGTGGCGCCACTGGCGGGGGCATGGCGCAAGTGGTGCCTATGGAGGACATCAACCTTCACTTCACTGGCGACTTTGGTGCGATTGCACTGGCGCACAACCTGTTGTCGGCCATGCTCGACAACCATATTCACCATGGCAATGCCCTCAAGATCGACACGCGACGCATTGTGTGGAAACGGGTGATGGACATGAACGACCGTGCTTTGCGTCAAATGGTGGTCGGCTTGGGTGGTTCGGCCAACAGCGTGCCACGCGAAGATGGGTTTGATATCGTGGTGGCTTCTGAGGTGATGGCAATTTTTTGTTTGGCCACCAGTTTGGCTGACCTCAAAACCCGTTTAGGTCGCATCGTTGTGGCTTACAACACCGAAGGCTCCCCCGTGCTGGCCAGCGATTTGCAGGCGCATGGCGCCATGGCCGCCTTGCTCAAAGACGCTTTGGCACCCAATATCGCCCAAACCTTGGAGAACAACCTCGCCTTCATCCACGGTGGGCCATTTGCCAACATCGCCCACGGTTGCAACTCGGTGATTGCCACCACCACCGCCTTGAAATTGGCTGACTACGTGGTCACCGAGGCCGGTTTTGGCGCTGACTTAGGCGCTGAAAAATTCATCGATATCAAATGCCGCAAGGCTGGCTTGCAACCCTCGGCAGTGGTCTTGGTGGCCACGGTGCGGGCCTTGAAATACCACGGTGGCGTGGCGGTCAAAGAATTGGGAAGCGAAAACCTCGACGCGTTGACAAAAGGCATGGTCAACCTCGAGCGTCACTTGGTCAACATCAAAACCCATTACGGTCTGCCCTGCGTGGTCGCGATCAACCACCGCACCGAAGACACTGCCGCAGAAATCAGTCTGCTCGAAAAAGCCTGTGCAGCTTATGGCGCCCAAGTGGTGGTGGCCAAACACTGGGCCCAAGGGGGGGCGGGCGCGGTAGATTTGGCCAACGCGGTGGTGGCCTTGTGCGAACAAGCTAACCACTTTCAGTTTGTCTACCCCGAAACCGCTTCGTTGTGGGAAAAGGCGCAAACCGTGGCCAAAAAAATCTACGGCGCGCAAGGCATTTCTGCCGACGCCAAAATCCGAAGCCAAATTGACAAGCTGCAAGAGCAGGGCTATGGGCATTACCCGATTTGCATTGCCAAAACCCAGTATTCTTTTTCTACCGACCCGAAACTGCTGGGCGCACCCTCGGGACACACCATGAACATCCGTGAAGTGCGTCTGGCTGCAGGTGCGGAGTTCATTGTCATGGTGTGTGGCGATGTCATGACCATGCCTGGTTTGCCCAAAGTCCCGTCTGCCCACGCCATCGACGTCGATGCGCAGGGCAATATCACCGGTTTGTTCTAATCTGTTTTTTGTAAAGGTTCATGATGCGTAAATTGACATGGTTCATTACCTCGGTGACGGCTGCATCGGTGTGCAGCTTGGCGCTGTTGATGGCAACATCGGCAGGAGCCGCCAGCGACGACCAAGCGTTGCTTGACAAGGCCCGGGCTTTGTTTAAACCCTTGCCTGACACCTCGGCCTTGGAAAGTACCCCTCTCACCCCCGAGCGAGTGGCCTTGGGCAAAGCCTTGTTTTACGAAACCCGTGTCTCCAGCGACGGCCGCCAAGGCTGTGTCAGCTGCCACAACCCCGCTTACCACGGTGCTGACAGCTTGCCTTTGTCCATGGGCATCCATGGCAAGGTGCTGCCCCGCAACGCCCCCACGGTGTTCAATACCTCTTTGCTGGTGGCCCAACATTACGGCG
>Ga0114962_10005137_pt1 | contig 10296 bp, 9 predicted proteins | sample C_130820_MF_Meta_FD_87017 | JGI IMG/M metagenome (GOLD analysis project Ga0114962, IMG submission 87017) | Freshwater microbial communities from Lake Croche, Canada to study carbon cycling - C_130820_MF_MetaG | ecosystem: Environmental > Aquatic > Freshwater > Lake | place: Lake Croche, Canada...
ATCTTGAATAAATTGTGTGATCTGGTTTATAAAAACCGCCATCATTTTTGCTATTTTTTCTGCATCGCCACGACACATTTTGTGAATCAATTCAAGTTCATAAAATTTTATGGGCGACAGATTGGAGTTTTGAGATAATTGCATACAAGTTGGAATTATTGATTTGATATAAAAACTACTCTTTTAGGTTTAATTGATCAGAGCCGTAACACAATTTTTGCTGGTATCAACTCCTATACAGAAATAATCAAACCCATGTTCTACCATTTCGTTTTTATCATAAATGTTACGACCATCAAACAATGCAGGATTGTTTAATAACTTACTGACAATCTTAAAATTAGGGAATTTAAATTCAGGCCATTCGGTTAGAATTGCCAAACAATCCGCATCTATTAAAGCTTCATGTTGATCTTCATAATACGAAATACGATCCCCAAAATGATGTTTGGCTTCTTGCATCGCCACGGGATCATAGGTTTTAACATTCGCACCAGCCTCCAATAGCTTTTTAATTATTTTTAAGGCGGGAGCTTCTCGCATATCATCGGTTTGGGGTTTAAAAGACAGCCCCCAAATGGCAATGGTTTTATCTTTTAAATCTTCATCAAAATAGTTGTTGATCTTATCAAAGAGTATTAATTTTTGATCGTTGTTTACTTCTTCTACTGCTTTAAGTATTCGAAGTTCATAATTGTATTCACTCCCCGTTCTTATTAATGCCTGCACATCTTTTGGAAAACAAGAGCCTCCATATCCAATTCCGGGGTAAATAAATTTGTTACCAATGCGCGAATCAGAACCTATACCATTTCGAACCAAATTAATATCAGCTCCAACTATTTCGCAAAGATTTGCAATATCATTTATAAAACTAATTTTTGTAGCCAGCATCGCATTTGCGGCATATTTTGTCATCTCTGCTGAAATAATATCCATGAAAATTAAGGGATGACCATTAAGGGTAAACGGTTTGTACAAACTTTTCATAAGATCCTCCGCTCTGGGACTATCTAATCCTATTACAATCCTATCGGGTTTCAAGAAATCAGCAATAGCAGCTCCTTCTTTAAGAAATTCAGGATTGGAAGCTACATCAAAAGGAATGCTTCGTTTTCGTTTATCCAATTCCTCCTGTATTGCATTTTTTACTTTTTCTGAAGTGCCTACAGGCACGGTACTTTTGGTGACTACCAGTAAATAATCATCCATGTATTTACCGCACTCACGGGCAACGGCCAATACATATTTCAAATCGGCACTTCCATCCTCATCTGGAGGTGTACCCACGGATATAAAAAGTACGTCTGCCTCTTTTATCGCTGCTACACTATCTGTAGTGAAACTCAAACGACCTTTTTTCATATTGCGCAGCAACATTTCCTCCAGTCCGGGTTCATAAATTGGGAGGATCCCTTTGTTGAGATTCTCAATTTTTTTACGGTCAATATCAACACAAACAACAGGAATACCTACTTCCGAAAAGCAAGTACCGGTGACGAGCCCAACATATCCACTTCCAACAATTGTTACTTTCATAATGATGCACTTTTTTAGCGTTATGAAAACAGACATACCAAAGTCAAGCCTAAAATCAAAACATTGATATATAGCGACTTGCCGATAGTTTAGGACTTGTTGTTTTTCCAAATTTTGGAAAATAATTCCAAAATTAAAATTCAGAAAGGGCTGTTAAAGTTAGAATTCCTGATCCTGAAGTTGGAAGATTACCTTTTCTAAGGTAGCTTTTATAGTAGTAAAAAGTTCTGCAATTTGATCTTTGTCTTTCGATTCTTTGGCTGTTTTTTCAAGAAGTAATAGCGCATTACTTATGGTACTAATTTTAAGACTCTCAATGCTGGGTCTAATTTTATGTGCCAATCGGCTAACTTCAATAAAATCATGCTCGAAAATGGCTTGATTAATTTGTTCTAAAAAGGCGGTGGTTTGAGAAATAAAAAGCAGAATCATTTTATTGTAGAATTCCGTATTACCCCTGCTTAATTTCTTTAATGAACTCAAATCATACAAGTTCTCCTCCAATGACCTAGCGGAGATTCCGGATTCTAAAACAGATTTATCTCTGTTTACAGTATGTTTGGCAATCATCTCTATTAAACTATTTTCATCATAGGGTTTTGTAATATAATCATCCATACCTGCTTTGCGACATCTGTCAATTTCTGTTTTAAAGGCATTGGCAGTAAGTGCAATTATAGGCGTTTTAAGGTGTAGTTCCTTCCTAATGATTTCTGTTGCTTCAATGCCATCCATCTCAGGCATTTGAATGTCCATCAGAATGATATCGAATTTTCTGCTTTTTAATATTTTTAGGGCAATCAAACCATTTTCAGCTTCGGTTACTTTACAATTAAAATATTCCAATGAATTCTGAGCGACCATTCTGTTCAAAAAGTTATCCTCAACCAAAAGAATTGAGATAGAATCCAATGGAACCACAACTTTATTTGCCTCTAAGTTCTTAATCCGCTGATCACTTCCTTTTGGAAAATTTATATAAATTCGGATCGTCGTTCCTTCATTTTTTTTACTCTGAATGTCTATTCGCCCTCCCATTAATTTAACAAGTTCCTTGGTAATAGACAAACCCAAACCAGTCCCTCCATATTTTCTGGTGATCCCTTTATCTTCTTGAGAAAATTTATTAAAAATATTTTCTACGAAACTATCCTCCATTCCTATTCCAGTGTCCGATATTGCTATTTCTAATTCCTGGGAAACAGCCGTATTGGTCACAACTTGACAATTGATACTGATACTGCCTTTATGGGTAAACTTAATAGCGTTTCCAAGAAGGTTAAATAATATTTGTTCCAGTCGTAAACTGTCTCCTCTTAAAACCTTTTCTATTTTGCTTGATATTCTAATGTTCAGTTTTAGTTTTTTGTGCTGGAACCTCGATTGAAGTACAGTGCTTACATTGGAAATTGATTTTTTAAAAACGAAATCTTCCGTATCAAGGGACATTTCTCCAGCTTCAATTTTTGAAATATCCAAAATGTTATTGATAATAGCCAATAAATGTTTGGAGGCAATGGAGCTATTTCTTACGTGTTTCTTTTGAAGTTCCGGGAGCTCCTGCTTGTCTAATTCTCTTAGAAAACCAATTATTGCATTCAGCGGAGTTCGTATTTCGTGACTCATGTTTGCTAAAAATATTTCCTTGGCTTTAGAGGATTCCATGGCCTTTAATTTCTCGTTTTCAAGATCCAACTCCAATTGCTTTTGCTCGGTTATATCGAGATGAATTCCAATAGAACCAATGATATTTCCTTTAGTGTCATAATTGGGTGCTCCACTAATAGCCCACCACCTCAAATCGCCATTCTTATTTTTTATGGGTAGTTGATAAACATCAGAAATGCCATGTTTTCTGAGCTCATTTTTAGATTTAATAATTCCAGAACTGTCATCAAATGCAATAATGGCTGACGGCTTTTTGCCTATAAGGTCGCTGGTTTCATAACCCGATATCTTGGAAAAACTCTCATTTGCATATTGAATAACATCTTCATTATCTACTTCAAGCAACCCAAGGTTCATATGGGCTATTACCTTTTTATACTTTTCTTCTTGAAGAAGTCGAAAGTTTTCAGCTTGTTTTTTTTCTGAAATATCCTGGATAAAAGCACAGAAAAAAGTTTCTCCATTCTGAAAAACAGGAATTACAGAGGTTTCAGCATAGAATTCATCTCCCGCTTTATTAACCAAAATAAGTTCTAATTGTTTGTTGAAAAAGGTTTCTTCCTGGTTTACAACATAGTGCCTTGTAGCAATGTCCCATTGACTCCTATGTCGCTCTGGGATAATTAAATCGATTATGTTTTTATCCAAAACTTCTTCAGCCTGCCAACCAAAAACAGATGCTGCCTGTGTATTCCAAAAAGTAATATGCTCATTGCTGTCGATAGTAATTATTGAATTTAAAGCAGAATTCATAATTAAACGATTGTGTGCCTCACTTTCTTCAGCATATTCCTTGGCTTTTATAATTTCAGCTTCCGCATTTTTGATTTCCTGAAAAACATGATTCATGATTGCTTTATCTCTTTCAAAAGCCAAATAGGAATCATTTACCGATTCAACAAACGCTTCAAACAAAGGATTATCTGTCCATTCAGCCGTTAAATGTTTTTCTATTTGTTCTTGCAAAAGCGTGTGAAAATCCATCCTTAATATATTTCTTTAATGCCTGTTAGGGTCCTATTTTGATTTTCGAGTTCCTACTGCTATTCTAATCCAAAATAAAAAAGCAGTATTTATACTATCATTTTTTATAAATGTCCTCAAAGTGGTCTGTAGATTGAATTAAATTATAAATAGTTGATTTGCCGATATCTAGTTTTTTGGCTGTTTTTAAAACGTCATTTCGATTCTTTTTTAAATGATACATAATAATATCGACAGTATACTCTTTCAACGTTTTTTCTTCAGACAGTAAAAAATCACTAGTGTTTATGGAATTAAAACTAAGGTCATCGGGCATAATTTCGTTCGTATCGCTCATCACACAAGACAAATCGACAACCGATTTTAATTCTCTGATATTTCCTGGAAAAGGATATTTCAACAATTTCTCTTTGGCCTCTTTTGTCAAACTCATCGGCTTCATTTTATTCTCTTTTGTGTAGAGATCCATAAAATATTTGGCTAATAATAAAATATCATTCCCTCGCTCTCTTAGCGGAGGCAAAGCAATAGGCAACCCAATGATTCTATAATATAAATCTTCTCTAAAGCTTCCTTTTTTTACTTCTTCGGCTAAATCTTTATGAGTGGCAATTATTAATCGGGCGTCAAATTTGATCTTAGTAGTCCCGCCCAATCGAACGACCTCTCGTTCTTGTAGAACCCGCAGCAATTTACTTTGGAGATTCAAATCCAATTCGGCAATTTCATCCAGAAAAAGAGTACCTCCATTCGCTTGCTCAAATTTTCCAATACTCCTACTACTAGCGCCTGTAAAAGCACCGGCCTCATGACCAAAAAAATCACTTTCCATCAAATCCTTCGGAATAGCAGCCATATTTATGGCTATAAAAGGCTTGTGCTTTCTATCGGAATTATAATGAATCGCTTTGGCAACAACCTCTTTCCCCGTCCCTGTTTCTCCTGTAATGGAAACATTTATACTAGAATGGATGGATTTGTGAATTTTATTAAACACCTTTTTTATAGCCTCACTTTGTCCTATGATCGTTTTTTCAAAACTGAACTTTTGTTCTAATTGTTCTTTTAAATCCGCGACTTCATGAACCAACCTAAGGTTTTCTCTTATTTTAATTACAGAATTCCAAAGGAGGTCTTTAGTATGTTCGTTCTTAATAATATAATCTTTCACTCCGGATTTTAAAAAATTGACAGCAACTTCAATATCCTCCTGACCGCTTATAATAATAATTGGAGTACTTTTATTTGTTTCCTGAATTCTTTTTAGCAGCTTATCACCACTAATATCGGGTAAACCAAAATCCAGGCAAATGATATCTGGTTTTAAATATAAATTTCTTAAGCAATCCATGCCCGTTTTAAAAAGGTAGATCTCAAAATCGGGATTAAGCATCAAATGATATTTTAAAGCTTCTCCAAAAAAAGAGTCATCTTCAATCAAAAAAATTTTCATGCTGCTCATAGCTTATAATCGAGGTTTTATATCTAAAATATAAAAAATAATTAAACCCTAAAAATATTTCATAAAATATTGTATATCATTATTTTACAAAAATAATTAGGACCATTATTAGCTGTAAGACTCCCCCTTACAATTAAAATTAAAATAGAATCAACTACCAATAAATTTAAATTGCTCCTATCCCATGAATAAGGTTTCTAGGGTGTTTATTTAATTCCGCCAACAGTATTTCAGGAACACTAATCTCTATTTTTGGAATGCTCAAAAATAAACTACTGTTCCCTTTTTAAAAAAAAAGTGGTGTGAAAATTAACCTACTTATTTTTTTTTAAAATTAATACCCTTTCAGCTCCATTCGAATAATTATAAAATCAAATTAAAAAAGCTTTTAACAAACAATTCCTCTTTTATTCCAGGAAAAATTTAGCTTTGTTAGCCCTTTCTTAATAAAAAGCTTTGGCAAACCTTGTTAACCAAAAAAACGCCATCCAAGATGCCATCAACCTCTCTATGATCTCCTTTAAAGGTAATTTCTAATACTACTAACAAATTCTATTAACCGCATATATTTTACAAATCCTTCGTTTAACCGAAATACAAAGACTAACTTAGTAGGATCCATTACTGGGAGTGTTTTACGAGTTCCTATTCTTCAAAATAAAAACGAAAATGCAAAGCAGGAACAAAAAAAAATTAGCCTATTTTATCTTAATCGCAAGTATTGTTTTGCTCATAGCAAACTGCTATGCCCTAGACTATCATAATTTACAAAACGGAAATTATTGGGGAATCACCTCCAATCTAATCTTAATTGGTGCAATGATTTTAAACATCCGAATTCTGAATAAAAAGGAAAAGAAATAAAGCAGACCCCAACCCAATTCCCAATTTTAGCAATTGTTTAACCTCATAACTTTTTTTAATCTAAATTGTAGCGTATTGTCGAAAAGGTTTTGGTGATACTAATCAAATAGTAAGATGTTATGATACCAAAAAGTAGTGCGATTTTCCTCGAGTTGAATTCCAAATTAAAAACTATTGCCTCCGCCGCCGAGGACTCTCTGGAATGCTGCCGGCAGTCCATTAAAACGGTAGCCGAATCTAAATTAGAGCTAAAAGCCATTTACGACGACTACAACTTCAAAGACACCGAAGAAGAAATAGAATTCTTCAAAAACATCAAACCCAAATTTATAGCCAAGCTTATTTACTACAAAAAAATATACGCCATCGAGAGCCGAAGACCACTAGGTAGTGAGAAAGTACAAAGAGACTATCTCAATCAAGAGTTCGACAAGCTTACCCAATTCTTCCATGAAAACTACTTTCTTTATGACTATTTCCGGCAGAAATCCGTTTATATGGATACTAAAATGTACACCCGCGACAATCAGCCACTGGAGTGGAAATTCGATTCCGGTTGCTACGATACCGATCTCGCCTTTTCGACTAGCACCGACCACCAATTGGCGGTTTTACTGGCCAATGAATCCATTCAAGACTACCTGACAGACAAGATAACCAAGCTCGAAAGCTGGTTTAACAATCCCCTTCAGTACAAAATCACGAAATTAAAATGGACCGGCACCAACAGCCAACTCGTAGAAGCAATCTACGCCTTTTATGCCGCCAAAGTATTCAACTATGGCAAAGTCGACATCAAAGAAATTGTAGCCTATTTTGAACTAATTTTCGATATCGACTTGGGGAAATTCTATGGCGTTTTCAACGAAATTAAAACCCGCAAAAAAAATTATACCATTTTCCTGGACCTCCTAAAAGAATGCTTGCTAAAAAAAATACAAGAAAAAGATTACAATTAAAAACAAATAGCCTTATTTAACCCTAAAAAACACCTAAGCCAGACCTAACTTAGGTGTTTTTCCTTTTTTACTTGCTTTCATTTGTAGTCTAACAAGCTATAAATCAAATAAGCACCCTATGAATTACATCAAACACCTCAATTGGTTTTTCGGTCAGATCCTGCTCGAAAAAAGCCTAAACACCACCCACATCAGCCTCTACTTTGCCTTGTTCCAAACCTGGAACACCAACCGCTTCCAAAACCCTATTATCATCAGTCGCGCCGAACTCCTGCGCAAGAGCAAAATAGGTTCCGGCCTAACCTATCAACGCTGCGTCCAAGAATTAGTACGCCTAGAATACATCGCTTACCGACCCTCCTTTAATCCTTATGGCGCCACCCAATTCGATCTCTATTCTTTCCTGGAAATCAAGAAAAAAAATGTCCTGCTAGCCAAGCTCAAAAATGCACCGCTGCGAGCCGATTCCTTCCCTTCAAGCCCTTCACTAAATCAATCTGACCCAACACAAATCATACAGCCCACTGTACCGCTTGATGAACAGCCTTGTGAACCGCTTCCCTTATATACTACTATACAAACAATAGAAAACAAAACAAACAGTATAAACCAAACAACAAAGACAATGGGGACTTCTTCCTCCCTTTCCCTACAAAAATCAGATAGGCTCCCAGAAAAAAAAGAAAAAGAAAAAGAAAAAACCGCCGCCAAAAAAGAAAAAGAGCAAGCTTACAGCAATCCCAGTTTGGAGCAGGTCCTCGCTTTCTTTAAGTCGGAGCAACAATCAGTCGAGGAAGCCGAAAAATATTTCAACTACTACAGCAGCAACGGCTGGCGCGTAGGAGGAAAAACCAAGATGAAAGACTGGCAAGCTGCCGCCCGAAATTGGATGCGCAACAGCCTGCGCTTTTCCAAAGCCAGCACCAGCACCAACCCCAGCAACCGTGCCGCCCACCTCCAAGCCACCACCAACAAAAATTACGACGAACCCCTATAACCCAAAACCCATGAAGACTTTCCTCCTCCACCTCGAGCAACGCGGCAAAGACGAATTCGGAACCCACTTCCACTTCTGTCAAGCCGACCTACCCCTAATCCATAAACTCCTCGCCTATTTCCTAAACGACGAAAAAGCAGCGCAAAGCTGGAACATCGACCTCCAAAAGGGAATCCTCCTCCGCGGTCCTGTAGGTTGCGGCAAGAGCTCCCTGATGCGGCTCATGCGCTCCATAAGCCCCGCCGACCGCAAATACACCATCAAGGATTCGAGAGACCTCAGTTTCGAATTCATAAAAGACGGTTATGCCGTCCTCCAGCAGTACAGCAGCAGCAGCAAACGCCCAAACTGCACCGCCAACTATTGCTTTGATGATTTGGGCACCGAAACCAACCTCAAATACTACGGGAACGAATGCAACATCATGGCCGAAATCATCCTCTCCCGCTATGATCTCTTTGTCAGCAAACAAATCCAAACCCACCTCATCACCAACCTCTCTGCCAGCGAACTGGAACACGCCTATGGCAACCGCGTGCGATCACGTCTGCGCCAAATGCTAAACCTCATCGCCTTTGACAAATCCACTCCCGACAAACGCTAAAACAATGAAAAATACTATCCCTTTCTGGTCCTGGTTCCGCGACAACAACCAAAAACTACTACAGCTCAAAACCAGCAGCGCTCCCCAGCAGCGCGAGGTCCTCTATTGGCTCAACAAAAACCTGGGCTACTATTGCACCGAATTAGATTGTGTCATCCGCTTCCCCAATGCCAGCAATCCTATTGCCGAATTAGTAATCACCGCTTGTGGGAATCCCGATTACTTCCTCGAGGTCATCGATCTCGTCGAAAACGCCCCCTACATTCCCAATTGGAAAATCACGGCCTTCGTCAAGGCGTGCCAAAACCGAGATCAAATCTTCCAGGGGCTCGATACCCCTATCATCATGCGAGACATCAGCCTCAAGTCCAGCGAAATCAAATTCCGCCCCCTCTATTACGATGCCATCAGCCGCAAAGCCGATATCATCATCTACATAAAAAACTACACCCTCTACTGCAACAACAAAATGCTCTTTCGCGCCGTTTACTATATCATGCAAAACCTCTTCGGCGAGAAATCCCTTTACCACAACATCAATTTCGTACAGATAGCCCCCCTGCCCGAAAACGAAAGCGACCTCCTCCATCTTTATGACTTCGAAGGTTACCTCGAGCTCCTCCACCAAAAATACAATTGCGATGGGGTATGCGAAGGGGTTTATGAGGAGGAATAGGATATCCAGATTATAAAATACTAATACTAACAGTCCTCCTCCTGAACTAAAGCATTCAAGAAGAGGACTCTTTTAGTCTCCTATTCACTTAGTACCTATCTTCACTCCAACAAAGTCCTATCGTCAAACACAAATAAACTGCTAACTGCTAAACTTTTTTTCAGAAAGTCTTATTCGTTATTAACTTAATAGTGTACACTAAAACTTATTATTTAGTAAAAGTTCTATTTATATTAATAATAATTATGATATTATATACATATCGTGTATTAAAATAAACATTGCGTTGTTTTTTCTAATAAAAGTTTAGCTTTGCTATAGTACTTCCTTAAGGAAATGCCAATACAATACCACTACATCATTATTCAAGAAGGAGCCCCTATAGTAAATCAAGGTGGTCTTCACTTGGAAACGGAACTTCAATAGCCCCTCCGCTAATTTCCGCACAATGAAAAATACCTACAGTTGAAAACAAGTATCGAAGTACTCCTTTCTAAGGAATGCAAATGAAAGGAATTGAATAAAATTGAAATGCCTTTTTTA
>Ga0114962_10005138_pt1 | contig 10296 bp, 6 predicted proteins | sample C_130820_MF_Meta_FD_87017 | JGI IMG/M metagenome (GOLD analysis project Ga0114962, IMG submission 87017) | Freshwater microbial communities from Lake Croche, Canada to study carbon cycling - C_130820_MF_MetaG | ecosystem: Environmental > Aquatic > Freshwater > Lake | place: Lake Croche, Canada...
CGCTGGGGATTCAGGGGGTTCGAGAAGCTTGATGTTGTTGGGAGGTTGAGGGGAGGTTGGCGTCGGTTGAGAATTGGGGGTAGGGCTTGGAATAGTATTGGGTGTTGCCGTAGTAATGGGCGACTGGATCGATTTCTGCTGCGCTGAAGATTGTCTGGTAGGAGTGGATGGGGGCGACGGCGGCTGCGCGGGTAGTGGGTTACCAGCCTGAGAGGCCGGCTTTTCACCCGGGGTATGGCGCTGGTTCTGAAGTTCCAGGGCTGCTTGCTCAATGCCATTCTGCGAGGGGAGAGGCATCTCTCCTTCAGGGATTTGTTCGCTGGCTGCTTTGCTGTTCTGATCTGATTGGAAAGGGGAATTCTCGGGTGCTTTTTCAGAGACTTCCTTTGCCTCGATGAACGGACGTTCGGTTTTGGCAGGAGGGGTGATCTCGAGTGTTACCTCGGGTGGAGGTGAAGATTTCTGAATCTCTTTTTTCAGCAGATTTCTAGCAAAGAGAATTGCTAGGAGGATGATCAATGCTCCATGGATCAGGCAGGAGAGGATAACGAAGAAGGGAAAGCCCTTCTTCCTGCGACTTCGCCTGGAAGTTCGTTGATCCGTGGTAGTTGTCATGTCACGGAGGTGCGCCGAAGAGAGGAAACTTTTGGAGAGGCTTTGATAGTCTCTCTCTTCTGAGTCCTCTGAGTTTTGTAATTCCCCTGGGGAATTTTGAGATTGCCTGTGCGTGCCTGATGAAAGAGGTATTGCTGAATATACCCGGCGTAAGGTCCCATGACCTTTTCTCCATAAAGCTCTAACTCGAGAGGAGTTAATTTCTTTGCCCGAGAAGAACGGAATGAGTTAAGGATCCTGCTGATCCAGACATCCACAGGAACGGCCTCCAGTCTTCCATAGGAAAAGAGAAGAATGCAGTTGGCAACCTTCCTTCCGATACCTGGCAAGGTGCACAGGGCTTCGCGTGCTTCGCGGGTGCTCATGTTGACCAGGGCTTCTGGGTTGAATTTTCCCTCGGCGACTAGTCGGGCCGTGCCGAGAAGTCCCTTTGCACGAAAACCAAGGGCACAGCGACGCAGCTCCGTTTCTGTCGCAGAGGCTAAGACGGCTGGCTCTGGAAACACTGGAACGGGGGAGTTCTCCAGTTTTTTCCCATAAGCATGCCTCAAGGCCATGCTCATCTGGCGAATATGGGCAACTTGTTTCATCGGCGAGAGAATGAAGGAGGCCAGGCATTCCCAGTGCGGTTGCCTCATGATACGCAGACCATGGCAGAGCAATGATGCCTCGAACGAGGTGGGATGAGAGACGCAGGAGTTACGGATCGCCTCAAGATCATGATCAAAGGCCAAATAATGCCCCAGGGATTCGGGATCAATTCCCCGGTAATGAAGGGTGTCACCCGCCTGTTTAAGAATGACACCCCTCTCGCCGATACATCCCGCATAGCCGCCTTCGAATTCCATCCAATGAAATGTCTGGCCGCTCTCTAAGGTCATTCGGAGATCGAATTCAGGACACGCCATCCTGCCCTCTGTTTGTTGAGACCGTTCCCTCCGAATCATCGTGCAAAATAGCTTAGGTTCTCCAGTTCGATCGCAAGATTGACATTGTTTACGGCAATCGTATCGGGAAGATAAAGAACGACGGGTGAAAAATTCAGGATGGCTTGGATTCCGGCCTCGGCAAGCTGTTCGGCAACGCTTTGGGCTGTTGAGCCAGGCACACAAAGGATGGCCATCCTTATCTCCTCACGCTGGACGAGTCCTCTCATCGATCTCATTCCCCGGACGCCCAATCTTCCTTTGTTTGGCTTTTGAGCCTTGAGATCAAAAGCAGCCACAATCTCGAACCCCTCGCGGGCGAACCCCTTGTAGCTCAAAAGAGCCTGTCCCAGGTTTCCCACACCCACAAGGATGACGGGCTGAAGGCTCGCCCGACCCAGGATTTCCTCAAGCCTATTCCTCAGGATTACAACTTCGTAACCTGTGCCGCGTTTGCCAAGGGGACCGCAGTAGGCAAGATCCCTGCGAAGTTGAGCCGACTGGACTCCGGCCACGCTTGCCAGGGCAGCCGAAGAGACGATGCTCTCCCTTTTTGCGATCATGAGACCAAGGCAACGCAGGTATAAGGAGAGGCGGTAAACGGTTTTTTTTGGAATGTCCGACGATACTCGGGCTAACTTTTCTATTTTCCCGGGACTTTTACTCATGAAGGCAGGGGGATTCCGTCGTGAATGGCCGGGTCGCCGTATAGGGTTGAGCTACTAGCTGAGGTCACGGAAACATCGAAGATTTCGCCGTGAAAACGGCTGCCGCCTTCAAAGATGACGATCTTATTGGTTCTCGTACGACCGGCAAGGCGGGCTGGATCATTACGGCTGGGGCCCTCGCAGAGGATTTCCTGATGTGTGCCAATGCATGCTTCGAGCTTTCTGGAGGCTGAGGCATTCACCACAGAAAGAAGATCCTGGTTGCGTTCCTCTTTCTCCTCCTCGCTGAGCTGTTCCTCCATTAGGGCTGCCGGGGTGTCCCCCCGTTTCGAGTACCGAAAAATAAAGGCCCCATCGAATTCCAGTTCCTCTGCCAGATCCCGGGACGCTTTATAATCACTTTCTGTCTCTCCTGGAAAACCGACGATAATATCGGTAGTGACCGCAATACCAGGACGGCTTGTGCGTAGGTCGGCGACGAGCTTCCGGTACGATGCCGCCGTGTAGGGACGGTGCATGGCCTTTAGGATCTTATCGGACCCTGACTGAAGCGGGAGATGAACATGTTCCATGAGCTTCGGAAGTCGGCCGAAGCATTCCACAAGGTCCTTACGGAAACCCATCGGGTGGGGGGAGGTGAAGCGTATGCGATCGAGTCCGTTGACCTCGTGAAGAGCCTCGATGAGCTGCACGAAAGGGCTTTTTTCTCCGATCTTGGGAAACTCGTGCCGGCCATAGAGATTCACGATCTGTCCGAGCAGGGTCACTTCACGAATCCCTCTCTCCACAAGGGTATGCGCCTCCTCAACAATCTCGTTGATCGGTCTCCCTCGTTCCTCGCCCCGTGTTGTGGGGACAATGCAGAAGGTGCAGTGCATGTTGCATCCCTGCATGATGGAGATGAAGGCGGTGGCTTCTTTCTTTTTCTCCGGGAGGTGATCTCTAATTGAGTTCTGGGAACCCTGTTCAATCGCGGTGTCGATGATTGGTTGGATGGACGTACCGAGATCCCTCACATCTTCCTGAATGAAAGCCTCCTCGCGTTTTTTCAATGCCTCCTCCACATAGTCCGCAACACGGTGGAATTTTTGGGTGCCGATCACGAGATCGACATGCGGGGAGTTTTTCTGGAGGTCTTGACCTAGTCTTTGAGCCATGCATCCCATGTATCCCAACACGAGTTTTGGTTTCTCCCTGCGGAGCTTCCGAAGCATGCCCATCTTGCCAATGGCCTTCTGTTCCGCCATCTCTCGGACACTACATGTGTTCAGCAGGATCACGTCGGCATCCCTCTCGTGAGAGACAAGTGTGTGGCCGCGATCCTGAAGGTCACGCGCAACCTGCTCGGAGTCGCGTTCGTTCATCTGGCAACCGTAGGTCTTGATGAAGACGCTGGGCATGGTACGAGTGAAAAAGTTAAAGATTGAAGTGTTAAATTAAAGCGGAACCTTGACTAAAGACGATAGTCACTTCCTCCTATTTGAACCTTTCAACCCTTTCAACTGCCACTTTGAGGGGAGACCTCCGAGGGGAACTGAGGAGAAATCTCGTTTTCTGCTGGTGATTCTTTGTTCTCCTCAATGACCGCGTTGTCGTGGATGTTTTTTTTCCGAGGGTCGACCCTCTTGAGTCCGATTCGCTGGCCGCTTGCCTCCACCAGTTCGGCAACCCGTTTCTTTAAACGATACCCTCGAGTCCAAATGACAAACATGGCCGCCGCATACAGTCCCAGGGGAAGAAGCATGGAGTATCCGGTGGCCGCCAGATAGATCAGTAGGCTGATCATGAGGAAATTTGCCAGGAAAGTGGTTGCTACCATCCGGGTGGCGAGGCCTACGCGAGTAAGGCATTTAGGGCCTCCATGGTACTCGGTAACGCTTCTCATGGTGACTCCCCACCAGAAACTTCCATAAATCTGGACATCCCAATCTTTCCAGCCCGTGTCGGTAGAGTAGCTCCAGCCTTCATTTTCTAAAGCCTCGATGACCGACGTGATCAGAAGTTCGCGCCCCTTTCCCTCCTCATTCCACAAAACAACCCTTGAAAGCCCACGGATCTTGCTGGGTTTGAAGTCTTTTTCCTTAGCGGCTATTACGGATTCCGGTGTGCGCTTGAACTTCAGCCAGGTAAAGTATCTAGCCCATCCTCTCACCAAGGGCTGGGAAAGAGCGAGAAATGCCACTAGTAAACGTGCCCTGATCGTATCGAAGCGTGGCTCCAGCTTGGCATGAATCATGTAGGAAAGAGCTACTAGGAATGTGCCACCGAACATCAGGTAGGCAACGATTCGCAGGACTGGGAAAGGGATGGCCAGCAGAAAGAGAAAAGCGGTAAGGGTCACCCATTCAATGCTGCTCAAGTAAGCGGCCAATTCCGACTGCGGGGTGGGGTAGATGCACTGGAAGAGTCCTTCACCAAAGACGCCATGATAAATCACGGGTTGATTGATCAGCCAAGTGAAGCGCGGTGCTCCATAGACTTGTCCCTTCCACTTAGCGGTACCAGTCGGGCCGAAGAAAACCAGGTGCTTGAAGCGAAGGAGGGATTCTGCCTCTCCATAACCTTCCTGCTGCTTACGAAAAGCCTTCAGGGTGAAGCGGCGATAGTGCCACACGATGGCCGAAGGACTGAAGGCAATCACCTCTCCCTCCTGTTGAAGGCGCCAACAAAAGTCCACGTCGTCACCAGCTTTTCGGTATTCCGGATCGAAGCCCCCGATTTTTTCAAAGGCCCACCTGTAAAAGGCCATGTTGCAGCCGGGAATATGTTCCGCGACGACATCCGTGAGAAGAACATGACTCGGGCCTCCCGGTGCGGCGGCAACGCATGCCTGATGCCAATTCTGAGCGGGAGGGGAGATATTCGGTCCCCCGACGCCGGCATAGTTGCCCGAGAGGAGGGTTCCGACAAGATAGTAGAGCCAGTCAGGATCAGCCATGCAGTCGCTGTCGGTATAGGCAATGATCTCGCCTGTGGCTGCCGATGCGCCCACATTACGCGCAACGCTAAGGCCGTGATTCGTCTGGTAAATGGCATTCACCCAGGAGTGATGGGAGAGTATCTCTTTTGTGTGGTCCGTCGAACCGTCATCGACAACAACAACTTCGTAATCGGGATAATCAATCCTTTTAAGGGATCGAAGGCATGCTTCTAATGTTTGGCCGCCATTGTAGCTGCAGACGATCACTGAGACTTTGGGGATACGAGGCAGGGGAGCCCGATGCGTGATGGATTGCCGATTATCAAAAAACTCCCTGACCGTCGAAAGTGCCTTTTTAGGCGTGCGGTCTCGTTTCACAAGACCGAAGGCCCAATCGAGGATTTCCATTCCGCCCCGATGCCACTCATCCGTCCAGGCGTAGAGAATGGTTCCTGCAAGGCCTCCTCTCACGACAGCATCGAGATGCCAACCGATCATCTCGGCCTGTTCCTCTTCGGTGTGACGGATCGTATCCATACCGAACTCGCCCATCATGAGGGGCTTGTCCTCGGCTAAATTCTGAAGGCGGGCCAGATAGCGCTCAAAATCTTCCCTGCGGTGTAGGTAGACATTGAATGTCAGGAAGTCGACATTTTGCGGAAGTAGGTACTCCGTGGGAGGATAGCTAGCATAGGAGTAGAGTGCTCGGGGATCCTCATGACGGGCGATGTTGACCAGATGCTCTAGGAATTCGGTTACCCTCTTTGCTCCCAGCCAGCGCACCATGGAGGAGGGGATCTCGTTTCCCAGCAGGTAACCGAAGATCGCATGATGGCCCTTGTGCTCGCGCACAGCATCAAGAACGGCTTTCTCCACGGAGGATCTGACCTTCGAATCGTTCAGAAACTCGACATGCTCCATCCAGGCAATACTGAAGAGTACCCGTAGGCCATTCTCTAGGCAGAGATCTAGGAACCAACGCGGCGGAGTGGTGTAGATGCGGATCAGGTTGGCACCTGTTTCTCGAATGATGGCAAGATCACGGGCCACCTGCTCTTTCGAGCCAAATTGGAATCCCTCGGAATCGGGGGCGAAGGGGGCATAGGTGACTCCTTTAACAAAGAATTTCATCTCCCCTTCGAAGAAGAACTTTGATCGGACAATTACACGCTCAGTCACTGGGAGATGTTTATTGAGAGAGTTCTCTAAGTCGAGCCAGAATCAGTTAGAGACGTGGGATGATGAGGCCAGTTTTGGCATCACCAGGCTCCGTGATTTAGAAAGAATCCCGGGGCCTGCGAAGCTACATCAAGAGGCAGGTCCTGATTTTTCTAAAGCCCCTTGAGTCCCCCGAGCAGGAGTTCCGCGTTACTCCTGGTAGTTTCCATATTCAGGCAGAGGAGTTGCATCGCTTCGGCGGCCGGGATTTCCATGAGTTGCTTTCGCAACTGAAGGATCCGCCCATACTCGTCCGGATGATAAAGGAGTTCCTCGCGTCGGGTTCCTGATTTTGTGATGTGGATGGCTGGGAAGACGCGTTGTTCCATGATGGAGCGATCCAGGTAGATCTCCATATTTCCCGTCCCCTTATATTCCTCAAAGATCAAGTCATCCATGCGGCTATGCGTTTCCACTAGGGCGGTGGCCAGAATGGTGAGGCTCCCCCCCTCCTCGACATTGCGAGCCGAGCCAAAGAATTTCTTGGGACGAGACAAGGCAGCTGAGTCAACGCCGCCACTCATGGTACGGCCTTTACCCTGGATGTTATTGTTATAGCCTCGTGAAAGGCGCGTGATGCTATCGACAAGAATCACCACGTCCTTTTTCAGTTCCACAAGGCGCTTCGAACGCTCCGAGACCATCTCTGAAACCTGCACATGGCGTGCGGTGGGTTCATCGAAGGTAGAACTGAAAATGTCGCAGTCCAGAGCCCTCCGGAGGTCGGTGACTTCCTCGGGTCGCTCATCTACAAGGAGGAGAATGAGGTGGACATCGGGATGATTAGCCCGGATTGCAAGGGCCAGACTCTTGAGCATCATGGTTTTCCCAACACGCGGTGGCGCCACGATCAATCCACGCTGACCCATTCCTAGTGGTGCGATCAGATCAACAGCCCGAGCCGTCGGATTATTTTTGCCCGGTTGTTCCAGATAGATGCGCCTGTTGGGGAACATGGCCGTGAGATTGTCAAACTCCGTTGGGCTTTTCCAAGACTCTGCCGGCATCCCTTCGATTTCCGTGAGTGTGTGGAGCACCAATTTCCGCTCGGATTGTAGGCCGACCGTTCCCTTGATTCTCAGACCGGGGCGCAATTCGTATTGGCGAAGCAGGGTGATTGGAAGATTGAGATCGCAGGGGGTAGGCTGGAAATTAAATTGAGGCCAACGGATCATTGGGGCATCGGGAGCAAACTCCAGGATACCCTCCGCGATGAGAGTACCTCCCCTCTTTAGTTGATCCCTCGCCAGATCGAGTGTGAGATGATGCCGTGAGGATTCCCGATGCAAGGGAAGGTTTCTGGAAGCCATCATCTCCAGGAGAATCTTATGGCTTGAGCCGTGCAGTGTCTCCATATCGAGGGGAGGAGGAATCTCCCTCTTCAGCGCATTCGAGGGGTTAGGAGGCATCCCCTCGGTCAAAGGGATTTCCGCATCGGCTTCATGAGAGATTGGGCCGGGGGTCATAGGTTTTTCAAAAGCGGTAGGAGATGCCGGATCTGGAGTTCGAGCGTGGAAGTGGAGGAGTCATTCCAAAGAAGGTGATCCGCAAGGAGGATTTTTTGCTCCTGAGCAGTTTGGTTTTTTAACCAAGCCGAAGTTTCGGTGTGAGAGAGTAGACGCTTCAGGTTCAGTCGTTCCTTTCTGACTGAGTCGGAACAGCCGACAAGAATGACCCTATCGAAGAAGTCTTCCAAACCTTTCTCGTAAAGCAGGGGGATTTCAGCGATGAAAAAATCATTTTCTGTTTCTTTGAATGCGAGAGAAAGCGGTTTCCATACTTTCTCTAATCGCGGATGGAGAATTCCCTCAAGTAAGGTTTTTGCAGATTCATCTGAAGTGATGAGCTCAAAAAGGTGTTTCCTGTCCGGACATCCAACACTGTCAAAACAGGAGTCACCAAATGCCTTTTTGATGAGGTCACGAACCTCTTCATTATGGTCCAGAAGTTTGCGATTTTCGAGATCAGCGTTGTAGATGTTCGATGGTAGGAGCTGAGCTAGTAATTTTAGGGCAAGGGATTTTCCGCTTCCGATACTACCCGTGATCGCTATCGATGGCATCTGATGTTTTCAGCAGATCAAGAGAACCTTCCTTCTCTTGATCCGCTCCGTGATTATTTTCCCCTGACAGCGGTCGATGTCATGGATGGTTGGGGCATGTCTTGAGGTAGCCCCAGCGGCGTCACGATCTCTGATTCCTCAGTGTCGCCGCGACGCGGTTGGCCTTCGGCATCAAGGATGCGGGGCGTCACAAAGATAACCAAATTCTTTTTGATTTTCTGGTCGGCATCGGAGCGGAAGAGTCGGCCAGCCATCGGGATGTCCCCCAAGAGTGGCACTTTGTCCTGAACCTTTTGTACATCTTCACGGATGAGTCCCCCGAGGGCTACGGTCTGACCATCCCAGACTGTTACGAAGGTATTGACTTCGCGCACGCTAAAGACCGGTTGCTTGATCGTGTTTGTTGTGAGTGTTTGGCTAACGGGTGTCCTTAAAATACCTGTTGGTACTATTGAGGATACTGTTCCAACTGCATTAATAGGTGAGCCATAATTAATAAACCCATCAAAGTCAGTGACTCTGGGGTTTAGCTCCAGATCGATCGTGTAACCATCGGGACCAATTGTGGGTTTTGCTTCTAGGACAACGCCAAGATCCAGTTTAGTGAAGTCTCTTGGAAAGGAGGGGGTAATTGTCGGAGGAGCTTGTTCTCGGTCTGGTGTGCCTATCGTTAGGGTAGTTGTCGTGCCACTTTGGCTTGTGCTTTGTGGAATCTGCGGTGGATCATATTGACGCGGATAGATGAACTCATTGACGATCTTGACCGTGGCCTTGACGCCGCTCTTGGTCGTGACCTTGGGGGCGGCCATCAAATCTACCCCCTTTTTCTGATTCAGGGCATGAATGACCATTTGGAATTGAGGATCCGTGAAGACCCCAGCCACGCTAAAGACTCCGGGGGCAGGAGATAAGGTGCCGCCTGCCTGACCAGCTAGAAGGGAGGCGATGGAATTCTGGCTGATGGCCCGATCACCACTCCGGAGACTGCCCACGCTATTCATTCCCGTTGTATTGAAAGGATAATTCGCACTATCCAGAGAGTTAGCCCCACCGCCTCCGCTTCCATAGACGCCGGAGCCGCCTATGCTGAAGGGCCCCAGCAACCAGTCGAATCCCAGTTCTTGAATGTTGTTCTGGTTGATCTCGACGAATTTGGTCTGAATATCGACTTGTGATGGGGCAACCCCCATTGCGGCATCCACAAGGGCATCGATCTGGTCGATATTATCCCTGGTATTTCGAATCACGAGCTTACTTCCAGAGGGGAGGTAGTTGGCACTGGCACCATCCGGGAAAACCACACCTTGAGAAATCAGATATTCCTTGGCCTCCTGACGCTGCGCAACGCGTGCCTTGTTCGGGTCACCCACTCCTGCAGACCCAGCCTGAGGGAGAGATGCCCCTCCATCCAGAGCCTTAGGTGGGATGAAGGTTGGAGGAACCTGATACTCCTTGGTGATTAGGATGTCCGTTGGTTCTGAGAGAGGAACGATCGAGACAGCATAGGGATCGATCTTGAGCTTCAGGTTGCAGAGTTTGCTGATGTAGTCGAGGGCCACATAGATAGGCACATGGGAGAGAGCCAGCGTGATATGAGGCTCTGTTGATCCTACAGTTGACTGGGCGGGTACACCGCTCGGGACATCATTGGTGGAGGTCACAGCCTGAGGCGGTAATGCGGCGGATTGGGATCCAAGTTTTAGGAAAATATTCACTCCTTTGTGGCTTGGATCTTGCTCGACGCTTTTCTGCTTGAGGTATTCTACTGCCTCACTGATCGGTGAGTCACTCAGGTCGATCTTAGGAATAATGATGGAATTAAGTTTAGCCGTAATCTGATCCGTTCCCCGGATGTCCTGCTGACGACCTACTGATTCAGTCGTACGC
>Ga0114962_10005139_pt1 | contig 10294 bp, 13 predicted proteins | sample C_130820_MF_Meta_FD_87017 | JGI IMG/M metagenome (GOLD analysis project Ga0114962, IMG submission 87017) | Freshwater microbial communities from Lake Croche, Canada to study carbon cycling - C_130820_MF_MetaG | ecosystem: Environmental > Aquatic > Freshwater > Lake | place: Lake Croche, Canada...
CTATTTTTACTGGCGAGATATTGGTTGCTCAACAGGTACCTGCCCCATTACAAGCAAACCATTAAATAGTATTTTGTATTTTTCATTTTTGGGGTATTTGTTTGTCAGCATTATTTCCCAATGGCGAACACAAAAAAATCAATGAAATAAATTAAATTTACCTATTACCTAGTACTTTTTACCCATTACATCTTACCTATTACTTTTTACCTATTACTACTTACCTATAACCTAATACTTTTTACCTATTACCTAGTACTTTTTACCCATTACATCTTACCTAATACCTATTACTTTTTACCTATTAGTACTTACCTATAACCTAATACTTTTTACCTAATACCTATTACATCTTACCTTTTACCTAATTTTAACTTACCAAAAAATGTTCGAAACAATCACTAAGCCATGGCCATGGTATACGGCCGGGCTCATCATCGGCCTCATCGTCCCTACCCTATTAATTTTGGGCAACAAGCACTTTGGGATTTCTTCCAACCTACGGCATATCTGTGCGGCATGTTTTCCGAGCAACATTCCATTTTTCAAGTATGACTGGAAAAAAGAATCATGGAATTTGTTTTTCATCGGTGGTATTTTAGTGGGCGGCATCATTTCCACCCAATACCTAAGCTCCCCCGACCCAGTGATTATTCATCCAGATTTAGCCAAGGATTTAACTCAATTTGGCATCACTGATTTTTCAGGATTAGTTCCGGCACAGTTGTTTTCATTTGAAAGTTTATTTACGCTTCGAGGATTGATCATGATGGTAGGAGGAGGATTTTTGGTGGGGTTTGGCACTCGGTATGCAGGAGGATGTACCTCAGGACATGCTATCATGGGCCTCAGTAACTTGCAGTGGCCATCATTAGTGGCTACGATTTGTTTTATGATCGGAGGTTTTTTGATGACTAATTTGATTTTACCCTATATTTTAGCTTTGTAAAGATGAAAACGAAACAAGAGGAAACAGATTTTGAAGTGCGCTCGTTAGACAGCATGTGTGTCAATGAGTCTGAGTTGGTTCATCCATGGTGGTATAATTTTAAATATGCGGCGGTGGGAGTGATTTTTGGTGTTGTCTTTATTAAGGCCGAGATCATTTCTTGGTTCAGGATTCAGGAAATGTTTAAGCTCCAAAGTTTCCACATGTATGGGGTGATAGGAACAGCGGTCGTTGTAGGAGCTATCTCGGTGTTTTTAATCAAAAAACTAAAGGTAAAAACCATTCATGGTGAAGAAATCACGTTTACCAATAAGAAATTCAACAAAGGCCAAATATATGGCGGATTGATATTTGGTCTGGGTTGGGCCATCACTGGCGCATGCCCTGGACCCTTATTTGCCCAATTAGGATCGGGTGCTCTAGCCATCATCGTGGTGATAGTGAGTGCTATTGCTGGAACCTGGGTTTACGGAAAATTCAGAGACCAGTTGCCGCATTAGTAGAAAAGATTCCCCATCAAGTTTTTGACAAGCTTATAATTCGGTGTAATTGGGAATTAAAAAAATATGTATTCATGCATTTATTAAAAACATTTATTTTTATTTCAGTCTTTAGCTCATTATTGAAGGCTCAGACGAACCAAGTACCCCAAGTGGTCAGTGGAAAAATAGATCGAATAGAAAATTTTAAATCGAAATTTATTAGCTCAAGGAATATTGACATTTGGCTTCCTGAAGATTATTCGAAGTCAAAAAAATACAGTGTATTATACATGCAGGATGGGCAAATGTTATTTGATTCTGAGCAAACATGGAACAAGCAGGCTTGGAATATTGACGATGTAGCATCAAAACTAATCAAGCAAAATAACATCAAACCGTTCATTGTCGTAGGTATCTGGAGTAATGCATATACAAGACATTCAGATTATTTTCCTCAAAAACCTTTTGAAAATTTGACCACCACTGAAAAGGATTCCATAATTGCTCAATTAAAAAAAGCTGCAAGGACAAATGACATTTTCAAGCCGCAATCAGATAACTACTTGAAATTTATAGTCGATGAACTCAAACCTTTTATTGATAAAAAATATTCCGTGTATTCTAATCGGGAAAATACGTGTATCGCTGGCAGTAGCATGGGAGGACTCATATCTATGTATGCCATCTGTGAATATCCGGAAATATTTGGCTCGGCTGTTTGCATGTCAACCCATTGGCTAGGAACTTTTTCAAAAGAAAATAATCCCGTTCCTAATTCCTTTCTTCAATATTTAACTAAAAACCTTCCCAAACCCCAAAATCATAAAATCTATTTTGACTGCGGAGACAAGACTTTAGATGCGTTTTATCCTGAAATACAAATGAAGGTTGATCTGCTCATGAAGGACAAAAAATATAGCGAAAGCCATTGGATGACAAAGTATTTTCCAGGTGAAGATCACAGTGAAAAGGCTTGGAGTAAAAGAGTCAATATCCCCCTTTTGTATATTTTTGAAAAGTAATTTTTTTCAAAACCTCCTAGAAAATAAGAACAGAAAATCTTTAATTTTGCATTTAAAATCTTCTGAACTATGAAAAAAGAACAATTAATTTTCTGGGCATCAACCATCATTATTGCCTTATTTGAAGGCCTTATGCCAGCACTCACATCACAAACCGAATTAGCCAAAGAGGGAATAAGGCACTTAGGATATCCTGAATATTTCGGAAATGCCTTAGTATTTTTCAAGGTAGCCGGTGTTCTAGCTATTGTAATACCCAAGGTACCTGCCAGAATTAAGGAGTGGGCATATGCAGGTTTTGCCTTTGACTTTTTATTTGCAGCGATTAGTCATGGGGCCGTTGACGGCATCAATGGACAAACATTTTTTCCACTCGTTGTGCTAGGAATATTAGCCATTTCCTATATTTATTACCATAAAAACTTAGCTAAATCACCTAGTAAATTGGACCATTGATTGAACAAATAGTGATTTAATTGGCTATTTTATTTGATAAATTTTTTACACTTAAAAGATTAAAATAATGGGGAAATTTATGATTAATATCCAATTAGAAGGATTTGACACTGAAACAAGAATGAAATTACTCCCCAGAGAACAGGAGTTGGTGAAAGAGCTGGAGCAAAATGGAACCATTATAGAAACCTATATTAAACTTGACATGTCTGGGATTTACATGGTCATTGTCGCGGCAGATTCCAATGATGTGCATACAAAACTTTCAATTTTACCCTATTACCCTTTCATGAAAATTGACATTGTTCCCATTAGAATGATCAACCAATATCAATCAATAAGAAAAAAAAGTCCCTTTACTTACCGAAAATTGAATAGCAATTCTGAAATATTCCAGAAAGAGACATACCTTCTTTAATTTTTTGCGTACCAATCTTTGATCGGCTTATAGGGTCCAAATTTATGCTGTTCTTCAGAGAAAGGATCAGCGTATGGCCCAAATGGATGATCAAAAGGTTTTTTGGCAATTTTAGGCCAATCCATCGACAAATCTTTACCGGGCCTAGGCATCGAATTAACATAAGCAGCCACATCCCAAGCTTCCTCATCTGTCAATACCGGTTTTTCATACGTGGTACCTTGCGGCATATTGTATTTCACATAACCTGCAAAATTCGAAATTCGAAATATTCCCGCCCCATGGTTATAGCTATTTTTACCCCATAAAGGTGGATAGGTATATGATTTCCCATTTTCGGCCAATAAACCTCCCCCATCTGCTTGATGGCAAGATTGACATTTAGCGACATAAACCTCCAAGCCTTTGGCCGGATCACAGGCCCTTTTCATACTTTTTAGTTTAAATATGCCTGAACCTCTAGGAATCTTATCTTTCTCCACATCATTTCCAAGCCATTTAATGTAAGCCAAAATAGCGCGCATTTCTCTGCCTGTTGAATCAAGAGCCCTCCCATTTAAACTTCGTTGGAAGCAATCATTAACGCGTTTAATTTGATTTTCAACAGTACCTGAACGGGCTCTGAATTTCGGATAGGTTGATTGAACTGCAAAATAATTATTTCCCCAAGGTTGGGTTCCCGCATTCAAATGGCAGTTCTGGCAATTCATCCCATTGGACATCGGCAAAACCGAACCTTTGGGACCTAAATATTCAGAAGTATGCGCTATTAATTCTCGGCCATATTTCACTAAATCCCTCTCGCTTGAATCCAAATACATCAAACGCCAATCAGCAGGGGCAGTCCAAACATGATTGAAATTAGTGTCTGGGGCAATAAATATCTGAACGGAATCCTTTGAATTTTTAGATTCGGCATTCGGTAGGTTAAATACGCTTAAGCCTAAAAGCGTAAATAACAACAATAGAAATCCATATAAAAAGGTGGATAGTCGTTGGAATAATTTTTGATTAGGAAAACTCACAGCTAATTAATTTAAAATTCAAGCCCAAAAGTATCAAAAAAATAAATGAGAAAGGTGATAATTATCACGTAATGCATCACTGGCTTAAGCTAATATTACAACACAAAAAATAGGCATACATGAAAACTCATCACACCATTGTAATCGTAGGCGGAGGTAATGCCGGGATTTCCGTGGCATCCCAATTGCTTAGAAAAGATTCTAGTTTGGACATAGCCATCATCGATGGAGCTAAAAAACATTATTATCAGCCTGCTTGGACACTGGTGGGCGGAGGTGAATTTGACATCAAAGACACCGAGCGAGATGAGGCTTCAGTCATTCCTGAAAAGGCGACATGGATCCAACAAATGGTTGCCATTTTCAAACCAGAAGAAAATAAAATTACCTTATCAGATGGAAAAGAAGTATCGTATGATTATTTAATTGTCGCACCAGGAATCCAATTAAATTGGTCAGAAATTAAAGGATTAAAAGAGAACCTTGGAAAGAATGGAGTTTGCTCCAATTATAGTTTTGAATCCGCTCCCTATACCTGGGAATGTCTACAAAATACAAAAGGGTCAAATGCCATTTTCACCAATCCACATACCCCAATCAAATGTGGCGGTGCGCCACAAAAAATCTTGTATCTGGCAGCCGATTATTTCAGAATACATCAAATAAAAACACAAGTGCAGTTTTGGAGTGGAGGAACACGCGTTTTTGGAGTAGAAAAATATGAAAAAACATTAAAAAAAGTCATTGCGCGCTATGGAATTCAAACTCATTTTTTTGTCAAACTAGTGGAAATCGATGGGCCTAATAAAAAAGCGAAATTTATTGGTTTTGGTGAAGCCAACAAGGATCAAGAATATTGGGTTAGCTATGACATGATTCATGTAACCCCGCCACAATCCGCACCCGATTTCATTCGCAATAGTCCATTAGCCAATACGGCTGGTTGGATCGATGTGGAAAAACACACTTTACAGCATAATAAATACAAAAATATTTATGCGTGTGGTGATGCGGCTAATTTGCCTGTTTCCAGAACGGGTGCAGCGATTAGAAAGCAGGCGCCTGTGTTGGTTGCCAACTTACTAGCGGCCATGCATGGAAAAGCTAGTGATGCCTTTTATAATGGCTATTCATCCTGCCCCATCATTACGGGCTTCAATAAATTAGTATTAGCTGAGTTTGATTATAATAATATTCCAACAGATACTTTTCCTATCGACCAATCGCAGGAAAGATGGTCGATGTACCAATTAAAGAAATATGTGCTTCCTTATTTATACTGGAATCATATCTTACCGGGAAGATTATAAAAAAGGCCGCTTAAAGAAGCGGACTTAATGGTATTTAATATTTCAAATAAGCCCAGCCGTCTTCCTGTTTTAGGACGACTTCTGAAACGCCTGAAGGTACAAATCCTGATTGAGGCAAAATAGTCGCCTTATCTATTTTACGCTCACGAATGGTATTTTCACAAGCTACGAACTTGACCCCCATGGCGGCCAACTCAGCAATTTTAGCTTGTTGGGTTGTCTTGGAAGCAATAAGTAAACCAATACCAGAACCATGAGCAACCACTTCGATTTGAGTGTTATTACCTAAGGCTATTTGCATATTAGCAATGTTTCGCATAGCACCATGCCAAACTGTGGTATCGGCTGTATTAATTTGAAGTACAACTTTATGTGTTTTTTGGGCGTTGGCCGAAAGAGAAATAAATAGGCCAATAATTGAAGTTAAAATTAATTTTTTCATCGTATGATTTTTTTTAAAACTAACATTTTAAAATAATGAAAGCAAATTGGAATGAACGATTCAACACAGAGGATTTTCAATACGGAACTTCTCCCAATGGTTTTTTTAAATCACAAATAGACCCCTTAAAACTAGGTAGAATCCTAATTCCTGCAGCCGGCGAAGGTCGTGATGCAGTCTACGCCGCAAAATTAGGTTGGGATACCTATGCATTCGATCAAAGTGAAAGAGGCCAAGCAAAGGCTATGAAATTGGCCAGTCAGCACCGAGTAAGTCTTCATTATAATTGCTCAGATGCACTCCAGGTTAGGTTCCCCATCGATTCATTCGACGCAATTATGTTGACCTATTTTCATTTAAATCCAGAATCTAGATCACAATTCCATGCAAAATGTAACCATTGGTTAAAGCCGGGCGGAATCATCATACTAGAAGGATTTAATAAATGCCAACTCCCTCTGCATTCAGGGGGCCCTAAGAATATTGATTGGCTATACGACAAAAAAACACTTGAGACTGATTTTAATGAATTAGATATAATACTATTAGAAGAAAAACTACGAGAACTAAATGAAGGGCCATTACATCAAGGCATGGCTGAAGTAATCCAAATGGTAGCCAAAAAGCAGTTGAATAATTAGCATTCATTTATTTGAAGTTTCGGACAAAAGTCACGAATTGGGGTTGATAAATGCGATAGATTTGTATATAAATACAAGAAAAAATGATCGAATTAATAAAAAGTTTGTTGGGCTTAGGTGAAAAAGTAAATGTAAAAGAACTAATGGCCAATGGGGCTATCGTTCTTGATGTTCGGACTCCTGCAGAGTTTAAAGATGGGCACATCAAAGGGGCACTAAATTTTCCATTACAAAATTTAACCTTGCAAATGAACAAATTAAAGAAAGATCAAGTTATTGTAACTTGTTGCCGTTCTGGAAGCCGCAGTGGAATGGCCAAGCGCATGTTAAAGTCCAATGGATTTCTACACGTGCATAACGGAGGTCCTTGGACAAATTTAAATTAAAACATAAAGACACATAAAATGAGCAAATTCAGCGAACTTTTAAAAACGCCAGAACCTGTTTTAGTTGATTTTTCAGCGGAATGGTGTGGCCCTTGTAAACAATTAAAGCCTATTTTAGAGCAATTAAAATCTAAAGTTGGCGCATCCGCTAAAATCATTAAAATCGATGTGGATAAAAACAAATCCCTATCAGATCAATTTCAAATTAGATCTGTACCTACCTTAATTTTATTTAAAGATGGTAAATCGGTTTGGCGCCAATCAGGAGTTGTTCCCGCCCATACATTGGAAGGCATTATTAAACAGTATGTCTAAAATAGCCATGCGGTCAATATTAAATTCGATGAGCCAAGCACCAATTTCAAAAAATGAAACCAGTCTAATCATGAAAAAAATAGCATTATTCACATCATTCGTAGTTTTAATCTTTTCATGTGGTACAAAAGAAGACCTAAAACAGCTATGTTCACTTTAATTTTTAGGTTTTTAAATTAATTAAGATCAGAGACCTAATCGCTGAAGACTTATTGGAGTAAATCTTCTAATAATTTATCTTATCCACTTCTGCGAATTGATTGTTCTATTGATAAAAGGTAGACGCTTGAATCGAATGCTTTCCGCATAAGGATATTAAAGGACTACCTACAAACAAAACCTAGATTAAATTTTAATGTTTTTACATAATTAATATACGACATCACCTGAGACAGTAGTATTTGATAAAATTCTAGACTTTTTTCCATGAAAATGCATTAATCTTTAATATTGTTCAAAAAAAATTAAAGGCCACTTTTTGTACACAATTTCTAAGAAATTATTTAATTAAAATATGTTATAACCCAATTTACCCTTTAAAGAAGGATTCTCGTACCTACCTTCGTGTTTTAGACTAAAAATATTATTTAATAAAAATCAATATTTAATTTATTATAATACCTATATGATTTTTAAAAATATTATTTCTTAATAAATTTAAATAGATAATTAACAATTGCTCCTAATAAAAAAATCTTGATTTTATTTTTTTCAAGATTGCAGTTATTAATTTTATTTTGAATTTTGGTAATGAAAATCAGTCTCAGTTTGTTATCTACCCAAAAACTCAAAATAATTATCTTCAAATTAAAATTTTTATCGTCTCATTCTGGGAAAAAAAATTATTTTACTCAATAACACAAATCTATAAAACAATCATAATATTAATTAATACCAATCCGTGTTCTACTAATTTTCAAATCATGTTAGATAATAAAAACAAACTAAAAAAAAATGTATTTTCTGTTGTCATACTCATAATTATTTCACTTAATATTTATGCGCAAGAAAAAATAAATTATTTAGAATTGGGCGTAACACAATGGAAATCCGGAAATCTAGGTGATGCCATTAAATCATTTAATATTGAAATTCAAAATAACATTGCAAATCAAAACCCAGTTGTTTTTTATTTTAGGGGAACAACTAAATTCACTTTAAAAGATTACAAAGGAGCCATACTGGATTTTGACAGGGCCATTGAATTAAAACCATTTTATTTTGAGGCATATTTCTCAAGAGGTCAAATTTACAGTCTCTTAGAAAATCATAACTTAGCTATAACCGATTTTAATGAAGCAATTCGGTTAAATCCATTGGATTCAATATTTTATTATTTTAGGGGTATTTCTAAAATGCGTTTGCAAAACTTCCGCGGAAGTCTTGCAGATTTTAACAAATGCCTTGAGTTAAGCCCTGATTATGTACCTGCATTAGCGGCACGGGGAGAGTGTAAATTTAAATTAAACGACTATAAAAGCAGTATTGAAGATTTTGATAATGCTATAAATAACAGTCCTAATCGATCACGTGCAGGATATTATGCACTCCGAGCGACTTCGAAAATTAAATTGAATGAATTTGCGAGTGCCATAAACGACTATACGGAGGCAATCAAATTAAGTCCAGGAAACTCGGATTATTGGTATTTTTTGGGCTTTTGTAAAACGCAAATAGGAAATTATTCAGGAGAAAATGGAGCATTAGTAGATTTCAATAAAGCCATAGAATTAAACCCTAAAAAGGTTGAGGCTCTTTATGGTAGGGCATTTACTAAAAACAAATTAGGAGATTCGCGTGGAGCTGTGGAAGATTATTCTCAGGCGTTAGGATTGGGCAGTAGCAAACATGTGAAATTAGTCTATGATAAAAAAATGAGCCAAAATGTTCTAGATGATTTGAGAAAAGGCGTAGAAGATAAAATCAAAATGGCAGAATTTTCGTTGGAACGATCGGAAATTTATTTCAATCAAGGTGCTTCTTATTACAAATTAGGAAATTTTAAGCAAGCCATAGAAGATTTCGATAAAACATTATACTTACAACCAACTAATATAGATGCTTATTATTTAAGGGGCATGGCTCAATCTGCATTGGGTGACCAACGAAAAGCAATTCTAGATTTCAGCAATGCCATAAAATTAAATCCAAAATATTCAGAAGCCTATTTTGTAAGGGGAATTATTAAATTGGCGCTTGGTGACAATTCAGGCTGTTTGGATTTAAGTACATCAGGTGAATTAGGCTACATTAAAGCATATCAAGTGATCAGAGACTTCTGTAATTAATTATTTCAAAACCAACTTATTCTGTCAAATCAACTGAAAACGGACACTGTCCCATTAAGTGTTTAAAAAAGCATGAAAGAATTAAACATTATTTATTTAAAATATACTTAACAAGGGATTCTTTAAGTTTATCGAAATCAACTTGTTTCATTAAACCTAAATCAAGTAATTCTTTGCCTTACTTTAATTTAGCAATAGCACTTTCCTTAGTAAAATCTTTAGATACTATTTCTCCAGTAGCAATTGCTTCTTCGAAATCTATTGAATAGGAGGGGCAAATACCACCACCCCCCTTCCCAACATAAATAATTTTTAGACACATCCTAATAATTTGAGTGGGTTAAAATCAGTTCCTTGTGCTCACTCGTTTGCTTCGTTCATGAAACAATCAACTAATTTTTATCAATGATTTTTTTAAAAATTATATTTCCCTGCCAATCCACGAATTGAATTAATAATTGTTGCGCACTCATTCCGATCGTGGCAAATCCAAATTCACTTTTAGCAAATTCCGTTTTAGCCTTACTGTTAATTTTTCTGACTTCTGATCCTGCTCCTGA
>Ga0114962_10005141_pt1 | contig 10292 bp, 11 predicted proteins | sample C_130820_MF_Meta_FD_87017 | JGI IMG/M metagenome (GOLD analysis project Ga0114962, IMG submission 87017) | Freshwater microbial communities from Lake Croche, Canada to study carbon cycling - C_130820_MF_MetaG | ecosystem: Environmental > Aquatic > Freshwater > Lake | place: Lake Croche, Canada...
ATGTCGCATTTGGACAGCGAGCGGGGGTGAGGTGGGGTCCGTTTCAGAGGACCGGCGATTTTCGTTGGCGCTAGCTTGGTGTATTTAATGTTTGTAATTACGCATTACGTTTAGAACTCGAAGATGCCCCTAAACGGATACATTCACCCTGTCTCTGATCAGCCACCCATCCCGATGAAGTGCTGCACGAGTTGTATCTCAAACTGCTCGGCCTAAGCGCCATTGCATTGGCCAAAAGGGTTCACGTTCTCCGCACCCGAATTGAGCGACTGGTGAGAGGTAATAACGCGCTTACCGCTGACACCGCCATGAGGCTTGCCAAACTCTTCGGCACAACACCCGAATATTGGATGAACTTGGAACGCACCCGGGATTTAGCCCGTGCGCGGGAGCGGGTCGATGTGTCGGAGATTGAGCCGATGGTTGCGGCTTTAGGGTAGGGCATCGGCGGCTGATATTAATGTATGAATATTGAGTCGATCAGCCAATTTATGTAGCTCAACCTACTCTTTTCTCCACCTCAAACCCGAACCTATCCACCTTACCAAAACCGCGCCCTTACGGCACGACAGGCCCCAAAAAGCGCGATCATCTCGTGTTCACTCTGCCCATTCACCCTTCCTGAATATCGGAGTGCGGGTTCCATCTCCTGCAAGACCATCAATATCTACGTGATCGGAACCGATCATCCAGTCGATGTGAATGAGACTTTTATTGCCGCCTTGGGCAGCAATCTGCTCCGGTGTCAGCGTCGCGCCGTCGAGGAAGCATTTGGCATAGCATTGGCCAAGCGCGATATGGCAGGCGGCGTTTTCGTCGAATAACGTATTGAAAAACAACAATCCACTCTTCGAAATGGGTGACGAATGCGGCACCAAGGCCACCTCGCCCAAGCGGCTTGCGCCCTCATCGGTTTCGAGCACCTTTTTAAGCACATCTTCCCCGCGCGACGCTTTTGCCTCCACAATACGGCCTGCCTCGAAGCGAACGGAAATGTTATCGATCAACGTTCCGTTGTAAGACAAAGGCTTAGTACTGGAGACATGACCAAACACCCGATGGGCGTGCGGCGTCGTGAACACCTCTTCCGTCGGGATATTCGGATTGCAGGTGATCCCGTTTTTTGCGGTCGATGCCCCGCCATGCCATTCATGACCATCCGCCAGGCCGACCGTCAAGTCCGTGCCTGGTCCCGAAAAATGCAGCGATTCGAAGCGCTTGGCGTTGAGCCATGCGGTCTTCGTGTGGAGCTTGGCATTGTGCTCCGCCCAGGCCGCTACCGGATCATCGAGATCAACGCGGGAAGCTGCAAAAATGGCATCCGCCAGTTTGCGAACCGCATTTTCTGATGTTTCGTTTGGAAAAACCTGCTTCGCCCAAGCCGAACCCGGCCAAGCAATAATATTCCAATTGATATCGAAGCCGGCAATTTTTTCCAAAGCAGGCTGATAAGCCATTGAATTTGCTTTATTCGCCCGCGAAACCTTGGCCGGATCTTGGCCTGAAAGCAACATGGGGTCATCCCCCACAATCGCCAAACGGGCCGTATTGGCGGAAAATGCCTTGCCCATCCCCTCGTAAAGCCAGTTCGCCGCCCGATCAAAGCTGGCATCGGGTGCAAATTGATACCGTGCCAAGGTCATTTCCTCGTCGGTAAAGAAGGGAATAACCAAGCCAGCTCCGGCTTTATAAGCGTGCTCGGCAATCCGGCGCACCAAAGGAAGAGCGGCAGATGGCGCAGTGAGCAAAAGGTCTTGCCCCTTCTCCAGCCTTAGCCCGACTTTTATAGCGGTTTCAGCCAACCGATCCAGTTTGACAGGATCAATCACCGGCAAATTATCCAGGGACATTGCGTTCATGTGGTCTCAACCTCGTTCAATATTGGGATGCTATCGCTCGGAATCGTCGATATGACGCGCTTCATCGGGCAACATGATCGGGATGCCGTTTCGGATCGGATAAGCAAGCCGCGCCGCCGAACTGATCATTTCTTGGCGCGCTGCGTCATATCGGAGCACCGATTTCGTCAAGGGACAAACCAGAAGTTCCAGTAATTTTGGATCTATCCGAGGTGCGCCAGATGCTTCGATCTCGTTCTCAATGCTCATGATTTTCCCTATTGCAGCGGCGCTTCGGAGCCATCGTCGCGACGCGCTAATTCGATCTCGGTAATCGCCACCAAAAGCTCCGCCCGGGTTTTTAAATCCAACGCCTCGAGCAAGGCCTGTTTCTCGCGCGGTCCAAAAGGAGCCATCATACAAAGCGCATTGACGAGCGCCTCGTTTGAAGCGGCGGAAATGCCTTTCCAATCGATTTGCAACTGGTTGGCTTCAACAAAATTTTTCAAAGAGGCCAAAACTGCAGGGCGATCCACTTCATCCTCCCCTGCGCGGGCGACAAAATCGGCAAGGAAAGGCTCAAAATCTACCGCGCATTGGCGGTAAGGCGTAAGCACCGATAATTCCTCATGAATACGGAAGCGCGCAACGCCGGTCAGCGAAACGACGTAGCGGTTATCGCCCGTCTCGGCGAATTGCGTGATACGACCTACGCAACCAACCTCGAAGAGGCCGGAGATCCGGCTACGCGAATGGTCGCCGGTATCGGGTTGAACGATCCCGATGACGCGGGACGTTTTAATCGCGTCGTCAACCATTGCCAAATAGCGCGGCTCAAAAATATTGAGCGGCATTTGACCGCGGGGCAGCAAAAGCGCGCCCGGCAGCGGAAAAACCGGTATCACTTCGGGCAAATCAGCCGGGCCGGAATATGTCACATTCATCGCGAAACTCCGGAAAATAAGATAAAAACTAAAGCAGTTTAGTCACTTAACGAAACAGAAGCGATGAGAGTTTCCTGCGACCCGCTTTGGTCATCTCATCCATCGGACCCCAAGCGTCAAAAAACTGGAGCAATTGAACCCGCGCACCATCGTCGTTCCAAGCGCGATCACGTTTGATGATTTCGATAAGCGCATCGGTCGCTTCTTCACGTTTGCCCGCTGCGGCGTGCGCTAGGGCGAGGTCAAAGCGCGCTTGATGGTCGCTCGGATTGCTCAAAATGGCAGCTTCAAGCCCAGAAGTGTCGCCGAGTTGAGCCGCTTGTTCAGCCAGTTCAAGGGCCGCACGTACCGCGACAATCGCCGGATCATTGTCCTTACCCTCAGGCACAGCCTCAAGATAACCGCGCGCAGCCTCGCTATTCCCCATTTCGGTATAAAGTTTGATTATTCCGGCAATTGCCTGGAGATTTTCACCATCTTCTACCAAAACGTCGCCATAAGCTTCAATTGCACCGGCCAAGTCGCCCGTTTTAACCAGTTCTTCAGCCGCTTCCAAAAGCGCGGTCGCACCATCGTCAACTGGTCCAACCAGCCGCTCGATGAAACCCGCAATCTGGGATTCAGGCAGCGCGCCGACAAATCCGTCAACCGGCTGGCCTTTGCTGAAGGCAATAACCGCCGGAATCGACTGAATACCAAGCTGGCCGGCAATTTGCGGGTGATCATCAATGTTCATTTTGACCAGCTTAACGCGTCCCTTGGCCGCTTCAACGACACGCTCGATGATAGGGCCTAGCTGCTTGCACGGCCCACACCAGGGCGCCCAAAAATCAACCAGAACTGGCTGCTGCATCGAATCGGCAACCACGTCTTCCCTGAAACTCGCAGTGGTCACATCTTTAACGGGCGTTTTGGCCTTCATTGAACCGTCGATCAGCGTCATCAATCCCGTCTCCTCGCGACTATAATTCCTGCCAGATGAGATAGGCAGTAACCATCAAAAGAACAATCCGCCCGCTACCACACGTCGCGATTAATTTTCATCCGGCTGCGCATCCCCGACCCTGATCACAAGCGGCTGATGTTCGGTTGAGGCCATAAACCGCAAAAGATCTTGCCGCGAAATGCTCGTTGTCATCGTGTTTACCAGCGGGTGAACATTAATCACGTCAAACGCCATCATTCTTTCATCTAAAATGGCGGTAACTTTTTTTGTCTTGTCATTGAAAACCGCAAAAGGCGTCACCGAACCCGGTTCTACGCCTAAAAACTCGCGAAGTTGATCAGCGGAGCAAAAACTGACGCGACCTTGCCCTCCAATGGCTTCATGAATGGTTTTAAGATCGATTTTGGTGTCTTCAAGCGCGGAAATCAGAAACAAATTGCTCTTTTTGTCCTTCAAAAACAGATTTTTGACATGCGCGCCATCAATCTTCCCGCGCAACGATTTGGATTCTTCAACCGTGAAAACCGCCGGATGATGCTCCGTTTTGGTCTCGATATGAAGGGCTTTGAGGTAATCAAACAGATCGTTAGGGTGACTAGACATCATACTCAGCTTTATTTGGACCAGACCAAAAGTCTAACGGGCGAACCCATACCCCGCAAGGTCAACCGAAGATCGCCGCAAGACCGTTTACGGAAAATCGCTCGGTAAAGACAGTTGCATCCCCGCGCAAGATGAGTCATATACCCGTCATCGGTGGCTAAGTGTCACTGACCCGACGTTCGGATGCGGGTGTAGCTCAGTGGTAGAGCACAACCTTGCCAAGGTTGGGGTCGAGGGTTCAAATCCCTTCGCCCGCTCCAAATGTCAGGATTTGAAAAAGACCGCCGCCAGGCGGCTTTTTTTAATGTGAAATCGGAAAATCCCTTTTTTCTTGACCTTTTGCACTGCAACATGCATGAAGCAGGCACAGCGTCGGTTTTCGACATTTGGGATTGCGTGAAGCGTTGTCGGGGATCCCTTGATCCCGTCGGACAACAGATGTCCCGTCGACCACCAGGGCGATTTTAGCGCGCCCCAAGACTTAAATACCGGCCTCCCATATCACGCGGGGTGTCCTCCGGTCCTTCGGTTCCGTTTGAACCTTAGGATCGTGCGAGTCCGACTCCGTCCGCGAACCGATCCGCCAATCGCGGACCGGTTAATCTGATTTGGAAAGAACCACACATATGACGACTTTTGAAACCCTTAACCTCAATGAAAAGCTGCTCCGCGCGCTCAAAGGTGAAGGCTATACATCCCCTACCCCCATCCAATCCCAATCGATCCCCTATTTAATGGACGGCCGTGATCTTCTTGGGATTGCGCAAACAGGTACTGGCAAAACGGCGGCGTTTGCGCTTCCTATTTTGCAAAAACTTCTCTTGGACCCAAAGCCCACGCCACGCCGGGGTTGCCGTGCGCTGATCTTATCGCCAACCCGTGAACTTGCAGGCCAAATCCACGAGAGCTTCCGTAGTTATGGCAAATTCACCAAGCTGACGAGCGAAGTCGTTTATGGTGGTGTGCCGATTGGCCGCCAGTTCCGTGCACTCAACAATGGTGTCGATATTTTGGTGGCGACACCCGGACGCCTGCTTGATCTTGTCAACCAACGCGCAGTGCAACTGGGCGATGTCGAAATCATCGTGCTCGATGAAGCCGATCACATGCTTGACCTTGGCTTCATTGTCGATATCCGCAAGCTCGTTGGGATGACGTCATCCCGCCGCCAGACGATGTTGTTTTCGGCCACGATGCCGAAGGATATTGCGGAATTAGCCTCTGCTTTCTTGCGTGATCCGGCGCGGGTCGAGGTAACCCCAGTTGCAACAACAGCGGAACGGGTCGAACAAAAAATTATTTTCGTCGATACCGCGCACAAACAAATGCTGCTTCATAAGCTGATGGAAGATGCAACCATTGACCGTGCGCTTGTCTTTACCCGCACAAAACATGGCGCTGACAAGGTCGTCAAACGCTTGGAAGAAATTGGCGTTCGGGCCAGTGCCATCCACGGCAATAAGAGCCAACCGCAGCGCGAACGGGCGCTTGCCGATTTTAAAGCGGGCAAATTACGTCTTCTGATTGCCACCGACATTGCGGCGCGCGGGATTGATGTCGACAATGTCTCGCATGTCATCAATTTCGACTTGCCGAATATGCCTGAAAGCTATGTGCATCGCATTGGGCGAACCGCACGTGCGGGTGCGGCGGGTGTCGCCATTTCGTTCTGTGATCGCGAAGAGCATAATTTCTTGCGTGCTATCGAGCGTACCACGCGCCAGCAAATCCCGGTCATTGAAAATCCGCTGGGTTCGGGCCTCGGGATGCCACCGCAACCGCGGGTAAAGGGTGCGCCGTCAACCGAAAACCCACGCACAACGCGTTCCGGTAAACCAGTATGGCAACGCGATCGGCCGGAGAAAAAACGCTTTGATGGTCCAAGGCCAGCAGGTGATGCTGCTGCACCGCGTCGGGATGATCAGGCACGGCCAGGCCAACATGCCCGTCCAGCGCGGCAAGAAACGAGCGAGCCGCGCCGCTGGAATTCTGGTACCAGCAATCCGACGGCAGAACGCACCGAGAAGCCAACGCGGGAAGGCACCGTGCAGCGCAATCGCCGTTTCGGTCGCTAAGCGAATGACAACAAGGACTGGGCCGCTTGTAGAGGTGGCCCAGCCTTCCTATTTGCTCTAGATGACGCAGCGCCTCCTAAAGCCCCTTTGGATTGTTGTAGCCCTGCTTTTTTTGCTGGAAGCTTGGCTATGGGACCGCATTCAGCCTGTTATTGCTTGGCTGATCGCGAATCTACCCTTGCAGGCCTTTAAAGTGGCCTTGGCGCGGAATGTAGCCCGCTTACCAGCCGCCATCGTTATTTTTCTCTTTGCATTACCGGAATTGATTGGCTTGCCTTTGCAATTTTTTGCGCTCTGGCTTGTTGCAAAAGGGGCCGTCATCATCGGAACGATCCTCTTTATTCTGTTCAAAGGGCTTGGGCTCGCGCTGGCGCTTATTTTATTTGAGGCCTGCAAAGAAAAACTGATGGAGCTTTCATGGTTCCGCTACGCGTATGGGCAAGTGATCCGCGCGCGGGCATGGGCCAAGGTGCAAGTTCAGCCAATCATCTATAAGATAAAAGCGTTACGCGATGGCATCGCGCGCGGTGTAAAGGCTATTTTAGGTGAAGGAAGTTTCCTTGAAAAACTCCGGCGGATTAGGGCGGCCGCGAAGCGGCGAGCCCCTCGGCTTTAATTAAGAAACCCAAGACAAAGCCGACCTAAAACAAATTCCCTCAAATGATCTTAGCCGTTCAAGCCCCTACCCAGCCCGCTTTTCCTCTGCTAAACAACGCGTCATCTTATTGTAACGATTAGCGCTAGGCAGAAATCCCCATGCAGCCTTTTACCTCGCTCACCGGCGTCGCAGCTCCTCTCGACATTATGAATGTCGACACGGATATGATTATCCCGAAGCAGTATCTGAAAACGATCAAGCGCACCGGTCTTGGCACTGGTTTGTTCGCAGAAATGCGGTTTAACGAGGACGGCAGCGAGAATGCAGATTTCGTGCTCAATCAACCCGCCTATCGGAAGGCGCAGGTGTTGGTCGCGGGAGACAATTTCGGCTGCGGTTCGTCGCGCGAACACGCCCCTTGGGCGCTGCTCGATTTCGGGATTCGTTGTGTAATTTCGACGTCTTTCGCCGATATTTTCTACAATAATTGCTTCAAGAACGGCATTCTGCCGATCATCGTCTCGCAAGAGAACCTGGACAAACTGATGGACGATGCTCGCCGTGGTGCCAATGCGACGCTGACAGTTGATCTTGAGACGCAAGAAATTCGTGGTCCAGACGGTGGCGTCGTGAAGTTTGATATCGATTCATTCCGCAAGCACCTTCTCCTCAACGGACTCGATGATATCGGTCTCACGATGGAAAAGGCACCATCCATTGATTCCTATGAGGCCAAAGCCGCGTCTTCCCGCCCTTGGCTCTGATCGCCTCTGTCGGTCCCATCCCCTCCCTTCCTCTGTTGATAAAGAGTTGATCCATGGCAACCCAAAAGCTCCTCCTTTTGCCCGGTGACGGCATTGGCCCCGAAGTGATGACGGAAGTTCAAAAGCTCGTCAGTTGGATGAACAAGACGGGAATGGGCTCCTTTGAGACCGAGAGCGATCTGGTCGGCGGTTCGGCTTACGATGCCCATAAGGTTGCTATTACGGACGCAACGATGAAACTGGCGCATGAATCGGACGCTGTCATTTTTGGAGCCGTAGGTGGACCAAAATGGGACAAGGTTCCTTATGAGGGTCGTCCGGAAGCAGGCCTCTTGCGTCTGCGGAAGGATCTCGAATTGTTTGCTAATTTGCGCCCCGCGATTTGCTATCCCGCGCTCGCCGATGCGTCCTCGCTCAAGCGCGAACTCGTTGAAGGTCTTGATATCGTTATCGTCCGTGAGTTAACGGGGGGCGTGTATTTCGGCGAGCCGAAAGAAATCGTCACGCTTGAAAATGGTGAAAAGCGTGCCGTGGATACGCAAGTCTATACCACCCACGAAATCGAGCGGATTGGTCGCGTGGCATTTGAAATGGCGCGTAAACGCAAAAACAAGGTAACCTCGTCGGAAAAGCGCAACGTGATGCGTTCGGGCGTGTTGTGGAACGAGGTCATCACTGCTTTGCACAAACGCGAATATCCGGATGTGATGTTGGAGCATCAACTCGCTGATGCGCTTGGCATGCAGCTTGTGCGTTGGCCGAAGCAGTTTGACGTGATCGTCACCGATAATCTCTTCGGCGACATGCTTTCCGATGTTGCGGCCATGCTGACGGGCTCGCTTGGTATGTTGCCATCCGCAGCGCTCGGCGCGGAAAACGAGAAGACCGGCAAGCGTAAGGCGATGTATGAACCTGTCCACGGCTCGGCTCCCGACATTGCTGGTAAGGGCCTTGCCAATCCAATCGCGATGTTTGGCTCATTTGCAATGACGCTGCGCTATTCGTTTGGCATGTCGGCGGAAGCCGATATGCTGGAGCGGTCGATCTCTCATGTGCTTGATCAGGGCATTCGGACCAAGGATATTGCTGCTGCAGGTCAGAACGCGGTGAGCACGGCGGAGATGGGTGAGGCTGTTCTCAAACAGCTTCAAAAGCTCGCGGGCTAATTCCTCTTTGCTTCATCGTTATGTCTCATCTATCCTTTGATCGACCGAACCCCTGAACACAGCAGCTCGATGAAGGGAGGGACACCATGTTTCCAAAACGCTTGCAGGATGGGTATCGCGCCTTTGTGGAGGGCCGTTTGCCACGCGAACGCGAACGGTTTGAGGAACTTGCCGCAACTGGTCAGAAGCCTGAAATCATGGTGGTAGGCTGTTGCGACAGCCGAGTTTCGCCTGAGGCGATTTTTGATGCTATCCCAGGCGAACTCTTTGTTGTCCGCAATGTCGCCAATCTTGTACCGCCCTACGAGACGGGCGGCGAATATCATGGTACCTCGGCAGCGCTGGAATTTGCTGTTCAGGCCCTGCGCGTCAAACATATCGTGGTGCTGGGACACGGCCGATGCGGCGGTATCCGCGCTTTTGCGGATGATGAGAGCCAACCGCTCTCGCCGGGCGATTTCATTGGCAAATGGATCAATCTTGTTGCACCCGCGGCAGTTGAGCTCGGCGGGCGCAAAAAAGAGGAAAACTTGGATAGTTTTGCCGAACGCTTAGCCTTCGCTTCCATTGGCAAGACGCTTGAAAATCTGATGACGTTTCCATGCGTGAATATTTTGGTTGGACGCGGCAAGCTGCAACTTCATGGAGCTTATTTCGACGTTTTCTCCGGCGCACTGCGCATTCGTAATCCAGAGACGGGCCAGTTTAGTACCGCCATCGAAGATATTCCCGGTCGCGTGTCACTGATGCGGGCTGACGGTGTTTAAAAGCTAACAAATCCGCTTTGTTCAGAGTGTCCACGTCACTTGATCGATGTGTGGGGCATGGGTAACGAGCATCACCAAGCGGTCAAAACCGAGGGCGATACCCGAGGTTGGCGGCATAAGAGGCAGTGCCTTTAGCAAATCCTCATCAATCGGATATCTTTCGCCGTAAATCCGCTCTTTGGCGTCCATATCGGATTCAAAGCGCCGCCTTTGCTCGGCAGCATCCGTTAGTTCGCCAAAAGCATTGGCCAGTTCAACGCCGCAGGCAAAGAGTTCGAACCGCTCTGCAACGCGTGGATCAGAGGGTTTGGGTCTTGCCAAGGCGGCTTCAGAGATCGGGTATTCACATAAGATTGTAGCTCGGCCGATCCCAAGATAGGGGTCGATCTTTTCGACCATGACGCGGCTGAAGATATCGGACCACGTATCATCGTCAGCAACGCGGATGCCCGATTGGCGGGCAGATTCGGCCATAGCCGTACGGTTTGGTACGCCATTTGGCGTTGTTGCCATCAGATCAATCTCCGCATAGCGGGCAAAGGCGTCCGAAACCGTAAGCCGTTCGGGGTCTAAAAATGGATCTGCCGTCGC
>Ga0114962_10005143_pt1 | contig 10290 bp, 8 predicted proteins | sample C_130820_MF_Meta_FD_87017 | JGI IMG/M metagenome (GOLD analysis project Ga0114962, IMG submission 87017) | Freshwater microbial communities from Lake Croche, Canada to study carbon cycling - C_130820_MF_MetaG | ecosystem: Environmental > Aquatic > Freshwater > Lake | place: Lake Croche, Canada...
AGATCGCTCCGCCGTCGCGACTCGACATGAAGTCAAACATGGAAGAGCTGATCCACCACTTCAAGCTGTTCACTGAAGGCATGCATGTACCCGAAGGCGAGGCCTACAGCGCCGTCGAGCATCCGAAGGGTGAGTTCGGCATCTATCTTGTCTCCGACGGCGCCAACAAGCCCTATCGGCTCAAGATTCGGGCGCCCGGTTTCCCGCATCTGCAGGCGCTCGACGAAATGGTTCGCGGTCACATGATTGCCGATGTGGTGACGCTGATCGGGTCCCAGGACATCGTCTTCGGGGAGATCGATCGATGAGTAGCCAGCCCACTTCGGCGGACGCCGTGCAAGCCCTCAATTCTCCGATCCTGTCTGCGGCCGCTTACCTCCGGATCGAACGCGAGGTGGCGAAATTTCCTGCGGATCAGAAGCAGTCCGCGGTGATGGCCGCATTGGCCATCGCCCAGGATGAAATCGGTTGGGTCTCGCAGGCAGTCATTGACGATGTGGCCCGCGTGCTGGCCATGACCCCGATCGCTGTCTGGGAGGTGGCCTCCTTCTACAACATGTATGCCACCACCCAGCCGGGTACTTTCAAGGTGGGCATCTGCACCTGCCTGCCCTGCGCCTTGCGTGACGGCGAGAAGGCGGCCTCGTATCTGAAAGCCAAACTTGGGATCGGTTTTGGCGAAACCACGCCCGACGGTCGGATCACGCTGGTCCAGACCGAATGCCTGGGTGCCTGCGGCGATGCGCCGGTGCTGCTTGTCAATAACAAGCGGATGTGCAGTTTCATGAGCGTGCAAAAGCTTGACGCGCTGGTCGATGAACTCAAGAACACCTGAAGCCAAGGAACAGAACGTGGGAGCCGACGATTTTCGCGAAGCGCTGACCGATGTCAGAGTTCAGGAGACCTGCTTCCATGATCGTCATATCACGCCGCAGATCTATGCCGGTCTGAGGTCTGCCGGCGACTGGTCGATCAAGGCCTACGAGGCGCGCGATGGCTACCAGGCCTTGCGTCGCATCCTCACTGAAGGCCTGACGCCGGAGCAGGTGATCGCCGAGGTCAAGGCATCGGGCTTGCGTGGTCGCGGCGGTGCGGGCTTCCCCACGGGCCTGAAGTGGAGCTTCATGCCTCGCCAGTTCCCGGGTCAAAAATACCTCGTCTGCAATTCCGATGAGGGCGAGCCCGGTACCTTCAAAGACCGCGACATCCTTCGCTACAACCCGCATATCGTGATTGAAGGCATGGCGATTGCGGCTTATGCGATGGGCATCTCGGTCGGCTACAACTATATTCACGGCGAAATCTGGGATGCCTACGCGCGCTTTGAAGAAGCGCTCGAAGAGGCCAGGGCGGCTGGCTATCTCGGTGAGTCGATCATGGGGTCGACCTTCTCGTTCCAGTTGCACGCCTTCCATGGTTACGGCGCTTACATCTGCGGTGAAGAGACCGCGCTGCTCGAGTCGCTCGAAGGCAAGAAGGGTCAGCCGCGTTTCAAGCCGCCTTTCCCGGCGAGCTTCGGCCTGTACGGCAAGCCGACCACGATCAACAACACCGAGACCTTTGCGGCGGTGCCCTGGATCATTCGCAATGGCGGCCCGAAGTTTCTGGAGGTCGGCAAACCCAACAACGGCGGCACCAAGATCTTTTCGGTCTCGGGCGATGTCGAACGCCCGGGCAACTACGAGATTCCGCTTGGTACGCCCTTTGCCAAACTGCTCGAACTCGCCGGTGGAATGCGTGGCGGTCACAAGCTCAAGATGGTGATTCCGGGCGGCTCGTCGATGCCGGTGCTGCCTGCCGAAATCATGATGGCGACCGACATGGACTATGACTCGATCGCCAAGGCCGGGTCGATGCTCGGCTCGGGCGCGGTGATCGTCATGAACGAGACGCGCTGTGCGGTGAAGTCGCTGCTTCGCTTGTCCTACTTCTATTACGAAGAGTCGTGCGGTCAGTGCACGCCGTGTCGTGAAGGCACCGGCTGGCTGTGGCGCATCGTCGATCGCATCGAGCATGGCAAGGGGACGCATGACGATCTCAAACGACTCGGCGAAATCGCCGACAACATCCAGGGGCGCACCATCTGCGCGCTGGGTGATGCCGCGGCGATGCCGGTGAAGGCTTTCCTCAAGCACTACTGGTCCGAGTTCGAGCATCACGTCGAACACAAGCGTTGCGTGGTGCCGTCCTATGTCTGATCGGATCGCTCGTAATGGCCCGACGCCTGCTGGCGTCAACCTGGTGAACTTCTTCGGCAGCGAACATGGTTGAGATTGAAGTCGACGGTACGAAGGTCGAGGTGCTCGAGGGCAGCACGGTCATGCAGGCGACCAATCGTCTGGGCGTGTATGTGCCGCATTTCTGCTATCACAAGAAGCTCTCGATCGCAGCCAACTGCAGGATGTGCCTGGTCGAAGTCGAAAAGGCGCCCAAGCCCTTGCCGGCCTGCGCCACACCGGTGACCGCCGGCATGAAGGTCTGGACACGCACCGAAAAGGCGGTCAAGGCCCAGAAGGGCGTGATGGAGTTTCTGCTGATCAACCATCCGCTCGATTGCCCGATCTGCGATCAGGGCGGCGAGTGTCAGCTTCAGGATCTGGCGGTTGGCTACGGCACATCGGGCTCGCGCTATACCGAAGAAAAGCGGGTGGTCTTCCACAAGTCGATCGGACCGCTCGTTGCTGCAGAAGAAATGTCGCGGTGCATTCATTGCACGCGGTGCGTGCGCTTCGGTCAGGAAATCGCCGGCGTCATGGAACTCGGCATGTCAGGCCGAGGAGAACACTCCGAGATCCTGAGCTTCGTCGGTCGTGGCGTGAAGTCGGAACTGTCGGGCAACATGATCGACGTCTGTCCGGTTGGCGCGCTCACCAGCAAGCCCTTCCGTTACAGCGCCCGGACCTGGGAGTTGACGCGTCGCAAGTCGGTGTCGCCCCACGACTCGCTCGGCTCCAACCTGGTCGTGCAGGTCAAGCAGAACACCGTGATGCGGGTGCTGCCGCTCGAAAATGATGCGGTCAACGAATGCTGGCTCTCCGACCGTGACCGGTTCGCCTACGAAGGGCTGAATGCGCAAGACCGGCTGCTCAAGCCGATGCTCAGGCAGGATGGTCAGTGGCATGAGGTTGAATGGCCGGTGGCACTCGACTATGCCGCCCATGCGCTGGGCTCGGTGCGCGATGCGCACGGTGCCGCCGCAATCGGTGCAATCGGATCGCCTCAGGCGACGCTTGAAGAGCTCCATTTGATGGGGCGGCTGCTTCGCGGCCTTGGCAGCCAGAACGTCGATTTCCGCCCGCGCGTGGCCGATTCGTCGCTGGCCGCCAGCCTGTCGGGCGCGCCCTGGCTCGGCATGCCGATCGAGGCGGTCAATGCGCTCGATCGCATCGTTCTGGTCGGCTCCTTCCTGCGCAAGGACCATCCTCTGCTCGCATCGCGGGTTCGCGCGGCCGCCAAGCGAGGCGCCCGGATCGGGCTCCTGCATTCGGTCGACGACGATCTGCTGATGCCGATTGCTGCCAAGGCGATTGTGGCGCCGTCCGATTGGCCGGCGGTCCTCGCTGGCGCGTTGGTCTCAGCCCTGCGTTCGGCCGACAAGCCGGTGCCGGCGGCCCTTGAGGCCATCGAGCCTGATGCGTCCGCGAAGGCGATGGCCGAACTGCTTTCACAGGGCGCAACAAAAGCGGTCCTGCTTGGCAACGCAGTGTCCCAGCATCCTCAGGCGGCCCTGATTGCATCGCTGGCCCAGGCACTCAGCGAGGCGACCGGTGCAACCCTCGGGTGGCTCGGCGAAGGCGCCAACGCTGTCGGCGGCTACCTCGCCGGTGCGATTCCCGGAGCAGGCGGCCTCGATGCCGCCGGCATGGTGGCCAGCTCATTGAAGGCCTATCTGTTGCTCGGGATCGAGCCGAACCTCGATCACGGCAATCCCGGTGCAGCGATGTCGGCAATGGTCGGCGCGCAGACCGTGATTGCGCTCACCGCTTACCAATCGGCCTCACTCCTCGAGACCGCCGATTGCCTGCTGCCGATCACCCCCTTCACCGAAACCTCCGGCACTTTCGTCAACTGCGCCGGTATGAGTCAGTCGTTCAACGGTGTGGTGCGGCCGGCCGGTGATGCACGCCCGGGCTGGAAGGTCCTGCGCGTGCTCGGCAATCTGCTTGGCATGAGCGATTTCGATTTCGACACTGCCGAGCAGGTCCGCGACGCTGCCTTGCCGTCCGACCTGTCGGCCCGACTGTCCAACCATACGAGCGCGCCTGTGGCATCCGCACCGGCTCACGCCGGCAAAGGTCTGCAGCGGATTGCCGAAGTGCCGATCTATGCCGCCGATCCGATCGTGCGCCGTGCACCGAGCTTGCAGATGACGGCGGATGCGGCAGCACCAGTCGTCGGCATGAATGCGGCATTGCTTGCCGAGATGCGCCTGGCCGACGGCGATCTGGTGCGTGTCAGCCAGCAGACGCTTGTCGGCAACGCGGGTGACGTCGTCCTTACCGCAAAGCTTGATGCCGGTCTGGCCAATGGCGTGGTGCGCATTCCGGCCGCTCACCCGATGACGGCAGCCCTTGGCGCGATGATCGGTCCGGTCAGCGTGGAGCGCGTCTGATGGACTGGATCGATACGCTGCAGGCGAATGGCCAGGCGCTGCTGGGAGGCGCGTGGCCGGTCGTCTGGACCCTCATCAAGATCATGGTGGTGGTGTTGCCGCTACTTGGCTGCGTCGCCTATCTGACCTTCTGGGAACGCAAGCTGATCGGCTTCATCCAGCTGCGAATCGGGCCCAATCGCGTCGGCCCCGGTGGCTTCCTGCAACCGATTGCCGATGCGATCAAGCTGCTGTTCAAGGAAGTGATTACCCCGGCCAAGGCCAATCCGGGCCTGTACATCCTCGGCCCGGTCATGACCATCATGCCGGCGCTGGCCGCCTGGGTGGTGATTCCCTTCGGGCCCGACCGCGCGCTCGCCAATGTCAATGCCGGGCTGCTCCTGCTGCTGGCAATCACCTCGCTTGAAGTCTATGGCGTGATCCTCGCCGGCTGGGCCTCCAATTCCAAGTACGCTTTCCTTGGCGCAATGCGCGCCTCGGCGCAGATGGTTTCTTATGAACTCGCTATCGGCTTTGCGCTGGTGGTCGTGCTGATGGTGTCGGGCAGCCTGAACCTCACCGATATTGTCGAGGGCCAGAACCGCGGGCGCTTCGCCGAGATGGGCCTCAATGTCCTGTCCTGGAACTGGCTGCCGCTGCTGCCGATCTTCGTGGTGTATTTCATTTCGGGTGTGGCCGAGACCAACCGGCATCCCTTTGACGTGGTCGAGGGCGAGTCCGAAATCGTGGCCGGCCACATGATCGAATATTCCGGCATGGGCTTTGCGGTGTTCTTCCTGGCCGAGTACGCCAACATGATCCTGATCTCGGCGCTGGCCGCGATCATGTTCCTGGGGGGATGGGCGCCGTTCTTCAGCTTCGGTATCGATTTCGGACCGCAATGGTTCTGGGACTGGTTCTGGCTCTTCCTCAAAACCTTCCTGATGGTCAGTGTCTTCATCTGGATTCGCGCGTCGTTCCCGCGCTATCGCTATGACCAGATCATGCGTCTGGGTTGGAAGATCTTCATCCCGGTCGCCCTGGTGTGGCTGGTCGTCATCGGCATCTGGATGCAGACGCCGTTCAATATCTGGAACTGACGAGAAGCGACAGTCGACATGGAATCAATCAAGGACTTCGTCAAGAGCTTCATGCTCATCGAGCTTTTCAAGGGCCTGCGCCTGACAGGCTCGCAGGTCTTCGCTCGCAAGATCACGATCCAGTTTCCGGAAGAAAAAACCCCTTATTCGCCGCGCTTTCGGGGCCTGCATGCGCTGCGCCGCTATCCCAATGGCGAAGAGCGATGCATCGCCTGCAAGCTTTGTGAAGCGGTCTGCCCGGCGATGGCGATCACCATCGAATCCGAAGTGCGCCCGGAAGACGGCACGCGGCGCACCAAGCGTTACGACATCGACCTGACCAAGTGCATCTTCTGCGGCTTTTGCGAAGAGTCCTGCCCGGTCGACTCAATCGTCGAGACCCACATCCTCGAATACCACGGCGAAAAGCGCGGCGATCTTTACTTCACCAAAGAAATGCTGCTGGCCGTCGGTGATCATTACGAGCCGCAGGTGGCCGCTGCCCGCGACGCCGACGCCCGTTATCGCTGATGAGCGCCGTTACCCACTCCCGCGCCTTCTGACGCCGACCGACCAACGACGGACACCGACGTGGATCCGAAAGCCTTTCTGTTCTATCTCTTTGCCACCATTACCGTCATTGCCGCGGTGAGGGTGGTGACCGCACGCAACCCGGTGCATTCCGCGCTCTTTCTGGTGCTGACCTTTTTCTCGGCGGCTGCAATCTGGCTGCTGCTCAAGGCCGAGTTCCTGGCGATCACGCTGGTGCTGGTCTACATCGGCGCGGTGATGGTGCTCTTCCTGTTCGTTGTCATGATGGTCGACATCAACCTCGACGAGATGCGCCAGGGCTTCTGGCGAAATATGCCGGTCGCCGCATTCGTGGGCGCGGCGATCGTGCTCGAGTTGGCCGCGGTGCTGTGGCACCAGTTCAGCGGTGTTCGCGCCGCCGATGCACCCCGTCTTCCGCGTGACTACGACAACACCAAAGCGCTCGGCAAACTCATCTACACCGAGTATGTCTATGCCTTCGAGATCGCGGCGGTCATCCTGCTGGTGGCCATTGTTGCCGCCATTGCGTTGACGCTTCGCAAACGGACCGGTGTGAAATCGCAGAATCCGTCCGAGCAGGTCAAGGTCAAGGCCTCCGATCGGTTGCGGATCGTGCGCATGCCGTCGTCGACGCCTGCTGCGCCTGCGGAACCGACCAAGACCGAGTCTTCGACATGACCATCTCCCTTGCTCATTACCTCGTGCTCGGCGCGATCCTGTTTGCGATCAGCGTGGTCGGCATTTTTCTCAATCGGCGCAACGTCATCATCCTGCTGATGGCCATCGAACTGATGCTGCTCGCGGTCAACCTCAATTTCATCGCGTTCTCGCATTTTCTGGGCGATGCCGCCGGGCAGATCTTTGTCTTCTTCATCCTGACGGTGGCGGCCGCGGAATCCGCGATCGGCCTGGCCATTCTCGTGGTGCTGTTCAGAAATCTCGACACGATCAATGTCGAGGATCTCGACGCGCTCAAGGGTTGATCGGCATCTCGCCACAGACCACTCGCCAATGAAAACCGCTTACCTCCTTGTTCCTTTTGCGCCGCTTGTTGGCGCGATCATTGCGGGCTTTTTCGGCCGCACCATCGGTCGCACTGCCAGTCATGTGGTCACGATCGCAGGGGTGCTGATCTCCCTGCTGGCGTCGCTCACCATCCTGCGCGACGTCCTGGCCGGCGAGTACTTCAATGGCACGCTCTATTCATGGGCGATCGTCGACGGCGTGAAGTTCGAGGTCGGGTTCCTGATCGACACGCTGACTGCCACGATGATGTGCGTAGTCACCTCGGTCTCGCTGATGGTTCACATCTACACCATCGGCTACATGAAGGATGACGACGGCTATCAGCGCTTTTTTGCCTACATCAGCCTCTTCACCTTCGCGATGCTGATGCTGGTGATGTCCAACAACTTCCTGCAGCTGTTCTTCGGCTGGGAAGCGGTGGGTCTGGTCTCCTATCTGCTGATCGGCTTCTGGTACACCCGGCCAACCGCGATCTACGCCAATCTCAAGGCCTTTCTGGTCAATCGGGTCGGTGACTTCGGGTTCGTGCTCGGCATCGGTCTGGTGCTCGCGAATTTCGGCAGCCTCGATTACTCCGAAGTCTTCCGCATGGCGCCCAGCCTGGTCGGGCAGATCATCAATCCGCTGGGCCTTGGCCAGTGGTCAGTGATCACCGTGACCTGCATCTGTCTTTTCATCGGTGCGATGGGCAAGTCGGCGCAATTCCCCTTGCATGTCTGGCTGCCCGATTCGATGGAAGGTCCGACCCCGATCTCGGCGCTCATCCACGCAGCCACCATGGTGACCGCCGGTATCTTCATGGTTGCGCGCATGTCGCCGCTCTTCGAGCTTTCTGACACCGCGCTGTCGTTTGTCATGACGATCGGCGCGATCACTGCGCTCTTCATGGGCTTTCTCGGCATCATCCAGAACGACATCAAGCGCGTGGTTGCCTATTCCACGCTGTCGCAGCTCGGCTATATGACCGTGGCGCTCGGCGCCTCGGCCTACAGCGTTGCGATCTTCCACCTGATGACCCATGCGTTTTTCAAGGCGCTGCTCTTCCTTGCCGCAGGCTCGGTGATCATCGGCATGCACCATGACCAGGACATCCGGAACATGGGTGGCTTGCGCAAGTACATGCCGATTACCTGGATCACCTCGCTGCTCGGTTCGCTGGCCCTCATTGGCACGCCCTTCTTTTCGGGCTTCTATTCCAAGGACATGATCATCGAGGCGGTCAAGGCCTCGACGCTGCCGGCCTCGGGCTTTGCCTATTTCGCGGTGCTGGCCGGTGTCTTCGTGACCGCCTTCTATTCCTTCCGCATGTATTTCCTGGTGTTTCACGGCAAGGAGCGCTTCAACACCGATCCGCATGCCGCGGCTCACGGGCACATCGACGGGCACAGCGACGGTCACGCCGACGGTCACGACGATGGCCACGGTCACGGCCACGGCGGTGGTCTGCCGCATGAAAGCCCTGCGGTGATCACGCTGCCGCTGGTGCTGCTGGCGATTCCTTCGGTGTTGATCGGCATGGTCACCATCGGCCCGATGCTGTTCGGTGACTTCTTCCAGACCTCCATCTCTGTCTTCGAGCCCCATAACGCGATGGAAGTCCTGGCCGAAGAGTTCCATGGCCCGGTTGGCATGGCGGTGCATGCGCTGACCACGATGCCTTTCTGGCTTGCGCTGGCAGGCGTGGCCGCGGCCTATTACTGCTACATGGTCAATCCGGCCGTGCCGGCATGGTTTGGCAAGCGCTTTGGCGGTGTTTACCGACTGCTCGACAACAAGTTCTATCTCGACCGCTTCAACGAAGTCTTCTTCGCGGGTGGCGCGCGTTCGGTGGGCTCGTGGCTCTGGAAGTTCGGTGATCAGGCGGTCATCGATGGTGTGGTGGTCAATGGCAGCGCGCGGGTCGTCGGCTGGTTTGCCGGTGCGCTTCGCGGTCTGCAGTCCGGCTTCCTTTACCACTATGCGATTGCGATGATTATCGGTGTCGCGCTGTTTGTCTGGTGGTTCGTGCCGCTGCTCAGACGTTGAGATTCGGCCAAAGACAAGACTATGACCAACTCGATTTCCTTCCTCAGTGCAGCCATCTGGATCCCGATCCTGACCGGTCTGTTCCTGCTTTCTTTCGGTAACGACCGCAACCCTGCGGTCGCGCGCACCGTCGCGCTCATCGGTTCGCTCGCCGGTCTGCTGGCAACCTTGCCGCTCTACACCCGCTTCGATACCGCAAGCGCCAAGATGCAGTTCGTTGAGCTCATGCCCTGGATCGAGCGATTCGGCGTCAGCTATCACCTCGGTGTCGACGGTATTTCGTTGTGGTTCGTGCTGCTGACCGCGTTTATCACCGTGATCGTCGTCATTGCCGGATGGCGGGTGATCGAAGAACGCGTGGCCGGCTACATGGCGTCCTTCCTGATCCTGTCGGGCCTGATGATCGGTGTTTTCAGCGCGCTCGACGGTCTGCTTTTCTATGTGTTTTTTGAAGCGACGCTGATTCCGATGTACATCATCATCGGCATCTGGGGTGGGCCCAACCGGGTCTATGCCGCGTTCAAGTTTTTTCTCTACACCCTGCTTGGGTCGCTGCTGACCCTGGTCGCGATCATCTACCTCTATTCAAAGTCGGGCAGTTTCTCGATCCTCGACTGGCACGCGCTGCCGCTGTCGATGGCCGAGCAGATTCCGATCTTCCTCGCCTTCCTGTTGGCCTTCGCGGTCAAGGTCCCGATGTGGCCGGTTCACACCTGGCTGCCGGATGCTCACGTCGAAGCGCCCACCGGCGGCTCGGTGGTGCTGGCGGCCATCATGCTCAAGCTCGGTGCTTATGGCTTTTTGAGGTTGTCGCTGCCGATTGCGCCGGATGCGAGCCATCATTTTTCGGGTGTGATGATCACGCTGTCGCTGATCGCGGTGGTCTACATCGGTCTGGTTGCGATGATTCAGACCGATATGAAAAAGCTGGTGGCCTATTCATCAATCGCCCATATGGGTTTTGTGACCCTTGGCTTTTTCATCTTCAATCAGATGGGCATGCAGGGCGGTCTGGTC
>Ga0114962_10005146_pt1 | contig 10284 bp, 7 predicted proteins | sample C_130820_MF_Meta_FD_87017 | JGI IMG/M metagenome (GOLD analysis project Ga0114962, IMG submission 87017) | Freshwater microbial communities from Lake Croche, Canada to study carbon cycling - C_130820_MF_MetaG | ecosystem: Environmental > Aquatic > Freshwater > Lake | place: Lake Croche, Canada...
AGGCGCCCTCCGCCCATCCGTTGGCGGTTTCCTTGTTCTGAAGCCGTCGCGTGATATTACACTCCAGAGCGGACAAGCGCCGTCACTCGTAGGTAACTTTACGCTCCAGTTTAACCTCCAAGTTGTGAATACCTTCCCTTTCCCAGTCCAGCCTAACTTATACGTAATTACTGCGAACTCTGGATTTTTTGAGTCCATTCGGGGGAGCAGTAGAATTATAAAAGGTGTGCTCTCCGAACAAGATATTATCTCTGCTCCGGTCTCGGCTGCCGGCACGCACGAGGGTCTTCGTCGGCTGGTTGGCGGAAAGCTGTCTTTCGGTTCCCTTGCGAATGCCTTCCACAAGGCCAAGGAGATTTACCACGCCACTAAACCGGCGGTGTCGGCCTTCCGCGGTGCGCTGCCCGATTCGGGACATTACGGGACCGTTAAGTCGGCTCTGGGGGCGGTCGGTTACGGAACCGGCGCCGGTACGGGTGCGGGTCGCAGCAAGAAGGGTCTTTCTGCCCGACTGATGTAATTATTCTAAGGATCTTCCAAATTTTAAAGTTAGCTCTTTGCGCGTCTAACTCTATAATTTTTTTATCGGCCTACATTATATAGAATGAGCGTATCTACTGTACAAGGCGGCGACTTGACGCTCCGGGATTTGACCATTACCGGCAATCTTAATACGACTGGCGGCACCGTTGTCCGCGGCGAACTTCTTGTAGATGGCCCGATCGTTACGGAATCTGGTGAGCTGCCCCCCCGAGGCAGCATCCTAATTCAGTATAATTCTGGGGGAGCAGTCGGGCAGATTGTTACGAATGATAACGATCCGGGAGCTTCATCAACATTTATGACCACGGCTGCCGGAAGTCTCACTCTAGAGTCATCAGCAACCCCCTATCCCGGTAGTGCTAGGGATTATGGAGCTTTGGTTGCTCACAGCACTGTGATTGAGCCGCTGGTCTCTCAAGCAATTCCAAACGGACACTTGGGTGCCGTAACGTATAATGCCGCGGCCGGCGCACTTCCCCCCGGCCTTGCTTTGGTAGATAGTGTCGCAGCCGGTCTCGGTGCCGGTTCTGTAACTGCTTTGTTAAGTCAAGCGGCCCGGGTGTTTTACACTCCCTTTTTGGGAGATATTGGTGTCGCACTTGGCGGTGGCTGGTGCCCCCCGCCGACACAATCAACATATATTAGTGCTCCTCACACATCCGTAAATCCCGCTGTAGGTCAGCTCACATTCGGCAATACGCGCATTTGCTGGGGTGTATCTACTCCTAGCTCTGGCTCCAATGCTAAGCTTAATTTCGCCGCGACCTTTGCTAGGTGCCCCGCTCTAATTTGTGCTCCGTACCGCACCGATACTATTGTTGTTATGACCGGCATTAATACTGCGACTTCTGAGGGTCAATCGCCCTTTACATTTCTTGATATAGTCATATCTACTCTTACCGGAACTGTCCCGAGCGAGCCTAACCAACTCTTCTGCTATGTCGCAATAGGCCCAGCCGCATAAAAAAAATAAGTATATATTAATGAGTGTCAGCACAATAGAAGGCGGTGATCTAACCCTAAGAGATCTTGTGGTAACAAGTACTCTTACGATAGGTGGCTCGGAGTCAATCAATGGAAACCTTACACTTGGCGGCACATTAACCACCGGCGGTAACGCAAACATCGGTCAAGCCCTAAATGTTGGTACGAACGCGAATGTCGTTGGATTATTAACGTGCGGTCAGTTTGATATCTCCGGTACGCTAAACGCGAATGTTATTGACGCGACAACCGTGAATGTTAGTCAGACACTTACTGCGAACGCAATTACGGGAGCGTGGGCGACACCTAATTATGTAAGATTAGGCCCGGTTGTAATTCAGTGGGGCTCAGCCCCGGCGGCGAGTCACGTAACCTTTCCGATACCTTATTCTACGAATCCGACAGTTACTGTTTCATCTACGGGTTCTAATCCTAACCAGTTCTGTGGGTCAGTTGTTAATATTATTCCACAAGGCTTTGACTTAACTGTTTATACGATAGCTAATCAAGAATATAAATGGCCAGATGGAATCCCTTATTTTGGTGAAATTCTACCATTTTATCCAGCTCCCTTTGGTCCGGCTTATCTTAGGACTTGGGGATCCGCAGATGTTTTGGTTGATTTTCCATTTCTAGATGACCCCATTCCACCAGCACCCTTGGGTCCGGGTGGAGTGTATTATCCGCCCGTTCTCTCAGCTGGTGACGGTGCCTTTCACTGGATAGCAATCGGAACATCAACTGCCGTGTCTCCGCCTTCCGCCCCATTAGCTGCCCCAGCCCCGTCATCAACCGGACGTAATAATGGATTGTATCCAGCCATTCCCTAAAAAATCGCCGCCTATAATAATGGACAATTCTCTGACAAAAATAAATTACGGTAGCATTCCTAAAATTTCGGAATGTTGTCATAATGTGTCGCAATACTTGTGCGCCTTCTGCTCACAAATGCGTTTTAGTATTACCAAAGTACGCGTAAAGCCAAATTGTTCGGAGAAAACTTCTCTGACTTCCAGTCTCCCGGCAGCTTCTCGTGAGACTTGTGAAACGTCTGGCGCTTCTGAGTGGCTTTCCCCGGCGGAGCCTCCCCCATCTCTTCAAGATGAGACCAAATAATATGATCGCCGTAACCGACACGGCCGAACTTAATCATCTTACCGTGTGCGTCTGGAATGGCCAGTTTATGTTCGCCATCGTTAGCAAAGCCGAGTAACTTGTAAGGATAACCGGCTTTCTTGGCCCGTCCTTGTGCCTCTTTGAGGTATAATGAGGGATCAATATTTTCTTTTTGAAGATAGTCTTTGAAAGAATGGCTCTGTGCCTTTGCTCCGCCTTCAATTGCTACATTCGCGAGTGCCCCGAGATCAGTTACTCCCTTTGCGACGGCGTGTGTATAGGACGGAATCTTGGCGATTAATTGTTCAATGTTCTGCTTCGTAAAGGTCTGCGCTTTGTCTGAATACAGACCATTAGCCGATAAGAGCAATGCTACGAAGTCTTGACAGTTATTCGTGAATGGGTCGTATGTGAAGAACTTAGCATCTCCGGCTGCCGCGATGCCTTTATTAAGGAAGGTCGTGAGTGTTGTGTTAGCCGGAACGTTACTCTCCAGCACTTCTTGGCCTTGAATGTTTGGCTGAGTAGGTCTAACATTAACCACTGCGCTCTTTGTGATAATAAGATACTGGTGTTGATTGCCTTGCTTTACACGCACCATAATCCCGAGGTGGAATAGTATATCTTGGTTTAGTTCTGCTCTTGCCGTGTTCCATTGTCCGAGTGTAATTAGTTGTAAGGCGTCGTTTATCGCGGGTCGGATAGGAACACGACGGATAACAACCATATCAATCACCCACGTACCATAGTTCTCAATTGTCTTCCGAGACGATGGGCTGAAACCAACGCGGATACCTTTTGATAATGCCGAGATGCGTCTGCGGACGATAGAGTCTGGATTTACTACTTCATTGATAATCTTTGACGGATTGAGTATATCAGACCAGCCACTGCCGTGGCCGCTGCCTTTGTCTTTGTCTTTTGGTGGAATTATAAACGCGGGTTCGCTTTTGCGACTCTTGCTGGGTTTTTGGGCTGCTAAGGCTAAAATAGCATTAAGCACTGGTGAGTTGGCGGGAGCAGCAGCGGCTGCGGCGGCAGCGGGAGGTGTATTGCCGAATGCGGTCGCATTGCCGAATGCGGTCGCATTGCCGTATGGGGGATTAGCAATTGGGTTGCGCCACGGATATCGCTCGGCAGCGGGAGAGGGTGATTCGGCGCGGGGTATTGCGTTATTGGAAGTGTATAAAGCGGCTAAAGCATCTCCAGCAGCATTACCAAATTGTCTATCTGCTAATGGACGCTCATTGGGGGTACCACGCATTGCGGCTGCGTCCGCAAACGTTATTCTTGGTCGTGAATTAAAATCGTTCTGAGGAGATGGGATTATTTGGTTCCTCTCCGATTTCCGCTCATATTCTTCCCTTTGGGATAGGTCTAAATTAGCCTCTTCTAGTGTATCAAATGGACCAGCAATAAACTGGTCTCCTCTGGAGCCACCGCCACCGTTATCCACTACGAAATATTTCCCAATGTTAGGGTTAAACCTAACAACTTTACTACCACCTCTTAGAACCTTTCCTAATTCTTTTGACTTGTGTTTCTTACCGCTGCCGCTTTCATTCGGAGGCAGAGTGCGACGAAACGCGTCAATATCATATTCTAATTGAGATGGCGGCGCCCCCAACATAGATCTCAGTCTAAGTTCTGTATATGCGCGTAACTGTGCTGGAGTAAGTGACGCCATTGCCTCACGGTGTTGCTCATTTAGTGCGTCTGTTATTTCTCCAGCCCTCTGTCTCTGGTCATAATATTCTGAAAGATGCGGGGCAGTCATCTCAGTAGAGGCAGATGTGTAATCATTAGTAGGTACAAAAGAAGGTCTATTTTCAATCTGATGAGTATCAACTAAATCTTCCATTTCGTTAAGAAGCTCATCAGCAGTTTCAGAGCTACGTAGAGTTTTCCCTTTTGCGATATCTGACAGAAGGTGATAAGCACCTAGAGTAGGCGATGTGGTTTTTGGCCAGTCAAATCGTTCTCTGAGCTCTATCGCACGTGCCCTTTGCTCTGGTGTATGAAGCAAGTTTTTCTGAGGCTTAGTACTGAGCTTGACTTTTATTGCGGCTAATAGTTGCCTATCCAGACCATTAATCGGCGCATCGGTATTATCGTGTGCGATTCTATTAAGCACTTGTTTATCGTGTGGATATATATTATCTTTGTGTCTGCTTCTAAGATCATTTGCTTCGGCGCGTTCTGCTCTTGTCGCACCGCCGCGCTTCTTACCTTCTCCGATCTTGCGCCGTACTTTTGTTGTAATGCCGCTAAAGGCTGGTTGTTTTACCCCGACAATGTCCTCTGGTGCCGGTCTTAGAGCCCTTCGCGCAGCGTCTGCTGAATCGGTTCCTTTTTGGCTTGGTGCGGGTGCGGCAGTGACTTCCTTTTTTGGTGTCGCCTTCTTTTCTGCCGGCTTCTTCGGCGTCACACGTGGTTTTCCCATCATTCCGCCCTCCATCTCACCCTCCATCGCCGCATCCAAAATCCGCATCTGAGCCTCTGCCTTGGATTTCTCAATCGGCTCATTAGAGTGTTTTTTACCAGTCTCAACTGATACAACCCAATATAGATCTCTTTTGGGGGCTTTGCGTAACTTGTAAGGCATCTATATTATATCGCCATAATTTATTCGGGCGCCGGATGATCACTAATCCGCAGACCGCAATAATATCGTCCCGCCTTACAATTTGTCATCTCATATTTCTTCGCGAACTCCGCCCACCGCATAGTCTTATAATCGTGCGATTCCTTCTTCTGAATAATACCACACAAGTCCATACACGCCTTAAACTTATCGGGGCCGATCTGATGATTAGTATCCGCGATATAGTCTTGCCGGATCACCGATGACTCAATCTGAAATCGGCGATCATTCGCATTCAAGCCAATAACATATTTACTTTCCAGCCATCCCTTAATCGGATTATTGTCATCCATATAATCTTGCGAAGCAATCTTGACCGATTCGGGCTGCTCAATGCCGTGTGCCTTAATTACGCGAAATGCGTCCAGCAGCAGATGGAGCATTTCATCGCGCCATTCGGGTGATTTAATGATTTTGTCCTTGAGATCACAATTGATCGGCTTCTCGTGTGACTCAACTGGATGTTCTTTGAATTGAAAGGGAAATGTAATAACACGCAGCCGACGTTGAACACCGCCATCGGCCCGATTCAATTTCGGAATAGCGTTAGTCTGAAGGAATAATCCGAATTGTGGTTTATAGGTAATTGTGGAACGATACATATCACGCGCAGTAACATCATCGCCGCCCGATAATTCTTTGATGACACCGCACTGAAGTTTGTCCTCTGCCTCTGGCTCTGATGCTTGTACGAAGCGTTTGCCTTTGGCCTTCGCCATCGCGGGATTCGGCGCATCCTTTTTGTCTTGTATTTTAGTCAGACACGAATGCGGAATTGAGTGATAATAGTCACCCATCGCACGTTTGACAAGATCTGAAATCATACCTTTGCCGTTACCGCCAGAGCCGGTCCAGACGTAGAACTGCTCCCACTTCTTGGTACCGTGGAGGCACGACGCGATAGTTTTAAGAACATAGAGTGTAAGGTTGCCGATGTCCTCCGATTCCTCAATCGCCGCCGTGGTCTCAAAGCACGAACGGATACACTGGAGCAGAGCTTTCTTCGCCGTGGGCGACCGTGTGCGTGGGAAGGGATAGCCGGTATTGAGGCAGATCCAATCTTCCGGGACGATTTCGCGATGCTGATCTTTGTCCAGATCATAGACCGCATCCTTGAAAGCAAGAAGATGGCGCGATTCGTCCATTTTCTTATCCAATTCATCGTCATTATAGCACGACGGCAAGAATGCGATAACGCCATCGCAGAAAGTCTTGTTACCGATGGATGCCGCGAACCGACGAAGGGCCGTAAGCTTCTTGGCCGCCGCCTTTGCCTCAACCTCATTCGTCTGATCAAAGGAGATTTGCTTCTGATGCTCTTTGACGATTTTCTTGAACGATAGCCAGATATCTTGTAAGATACCATTCGGCTTCTGCTCATAATGTTTCCAGATATTATTCGGCCTCAACTGGAACCAGCCGAGGCGCTCATTATAGACGTAGGCGTCCGGTTTGAGATTGTAGAAGAATCGTGCGGTCTCGGCGTGATTCGCATTATGAATAAGATTCCAGAAGTCGCGGCGACGTGTCATCAGCTCATTATAAGCATCGGCATTGTCTTCGGCTAACCAATTCCACAGAAGGGCTTGAGTCAATGAGCCGCGATGGAGACCGGCCCAGATTTTTGTAATCCAGTCGGGAGAACCGGTTTCCCAACGGCTGGACTTTCTAGATAATTTAATTAGTGTTTCTAATGACTGGCCCTCATTGAAGAGAATGAAGGCGATGCGGATCCAATCTGGATAATAGTCCCAACGGCTTTGGTCAATTTTATCTAGAACCTCCATCATCAGCTCAACTGCTTCGGTGTCATCTTCCTCTGGATCGGATGAAACCGTGGCGGGTAGGCCGACGGATCCCTCTGTGTCTTCGGCTGGTTCGGGAGGCGGCGGTGCGACGAAGGTGGAGATCGGCATCGGCACTGGTAAGATCTCAATCTGACCCGTGTAACTAGAATGTGTAATCAATGTGTCCTCGGGCCGCCCATAAATGAGCAGATTAGGACGTTCTTGAAAAGGTTTGGATTGCCCGAGCATTCTCATCTTCCTCTGGCCGGGGTTATAAACGGATAAATCCACAATCAGCTGGTCTGTGTAATCCGTTTTTCCCTTTTTCTTCAGAATCAGATTGACCGGAAGAATATCCGCCAGAGCAGCTTTGAGATGTGGATAGGCGACCGTTTTGACGTAATGGGCGATCGCGGCCTTGGTCCCCATTTTGCTAGTCATATTGAGTCTGTAAGAGAGCTTATTAAAGGTTGTGCCTTCTCCATCTGAGCCCCTCCACTTGTTCGCCTCCATCACGGAGGCATAGCCCTCGGCTTCGGCGAAGGCAACAATCGCGGTCTCAAGCTTAGTCGTGAGAATAGTGAAATCGCCCTCCTCCATATCCCAATCAGCTTCGCCATCTATATCAATATAGACGCAGTTGAGATTTATGGGTGAGTCTTTCACTAAAGGAAGTGTGCGCTCGTAACATTCCTTGTTTTTCCGCAAATAGGCCACGACCTCTGACACGGGAACCGTAACATAATCACGATCCGTAAATTTGAGGCCGTGCGCTATGCTGACAGTATTCTTCATCTCTACTGATCCGGGCATAATAATAGGATGGCTGGACCGATAATAGGGGTGATCAAATTTTGGGGCATTATCAAATTTTCATATGGGCCTATGACAGCGAATCGCTGTGGCTATCTGACAGCGAATCGCTGTGGGCTATTTAGCCAATGGCCAAAATTTGATCGGTGCCCAGCCCGGCCGTGGTGATCAGCATAATGTTTTCCCAATGCCCCGACGCAGAAAATCTGATCTCTGAGGCGATGGCCGAAGTCGTTCGCCTCCACATAATGGGGCGGGTTGCGAAGAAACACCACTGGGTTGAAATCGCGGGACTGACTAATGCGATGATCACGGGCAGAGCCTATATGTTCTTGGAGGCAGAGAATCTAGTCTTCAGAGATATAATTCTACCGCACTGTCCAGATCCCTTCTGGCGTTACGTTAGTACGCGCGAATATATGTACGAAGAATTAGTTAAGGGCGATTCACTGATCTGCGTCAAGATTACGAAGTCATTCGGCGATCAAAACATTAAAGTGACAGATCTGAACTGGACCGAAGTCACGAATGAAACTGATTTCGCGATTGAGAACAAAGGCTGTTATGTAATTGATGTGGATGGCCTTTATGATGACATAATGGAGGCACGGGGTTAGACGGGGTCAGACCGGGTCAGTGAAATCGCAGACGATCGCCAACGGCATTTTTGGTACCGCAGCTTCGGCAAAAAAGTCCAACCCATTTCACCATAGATTTCACTGACGCGGGCTGACCCCGAATTATACAAACGTATCAATAATATCGTTTATGTCTTCTTCTGTGAGATCCTCATCATCCTTAATAAGCTCGTAAGTACAAGTAGTTGGGTCATATGCCGCTTTCAGTAGCTCTTCCCACTTGACCCGGCACACGGCTAGGAAGGATTCACGATCATTGAAGTCATCAGAATCCACATCCGTCGTAATATCGCACCACTCCTCAAAGGTCAGTGTCGCGCTCTTCTCAATCTTGAGTGTAATGGTCTTTGCTGTACTGGGCACCGTCATTTATGATCGCCCCCTTACCGGTTGGTGCCCCCATCAAATTTTGGCCATCGCCATATACCTATCCCACAGCGATTCGCTGTGTCGCTGTGGTTATCAATTTTATGGGGTTAGACCGGGTCAGTGATTCCGCTGACAATCGCCATCGCCCGATTTGCCTTTGGCTACTAATATTCCCATCCCATTCCATCATAGATTTCACTGACCCGGGGTGACCCCTAAAAATTGATATAACTACAGCGATACAGCGATTCGCTCTACCACAGCGATCACAGCGATTCGCTGTGCTATAGGCTATATAGGAAAAACTGATAGCAGATCAAAATTTGATCGGTGTCTGGCCCCGGTAATGGCTGATCATAGATGTCCGATATTATGAATGAATGCCCCACTGAATACTGCCCCGCCGTCGTTGCCGCCGCCGATGCCGCCGATGCCGCCGCCGTGCCGCCGCCCGTGGCGAAGGCCGCGAGGGCCGCGAAGGCGAAGGCGTCGGGTTTCGTATCCTCCGCCGATTTGGCGGCGGCTGCCGCGGCGAAGGATGCGAAGGCTAGCAAGGCCCTTGAGAAGCTCCTTGCGAAGGGCGCTGCGAATGCCGCTGCCGCTGCCGCGAAGGCCGCGAAGTCAATGAGCTCACAGTGGGCGGCTGCTGCGAAGGACGAGGTGGTAGCTGAGCATAAGGAGGCCGTGGCGGTGGCGAAGGCGGTCCCCGTTGAAACCGGCGAAGAGATCACCGTGGAGCAGCTGTTGGCTGAGCTGGTCACCCCCGCACCCGTGGCCGTCAATGCGATTGATTGGGAGGCCAAATATTCGTCTCTTCGCATTAAATACGATGAATTAAAGGCGAAACACGTTGAACTGCTGGCCAGCGCGGTCACAATGCCGGTCAAAGCTGAGAAGAAAAAGGGTCAGTCGTGCCGCTTCGGCGAACGTACTTTCCGCGCCCAGCCGTGCTTTAAGACTATCAAAACTAGCGACAAGGAGTTCTATCCGGGCCAAATTGTGTATGGGATGGCCACTCAGCAGAAGGGCCCGGTCAAGAAATGCGATTGGAAGTTCAAGATCGTGGCGATCACTTCTAAGAAGCTGCGCGGCGGTGATTATTATCACGATATTACCCAAGTGGAGGATATGGTGACGGGCATCAAATATCCTTCTTCGGGCGCGACGCTGGATATGATTACCGAGTCCTATGGCCACCCTAGTTCTCAGCACGTCTATCTGATGACTGAGCTCACCGAGTAAAACCCCAGCCGCAGCGCAAGCGGCGCAACCCTCAGCGTGACTTGCGTGTGGTGAGCTTCTGGTCTTATTTTGGCCGCGGCGGTGATCGCGGGGCGGCTTTGAAGGCCGTTTTTTGATCGCGGGGCGGCTTTGAAGGCCGTTTTTTGAT
>Ga0114962_10005150_pt1 | contig 10281 bp, 7 predicted proteins | sample C_130820_MF_Meta_FD_87017 | JGI IMG/M metagenome (GOLD analysis project Ga0114962, IMG submission 87017) | Freshwater microbial communities from Lake Croche, Canada to study carbon cycling - C_130820_MF_MetaG | ecosystem: Environmental > Aquatic > Freshwater > Lake | place: Lake Croche, Canada...
AACCTGCCGATGCAGATGGAGAGAAGTTCTATGAGGGAAGTGAGAACTTCCAGATTATAAATGGATTGCATCAAGGAAGCTCATTTGCTAATACTGAGGGAGGAATGCCAGTTGATCATAATCAAACATCAACAGATCCAGCTATATGTAATCTAGGATTCTTTAACTGTTTTACATTTGGTAATGGAGTTGAGAGCTATAAGATAGATGACTCATTGACTGGGGCTCCTATGTATTTAGGTAGTAGAGTTAATGCTGTTTCACAACAAGAGTACAAGCAAACTCTTAGATACGCGTCAATCACCTATAGCGGTGTTTACAATGCTGAGAGCAATATAAACAAGCTTAACGAGTTCAATCTTGGTCTAGCTAACTATAAGGACCTTCAGAAGTCTTTTGGTTCAATAGAGAGGTTGTATTCAAGAGCTACAGATATATTAACACTTCAAGAGGATAAGATATCTTATGTTCTTCAAGGAAAGAACCTATTGTCTGACGCTGCCGCTGGAGGTGCTATCACATCTATACCAGAGGTGTTAGGTACTCAGATAGCTAGAATAGAGAACTTTGGAATTAGTCATAACCCAGAGAGCTTTGCTGTTTGGGGATCAGAGATGACATGGACTGATGCCAAGAGATCATCAGTGCTTAAGCTTACTGGAAGTTCATACACAAATGACCAGCTAGAGGTTATATCTGATATAAATATGAAGGTTTGGTTTAGAGATCTATTCAAAGATTCTTTTAGAACACAAAAGCTTATGGCTTATGATCCGTACATGGATGAGTTTGTGCTTTCTAGTAATGAAAGACCAGTCATTGTGACTCAGACAGAACAGCCTTGTGGGTTAACATTCTCTCAGATAAACTCTAATGATGAATTAAATTATGATATTAATTTTGGTGAGGTTGTTGGTAATGTTGACTTCATCTATGATTTCTCTGAAGGATCAGCAGCATTAACTGTTAATTATAATGGAGTTGATGTTATAAAAGAAAGAATATCTGGATCTGGAACCGAGTCATTTTATAAAGAACTTCCATACATAACATCCGCTCATGTTCTTATAGAGCCTACTAATGCTTCGTATTCGTTCACTTCAACATGTCCAGATAATTTTGAGGTAACGATAACTAGAATAGTTTTAAATAATCATACTGATGTGAACAAGACCATACATAACTCGTATAACTGGGTATCTGGAGGATTTACATCTGGATTGCTTACAGATAATATAGTGATGGAATCTGATGGTTTATCATTATTTGCTTCACAGACAGGAATATCTTCAAGTGGAGCGTTTCCACTAGAAGGATCTGATGTAAATATGTTCTCAAGCAAGTTGTCTGGAGATACTTATGTCTTTGATAATGGTAACTTTAGATATTTAGTTTCAGACACTTTCTATTCAGAGTCACAGATAGACGATATTATAAATATCTCTTCTACCATAACACCAATAACAAACCCTAGCACTGGGGTATATACTGTTGATTTTACTTATAATAACCCTAGTCAGTTTCCATATGTTTATCTGATATGGGATTATAGAAACTCAACAGAGATTAGTCTTTGCTATAGTGATATAAGCGCAACAGATGTTTGCTGTAACTGTTAAATAAAATATTATGTACTATATAGATTCAATATCATTTTCAACTGCAACAGCAGTATACTCTGACGAGTTATTAACAACTAAGGCACCAGATGGATTTTGTAAGTTTGAAACTGGTTATAGAGAACAGCTAAACGGATTGTTATTAAATAATATACAATGTACTTCATGTATAGATTGTAAGCAGTTTGTATCTTTCTCTTATAAGACAGCTACTAATAATGTAAATCCAATCACTACGGTTATTGGATATACTGATTGTTGGGGATATAACCATGTGTTAACATTCTCACTTGATCCAACCTATGGTAATTTTGTTACTGTTCCTATAGATGGTCCTTTATGTGTTAAGAACAACTCAGCTTATTTTATTTCTGGAGGTGCTGCTGGTAGTTTTATTTATTCAACAAACTCACAATGTAATATAGGTACAGAACTTGTTCAGTCTGTATTATGTACAACAGGTGGTTCTGGATCTGAGACACCTACAGGATGTGATATAGACTGCACAGTGATAGAATCATTATCCTATGTTTATGTTCAAAAAACAATGTCTGGTTATCTAGAGAATGACATTATTGTTTACAATTCTAATAGCACTGGAGCTCCATTTTATGGAGGTGATTTATATTATAAAATTAATTATAATAATGTAGTTTACGGAGTAAAAATAAATAATTTAGGAAGAATTAGCGAACTAACATACTGTAACCCATAATGAGCAACTACACACTATCACATAGTAAGTTTGTCCAAGGATGGACCTCGTTCTACTCCTACTATCCAGACTGGATGATAGGGATGAACTCTCACCTATACTCTTTTAAGGGAGGTAACCTATACCAACACAATGAGAACACCAATAGAAATACATTCTATCAGCAGTGGTGGAACCAGGTAGATGAAGTAATACCTCCAAACAATTCACCAAATGCATTTACTCCGTCAAGGGTTAAGAGTGTGTTTAATGCAGATCCATTCACCATCAAGAACTTTAAGACGTTCTATATGGAGACAGACCATCCATGGGGCTTGACAGTTAACACAGACACTGCATCTGGATTTATAGATAAGGACTGGTTCCAGAACAAGGAGAACCTATACTTTGCATTTATAAGAAGATACGAGACAGACAATAGCATAAGACTTAGATCATGCCAAGGTGTTGGAACAGTCACTACAGTTAACTCATCAGTTCCATCAGCAGTAACTCTTACATTTAATTTTGATTTAGGCAGTATTATAAGTATAGGAGATACGGCATATAAGAATAATTCTGGAGTAATTGTTAAGCTTGGTAGAATAACAAATGTTGTTAACAATGTTATGACTGTAAATACAACAGTTCCTAGCGGAAGTATACCATCAAATGGTAACTTTATACTATACCTTAAGAATGCTACGGCTGAGTCTTATGGTGCAAGAGGTTACTATATGAACTTTGAGTTAACCAATGGAGATAAGGACAGGGTTGAGCTGTTTGGTGTTGGAGCGAGTCTATTTAAAAGTTATCCATAAAAATTACTATCTTTGTGGGATGCTAAGATGGAGACTAGAAAATAAGAAAACATTCTATGACACGCTTGTAAGTTGGTGGTCTGACTGGAATTTTCCAATTGTAGCGTACAGCTCATTGCCAGAGAGGATATTTGTTGTAAGCCATGATGACACGGATCTTTATGCTGTACCTGTTACTGTAGGTGATAGCGATATGTGTTTGATAGGGTTTATTACTGGTAACAAGAACACAACTAAAGAACAAAGAACAGGAGCTCTTGACTATCTATTGGATAAGGTTGAGACCTGTATGAAGTATAATGGTTACCGAGTTATGATAACATTTAGCGGTACACCATCACTAAAGAAGCTATTCAAAGATAATAATTATAATGTTTCCTTAGGAGACGAATACGTAAAAAGAATATGAGTGGAACAACAGCAGTAAATACAGCAGCTACAAAACCTTCAGGAACTCCAGGTGCAGGCACACTATCTCCAACAGGAGGTGCAGGTGCAGCAGCAGGACCTTGGGGAATGGCGGCAGAGGCAGGTTTAGGTATAGGAATGAGTTTATATCAAGCTTCAGAGCAAGCAGCGGCAGCAAGAAATTTTGCTGGACAGCAAGCAAAAGCTATAGAAGAAGCTAAGAGACAAGCTGGAGCAAACTTCATGAAGAACGTAGGGGTTCCATTAACTGGTGAGCTAGAAGGGATGAAGGCTAACACGGCTGCATACAAACAAGCTTTAGAGGCTGGTACTGAAGGAGATGTAAGAAACCTACAAGGACTAGTAGGAAGAGTTAATGAGTCTAATGTAGACGCTAATGCTCAGCAAGCTAATAGAATAGATGAAAATCTATACAAATTACATATGGCTCAGGCTCAAGAACAAAAAGATTCAGCTAACGTATTGGCTGGAATTAGTCTTAATGAGGCTGAAGGAGCTGGTCTTGCTAAACAACAAGCAGAGAAGGCTAAAATAGCAGCTTATACTAGTGCTGCTCAGTCAGGTCTTAGAATAGGTGCTGGACTAGATCAAATGCGAGCTCTTTATCCTAATCAAAAAAACTCTAACCAAGTATCTGGTTTACAGACAATGGGAACCAATCAAACTGTTAGTGGAACGGCAATGCCTGGATCGACACCAATGATAGTACAAGATAATCCAGCTATTACAAATAATGGAATGGGATTTGGAGCTCAAGCTGAAACTGCTTCGCCTTACAACTGGAATTTATTTAACAGATAACATATGTCAGAATACGGAAGAAAGGATTGGAGTCAGGTAACAGCTAACCCCATTGTTGATTGGGGTGGGTTAGCTAAAGGATTTTCTGAACAACTTGCAACTCAAGAACAGGATCGTATAGCTAAAAGACAAAAGATAGATGATGATACATCTGCCGCTCTTAAGACTATGCAAGATTATACTGTTGGTAATAATGCCAATATAAATTCTGTACTAACAAGTGGATCAGATGCTTATACAACTCTTTTAAAGAGCAATTATGATCTTGTTAAGAAAGGTCAGGCAGATCCTAGACAGTTTCAGTTATTGCTTAAGAACTCTCAAGATTCTTTCGGATACTTAAAAAAAGTTGGTGAGACTTGGAGTCAAAGAGCTGCTGATCTTGAGAAAAGAACTAATGAAGGTAAAAATTCAAAAATAGAGATTGATTATGCTAAGCTTGATTCTGGGCTAGAACAGTTTCAGAATATTAGGATAATGCCAAATACTGATGGTCAGATGTACATGTACCATACAAACACTGATGGAAGTGTAAATAAAGATATTCCTGCTACTAGTATTAGTTCATTATTAAACCCTTCAAATACTCAAGTTGATAAGGTTGATGTTGCTGCACAGACAGCTCCAATAGCTAAGACAGTAGAAGACTATATAACTAGAACAGGATCAAGATCTTTAGGAGAATTTACAAATAATCCTATGGGTAAAAAGTCTTGGGATGAATTTTCAAATGGAGCTGCTAATACCATAACATCTACACCAATTAAGACTGCATCTGTTCTTGTTGATGGTATGGGATATGATACTGTTTTTACAGAAGAAGCTAGTAAAGCAAATCCAAAAGCTGTATATATAAAGACGATTAATGGAATAAGAACTCCACAAATTACTGATGCTCAAGAAAAAGCAGCAAAAGACCATATAAAAGCAACACTAGCTTCTCAAGTTAAGTTCGAGCAATCACAACAATATGCTCCGCAGAGACCAGTCGCTGCACCTAAAGCTGATGGAGATAAGGCTCCAGTTGTGGTTACTTTAAATGATGTAGTAGCTTCTAATCCTCTTGTAAAAACTAGTGCTGAAGGTAAAAAATCATCTGCTGGATACAAATTTATTTTAAAGCAACCGTTAATAGATGAGTCTACTGGAGTTAAACAATCTCTTAGAGCTATATCTATAGATCCTTCGGATGGATCTTTAACTATGGATTTAGAGACTGGAGATACAAAAGAAGGAGCTAAGGGAACTGCTACTGAAAGAGTATCTACAAAATCTAAAGTACTTGCAAAAGGTGGTAAGGTTAAACCAGCAGAAATAGATAAGATAAATACATTTGTACGTAAAATATATAACCCAGACACACAACAATACTTACAAGATTGGAGCGAGCTGTATGACATGTATGCTCCAAGTATATCTAAAATAAAAGGTACTCAGAAACCAAGCAGAAGTGGTAATAGTGGTTTTGATTATGAAGCTTATTATAATCAACAAATGAAAGGTAAGAAATAATGGATGAACAGTTAAGAAAACTTATAGAGGGAGCTAAAGCACAAGGTGCTACTAGTGAAGATATTAAGAGAATAATCGACATGTACGTGGCTGACTCAAAAAAAAAAGGAGTTTCAGAATCCATCTCAGAGCAAAAACCTTTGGCTTCCAGTACACCAACTTCAAAGCGAGCTACTTCATTGGCTACAGAAGAACAAGCAAAAGTACAGGCTTCGGATGGTTTAAGTGGACCACCAGCTAAAATGAAAGAATTTACAGGTTTTACCCAAGAGGAACAGCAGAAAATGCAGTCTCCTCAGAAACCTGCTACAATAAAACAAGTTAAATCTACCGCTGGCAAACCAGTGAAGGAGATGATAACTCAGTATGCTGATATAGCTAAACAGAAGCAAGAAGAGGAACAACAAAAGAAGGCTTCATTAGATGAGTATGCTAAAAAACAATCTATAATTGATGCTAAAAACAGAATATTTTCTGTAGATCAAGCCAAGATAGATCAAGACATAGCTGATGAAGAGTCTAAGAATGAAGGTGTTTGGAATAATGTAAAGTTAGCAGGGGCTGCTTTGCAGAACTACTTAGGATGGGGAGATGAATCTAAAGTAGGAAAATTAGAGATGCCTGTTGCTGTACCGTATGAAGAACAGTTAAAAAAAATAGATAAGAATCTTCCTCAAGAACAAAGACTAGCTCAAGCAAAAGAAATGTTTGCTAAAGATAGAGCAAAGAATCAAATTGATCTTAATGCTGAATCTATATTATCAAGCACGGATCCTTACATTCAAGAAGCTTTAAAAACTGAAGCTATCAAAAACTTAAAGGCTAACGCTAAAGATAAGTCTATTGCTGTTCAGATACAAACCATAAGTCATGATTTAGATGAACTTAAAAAGGATCCTACTCCAGAGAACTTACAAAAGATAATTGATCTACAGAACCAATATAAGTCACTTACTACTGACTATAAAAAGAATAAGTATAAGCTAAGTCCAGAGGATCAAGCAAAGCTGTTCTCTCTTAATTATAGTGCTTACGATAAGTTAACTGGTGATTTAACTTCTGGAATAGAGAGGGGAATTGGAGGAGCTTTAAATTTAGCTGGGCAGATAAGTAACAAAGAATTAGAACTAGCTGGTAAGGCAGGTATACTTCCTAAGGGATTTACTCCAGAAAATATAGAGGCATTAAAGGAAGTTAATCCATATTCTAAAGCAGGAGAAGCTATTACTAAGGGAGCAGAAGCTTTATCTTCAGAATACAGACAAGTATCATTATCTGATATATCTAATAGCGATCATCCAGTAAATGAGCTTGGTAGATGGGCTGGTCAAACTATTAATGGTATAGCATCATTCGCTTTACCTTTTCTTTTTGGTAGTGGAGAGGCTCAGATTGGAGCTAAAATGTATATAGCTGCCTCTGGAGCTGGTAATAAAGCTTATGAGATAGATAAGGAGAATAAAGAATTTAAAGTAGCTGCCGCTGATGCATATGCTAAAGGACATGATAAGTTTGAATTTAACGGAAAGGAATACGATACAAATAAAGAGAAGGGGAAGGATTTATATTCTGAACTTCAAAAATTTTCTGTAGCTGCTGGATATGGTGCTGTTGATTACTATATGGCTGGTGGTAGACTTAGTTCTTTAAAAGGAGGAGCTAAAGCTATGGAGTCCGCATTAGAAAATAATGTAGCTAAAGAACAGTTTGAGAATGGTTTAAAAGGAGCTCTTTTAGAAGCTAAAGGAGTTGCTGGAAGTATAGCTAAAAAAGCACATCATGGAGGAGCTTTATTTGCTAAGGTAGAAGCTGCTAAGATGTTTTTAGATGATAAAATTTTAGACAAAAAAGTAGATAATCCTATAGAAAGATTAGCAGAAGCTTATGGAGATGGTGCGGCTATGGATTTATTTGCTCAAGGAACTCCTATGTTATTCGGATATGTAGTAGGTAAGGTTTCCCCTAATCAAAATGTTGTTGAGATTAAGAATAATACCAAGAAAATATTAGATTACGAAAAAACCTTAGAAGATGTTAACGAACAAGATAAAGAAATTATAAATGCATCGATCAAGGAGCTTAACGATAAGAACTATGGTTTAGTGATGAAGGCTTATGATCAGACCAAAAGTATGACTCCTAAGCAGATTGAAACGTTGCTAGATATAGAGAAACAAAAGATAAACATTAAGAAGGATGCTGAGTATATAAAGAGTGATGAGAGTGAGTTAGATCCTTCTGATAAAAAACAAATACTTAAAGGTTTAAAGGGTAAGTTTGCAGAGCTTGAGAATAAAAAGATTGATGTTTTTAATAGTGAGTTTAGTGCATTAAAGGTATTAGATCAAAAAGAACAAGACAAACTTACTTCTCAAGCTAAAAAAGAACTTGGTGAGGGAGCTAATGAGGATCTTGTAAACCGTAGAGCTATTGAAATTCATAGGGTAGAATTGGCAAAGCAAGCTAAAGAAGCTCCTGCTGTTGAAGAGATTGAAACTATTACTCAAGAAAAACCTATTGAAGAAAAAGCCGTACCTTTGCATGAAACTTTAGAGGGGTTAAAAGACCTTGGTAAGAGAGATAAATTAAAAGAAATAAATAATAATTTAGATAGTATAATAAAAGAGTTAGGACTAGAAACTAAAAATTGCGATTAAAGATGAGTAGTAAAATAGAAAAACCAGAAGTATTAAGCAAAGAAGTAGTAAAGTTATTACTTGAGAGATTACCAGATGAATTTAAAGCGTTCTATTTCTATAGATCTGCTACCAACTGGTGCCAAAACAAAGGGTTTTTTAAAGCCGCAGCATTCTTTAAGGCAGAGAGTGATGATGAGTTAGCTCACGCTAAAAAGATTGAGGACTACTTGGTTGATTGGAATATCACTCCAGACTTGTCTAACATATTAAAGCCAGTATTAGAATTTAAGGACCTTATTGATGTTATTGAGAAGGCTTATAATATGGAGTTTGCTCTGTATGAAGGTTATGAGGATACATCAATGAAAATATTCAAGACTGGAGACCTATGTGTTTTTGATTTCTTACAGTTCTTTAGAGTTACACAGAAGGAAGCTGTTGCTGAATATAGCGATAAATTAAACGTAGTAGAGGGTACCAATAGAGATAGTAAGTTTGAGATGTTAATGTTAGAAAAAACATTATTTAAAGGATAAATTATGGCATTACCTTGTATAAAAATAAAATATAAAGGAGAATGGTATACAAGAGACGAGTTCGCTATACATCTTAGAGATGATGTTGGAATTGAAAATCTTGCAAAACAACTCAAACCTAGAAAAGCAGTGTCTGCTGAAGAATCATCAAACTTTGCAAACCTTACAGAGGATAAGGAAGGTAACTTTGTATTTTTTCATAGAGGTGGTAATGACTATGAGACCATTAAAAAAAGCACTGGAGGAACACTTGCTACTAGCAGAGAAGAGGCTGCTGCTTTAGGTAGGGCTGGAGGTGCTGCTATGTATTATACAAGAACTGGAGATTCAGAAAACATGGTTTCTGGAGAAAGCAAGTATGCTGTTAAGGTCCCTAAAGATAGAGTTTATGACTTCAATACAGATCCAGAAAATCTTATAGAAGAAGCTGATAAAATATTCAGAGAGGAGCATCCAAATATTGCTTTTTCTAAAAATGATCAGCTTGCTCAAGTTACTAAATTAGCTGGAGAGAGAGGATATGATATGGTTGTTGCTGAGTGGGACGGAAGAACAAGAGCTCAAACAACTAAAGAGTTTAAGCCTAATGATGTAGAGGTAAAAGAAGGTGATGTTATTAAGAAGCCTTTTAATGAAGAATATGTTAGTAATGACAAGAAAGGATACGAGTCTATTATACCAGAGACAAAGAATCAGAAATTAAAGCAAGTATATGACGCTATAAATGATGAAAGAAACTCTCAAAATAGATATGACAAGTTATACCATCTAAAAGAGGATAACGAGAAGATGGATCAGTCAGAAATTACTAAGATTATTGATGAGTCTGACATATCTCAAGAACTTAAGGATAAGTATAAGGAAGCTGTTGAGTTTAAGGAAGAGAAGAGAAGAAGCGAGAAAGCTTTTGGAGATGTAAGTAAGAGAGTTTCTGAAATAAAGGCTGACACAGAGAACGAGTTTGGTGAAACATTTAAACCAGATGGTAAGGTGTATGATGTTGAGGATAAGGATGATATCGTTACACTTGCTTCTGAGAATGTTAAGCCAGAAGAACTTACAACAGATAGAATGCTTGATTTTAAAGAGAAATTTAAAGCTGTTATCGACAAGGTTAAGGATGCCAAGATTGGTGTTTTTAGACTTGATAATGGTGACTATTCTATAGATTTAAACACGGTTGTTGATGCTAAGCATAGAGAGAATACTCTTAAGTTTGCAAAAGAAAAT
>Ga0114962_10005151_pt1 | contig 10280 bp, 7 predicted proteins | sample C_130820_MF_Meta_FD_87017 | JGI IMG/M metagenome (GOLD analysis project Ga0114962, IMG submission 87017) | Freshwater microbial communities from Lake Croche, Canada to study carbon cycling - C_130820_MF_MetaG | ecosystem: Environmental > Aquatic > Freshwater > Lake | place: Lake Croche, Canada...
AGAGAATACAATACGGTCGACGTAGGTACGTCTACCTTATACAATATTATTCTTCCTCCTTTTAAAGCCGCGGTAGATAACCATGTGCGTACCGTAATGAATGCGTTTAATGTGTTGAATGGGGTCCCTGCTACGGGTAATAAATTCTTGCAAAGAGACATTCTTAAAAACAAATGGGGCTTTAATGGCTTTGTCATTTCCGATTGGGCTTCAGGTGCGGAAATGGTAGAACATGGTTTTGCCAAAGATGTAAAACAAGCTGCCGAAATTGCTGCCAATGCAGGTAGCGATATGGATATGCAGTCTTTTGCTTACGTTACATATCTGAAACAACTGGTGGAAGAAGGAAAGGTAGACCTTAAGTTGGTGGATGATGCGGTACGAAGGGTATTGCGGGTTAAATATGAGTTGGGTTTGTTTGCGGATCCTTATAAGTATTGCGATACAAAACGAGAACAAGAAACAATCAATCATCCCGACAGAACTACAGTTTTGGATATGGCCAAAAAGTCTATTGTGTTATTAAAGAATGAAAGCAGTCTCCTTCCATTAAATAAAAATCAGGAGGGTATCGCCATCATTGGTTCTTTAGCAAACGATAAAAACAGTCCTTTGGGTAACTGGCGTTTAGGGTCTATGGATAGTACGGCGGTGTCTTTTTTAGAAGGATTCAGTAAATATAACACCCATTACCAATATGCTAAAGGAGCCGATTTAACCATAGGCAACACTATTTTTACCAGGGAAATTAAAATAAATGAGACCGATACCAGTCAATTTGCTACTGCCATTAACCTAGCAAAAAAGGCAAAGGTGGTGGTGATGGTTTTGGGAGAGCATAGCCACGAAACAGGGGAGGCAAGAAGTAGAACCAAGCTAGATTTGCCGGGTGTACAACAGCAGTTGTTGGAAGCCATTTATAAGGTAAATAAAAATATTATTTTAGTCTTGATGAATGGGCGACCCTTAGCCATTACTTGGGCTGCCGAACATATCCCGACTATTGTAGAAACCTGGCAGTTGGGCACTGAAACAGGTAATGCTATTGCCCAGGTGTTGTTTGGTGACTACAATCCTTCCGGCAAACTGCCCATGACTTTCCCGCGTAGTGTAGGACAATGCCCTATCTATTACAATCATTATAATACGGGCCGACCAGTTTCTGCGACTAAAGATGGCGTTTTTTATAGTCATTACAGCGATGAAGCTACGAATCCTCTATATCCTTTTGGTTATGGATTAAGCTACACCACCTTTAAGTACAGTAACCTTACTATTGATACTACTGATGCTAAAAACATTAAGGTGAGTGCAACCATAACCAACACAGGAAATAGGGTAGGGGAGGAAGTGGCACAATTGTATATTCACCAGAAAGTGGCGAGTGTAGTACGACCTGTAAAGGAATTGAAAGGTTTTGAGAAGTTTAACCTACAACCAAAGGCGTCCAAAGTGGTCACATTTACGCTAACCGATAAGGAGCTAGGTTTTTATAATAATGAAGGAAATTATGTAGTAGAACCCGGCGATTTTGAGGTGATGGTAGGCACCAGTTCTCAAGAAGGACTAGTGGGAAGTTTTACTAAAAAATAAATAAAATAATCATTAGGTTTCATTCACACCCCATCACAATAAATAGTCCCAATATCTTATTTAAAATTAATCGACAAAAGCCTGTGAGGAAATAACCTCATGGGCTTTTTGTTTTATGGCAAAATGACCCTATTTAAAAGTTCCAAGTTTAATTTAGAGCAATCTATTCGGTTTATTTTTATTATTCTATACAAACCATTATTAAATAATTATGAATTTAATAATAATGTTTAGTTTTAGTAATGCTTTATAGTCTTTCCCTATTCTTACCCAAAAAACATCTAAAAGACTTATTCATTTGTAACGGTCAAATTTTGCAGGATAAATCCTGTTTGTTATATTTGATTTTAAGCAACATTAACCAACATGATATCCCGTATTTTAACCCTGCTCTCTTTGATACTTATTAGTAGTATTTATTCTTTTTCTCAGCCATTTTCATATCCACTTGCGAAAAAGGATTCTGTAAAGTCGAACTATTTTGGTACTGTTGTAAACGACCCATACCAATGGATGGAAAATGCACAATCAGAAGAGGTTAAAGATTGGACCACAGCTCAAAATAAACTTTCTAGAAGCTATCTGGAAAAATTAAAGCGGAAATATCCTGTTGATGAACAATTGGATTATAATAGTCACTTTAGCTATGGTACGATACTTAAATCGGGCAAATATTACTTTGATCGCTTTAGAGAAGTGGGCAGTAGTGCTGCGAATTTATATATTAAAAAGCGGTTTAAGGATACGCCAGAAGAGATAGTACATGTGTCCGATTTTAAACAGGGCGAAAAGGATATGGTGGCTATAGATGAATTTGAGGTGTCGGGGGATAATAAGTATTTAGCATTTAGTTTGTCTCATAATGGGAGTGACTGGCGCGAGATTCACGTGAAATATCTGCCATCATTCAGGGATGAAAAAGATATTATAAAATGGGTAAAATTCAGTAGTATCAAATGGGCGGGCAATGGCTTTTATTATTGCAGGTATCCTGCTACTACAGCAGAAAAAGAACTTATAAGTGCTTTATATGGGCAGGCAGTTTATTATCACCAGCTAGGAACGCTACAAAGTGCGGATAAGCTGGTGTATTGTGACCTCCAGAACCCTATGGCTGTTAACAGGATAGATGTGGTTGGAGACGAGCGATACCTGATTGTTTATGGGGTAAAAAGGATTTATTATGTAGACTTGAAAGACCCCAATCAAAAAGAACCTATTGCTTTTATGACCCCTAAGCACTGGTACAATATATTGGGGGTATATAAAACTAAGTTTCTGGCAAATACGATAGATGATGCGGCAAGGGGTAAGATTGTGTTGATTGATCCTACCATCCCCGATTCGACCACTGAATTTGTAAAGCAATATAAAAATGTACTGAGAAAGGCGAGCATTGTGGGAAATAAAGTGGTATGCCTATACCAGATGGATATTGACTGGAGCTGTGTAACATTTGATAGTACAGGGCAGATTGTACATGTAATGAAATTTCCTTCGGGGTGTTCCGTAGAAGGACTGCAGGGAGATACTAAAAGCAATACAACACTGATTAGTTATCAATCTTCTTTGCATCCCTTGGTTGCGTATGAATATGATGTTGATAAACTAAAATCCAACCTTTTGCAAGAAACTTTGGTGCAATATGATGCACATTCGGTGGAGATGAAAAAAGTATTCTACACGTCGAAAGATGGAGAACAAATACCCATGATAATTGCCTTGAAAAAGGGATTGAAGAGAGATAAGAATACGCCAACTATTTTGTATGGCTATGGTGGCTTTGGAAATAGCTATACCTCTAATTTTAATATTGGTTTCATCAACCACATACTAGATGGGGGTATTGTTGCGTTGCCTTGCCTGCGGGGTGGAGGCGAATATGGTGAGGAGTGGCATAACAAGGGCCGTTTGCTGAACAAGCAGAATACTTTTGATGATTTTATTGCCGCAGCAGAATATTTGATAGATAGTGGATATACCAAAAAAGAAAAGCTAGCCATCATGGGAGGGTCGAATGGAGGTCTGTTAGTTGGTGCTGTCATAACGCAAAGACCCGATTTGTGCCAGGTAGCTGTATCTAGTTCGGGTGTTTTTGATATGCTTCGGTATCACCTGTATACCATTGGTAGTGCTTGGCAAAGTGAATACGGTAGTAGTCTGAACAAAGAACAGTTTGAGTATATCTATAAATATTCTCCTTTACACAATGCAAAAGAGGCTAATTATCCGGCAACATTAGTGGTAATTGGCGACCATGACGATCGGGTAGTACCGATGCATTCCTATAAGTTTGTGGCTACTTTACAAGAGAAAAACAAAGGAAGTAACCCAATTTTGCTCATCACACAAAAGGGAGCAGGACATTATGTAGGAGGGGGTGAAATGGATGCTTTTGTTTATTCGTTTATCTATGAGCAACTTGGTGTGAAACCAAGAACTCTTTCTAATTAACTTACCATAGATAGGTGTAGAACCATTAATTTCTACCACATAGCCACAATAGGCAGATAGAAAAAGAAGATTAAGTTAAGAGACGTTGCACTTTAAGGTCACATAGACTAGCGTATAAAAAAATGAAGCTTTTTTACTATATTTTCTTGTCTGAACTAATAGATTCTATTTGGTAAATACGCTTCATTGAAAGTTGTGTAATATCAATTAACTAACACAAAACAGGCTGCCCCAGCTTGCGCACGTCAAATTAGGGTGTTCAACGGACTCACTGCTATCCCACTTGCTCATTAATGTCGGGTTATTGTGTCAACTACCGAAATGGATAGAAAAATATATAGAAGTTGGAAAAGGTTAGGCATTCGCTATAGATTGGAAAATACTTATTTCAATGATAATTTGACTAGCTATCTAAAAATGGTTAGTTGTTAAGTTTGGCATTAGTTAATGCGCTTATTGTAGGTTTTGACAAATTTGTCAAACCCTTTTTTATTACAATAGTATTTCATTTATTACAATAGTATTTCAAATTTTATAAATACATTTGCCATTATGGTGATCATATCGCATAAAGCTATAAGGGAATTTGCTGTGAGCCATCCCGATCTGTCAACTGCTTTAGAACGATGGTACACAATTACCGAAAATGCTGATTGGAAGGGGTTTAGTGATATTAAGGCACAATTTAACTCGGTTGATGCCGTTGGCGATGGGTTATTTGTATTTAACATTAAAGGGAATGATTGCAGACTCATCGCCCGAATAATATTTAGAACAAGAACGGTGTTTATAAGATTTGTAGGTACGCACAAACAATATGATTTAATAAATATAGCCTCATTATAAAAAATATACAGATGGAAGCGATAACAAATGAAACTGAATTCAGCAACGCACTTAACAAGATACACTTGTTGATGAAAAAGGGTGAGGATAACCTTACTGGTGCTGATGTTGAAAGCATTACCTCACTTGCTGATAGGATTCAAGCTTTTGAAAAGATACACTATCCTTTTCCAATGCCCAAAACGATTGCCGATATGGTTGAGTTGAAGATGTTTGAGAAAAAAATTAATAGAGTAGGTCTTGCCTCTATGCTAGGTATTGATCCACCTAAACTATCCCAAATTATGAATGGTAAAAGAAAGCCAGACCTTACGTTTTTAAAAGCAGTACATCAGAAGCTAGGGATTGATGGAAATTTTATATTAGAGCGTATTTAATTGCCCAGCTAGTCCTAATAGAGTGTTTCACGCGTGGATTTGCTAAGATATTAGTTGTGATATTGTAGTTCTTTTTTATTTTAGCGAAGCTTAAACTCCACAGATGATGCGGCAGCAGCGAAGATGGTAGCGAATTAGACATAGACTAAATGGGCAGGCAGTACTGCTCTATTTTTTCTTAATAAAATTCTAGAACCTATTTGCCTATTGTGTCTATGTAGTAAATATTCAATCATGAAAGTTGTGTAATATCAAATAGTTAAAACAAAACAGGCTGCCCCAAATTGGAACAGCCTGTTTAAGAATCAGTATAAAAAATCTAATAACTATTTGGTCGTATTGCTATCTATCACTTTGCCTGTTTCTGGGCTAGAGACCTTGGTAGCGTTGAAGCTTTTTTGCATCTCGTCCATTGTTTTCAAATAACTTTCTGCCATCCTTTTTTCTTCGGCTTGGTTATCTGCTTTCCAGCCCTCCAACGTATTGCAATACTTAATCTGTTGCTCCAGATCTTTCCGTACCGATGCATATACTTTGGCAGCCAATTCTTTCGCATCGGCTCTGTAACAGGCTTCCAGGAACATCAGACTGGTACGGTTATGTAAATTACCCCTACTAACCAAACCATACGGGAAGTTGGCCTGGTTCATACCCTTGTCTGCTTTTTCTAATAGTTTACGGGCATCTTCTTTTCTATTTCTTACAGAAAGATAGCTAGCTAATTCGGCATAAGAAGAACGGATGGTTAACAAATGACGACGGTTTTCTTCATCATAATACACCCCGGGTATATCGGCATTGCCAAAGGCAAATTTGTTCAACATTTTGTCCATAGCCCAATCGCCATTCCATTCGTCGCCTTCCACAGGAACCAAACGGTAGCTAAGACCATCTCTGCGGAGGTATTTGCCAAAACCTAATTCACCAAAAGAAGAGGTGAAATAGATAGGGCGTTTCCAATGGTTGGCTGCAATGATGTTTAACACAGCCACATCATTTTTATAGATGCTGTTCTTTGGAATATCAAATTTCAAAGCACTCACCACGCTATCTTTAGCAGATACGGTACCGTTGGCACGTACCACACTCTTATCTACCGGAACTGTTATTTTATGTACAGGGAAAGTGTTGATGGCCTCGCCTTCTCCCCTGCTCTGCACCTTATCTGCATCATCTACCCCCACATAGTTTCTCATGATAGAGTCTAGGTCGTAGTAGCGTGTATCTGGATAGGAAGTATTAGCTTGAAAAGGAATATAATCTCTCTTACGTCCCTCTATCTGATCGGAATTATAGATAACATCTATCGAGTCGCTTTCATTTATTTTATAACGAAGCTGGTTGATGTACCAATCGATACCCAATAAACTATTATTAATTACCCTGATGTCTGGACGAATACCTTCCACCTCTTGGGCATACCACAATGGATAGGTGTCATTATCGCCAAAAGTAAAGAGGATAGCATTGGGTGCACAACTTTCCAGATAGTCTTTTGCCAGATCTCTAGACAGTGTTTTCTTGCTACGGTCGTGGTCATCCCACTCTTGTTGCCCCATTATTACCGGTACTGCCAACAAACAACTTAGGGTAGCAAGCGATGCTGCCACTGTTTGAGACACTTTTAGTTTAGATATCCAGTCACTTACCTGCAATACCCCTAGCCCTATCCAGATGGCGAACACATAGAAGCTGCCCGCAAAGGCATAATCCCGCTCACGTGGCTGGTACCCCGCCTGGTTAAGGTAAAGAATGATAGCCAGACCAGTGAAGAAGAAGAATAAGAAGTTGATTAAACCATCGTCACCTCTTTTCTTAAACTGATAATAAATACCCAATAAGCCCAATATAAATGGAAGTCCAAAAAGGGTATTGTGCGACTTGTTGTTTTTCATACTGTCTGGCATAGCCGACTGGTCGCCAAAGAACAGGTTGTCTACAAATGGAATACCCGAAACCCAGTTACCATCGCGCACATTCCCAATAAACATCCCTTCTATATCATTCTGTTTACCCACAAAATTCCAGAAGAAATAACGCAGATACATCCAATAAACCTGGTATTGTACAAAGAACTTAACGTTATCCCCTTGGGTAGGCGTTCTGTCGTAAGTGCCATCTTTGTTTTTGTTTATTTCCAGCATGTAAGCATAGTAATCTGCATGGTTCTGGTCGTTACTAGCATCCCAAACGCGTGGCAACACCATCTTGTCTTCGGGTGCATATACATAGTGACCATCTTTGCCCACTTCTACATAGTTGGATTTTCCTTTCTGGTATTTTGTTTTAGTCGTTTTGTAATCTACCGGTTGTGCGGTAAACTTCTGACCATACAATAAGGGGAAGTCGCCATATTGGTCACGACCCAGATAGCCTACCAGGCTCAAAGGATTATCAACATTATACATGTCAATAGCAGGGTCGGCATTACTACGAATCATGGTAGTAAGGTAAGAACTATACCCAATCATCATAAAAGCAAAGCTCCACAATGCCAAACGCAGGTAGGCCAAACTTTTCTTTTCAGCTATTCGCAAGCCATACCAGATACCGGCTGCCATCAATATAAAAGAAAAGGTGAAACCAGAGAAGAAAGGCAGACCAAAGCTATTTACAAACATCCGGTCGAAATAGCCTGCAAAACCAATGGTATATTGTATAACGCCTACCTGTACAATCCCTACCAGCACAATCCCTATCACAAAGAAAATATAAGTACCGCCGTAGTAGTCTTTTTTAGTTTTGTTTGTTCCTTCAATCAAATACAAAATACCCACGGCCAGGATAGTACCCAAAATCATCAAGCCACCAACCGTCGTGTCTGCCGCCAATCCACGGGCTTCATTTGCTTCACCGTTAGCGCTAACCAAAGCCAGGATAAAGGCCAAAACCCCACCGCCAATGATGATTCTTAAGAACCAAGTACGAATTAATGTATAGTTGAAGGTGTTGCGTCTTTTAAAGTAGTACACCATTACCACCGCCGGGATGGTCAACAAACTCAACAAGTGAACCCCAATAGATAAGCCTATCAAAAAGAAAGTAGCTATTATCCATCGGTCGGCACCCGGTTCATCAGCGTGTTGTTCCCATTTAAGGATGGCCCAAAAGGCAATAGCCGTAAAGAAAGAACTCATTGCATAAACTTCACCTTCCACAGCACTGTACCAAAAGGCATCACTAAAGGTATAGGCTAAGGCACCTACCGCACCTGCACCCATAATGCTCCATAGTTGGTAGCCGGTGATGGTGTCGTTGATGTTTACTTTTAGAATTCTGCGGGCAAAATGGGTGATGCTCCAGAAAAGGAACAAAATACTAAAACCACTACCCAATGCACTTAAAGTGTTTACTGCTTTGGCAGCCGTCATGGGGTTGTTGCCAAAGAGGATGATGAAGATACGACCCAATAAAATAAACATAGGAGCTCCCGGTGGGTGAGGTATCTGTACTTTGTAGCAGCTACTTACAAACTCACCACAATCCCAAAAGCTACCGCCAAATTCTGCAGTTAAGATATAAACGGTGCAAGCAATGGCACACACTATCCAACCTGTAATGTTGTTAACCTTACTAAATTTCATTTCGTTACTTTTTTTATACTAAGTGGGGACAAACATAGCTTATTGAACTGAATAAGGAAAATTTGGTTACCAAACAAAACGGTAGATGGCTATTATTAGTATAAAAATGCCAATTATTTAACAATATTGTGCAAGGATAACGATACAAACTGTTTTTCCTTTTCCTTTGCGAGTAGTAGTTAACCACAAAGGTTTTCGCCACAAACGCACAAAGACAGAAAGAAGCACACAGCAAGAAAAAGAAAAATAAACACATAGGAACATAGGTACATAGAACAGATAGTAATGGTAATTTTTCTATGTTTTCTATCTATCTATGTTCCTATGTGTTGAAAGAAGAAGTAATGTTGCAGACTTAATTCCTACTTTGTGCCGCTTAGCGTCTTTATGGCGAAAAAAATTAAAAACAGTTTCAATGAAAAATAGCATAAATAACCTTCTTCTAGCACTGCCTTTTATTTTACTGGTGGCTTGTGGTGGTAACGATGTAAAAACAAATACACAAACGCCTGCTACCACCAACAGCAACGAGCCTGCAACCCTTACCTACACTATCACCAACCAATACCCACACGATACCGCCACCTACACCGAAGGCCTGGAGTTTTATAACCACACCCTCTATGAAAGTGGCGGACAATACGGATCGAGTAAATTGGTATCTGTCGATTTAAACACAGGCAAAGACCTACAAAAAACCCCTTTAGACAAAAAATACTTCGGAGAAGGCATTACCATCCTTAATAATAAGATTTACCAGATGACCTGGAAGGAGAAAACCTGTTTTGTGTATGATGCTAAAACCTTTGCCAAGCTTAAAACCTTTACCTATGATGGCGAAGGATGGGGCATGACCCACAATGGCAAACAGATAATTATGAGCGATGGCAGCAACAACCTTTATTTCCGTGATCCCGAAACCTTTAAAGTGCTGGCTATTGTAGGGGTTACCGACAACAACGGGCCTGTTGCCAACATAAATGAGTTGGAATATATTAACGGTTATATATTAGCAAACATCTGGCAAAAAGATGTGATTATTAAGATAGACCCCGAAAGTGGAAAGGTGTTGGGCAAAGCCGATTTCGCAGGTACCAAAGAGAAATACTTCCCCGAATTGCTCGACAAAGCTGAGGTACTAAATGGTATTGCCTATGACAGCACTACCAAACGACTGTTTATAACCGGTAAATACTGGCCAAAAATATTTGAAGTAAAGGGGCTGACTAATTAGTGATTAGTGTTTAGTGGTTAGTTGTTAGATTTTGAAAGCAATATTGGTTCTCACTAACCACTAATCACTAACAACTAACCACTACCTTTACCACCTCATGAACTACACGCCTCCATTTGAACAGTAGCAACGCTATAGTTGCCCGCACAAAGAGCATCCCCCTCTATTATCTTAGTTCGTCCTCAATCCTAT
>Ga0114962_10005152_pt1 | contig 10279 bp, 20 predicted proteins | sample C_130820_MF_Meta_FD_87017 | JGI IMG/M metagenome (GOLD analysis project Ga0114962, IMG submission 87017) | Freshwater microbial communities from Lake Croche, Canada to study carbon cycling - C_130820_MF_MetaG | ecosystem: Environmental > Aquatic > Freshwater > Lake | place: Lake Croche, Canada...
AGCACTGTATTTTCTTGAGATAGATTATTTTAAGAAATTTAGAGAAAGTGAAGCATATAAAGATTGTTTAAAAGCTCAAGATATATATAATAAAGGTACTCAAACAACAAACGGAGAATGGGATATGACTGGGTTAGAAGAGAATAAAAAACTTAATGACCTGTACAATTCAGCTGAAATAATTGTTATAGTAAAACAGCGATTCGGGGCTTGTGCTGATGCCTTCTGGAAATGGCTGTACGAGGAAAACTTTGGTGATTTTGATTCAGACCTATCTTTTGAGGAAAATATACGAAGTTTTTGGGAAAATATGGTTGAGAACGGTATAGATAGTGGTATGAGTAAAAGAAGATCTATAGAACAGGCTCAAAACTATCTTAATGAATACATTGAAATGTTTGAAGGTAGTGAAGCATATAAAGACTGTTTAAAAGCTCAAGACATTTATAATAAAGGTACACAAGCTACAAACGGTGAATGGGATATGACCGGGTTAGAAGAAAGTATAAAAGAGTTCTTTCCTTTAAATCGTATTATAAGTGGTTGGTTTAGTACTAAAGAACAGAAAAAAGACTTTGTATTATATTTGTACAGAGCACTTGAAATAACCCCGGATATGTTTGGCAGGCCTTTATCGCCGATACGGATGGTAGAGATATATTGGGACGAAACTTATGATCAAAGAAGAGACGATCTCTTTGCTGATTATGAAGATGATAATGAGGTAAATAGGGTCGCTTATAATCAAACATTAAAAGAACTAGAAGCAATGTATGAAGAGTACAAAAAGGTTAAAGGTATCTATGATAAAGGTACTCAAGCTACAAATGGAGAGTGGGATATGGCCGGGTTAGAAGAAGCTTACCAACGGGTAGTGTCTGAAAGGAGAAATCCATCTGGTACACTCGTTGATAAAAAAATTCACGCGATGACTGCGAAATTATTGCGTAAAATGCTAGGTATAAAAGATGCTAAAGAAATTGATGGTATTATAAGATACGTGGAAGAGGTGGTAGGGCCTAGAGTGGGGCGGGAGGGTTGTGCATATTGGGTATTACAGAAGTATGTATTCGAATATATAAATAAAAATCTTCCCTCATGGAAAGAGATTTATCCGCGTTTAAGCGATCATATGATGCCTGATTTTCCATACCCGCCAATAATTAAAAAAGTTATCGCTGATAGCTTTAAGCAACTGTATGAGGAGTACAAAAAGATTAAAGATATCCATGATAAAGGTACTCAAGCTACAAATGGAGAGTGGGATATGTCTGGTTTAGAAGAAGCTTACCAACAGGTAGTGTCTGAATCAAGAGACCCATCCCGCCCGCCTGCTTTAGTTGATTGGCACCGCAATGAAACAGTAGACTTATTGAATAAAATACTAGGTATAAAAGATGCTAAAGAAGCTAAAGATATTATAAGATATATAGAAGAGGTGGTAGGACCTAGTTTAGGTTATGATGATTATGCCATAGGAGTAATGCAGAAGTATGTATTTAAATATATAAATAAAAATCTTCCCTCATGGAGAAAAATTGCTCCAAGTCTGAGTGAGTATATGAATCTTAAATATGGTTACTGGCCACCAAGAATTAAAAAAGCTATCGCTGATAGCTTTAAGCAACTGTATGAGGAGTACAAAAAGATTAAAGATATCCATGATAAAGGTACTCAAGCTACAAATGGAGAGTGGGATATGTCTGGTTTAGAAGAAGAAGACACTAGTAGTAAAATACAATCAATATCTAAAGAAGAAGTAAACGTATTAGTACAGAAATGCAAACAAGTAATAAGATACTTGTATAACCCTAAGAATATAAGTAATATGGATATTCGTATGCATCGTTTAGATCAATTAGAAAAGCAATTAAATATTTTAAACGATCTTAAGTCTTTATTTTTCTTAGCAAGAAATTGTAAAATAATTTTCGGTGGGTGGCCAGGTTATGAAAGCTGGATCAACTTTATTGAAGAGCAGTACAAAGTTATAGATATTCTGAATAAAGGTACAGCTGCCACAAATGGAGAGTGGGATATGACAGGATTATAGTAGTATTGTATCCATTATTACCTTAATTATATCCATAGTATTATTAGATAATATGCTAGTCTTCACTGTGAATACTGTTTATACTAGTATAAAGTGTTAAATAGGTACTTTTAATTACTTTAAACTTGATTTAACTACTATTTTGACGATAATATAACTCATGAAACTTAAAGAACTTCATATCACTAAAGAAGCTTTTAATAATATATATGGTAATGATTACCTTAAAGGGAAATATGGTTCAGATTGGGTAGACATTATTGTAACGGATTTAAAGAGAGCTGGTACAGTTGTTAAGTTTGTACAACAAAAGCAAATTGAAGCTAAAAAAGAATTAAAAGAACTAGAATCAATAAATAAAATTAATCTGTGAAAGATTTCTTAAGATATCTAGTAGATGAAGGATTTGTAGCGGTTCATTACTGGTACAAGCCAAATGGATTAATCGATGGGAGAGTCGTGTCATTAAAAGAGTACGAGCCTATTTGTATTGAAACTGATAACGGAGATATAGAACCAAACATTACTAAACTAATATGGCGTACACCCGAACAAGTTTATACATATACTACAACAAGTGAGTTCTTTAAAAATTACGGCAAATTAGTTAAGAGCTATGATGAAGCTTATTTACAAGGTAATGAGTGGATTCGAGAACTCAAACAATTACACTCAAATTACAAATGAACGAACTATATCCAGAACTAGCACACGAGAAAGCTATCATAGACCGCTTGTATATGAAATTAATACATTCTGGTAACATAAGAGTTAACTTGCAGGAAGACTCTTATTTGCTTGAAGATATTGAAAAAGCAGTTAATAATTTATTAGAAATTCAAAATAAATACAAAAATGTACTCAGAGAACAGCAGCGATAATAAGAAAAAATACAAACCAAAGAAATTACTATATCTGGATAAAGCTGGCGCTGTAGATGCAGTTAAAGATATGGTTAAGACTGGTGAGAGTAATGTAGGATTTATGATTGAGGTGATAAGATGTAATTGGGATTTAAATTATAAAAAAGCACAGCAATTGGTATTAGAAGGGGTAATTCTAGCTAGAAACAACTAATTATATAGATGCGCAACCAATATAAGATACTAAGAGAGAAGTATGATAAGCAAATTATAAACGAAATGCAAATTACTAGTAGCTATGTGCTTAAGTACATGCCAGTTGAATTGCAGGAGCTTAGCACCGACACAACTGGTCACGGTATCAAGTACTATACTAATCAGATAAGAGCATTTGAAGACTATATTAACAAGCAAGGTGCTGAATGGTATGTACAGCAAACTGGTCATAAATTAATTGCTTCTGGAGAAGCAGCAATTGAATTAATGGCTCAAAAGCTTGGCAGCTATAAAAATGCTTTAGAAGAATTTTACAAGCAATTTCAAGAATGGCACGATTAAGCTTGACTTAATATAATAGTGATATATTATTAATACTATGAGTCCGTTAACAGCTCTTAAATTCATAGAAAACTTTGCAATTGAGTACTGTAAAGGTAGTGTTGAACAGGCTGTATGTCATTTGAACGCAGCTGAAGATTGTTTGAGAGAAGACGAAAAAGAAGCTCTCTACATCTATAAAGAATGGAAACATAGAATGGATAACTGGTTAGAATATATTAAATAACATGAACCACTACGTACCTGAACTACACTTGCTGTTATTACTATTTGCTGCTAATTTAATAGCAACGTTAATATATATTTTAAAACAGATTAAAAAAGACAAATGAACAACGAACTACACGTACAACTGATGGAGAAGTATATAACTCAGTTACAGAAATTATTGAACGAATCTAGTCATACAGACCTAGATAGTGGTAGGTTAGCATATATTACAGATAAAGAAAAGGCAGATAAAATAATAAACAAACTCAACGTCTGTGTACAGGCTCTCATGTAAACATGCTATATACATCAAAACAAATATTCAGTGAACTATCTAGTAGAAGAAAAGAAGCTTTAAGAAGAATTAGAAAAAAAGGTTATAAGTTAGAGTTTAATGTTTCTACAGATTATATTGTAGATATATATTACAAGCAGAAAGGTTTATGTGCTATCTCTAAAAAGCCTTTAAAGTTCGATAAAGGTACAAGAGAAGAAAAGAACCCAGATGGGTGTAGTATAGACAGAATTGATAACAACAAAGGGTATGTAGAGGGTAATATACAATTACTATTACATTGGTGTAATAATGCAAAAAGTACATACGGTGAGAAACTATTAAGAGAGATGGCAAGATGTATAGCATTAAATGAATAAAGAACAGTTAAAGCAGTGTATAGTTGATTTAGCTATAAGGTCTTCAGACTTACAAGAAGAAGACATTGCTATTGTATTGTTTACGCTGGCAGGAGCTATTGCTATGCCTGATCATTTAGTAGGTGTACTTGCTGATAAATGTTTAGACTTTTCTAAAGAGCAATTAAAAATAATAAAAAAATAAATGAGTAAGCGTAAAGACATCATGAAGGTACAAGTAGATGAAGAATACTTTGCAGCTGTACAAACCCGTAAGAGGATGAAAAAAGAAAAGAAAAGAAAAAAGAAATGAACTTACAACAGTTGATAGATATCAAGTGGATGCTCAGGTATAACGGATACAAGACTGAAGACGATATTAAGTATGTAAGAACAGTCGGTAAGAGTATAGCCAGGTCTGTAGAGTTTAAAGACAACAAAGTACTAATTAAGTATATCAATACTGATACTGGTTTTAAAGATAAAAAAGAAGTATTACTGGAGGATGCTTTCAACTGGATTAGCTAAATAACTACATGTACTATGTAGACTCTATTTCGGGTAATAAAGTGGTAGTAAAAAAAGTTGAAACAGATGAAGTATACTGGATTTGCAAGGCAACCGGTATAAAAACAGTTACTGGAGCTGCCATTACTAATGAAGATGTGCTTGTGGTTACAGGTTCATCAGGCAAGAGCAAAGTATATAACTTAAAGACAAAGAAATTAACAAGAATAATAGCCAACGTTACTGATTAATCAAGCTCAGTACTGCTCGGTGATTGAGTACTCTTTTTGCAACACTGTTGATATTACTAATATATTCTTTTTTAACATTATTGTACAGTTCTTCTCTATAACCGCAAGTTAAAGACTCAAACAGTTCTTTAGCTTGTTTTTGATCAAAATACTTTTTACCAGCACCTACTTGTAAATAACTACCAACAGTAAAGAACCCATAATTGGGGTTCTTTGTTTGTATTTCTTCTCTTAGTTGAGCAACGTCTTTACTAATGATATCTTTTAACAAAGAAGGGGTTGTATTGTTTTTTGCAAAGTCTGCCCAAAAAGTGGTGTCAGTTCTTTTCGTTGTAAAGTAATGAAAGTGAATAAATTTTAATATACCTTCAGCAATATTACTATTATAGGTATTATAATAATTGATAGAGTTTTGATCTCTATGGGTTAAGCCTCTTATATAAGTAGCAAATGCCCTCAAGCCAACAATTTGAGACCAAATAGAGGTAGCCTCTAACGGTTCAATAAAACCGGCAGCTAAGCCAATTGCCACACAATTATTTATCCACGTTTTTTTATAAGCCCCTGGTTCAAAGGAGAACACTCTAGGTACGTCGGTCACTTTACCGCAAAGTTTGTACACCTCTTGTTTAGCCTCCTCATCACTCACCAAACGACTATCAAACACGTACCCACACCCGTATCTATCTTGTACAGGTATTTTCCATGCCCACCCATACTTCATGGCAATGGCTTCAGTGTATGGGGGTATGTTGTTAGGATCTACATTCATGGTAAATGGTATTGCTCTATTAACCGGTAAATTGTTCTTATAACTACTCCACTCACTGTTATAATGTTTACCAATTATGAGACGGGCAAACCCAGTACAATCAAATACAAAATCACAGTTAACTGTATTACCATTATCTAAGTCTAAACAACTAATATCTCCACTATCTTTACATTTAATATTAGTAACCTTACCTTCAATTACTTTAATGTTTCTAGCTATTCCAATAGACTTTAAGTAATCGGCCAAACTAACAGCATTAAAGTGTAGGGCGTAATAGCCAATGTTATCAAAATTAGCCATTGGTTCAATATCTTTAATGGTGCCGTTTTTTAAATAAAAAGAAGTCTTATTTTGCTGATTCAGTATAGCGGTTAATTCTACCTCGGACAAATCTTTACCCTCCCCTATACACTCCACTGCAACCGTAGACACAGAGCTGCCTATTATTGTAGCACAATTAATATCAAACATGGGGGTACGTGCAAAGTTGTGGTAGTAGTGTTTACCATCTCCGTTCCAATTAGTAAATTTGATACCGTTTTTAATGGTAGCTTTAGTATTTTTGATTAACCCGGTTATAGGTACATTCAATTCATTAAACATGTCAATGATTTGTGGAGTGCTGCCTTCTCCGGCCCCTAAGATGCCAATTTCTTTGCTTTCAATTAAAGTTATGGAAGCTTGTGGGAAATACTTTCTAAGGTAAAGAGCAGATAACCACCCAGCGGTACCACCACCAACAACGGTATACTTAAAAGTGGATGCATTTGCATTAATCATATGGTTAATTACGGACACCCATATAATAAAGCAATAATATAATAAATAATAGAATAAATGCATAACCAGTATAAAATTTTAGCAGAAAGGTACGAACAGGTACAAGAGGCTTTGGACTTTAGCAAAATACCAGGTAAACTAGAAAACAGGGCTAAGGAGTTTGCAGTCATTGTAAAGTACATAAAAAATAGTACCTCTTTAAAGGTATTGTCCTTGCCTGCTCAGTATCAATATGAACAGGACCTTCAGCAATTGGCAGGGTGTAGGGTGTATTCATTTGGTACGGATGCCAATATTAGAGTACCGTTAAAAGTGGCCACGAAATTAGACCCAAACAAGGTAAAGGCTTACCTAACCGGTGGTGGTGCAGATATAAATGCCATTGTAGCCAATCCCTTGGATTATAGGTTTACAGGGATGAACGGTAAGGGTAAGGGAGAGCAAGTGAAGTTACCTGTGGGTAAGCTAGATATAATAGATTTAGATTACACCGGGATGCCTGAAATTTATAAAGACAGTGAAATAGTACTAGATGGTAAGCCACTTAAAAAACAATGGTACTTTAATTATGTACAAAGAGCGGTGCCTTTGGTAAGGAACGGCGGTTTGATATGCGTTACTTACACGCTAATTAACCACATGAACATGAACTATAGTAAGATGGTTAACAAGGCAGATATATTAAATGATCCAGAACAGGCCGGGTATGCCACCGTGTACAACAAATCTGCCAAACTAGCATGGTTTAACAAAAACCCAACTAAACAACAGATAGACGTATTTAAGAACTCTAAGAAGGATCAACTTGATAAGTGGTTGTACGACACGTTAGGTACTGGGCAAAAGAACCCCGCTCTATCAAGAGCAAAAGAGGGTTTAAAAGCAGCAGATGAAATCACCAACCAAATACAAGGTAACTGTAATGTAAGTCCTGTGTACTGGAACATTTACAGAGGTGGTGCTAATTCAGTAATGTATAGAGGTGTGTTTAGAACATAATAGAGTTGATATGGACAGTAAAATAAATTAGAAAAATAAGTGTAATAGGATTGCACATTAACCTATTACCCTATTACATACTAATATATGAACTTCAATAAAGATATAAAAGCAAAATTATTAGCTAAACGCAAACAACCAAAAACAACCGTTAAAGAAATAGAGAACCCTTCAATATTTAGACCGTTGTGGGGATTGATTAAAAACCAATACTCTAACGATTTAGAGAGAGCTAAGGATATATCAATTGATTACGTAACCAAGCGTAAAGTGTATGCTAAGTTCAGACACAATACCTATCTTGACATTATAGATACAATTGAAAGAACAGTAACAGTGAGTAGCTTATTGCTATACTTTACTATTCTTATTAAGAAGTACGAACATATGAAATAATAAGGACTATAGTATGAGTACCTTTAATTGTAAGCAATATATACAAGATAACTACGGTGAAGAGATAGTAGATATGTTCGTAGAGGAGTACGGTATAGGAGCTACATTGTATCTATATAGCTTAACACAAGACGAGGTAGATGATGTACTAGCCAAATACTAACTCCCTTTACAGGGATTTAATACTGAATACCATAAGTAATAAAATATATGAGAGACCGGACTACCAAGATATTAGAAGAAGCGTACGAACAGGTACACCAGGCTCAACCTCAGCAAATACAATCCGCTCTATTACAAAAGTTTCAGGACGCAAATCACCCACAATACAAGAAGAACATAAGAGCGTGGGCGTTCCTTACACCAGAAGGTCAGCAATATGTACAGGCAATGTCTAGTAGAAGACAGAGCGATTTACTTAATTTTCTAAGCATTGCAAACACAGGTATAGATCTAAACGGTTATACTAAACAGTTTACTCAGCAACTACAAAGCGGTCAGCTAGGCCAAGCTAACTCCTTCACTCGGGACTTTGGTATAAGAGATGCAGTGAGTAGGCTAATAGGTACTCAAGTACCAGGTCAACAGGTATATCAATAACTTACTAATCAGTAATGCATATACCTTCCCCTGCAGGGATTTGAACCTTTGTAGAAATTTGAACCCCCAGTGGTCAGTAAGTACTAGTACCTATGGTAACTCTAGAACAACTCAGAAAACAACCACAAGAACATTACATGGAGTGGCGCGGTCGCCGACTCATGGTCAAGGAAGTGATCAAGTTAATGGAAGAGGAACTAGAAAGAACAAACGCTCTACTAGAGAGAGTACGCAAGAGTAAACAGATAAGCGATATAAAGTAGTAACCGGTAAAGAGATATAGAGAGAGAATAAAGAGGGATAGAGTAAAAAGGTTAATCTATCCGTATTAAACTAAGTTTTCATCCAATTTTTTTTCAGAATTATCTGAGTTTAGTTATCTATATAGAGCTCCCCCCGTGGGGATTTGAACCCCCGTTTGTATTTGAATAACCGGGTACTTAGGTTTAGTGGGTTTGGGTGAATGTGGGGCTTGTCGTTTCAGGGTAACCAGGTTATATGCAAGGGCATAGTGCTGGGGTGCTGGGTGTAGTAGGTTAACTGCTCTATCTAGAGAGAAACAGGTTTTACTGACCATATGGGTTATAGTAGGTTAGCGGCGTAAATGACTAGTATTGTTAATATTAGTGTAATTGTTATTACCCAGGTCATTATGTACTCTACGGTATTTTCCAATAATTTGCTACAGTGTTTATACTTTCTGGGATCTTTTTTTACAAAGTAATACAAAGCTTGCCAATTTGTTATTCTTTTTCTCATTTACTTCTATACTATCTTAAGTTACTTAACAGTGCAAGCATAAAGTTTACCCCTAGTATATCCCGTTTTAACTGATTCTAACTGAAAATCTGAATATTCTATTAGATGGGTTGATCTAATAATTGTGTAGTACGTAATCCGTTTAAGAGATATCTCCTGTTATTAAGGTCCACGCCCCCCTAATACAATAGTAGTAACTTATTAATTGGAAGTCAAGCAAAAAAATAAATTATTTTGGATTTTATTTTATTGACTTTCTTCAATAAAGTACTCATAATGTATAGATAATAAAGAAGCAATAATGCTTATTATTATAATGTTCTATGAAAATTCATATTCAATATGTGTATAGAGATGATTCATTAGTAGGGGAACACGCTTCATTAGCTGGTTCTAATACATGTGAGGTACAAATACCTTCGTGGAGTAGATCCAATATCATCAAAGCTTGTAGTAAGTTAGCTCTTTGGGATAAGAGCTCTTTAAAAGAAGCTTTAGATGAAGATAGTGAAGAGTACTTCTACAGTGAGTTAGATCTAGGGGAGAGTGGTAGAAATAATGCAATCTTTGCGGATTCTTATTTCGTAGCTAACTTCAGTATAGTTCAAGTAGATTAATATTTCAAAGGGATATATCTTAATTGATGTATCCTTTTTTTATTGCCTTTTTAAGTAACTTAATCCAATATATATAAATCATGAAAACGAAATATAAAACACTTAAATTAACGATAGAACAGTTTACTGAAAAATATTATACCGAATATTTAGAGGAAAAATATGGAGATACTTGGATGGATGTAGTAATAGAGGAGTTATTAGGAGATAATATTAAAGTAGAGTTTACAGACCAGTAAACTTTATACTTGCCATTTTTAGTAACTTAATCCATTATA
>Ga0114962_10005153_pt1 | contig 10278 bp, 12 predicted proteins | sample C_130820_MF_Meta_FD_87017 | JGI IMG/M metagenome (GOLD analysis project Ga0114962, IMG submission 87017) | Freshwater microbial communities from Lake Croche, Canada to study carbon cycling - C_130820_MF_MetaG | ecosystem: Environmental > Aquatic > Freshwater > Lake | place: Lake Croche, Canada...
GGTCAGTGCGGGTGTGGCGAGTTGAACAAGAAAGACGGCGACGTTGATCGCGATCAGGGTGTAGGTGACCCAGGGTTTTCCGGCCGCCTGCGCGGTACTGAAGGTGGGCGCCTGCACGTTCTGAACTCCGGCCTGCACGCAGTCCACACATTGATGACCGACGGAGGCGCTACGCATGCACTCCGGACAGGTCGGCCGTCCGCACCGGGTACAGCCCACCAGTGTCGGTCGATCCGGATGCCGGTAGCAGGTGGGCGTGCCAGCCGGGGTCTGCGGCGGGTAGGGGAAGCTCATGTTGCTGCCGAGGATACTTGGGGTGGTCTCAGCGCACGCCTCGCAGCAACCGTCCGGGGCGCGCGCCGGTGTCGGCGCCGTAGCGCCGGGTCACCACGCCGCTGACCACGGTTGCGTCATAACCGCTGGCGCCCTGGATAAGTCGGCGGCCACCGGCCGGCAAGTCGTAGGCCATCTTCGGTACGCCCAGTCCGAGTGCGTCGAAGTCGATCACGTTGACGTCGGCCTTCTTGCCGACCGCCAGCACGCCGCGGTCGGTGAGCCCGAACAGCGTCGCGGTGTCGAGGGTCTGCTTGCGCACCAGGTACTCCAGGGCGAACTTCGGTCCTCGGTGGCGGTCACGCGCCCAGTGGCTCAGCAGGAATGTCGGCAGCGAGGCGTCGCAGATCAGTCCGCAGTGCGCGCCACCGTCGGACAGTCCCGAAATGGCGGCCGGGTGCGACAGCATCTCGTAGATGGTGTCGTGGTTGCCGTCGACGTAGTTGAAGAACGGCAGCATCAGCATCGCGGTGCCGCCCGACTCCAGCATCAGGTCGTACATGGTGGCCAACGGGTCCGCGCCGCGGGCGGCCGCGATCGCGGCGACGGTGCGGTCTGGTGTGGGCTCGTAGTCCGGCGGGTCACCGATCGCGTACATGCTCGCGGCGCTGTGCTGAATGAACGCGAATAGCGAGTCGAAAAGCGGTTTGGGTTGGGCCGGCAGATCGGTCTCGGAGAGGATCGCCGCACGCACCGCCGGATCTGCAAGACGCTCGCGAAGGTCGGCCGGAGCCAGTTCGGCCTTGAGCTTGCGGAACGTAGGACGGTGGGTAAAGGCGTGATACCCCTCGAAACCGAACAGCATGCCGAACGGCCGGGCGGCGAATTGCGGGTGGACGCGGATCCCGTCATCGAATGCTCTGCCGGCGATCTCGAGTTGCTTGCGCCAGAGGTCGGGCGCCGATTGGGTCTGCACCATCGCGAATGACACCGGCCGGTCGACCTCAGCGGCCAGACGGACCATCCAGTCGAGTTCGCGCATCGGACCGTCGACGTTCTCCCCCGCAGTGCCATCCGGCGCCACCTCGAACACCGCCTGGCCGCCGGCGGCCATCGCTCGCCCGAGTGCGAACAGCTCATCCTCGGCGGCATAGGTACCCGGGACCGGTTCGCCGTCGATGGCACGATGCGCCTCGGTGCGCGAGGTCGAGAAGCCCAACGCGCCGGCCTCGATCGCCTCCCGGACGATGCGCGCCATTCCGGCGATATCGTCGGCATTGGCTGCTTCGTTGCGCGCGCCCCGTTCACCCATGACGTAGCCCCGGACCGGTCCGTGGGCGATTTGGGTTCCGTAATCGACTGCCAGCCTTTGCTTTCCGACTGCGTCGAGGTATTCGGGGAAGCTCTCCCACTCCCAGGTGATGCCCTCGGCCAGCGCCGAACCGGGGATATCCTCGACGCCCTCCATCAGTTCGATGAGCCACTGTTCGCGGCCCGGTGCGACGGGGGCGAATCCGACGCCGCAGTTGCCGCTGACCACCGTGGTCACGCCGTGCAGGCTGGACGGCTCGAGCAGTCCGTCCCAGCTGACCTGCCCGTCGTAGTGGGTGTGAATGTCGACGAATCCGGGCGTCACGATCCGCCCGGTGGCGTCGATGGTCTGCGCGGCCGGCCCGTCGAGGCCGGCATCGTCGCCCTCGCGGCGGCGAACCTCGACGATCACACCGTCCTTGATCCCGATGTCAGCTCGCACGGGCTTGCTGCCGGTGCCGTCGACGACGGTGCCGCCGGTGATTGTCAGGTCGTACATGCTGCCTCCTCCGACGATGCCCCGACAGCCACGGTAGTACCGACCGCAGGCCAAGGCCGCGGATTCCCAAAGTACAGTCACCTGGGGAGGCCTGATGACGACACCGGGTCGGCAGTTCAACGATGCCGTGACACGTTTCTGGAGCCTGGCCGCGCCGATCTACGATCTGCCCTATCTTCAGCGCTGGGTCTACCAGCCCGCCCAGGATGAAGTCGTTGCGGAACTTCGTGCCCGGGGAGCCCGGCGGGTTGCCGATATCGCCTGCGGCACCGGCATTCTGGCCGCCCGAATCGCCGACGAGTTACGGCCCGACGAGGTGTACGGGGTCGATATGTCCGACGGGATGCTGGCCGAGGCGCAGGCTCGCTCGTCGGCGGTGCTCTGGCGCAAGGGCCCGGCGGAGCGGCTCCCGTTCCCCGACGGCACCCTGGACGCCGTGGTGAGCACCTCGGCTTTCCACTTCTTCGATCAGCCGGCGGCCCTGCGCGAGTTCCGACGGGTGCTGGTCGGGGGTGGTCTGGCGGCCGTCGCCACCATCAGCCCACCGCTGCCGCCGATACTGCGCCGGCTGAGCGCGAACCCGGCCAATCCGGCACACAACCCCTCGCCGGCCGAAATGCGGGCACTGTTCGCCGACGCCGGGTTCACCGTCACCGACCAGCATCGGGTGCAGCGGCCGCTCTGGAGCCGCGGCGTGTGGGATCTGCTCACGCTGGGCGTCGCGGCGTAGCGCGGTCGACCCTCCCCCGGGTCGGTAACCGGATATCCTGCCGGGATCAACGAACCGCTGCGAGAGGATGAACATGGCCGTGGAACTGCTCGCCCAGAGCGTCGAAATCGGGCTGGTAACCACCAACCGGGACGCGATGGTGGAGTTCTATGAGAGCTTCCTCGGCCTGCCATACCAGGGTGACCTGGACTTTCCCGGTGGGACGATGAAGCGGTACGCGGTGGGCAATAACGTACTGAAACTGGTCACGCTGGACACCCCACCCACCGCACCGGTGGCGCCCGGCGGCGGACCCGCTCAAGCCGGCATCCGGTATTTCACGCTGGTCGTCACCAACGCGACCGAGGTCGCGGGCCAGGCCGCGGCAGCCGGGTACACACTCGTGCAGCCGCTCGCTGAGTTCGCCCCGGTGCCCGGCATGGGCTGGATGTTCGTTGCTGACCCGGACGGCAACTGGGTGGAACTCGTCGGGCCGCTCTGAGTCGGCCTGTCATGGCGGGGGTGACCGGTGACGGGCGGATCCGCGTTCCGACCGACCTCGACGCCGTCACCGACGTCGGCGACGAGGACCCGAACGCGCTGGATCCCACCGCGCTCGACGGGATTTGGAATGCCGCGCGGCACTGGTACCGCGCCGGGATGCAGCCTGCGATTCAGCTGTGTCTGCGGTACAACGGGAAGATCGTCCTCAACCGCGCGATCGGCCACGCCTGGGGTAACGGTCCGGCGGATCCCCCTGACGCCGAACAGATCCCGGTAACCACCGATACCCCGTTCTGCGTGTACTCCGCCGCCAAGGCCATCACGACCACGGTGGTGCACATGCTCGTCGAACGCGGCGAGTTCGCCCTCGACGACCGGGTGTGCGACTACCTGCCCACCTACACCGGGCACGGCAAAGAGCGCACCACAATCCGGCACGTGATGACCCATAGCGCCGGAATACCGTTCGCCACCGGTCCCCGACCGGATCTTCGGCGGATGAACGACAGCGACTACGCCCGCGAACAACTTGGAGGACTCAGACCTATCCATCGACCCGGGCTGATGCACATCTATCACGGTCTGACCTGGGGGCCGCTGATCCGGGAGATCGTCTCGGCCGCCACCGGCCGCAATATTCGCGAGATCCTGGCCACCGAGATTCTTGACCCACTGGGCTTCCGCTGGACGAATTACGGTGTGGCGCAGGCAGATGTGGACCTGGTAGCACCCAGCCACGTGACCGGAAAGCCGCTGCCCGCGCCGATTGCGGCGGCTCTGAAGATGGCGCTGGGCGGCTCGATGACCCAGATCATCCCGTTCTCCAACAGCCCGATGTTCCTGACCAGCGTGGTGCCGTCGTCGAGTACCGTCTCGACCGCTCATGAGCTGTCCCGGTTCGCTGAGATCCTTTGTCGCGGAGGTGAGTTGGATGGCGTGCGGGTGCTGCGCCAGGAGACCCTGCGAGCAGCGACCCGGCAGTGCCGGCGGCTTCGGCCGGACGTGGCGACGGGCCTGGCCCCAATGCGGTGGGGCACCGGTTTCATGCTGGGCTCACGGCGATTCGGTCCGTTCGGCAGAGATGCCACAGCAGCGTTCGGCCACACCGGACTGACCAATATCGCAATCTGGGCCGACCCGTCACGGGGGCTGGCCGTGGGCCTGGTCAGTAGTGGCAAACCCGGGGGTCATCCCGAGGCCGGGCGCTACACCGCACTGCTCGATCGGATCAATGCCGAGGTTCCGCCCGGGTGAATTGTGGACACTCGGCTGGCCGGTTAGCGTGGCGGGCATGAGTGAGTCGCTGCTACAGCAACAACTCGACGAAGTTCGGGCGCTGCTGCGGATGGCGAGGGAACTCTTTGGGGCGCAGCCGGTTTCGCCACCCGAGAGCATCGGTCCGGTATCCGAGCCTAGCGAGAAGCTAATCGGCCAGTAACCGGTGGCGCCGTAAGACGCCCTCGGCGCGGTCCAGGTCGCTTGGTCCCGGAATGTCGGCCGACGGGGTGAATCCGGCGTCGATGATCTCTTGTCGTACCTGCATGACGGCGGCAAGGTGCGAAACCTCAGCTGCTAAGAGAACGGCCTGCGCGAGGCTGTCTGAATCGGCATCCATCACCGATTCGGACAGCAACACACTGTGCAGGCACCCGCCGCGGGAGGACCGGAACATCAGCTGCCCGGTGGGGTGGAGTGCGTCGTAGGCCGGGTCGGGCTCGCTCATCGGCCGCCCTCGACAACCGCACGGAGGTCACGAGCGGCGTCGACAGCGTGTTGACCCCACACGTCCGCGGCATGGCTGAGTTGGTCGGCCAGTTCGACATGCGCGAGCGCCTGCTGCTCGAAGCATGCCCGGCGCTGAACAAGCAGAGCCCGGCCGGCGTCGCGCAGATCGGCGAAGACCGGTCCCAGCGATTCGAGCGTCGCCATCACGGCGGCACCGTGCGAACCGGCAGTGCGGAGGTCGTCGGCGGCCTCGCGATGTGCGCGTGCGGCCTCCCGCAACTCCTCGGGTGAGACATTGAGGCGTTCTGCCACTGCCTGCTCCTATCCTTGCTCGTTCTGACCGGGCGGGGAGGTTGTGACCGGTTCCGGCGGATGCTGCCAGCCGATCAGGCCCCGACCCCCAAATCCGTCAATGGGTTGGACCTGGTTGTCTAGCAGGGCCTTTCCTTCGCCAAGGGCCAGCGCGTACCGATCGCCGAACACACCGATGTCGCCGGGGACGAGTACGGCCGGGTCAACCGGGGCGACGACGGGTGATCCCGGCGCCGGGATGCTGATGCCCTGGCCGCTGAACGCATCCGGGATCGGTGTCCCGGCAACGGCGGCGGCGATGACTGCGGCCAGTTGCGGACTCGGAGCGGTGACCCTCTGTCCGTCGGGGAGTTCAATGGTCAGCACGTCTCCGGGCGGCCCCTCCCCCGGACTGGCCTCCGGTGCACCCGATTTCTCATCTGCGGTATCGGGTGCGCCGGGATCGGCCTTCGACTCCGCACCTCGAAGCGGTGGGTCATCAATCGCTCGGGTCGGGAAATCCGGCGGTGCCGCAGCAGGAAGCGTCGGCAGGCTGCCGCTAGAAGGAATGGTCGCCGCGGGGAAGCCGCCCCCACCCCACCCTGCGGGCGGCGCCGCCATGGCGGTGGGGGTCGGTGCGACGGGGGTCGGAGCGGCGGAGGTCGGTGCGGCAGGGGTCGCAGGGCTGGCTGGCGACCCGACTTCGGTTGGGGCAGGGCCGATTTCCTCGGTCATCTGAGGCTGATCGAGACCAAAATCAACCGGGATCCCGGGATCGGTCTGAAACGGGGTACCGGTGTCGTTGCCCGGTTGCGGTACCCCCGGCGATGGTGGCGGTTCCGGCGACGGCCCGGGGCGGGCGGCGACATCAATATCCGGCGCGGAGGAAGGTTCCGAGGGTGCCGACGAGGCATATAGCGAAGCCAACGCCGCAGCCAACGCAGCCTTGGAGGTGGCGTCGAGGTCGGCAGTCTCGACCACCGCGCGGATATCGCGGAGTTTGTCGATCAGATAACGCTGGAATGCGCGCGCCCCGGCCGGGGTGTCCAAGTCCGTCCGGGTGACGACCGCGGCCTCGATCTCATTCTGCAGGGCCTCCAATGCCGCAGCACCGTCGGCGTGGGCGGCATGCGCATTGAGCACGGCGGTGACCACCTGCAGATCGACCTGCGCTGTCAGCGACTTCTGTTGAGCCAGTGCGGTTTCGGCGGCACGGATCGCATCAGCCGCGGCACCGTCAGCCGGACCCGGCATCGGCGCTAGCGGCTGCCACCAAGGTCCTCCCATGGCGGTGACTTTAGGAAATCCGTTGGCACGCAGCAATTCACCCTGTGGGTTGTGCACACGTCACGTGCGGCTACACCGGGCGTCTGATCGCCACATTTGTCCCCAGGCGGCTGATCTGCACCGCTGCGCCGGCATATGGCGCCTCGACGACGAGGTTGTCGCCTATCGCCAACTGCACATGCCCCGGGTGGGGAAAGACCAGATCACCCGGACGGATCTGGTGGGCGGCGATCGGCAACCCGTCGTGGATCTGGTCATACGTGGTGCGGTGCAACTGGACTCCGGCCTGGGCGTAGGCCCACTTGACCAGGCCTGAGCAGTCGAACCGGTCCGGGCCGCCGGCACCCCACACGTAGGGGCACCCCAGCCTGCTCAATGCGGCACGGACTGCGGTCTGGGCACGCGAGTCGTGCCGGGGCCGCCGCACCGGGTGCATTCGGTACCGCAGTGCCAGCAGTGCCGCCCGGCGGCGACGGGCCTGTTTGCGCGCTGCCAGAACATGGTCGCGCTGGTTTCTGAGTCGAATGATGCTGCGGCGCAGTAGTTCCCGGGCAGCGATCGGGTTGGCGGGCACGGCAAGGTCGGCACGGGCAGCGGCCACCACGGCACCGGTATCCCAGTACGCCGCTCGACGATCGCGGTTGGTAGCGGCGAGAATCCGTGACATCTCATCATCGGTCCTCAACGATTCGGCTAACTCGGCGCTGCGCATGCCAGTTGCATCCCGGTAGGCCGCGGCCGTCACACCAGTCCCATCGGTGAGACCTTCGGATCCCCCGGGCCGGAAACCGATCGACTGCGGGTGGGAATCCCCGGCGAACAGTGCGTGGGCTCGGCTCAGGACGTCGACTTCGCCGACGGTCACGACTCCCCCGCCACAAATGCGTTGACCGCGGCAAGGGCTGCGGGGGCGATCGCCGCGCCGGTTCGGATGTCCCACATCTGCTCGACGCTCACCCCGATGGACGCCGCGATCACCGGGTCGGGTAGGCCCGAACGAACGCACGCAGCGTCGAACTGGGCACCGATGCTGCCCGGCAGGCGGGCCATCAGGTCGGCACGAATGGTCTCGGCGGCCTTCACATGGGCCATCAGCGTTGAATTGGCCGCGCCAGCGTTAGCCGTGACCCGCCACGAGTTCGCGGCCAGCTTCGCAGCCTTCAGGCTCTGTACGATCGCGGCCTGGATATACATTTCGTATTCGTTTGATGTCGTCGCCGGCAGATACGCAATCAACGAGTTGAGCATCTCAAGGTAGGCCTCAGACGCTGTTTCGAGCATGTCAACCGGATGGTGCCGCACCACGGTAGTGGTTGACGCGGCCGGCCCGACCACGTCATCACCGGCCAGCATCTGGGCCAGCTCGGCGTCGGCACTATCGGCGGCCACCAGCCGCGAATACGTGCCGGCCGGTAGTCCGAGGCCGTTTTCAACCTTCTGAACTGTGCTTTTCTGCGGTTTTCTAGATCCTCGCTCGAGGTAGCTCAGGCCCATAGTGCTGACCCCGGTGGCGGCCGACAGGTCCGCCAGCGACCAATCCCGGGCCACCCGCAACGCCCGGATCGCCGCGCCCGCCTCTTCCCGGCTCACGGCTCGATTTCCGCCATTACCGAATCGTACACAGCGAACGTCCTGTATACGAAACTGTTTATGTTTTGATTGCATACTTGGATCGTAGCGTATACGCTTCTGTCTCCGAAACCCGATTAGGAGGCTCTGATGAACTACCGCCCATGCTCGACCGAGCCAGAACTGTGGTTCGGCTACGCCGACGACGACGCCAGCGACGGTGCGGCCAAAGCCCGCGTGTACGAACAGTCAGCCACCAGGGCGCGCACGATCTGCCTGCGCCAGTGTCCGCTGGCTCAACAGCGCCAGTGCGCACAGCAGGCGATCGAGGCCGGAGAGGAATACGGCGTGTGGGCGGGCGTCAAACTGCCCGGTGGCCAGTACCGAAAGCGGCATCAACTCGCCCACGCCCACCAGGTGTTGCGCGATATCGCGGCCGGGATCGTTAACCCCCGCGAACTCCCCGAAAGCGCCGAACTGCTCTCTCGCAGCGATGGCCTGCCGGCCGGGACAGCGGCCGTCGTGCACGTCACGCTCGGCAGGCGTCCGCAATCGGCGGCGTAGGACGCGCCGGGTCGGTGGACAGATAATGCCGACAACCGGTAGCAGACTATGGCCATGCGGGTCGTTGGGATACTCGCCGGCGCGGCGTTGATCGTTCTGGTCGTCGGCCTATTCACCGGCAACACCTGGGCCGGCTTGGCGGTGATCGCCCTCGCGGCGCTCGGCATCGTCCTGCTGGTGCGGGACTGGCGCACCGAGCGACTGGGCGTTGTCGCAAGCCGGTCCGGACCGGAGGCATCTGACGATCTGGGCACCTGTCCGGCCGAGGGTCCGCTCACGCCCGACGACTTCTCGCCCGACCTGTCCACCGATCCCGATGGCCCGTCATCAGACGCGAGAGCGGACCAGCTGTAGAGTTTCCAGCTCCCGAATTGCCTGGCTGCCGCGGTGCATCATGCTCAACATCATCTCGTCTCCGCGGTCCGTAGCGGCCGAGAACGCGAAGCCCAACGTGGAAATGAGCGGTACCTGCAACATGCCGAAACAGTAGTCCTGCCAACATGTTTCGGAGTCATAACCGGTGACGCCGTGATCGATCAGTGCGCGGTGGTAGACCTCGACGAGTGCCCGTTCATTCGCGGCGCGCTCCGAGGGTTGCAGACTGGTCGCGATGAAGTAGGCAACGTCGCGGGCGGGTAACCCGACAGCAAGGGTCTGCCAGTCGACTGCCGTCACGTGGGTGCGATCAGGGTCGAAGAGCAGGTTGTCGATCCGATAATCGCCGTGCAGCAGACTGAACCTGTCGGGGGAGTGCAGCAGCCAGGCGGCGATGAGTCCGGCCGACTCCAGCACCGTGTCCCGGTCGGCCGGGTCCATCCGTGGACCGAGCTTCTCGAGCGTGATCTGCGCTGCCAACGTAGTGATGTCGCCCAGTCCCCGGGCGCCGGCATCGTCGGGCATCGGCATCACCGTTCCGGTGAACTCCAACCAGGCCGGATCGCACCACCGCGGCCCGTGCAGTCCGGCCAGGGCGGTGACCGCAAGCCGCGCCTCATCGACAGTGCAGCCGAGAATCTGGTCGCCCTGAACCGCTGGCGCCATATCGGCCAGGAGAAGCACGAACTGCGCGCCGTCGTCGGCGATTGCGCAGTAATAGCACCGGGGGAGAGGCACCGCGACGGTGTGCGCCACTTCGGTGTAGAAGGCGTGTTCGGAGCGATAGCTCAGGGCGACCCGATCTCGAACGGCCTCATCCTGAGCGGGCAGTTTGACGACGAATGACGCCGGGAGTTCATGGCCACCGGCCGCGTACCGGGCCGCGACCCGATAGGTCGCACCGGTCTGACCGGTGCCGATCGGCGTGACGTCGACGTGGCCGACGACGACATCCGGATCGGCCGCCCTCAACACTGCGGACAGCCACCGCGGCGTCACCTGCTCCGGCGCGACGGGAATCCCCGCGTCTTCGGCTGAGACCATGGCCGCGATTAGAACACGTCCCTGGGCCGATGCAGCAAGGCCACGAGCCCTCACGGGTTCGTGGCCTTTGTCGCGCGGTTCGCAAGAACCACCGGCAGTGTGGGCGAAGGGGGACTTGAACCCCCAC
>Ga0114962_10005154_pt1 | contig 10276 bp, 7 predicted proteins | sample C_130820_MF_Meta_FD_87017 | JGI IMG/M metagenome (GOLD analysis project Ga0114962, IMG submission 87017) | Freshwater microbial communities from Lake Croche, Canada to study carbon cycling - C_130820_MF_MetaG | ecosystem: Environmental > Aquatic > Freshwater > Lake | place: Lake Croche, Canada...
ACCTCGCCAAAGAGCCGTAGCCACCGGCCGGCGGCGACGCTCGGCGGCGCGATCACCAGCGCCCGGCCATTCCCCACCTTGCGCGCTCCCGGTGGCACGCCATCGATTGGTGGCAGCCGCACGCCGCTGTCGCGGTAGGCTCGCACCAGCTTCATCACCGCGCCGTGGGCCACGATCGGGCCGATCGAGGGATCGACCATCGCGGCCAGACGCTGCGCCTTGCCGAGGGCATAGGCCAGCAACACGCTTGTGCGCCCTGCTGCCTGATTGGCCCGCCACCACTGATTGATCTCAGCAGCGATTGTGTCGGGATGGGGCCAGCGGTAGATCGGCAGACCGAATGTCGATTCGGTGACGAACACATCTGCTTCGAGTTGCTCGAAGGGATGGCAGGTTGGATCGGGGGCGGTTTTGTAGTCGCCACTGACAACCCACACGATTCCCTTGTGCTCCACCCGCACCTGCGCCGAGCCGAGGACATGCCCCGCCGAGGCGAGGCTCACCCGCACGCCGTTGATCAGGAGCGATTCGCCAAAGCGGAGGGCATCGATCGGGGAGCCGCCGCCGATCCGGGTGCGGAGGATGAGCTTGCCGGGCGCCGCGCAGAGATATCGATCACAGCCGCTGCGGGCATGATCGGCATGGGCATGGGTGATGATGGCGCGGGGCACCCGCCGCCAGGGGTCGATGTAGAAATCGCCCGCTGCGCAGTAGAGTCCCGCTTCGGTCACTTCCAGCAGATCGGCCACGTGGGAACGCCGGGAGTTTTTGGGAAAAGCGGCATTGTAGCCCCGGCGCAGTGGGGCAGGGGCGGAACTCAAAAAACAGATTCTCTGAAGCGGCCAGGCAGCACGAAAAAGGCTTGCTAGCCAGCCTTGGCAGCCAGTACAACACCCTCCGTCGGCCGCCTGCGCGGCCCACCGGACAGCCAGGAGATACCGATGCCTGTCTTGCAACACACGATTTTGAGATCCCTGCTTCTGTTGACCGCTGTCGGCTGCCTGCCCCGGCCGGCGCTATCGCAGATGGAGCGTTACGACGCTCTGGCCAACGCGCTCTTTGTGGAAGACCGACCCACGCCCGCGACTGCCAAGGCGCTGCGGGATGAACTGCTTTTCCAGCGGGCCACGCAGACCTATCTCTGGGCGCTGCCGCTGATCAACACGCTCGGCATGAAGGAGGGATCGGAGCGGGTGTTTGGGGCGGGGTACAACGTGCTGCCGATCTGGAAGAAGCGGCTCGATGCCCGCACGCTCATCACAACGCCCAATTCCGATGTCATCTATGCGCTGGGCTACATCGATCTGGGGAAGGATGGCCCGCTGGTGTTTGAGGCGCCGCCCAATCTGCAGGGAATCCTTCTCGATGTCTGGCAACGCCCGATTCCCGTGGACGGGGGAAAGTTTTTTGGCGACGTCGGCCTGCCCGGTCCTGATGGGGGCAAGGGGGGAAAGTTTTTGATTCTGCCGCCGGGCCATGACGGGCCGGTGCCGGAGGGCTTTTTTGTCTATCGCTCCGCCACGCGGAATGTGTTTGTTTTTCTGCGGGCGTTCTATCAGGATCCGGCCCATCTTGACCCCGCAGTGAAGCTGATTGAGCAGGTGAAAATCTATCCGCTCCATGCTCAGGAGCAGGCCAAGCCGATGGTCTTTCCCGATGCCTCGGGGGTGCCGGCCAACATGCTGCCAGCCAGCGACGGCAGCGTTTTCGATCAGCTCAAGCGGTTGGTGGAGAGCGAGGGAACCGATCTGGCTGGTGCCGATGGCCTCGGCATGCTGGCGGCGCTGGGGATTGTGCAGGGGCGGCCCTTTGAGCCTGATGAGCGGACACGGGCCATCCTCGATCGGGGGGCGAAAACGGCCTGTAAGATGAGCCGTGTGATTGCCTTCCAGGAGGAGGTGAGCGGCCGGTCGCTGCGGATCTATCCCGATCGGCGGTGGATCAACCCACTGGCAGAGATGACGCCAGCGCATCCGCAGACCACCCTCGATCTGACCTGGACCAACACCGCCGGCCGCTTCATCGACCTCGACACGCGGGTCTGGTTTTTCAGCAACTACTATTCGGTCAGCCCCGGCATGGTGTCGCAGATTCCGGGGAAGGGAGCGATGTACCTGATCGCCTTCACCGACAGCCGGGGGGAAAGCCTTTCGGGCGCAAGGCGCTATTCCCTCCGGCTGCCCCCCGAAATCCCGGCCAAAAACTTTTGGTCGGTGACGCTCTACGAAGCGGCCAACGGTTCGGGGCTGGCCAACGGACAACCCTTTCCATCCTTGGGCTCCCGCGACGCTCCGGCCGCCAATCCAGATGGCTCTCTGGACCTGTGGCTCGGCCCCCAAGCCCCGGAGGGACGACAGAAAAACTGGCTCGCGACTCCGCCGGGGCGGGGCTATTTCGCGATCCTGAGGCTCTATGGCCCGGGGGCTGAGGCGCTCAACCGCACCTGGAAGCCGGGCGACATTGAGCCAGTGGACTGAGGTCTGACTGCCACTTACCGATAGGCCTGATTGCCGACGGCGGGAAAGCGGTAGCCGCCAAACCCGAAGGGGGCGTAGGTGGGCCAGTCGCCCGGCTTCACTCCCGCCGGCAGCCCATACATTTTGCTGGTGGGGGTGCGCGGGTTGGTGGGCGGCACGAAGTATTTGGGCCGCTGCCGGGCACCGGTTACGTAGGGGGAGCGGCCCGGTTGGTAGGGAGCCTGCCGCTGCGGCACGCTTTTGGAGAGCGGCTTGGCATCCCCCACTCCCCGGGTTCGCGGGGCTTGGGCGCTGACGCTGATTGGAGTGAGTGCAGTTACTGCCAAACAGGCCGAGAGCAGAACGCGGGCAGCCAAATTTCGACGCATGCTCGACCCTCTCCGTTGGGAACAACTGCTCGCACGGCAGCATCTCCGGCCCCGCCCTTGCCGATGTGGAGGCCGCAACGCCGCCCTCTGGACCATCGACCGGCCCAGACGCACCGCTTGGGGAAAAGCTGGGCGGGTCGGGTGGGGGCTGGCGGTAGCGGAGATGAGGATTGTGCCGACGAGAGCCGCTGGCGGGTCAGGCCTGATCTGGCTGCGTGCCCGATTCCCGCAGCTTCTTCGGTTTTCCACGCAGCTTTTTCGGGGCGGGAGGATCGATCACGGGGGCGTCTGGAAGGGGTTCGGTGGCGTGCGCCCACCGCACCTTCACCTCTGTCTGAAAGACCTTCTCAAACAGATCGGTGCGCCGCTCCGCTCCCCAGATGTCGACCTGCGGTTCCAGCTCTGAAACCACGCCGATCTCGATCGTATCGTCCTTCACCTGCACGAGCACATCGCTCACCTGCTGCGAACGGCTGCGGTCGAGGCCGCCGGCAAGTCGCAAAATCGCCGCCATGCGGTGAACCCGCACCTGATCCTCGGGGGTGAGCCGGGTGAGGCTTTCGTGCTTTCGCTTGGGATGGGCGCCGCGATGGTAGCGGGCCACGTTGGCGATCAGTTCCAGGTCGTGCGGCCGCACGCCCGGCAGCCGGCTGTTGCGGATGAGATGGTAGCTGTGTTTGTGGTGCTGATCGTAGTTGATGACATAGCCCACATCCTGCAGCCGGGCAGCGCACTCCAGCAGTTCGCGGTCGCCGGGGGCCATGGCGAAGGGTTCGGTGAGCTGCTCGTAGATCCGCCCCGCCAGGGCAGCCACTTTCCGGCCATGCTCCAGTTCGCCGGAACAGGCCGAGGCCAGCCGCTCGATGGCCGCTTCGCGCTGGGCGGAATGATCGACCGGGGTCAGCGAGGCGCCGAGCACTTCCTCGATCATCTCGCGCATCAGGCCGTCGCGCACGCCGCGCGTGTGGATCAGGAGCGTGTTGACGCGGAATCGCTTGAGCAGGGCGTCGATGATCGTCAGGCCGGCGATGATGATATCGGCTCGATCGACAGTCATGCCCGGCATGGCCCGGCGGGCCCGCAGCGGCAGTTTGCGGAGCTGATCGAGGAGGTGCCGCACCTCGGCGTGCGAAACAGAGTAGCCGGCCACCGGCAGGTCAGACTCGCGTTTGGCGGCCATCATCAGTTCGGCCACCGTGGTGAACGTGCCGCCGGAGCCGACGAGGAAGTGGGGGGCAAAAAGTGGCCGCGAGGTCCGTTTTTTCAGGCAGCTGGCCACCTCCTCTTCCATTCTCTGAAACACCTCCGGTTGCACTGTCTCGCCGATGCCGAACTGTTCTGTCAGCCGCACCGCGCCCAAGGGCGTGGAGAAGATCGCCTCGATAAGACCGCCGGTGGCAAACACCACCTCGGTGCTACCGCCGCCGATGTCGGCCACGATCACATTCTTGCCGGTGAGGTCGAAGGCGTGTTGCACGCTGGAGAAGGCCAGCCTCGCCTCGCGTTCGGAGGTGATCACCTCCACCTCCAGCCCCACCTCCTCGCGGACGCGGCGGCAGAAGTCGGGCCCGTTGCGGGCCTCACGCACCGCGCAGGTGGCAATCGTGCGCAGGCTCGTCACCTGATAGCCGGCGGCGATCTGCCGGAAGGATCGCAGCGCCGAAATCGTGCGGGCCATCGAATCGTCGTCGAGTTGGCCGGTGGAGGAGGCGGTGCGGCCGAGCCGGGTTGGCTCCCGTTCCTCATCCAGAATGCGGTAGTTGCCGCCGCGCAGGGCCTCAGCCACCAGCAGCCGAACGCTGTTGGAACCGATGTCGATGGCCGCGAGGCGGGTGGTCATCTCGGCCGAAAGATAAATCTGCTTGTCTTCCGTCATCTCAGGTTGCATATGTCTCAGGGGAGCCCGAGGGCCGCCGGGGGCCGACTCTGGCGCGGAAGTGAGGCAACGCTATCATACCTCCAGTGTTTTCGCGTTCAGCGTCCGTTGGCCGAGAACTGATTTCCCCCACCCGATCCCCGGCCGTTGTGCGGCCCCCACCCGCTTCTGCCCACTCCCGCTGCCGTGCCAGACGTTCCACCCATCCAGATTTTCGCTTCCACCGGCCGCTGGGGCCGGGGCACCGAACCCCGCGCCTGCGGGGGGCTGGGGCCGTGCGCCGTGGCGGTGGGGAATTTTGATGGAGTGCATGTCGGCCATGCGGCGATTGTGGAGCGGCTGCTGGCAAGCGCCGTCCGACTGGGGGTGCCGGCGGTGGCTCTCACGTTCGATCCCCATCCCGCCCGCATCCTGCGCCCCGATCAGGCTCCGGCGGCCCTTACGCTCCCGCAGCGGCGGGCGGAACTGCTGGCACGCTTGGGGGTTGATGCCACCGTTGTGCAGCCGACCGATGCCCGTCTGGTCGCTCTGGAGCCGGAAGTCTTTTTCAATCAGATCCTCCGGGGCTGCCTGCAGGCCCGGGCGCTGGTTGAGGGGAGCGACTTCCGGTTTGGCGCCCGCCGCCGTGGCGACGTGCACCTGCTGGCCGAGTTGGCACTGGCCACTGGCGTGGAGCTGGAGGTGGTGCCGCCGGTGGTGATCGACGGCGCGCCGGTTTCGAGTTCGCGGATCCGGGCGCTGATCGCTGCGGGGAACGTGGCCGCGGCGCGGCAATTGCTCACCGCTCCTTATCAGCTGCAGGGCCTCGTCGTGACTGGCCAGCAGCGAGGGCAGACGATTGGATTTCCCACCGCCAATCTGGGAGGCGTGGCCACGCTGCTGCCAGCGGAAGGGGTCTATGCGGCGCGGGCGGGCGTGGCCGGTGCCGACCGGGACTGGCCGGCGGCCGTCCATATCGGTCCCAACGTTTCGTTTGGTGAGACCGCTGCCACTGTGGAAGTGCATCTGATCGGCTTCAGCGGCGATCTCTACGGGAAGAGGCTCCACGTTGACTTCCTCCAGCGGGTGCGCGAGACTCAGAGGTTCGATTCTGTGGAGGCTCTCAAGGCCCAGCTGGCCGCCGACGTGGCGCTGGCCGCCGCGCTGGCAGCCAGCGGCTGAGCGCCCCGTTTCCCCTTCGGTTCTTTTTTTGAAACAGACGCACTGGAGCAGGCATGCGACTTGATTGGCTGAGTTTGGTGGAGGTGCTCAAAAACGCCGAGCGGGTGGTGCTCACCAGCCATGTGCGCCCCGATTGCGACGCGCTGGGGAGCGAGCTGGGGATGCTCGGCATTCTCGAGGCCCTCGGCAAGCATGTGCGCATCGTGAATGCCCAAGCCACGCCTCCGACGCTCGCCTGGATCGATCCCCACAAGCGGATCGAATCGCTGGCGGAAGGGGTGAAGAAGGCCGATCTGCTCGACCGCGATCTGGTGATTGTGCTCGACACCAGCGCCTGGGCGCAGCTGGGGGCGATGGCCGATGTGGTGAAAGAGCTGCGCAGCCGCGTGGTGGTGATCGATCATCACGTCAGTGAAGACGATCTCTCCGATCGCTGGTTCAAGGATTCCACCGCCGAGGCGACCGCGAGAATCGTGGCGGAAGTGGGCCTGCGGCTGAAGGTGCCGCTGACCGAGGCGATTGCCACGCCGCTCTACGCCGGGCTCTCCACCGATACCGGCGGTTTCCGCTTTCCCTCCACTTCTGGGGAAACCTTCCGCGTCGCTTCCCGGCTGGTCGATGCCGGGGCGAGTCCGCCGGCGGTCTACCGCGAACTGTTTGAGCAGGATTCGATCGCCCGCCTCCATCTGGTGGGGCGCACGCTCGCCGGTGCGAAGCCATCGCGCGAGGGGCGGATCATCACCTCGACGGTGCGCCAAAGCGACGTGCGCGAGACGCAGGCGCTGCCAAGCGATACCGAAGACCTCGTCAACCTCACGTTGGCAGTGAAGGGTACGGAACTGGCGGTGATTCTCATTGAGCAGTCGGATGGGCGGGTGAAGACGAGCTTCCGCAGCCGCGGCGCAGTCGATTGCAGCGCCCTCGCCGGCCGGTTTGGCGGCGGTGGCCACAAGGCAGCGGCGGGTTCGATTCTGCCCGGCCCGTTCGATAAGGCGCTTGAATTGGTCTCTGCAGCAGTCGATGAGGCATGGCTGCAGTCGGTTGCAGCACCGGCGTGAATGCCGGGCGCGGACGGAATCAGTGCATGAAAAATTGAAAACCTTTCGCCCAGACTCGCAGCAAGGGAATGTTCACGATGGCTGGCTCCCCGGAAGAATCTGTCAAGCGTCCGCTTACTCCTGACCAGCGGCGCGGATTCCTCACCCGCATGCTGGCACTTGTCTGCGGTGGCCTCGCCACGCTCCCGCCGCTGGTGGCAGGATTGTGGGTGGTGCTCGATCCGCTGCGCCGGCAGGGGGGCACCGCCGCGTTTCTGCCTGTCACAGAACTCCCGAGCGTGCCCGACGACGGGATGCCGCGGCAGTTTACGGTGGTGGACGACCGCGTTGACGCCTGGACCGGGTTTGTGGCGGAGCCGATCGGGGCGGTGTACCTCCGTCGCCAACCGGGGTCGCAGCAGGTGGAAGCGCTCTCTGCCACCTGCCCGCATGCCGGGTGCTTTGTGGAGATCGACAAGGCGGCCCGCTGCTTCCGCTGCCCCTGCCACAACAGCACGTTTACGCTCGATGGCGGAATCGTTGTTCCAAGTCCCAGCCCGCGCGGGATGGACAGCCTCGAATGCCGGGTGGAGCCAACTGGTGGCATCGCGGTGAAGTGGCAAAACTTTCTCACTGGCGTGGCCGGCAAGGTGGTCAAGTCATGAAACAACCCTCCGGCTCCTCAACATCAACATCGACCCGCCCCGGCAAGCCGGGCCTGCTGGGCCAACTGGCCGATTTCTTTGACGACCGCACCGGCTACCGGGCCTTTGTGCATGAAGCCCTCTACGAACGCGTGCCGGGCGGGGCCCGCTGGCGGTATGTGTGGGGGAGCACGCTGGTGTTTGCCTTTATGACGCAGGTGATCACGGGGCTGGTTCTGTGGGCCAGCTATTCCGCCAGCGCCCAAACCGCCTGGGAGAGCGTCTACTACATCCAGCATGAGATGGCTGGCGGCTGGCTGCTGCGGGGGATCCACCATGTGATGGCGCAGATGATGGTCGTCTTGCTAGCGCTCCATCTGATGCAAGTGGTGATCGACGGGGCTTATCGCGCCCCTCGCGAGGTCAACTTTTGGCTGGGGCTGATGCTGATGATGCTGGTGCTCGGCATGGCCCTGACCGGCTATCTGCTCCCTTGGGATCAGAAAGGCTACTGGGCCACGCGGGTGGCCACGAATCTGGCGGGGCTGGTGCCACTTATTGGCCCGAGCCTGCAGCAGGTGGTGGTGGGGGGGCCCGACTACGGCCATCACACGCTCACCCGGTTTTTCGCGCTCCACGCCGGCTTCCTGCCCGCCACGCTGGTGGCGTTGCTGGTGGTGCATCTCACGCTCTTCCGCAAGCATGGCCTCTGCGCCCGCCAACCGATCACCCGGCCCGATGCGATGTTTTGGCCCGATCAGGTGCTCAAGGATGCCGTGGCAATGCTGGCGGTGATGGCGGTGGTGCTCGGCGTGATTCTGCTGCCGGCCCTGCGGGCGGTGCTCGAAGGCCGCCCGATCGTGCCGGGGGAACTCGGCGCCGAACTCGGCGCCCCGGCCGATCCCTCGCAGCCCTATGCCGCCGCCCGACCGGAGTGGTATTTCCTGTTCCTCTTTCAGTTTTTGAAGGTGTTTGAGGGCTGGGGGGCCAGCGGCGAATTCCTGGGCGCGATCGTCGTGCCGGGGCTGGTGATGGGGATGATGTTCCTGATGCCGATCGTGGGCCGCTGGGACCTCGGCCACCGGTTTAATATTGGCTTCACGGTGGCACTCTTGGCCGGCGTGGGGCTGCTGACCGCCCTGGCGATGCGGGAGGATTACTGCGCCACCTGGATCGATGCGGCGGCCCTTGCCGATGTGGGGGAATTGATCGAAAAGACCGGCGGCGACGAAACGCAGATCGCTGCAGCGCTGGGGAACGATCCGGACAAGATCAGGGCCTTTGCCACGCGGAAAAAGAGCTGGGATGCCGCTCGGCATTCGCGGGCATTTATGGAGGCCTCTGAGCAGGCCGAGGTCGATGCCGCTCGGGCTGTCGCTCTGGCTGGTCGGCCGGAACGGATTCCCCTCACGGGCGCGCTTGATCTGGTGCGGGGGGACGCGCTCTCGCAGGGTCCAAAATTGTTTGCCGCCAACTGCGCCTCCTGCCACGGCCATGTCGATCCACAGCAGGCCGACGCGCTGGCGCTATTGGCGAAAACATCGGCTGCCAATCTGCATGGCTTTGGCACGCAGGCCTGGGTGCGGGGGCTGCTCGATCCGGAACAGGTGGCCGGGCCTGGCTACTTTGGCAACACCGCCCACAAGGATGGGGAGATGGTCAATTTCGTGCAGCACGATCTGACCGACCGGGATACCTGGAAGCCGGAGGATATCGTCGCAGTGATTGCGGGCCTGGCCGCGGAGGCGGGGGTAGTGCACGGCGAAGTAACTCCGCCCCCGGAGGCAACTTTGGTGGAGCGGGGGCGCGTGCTCTTGGCCAGCAGCGAGCATTGCGGGAGCTGCCATACATTCCGCGACAACGGCACGGCCGCCGGCAGCGCTCCCGATCTGACCGGCTGGGGCTCGCGGGAGTGGCTGGTGGGGATCATCACCGATCCGACGCACGAGCGCTTCTATGGCGACACCAACGACCGGATGCCGAGCTTCGGCAAAGCGGAGCAGGGAAGCCTGCCGATTCTGCCCGCGCGGCAGATCGCCTTGATAGCCGACTGGCTGCGGGGCGAGTGGTATCGCCCGGCGGTCGCGGGCCACTAGAGCGCATCCGACTTCCGTTGAGCGTCGGCTGCGGGGCGGCAAAAGTCTCGTCGCTAGCGCTCCTCGAGCGTTCGCCGACCCCTCCGCCTTCATCTTTACTCAGTCGTCGCTACAGCTATCCCAAATGCGCTCTAGCTTCGACTCGTGCAGGTTCCCCTTTCGGCGTCTCACATGATCCCGCCGAGGACGGTGGCCCGGCCGACGCGGCCGACGCCGAGCATGTAGGCAGCCGTGCGCAGGCTCACCTTCCGCGAGGAGGCGAGTTGCCAGACCTGCTCAAAGGCTTCGCCGAGGATCTGGTCGAGTTCCTGCCGCACCCGGTTGATCCCCCACTGATAATGCTGCCGGTTCTGCACCCACTCAAACCAGCTCGCCGTCACGCCGCCGGCATTGGCGAGGATATCGGGCAGCACCGTGATGCCGCCTGAATCGAAGATCGCGTCGGCCTCGGGCGTGACTGGCGCATTGGCCCCCTCCACGATCAGCGGAGCCCGTACTTGGGCGGCATTTTTTTCGGTGAGCACGCCGCCAAGCGCCGCCGGAATAAGCACATCGCATTCCACCGCGAGCAGTTCGGCATTGCTGATGCTCTCGCCGCCGGGGAAACCATCGAGCCG
>Ga0114962_10005156_pt1 | contig 10276 bp, 8 predicted proteins | sample C_130820_MF_Meta_FD_87017 | JGI IMG/M metagenome (GOLD analysis project Ga0114962, IMG submission 87017) | Freshwater microbial communities from Lake Croche, Canada to study carbon cycling - C_130820_MF_MetaG | ecosystem: Environmental > Aquatic > Freshwater > Lake | place: Lake Croche, Canada...
CCGTAGGGTTCGCCTCACGGAAGTGAGGTGAATACAATCCCTTCGCCCGCTCCACTCTTTTTGCTTGGAGCTGCGTTGCTGTTCGCTTGCCGTAGGCCTACTACGGCATCGCTCACGCGCCTTGCTCCCCATCAAAAATAGCCTCTTGTAATAGAGAAGGGATGAGAACCCGAGTTGTTGGTTCGAACCGAGACCTTGGGAAGGCCGAGTAGTAGCCTCCGCAGGAGGACCCGTAGGGTTCGCCTCACGGGAGTGAGGTGAATACAATCCCTTCGCCCGCTCCATTGAATTCGAGCAGCGCGTCTGCGATGTTCTTGAGGAACTGACTCAAGAAGGAACTCTTGGCAATCACGCAAAAGGGGGAGCCACGGCAGCGGGATTCCATCGGAAGCCGCTTGCTACGAGGGATATGGATGTCTTCGTTTTCCTTTCTGGAGGGAGTGATTCGGTGTTGGTCTCACTGGAAACTCTTTTCAAAAATCTCAAGGGGAAGGGCTTTGATTCCTTCCAGGAGGTGAGCGCCTTGCGTCGAAGAGCAGGCTTCTTTAGCTTGCCGTAGCTTGAACGTGACTTTCTTCTGGAGACTGGCGAAATCTGATCGATCCCATGAAACTTTTTCCGCTCTCGCTACCTGTCGCAATAACAATGATTGCTTCGGCTTCTACTCAGGCCAAGGTTACCACCCTTGTCGCAGAGGTTCAGGCCCCGATCATGGCGGAGGGGAAGCAGATCGGGAGTGTAAAGCTGGCGCCTGGAGCCACCGTCACTATCGTCTCCATCGAAAGTGATGGAGTCATGGTTAGCAGAGGAGGTGGGGAACCCTTCAAGGTGCCCAAGAATATTCTTCCCGCGGAGGCGATTGTTGTGACCGCTGCGACTCCACTCCCATCACAGACGCCGGTTTCTCTTTCCGCTGCCACAGTTACCCCCAGCTCAAAACCGACACCTGTGGCCATCCCTGCCTCTCGGGAATCACTCTCTTCCAGTCCTTCCACACCGACATTGGAAGATGAGGTCGAAATGGAAATTACCTGTGCACTTACTCAGGCCCCGAGCTACTCGGACGTTCCCGTCTTAGAATCCTACAAAGAAGCACAGAACACCTTGGGAACCTATCATTACAAACTGCGGCTACCAAAAGGGTACAACGCCAATACGAACCAACATTGGCCCTGCATGTTTATCATGTCTGCGGGAGGGAAAGCATCGATGGGACCGATGGCGAATTACCTCAAAAGTAACGGCTTTGTCGTTGTGATGCTCGTTGAGGCAAAGAATGGACCATGGGAACCCATTGTTGGCAACTTCCTGGCCGCTCATGACGACGTGATCAAGCGTATTCGTATTGACGATGATAAAAAATACGCCACCGGAATGTCGGGAGGAGCGAGAGGGAGTTCCGTTTTCGTTCAGCTCCGGCCAGGATTTTGCGGCCTCATCCTGCAAGGAGCGGGCCCGGCCTTCGACGAAAAAAACAACTTCTACATCGCGGGCATTCAATCGAATTCCAAGCTCCGCATAGCGATGACGATGGGATCCTCTGACAATAATAAAATCGAAACGGACCAAATGAAAAAGCTCTTCGGTGCTCAAAGACTGGCTGTATTTGATTTTAACGGTGGACACACTTGGGCACCGGCTGAGGTTTTTGAAAAAGCCATGAAGTGGGTGAACGGATCCACTACCCGCTGACGCTGAATTCTGCGCTTCTCTCAATCGAGTGAATCGCTGAAGCAGTCTGACTTCAGCACCAAGAAAACAGCCAAGGACTTGCAAAGTTTTTCCTAGAGAACCGCTGTTTAAATCGCATAGAGGCCATTGAGTGAAGCCGTAACGGAAGCGAAGCAACGGCCGGGCAAGCAAAGCGTCAAGCCAACACAGCCTATGTCCGGTTATCTCAGCAACCCGCTGGGATGAAGAAATTTGTCGATTTTTATGGCGTTACTCGCTCGCACCTCAAAAATCAGTAACTGCTCTTCAGCGGCCTTCATGGGATTTAATCAGCGGTTCCTACCTGAAAATGTCCGAAAATGTCTGAAAAAGGTGACTCCCTGCACTCCTGATGAAGGAGTGCAGGAGCCCTAGTGAAACTAAAACCTACTCCTCTCAGGGTAAGTTTGATCTGAAACAGTTTTCCTCGTCGTCTATGGTAATCCGTGGCTTCTTGTTCGATTTTTGTTTCATCTTACGGGCTGTTGAGAAAGAGAACACCTGGCCAGATTCTCTCAAGGTTCGTTGTTACGGCAGGTAAATTTGAGACAGCAATTCTCGTTCCAATGTTCATGAGATTTTTAAAAGTGACATTTCTTAATAGGGAGATGGCTTTCACCCGTCGTAGATGGAAGATAGCAGATGGAAGTTTGGGAAAACGGCCGCGGGTTTATTTCTTGGGGGTATTTGAGAATCTTGGTTAGGGTTCTGTCGCTATTTTAACTCCCCCCACTTCAGTCCCAAAAATGTACCCCCGATTCGCATTCAAACTCTCTTCCGTTTTCCTGATCTTCTTCATCGCGGGAGCTCCTCTGTCACGAGCCGAGGCTCCCATCACTTACAAAGCCGTCACGGACCCGGCTCTCAAGGCCGATCTGTCACGCATCAACGAAGTCATGCGGTCGCGCGGATTCAACACGGATCCGGCCACTGGGCTGACCTTCTTCACTGGTTACTCCTACCACGCAATCTACGACTGGGATCCCTACTTCGAGGGCATCGTGGAGCTCTCTCTCGGGTGGACCCCGAAATACATGGAAAATGGTATCAAAATCTTCCTGAACCTGCAGAACAAGGAGGGGTTTATCCGTCGGGTGCAGGATAAGCGCGGCAATGAGGGTGAGGAGATGTTCAAGCCCTTCCTGGCACAGACATCGGTCCTGATTGAACGGCGGACGGGTAGCCTCGACTGGCTTACTGATAACGATTATCAGCGCATGCGGCTCTATCTCATCTATTGGTTGGAGACGCTCCGAAAGGGCAACACCGGCCTCTCTTACTGGCGGTCAGCGCCGCACACCGGGATGGACACCCAGACGGAGCGGGCGGGCGTCTGGAAGTCGGACTTTTGCGACGGCGTCGATCTCAATTCGTATCTCTACCGCGAGTGCATCGCCTTTGCCCTCATCGCCCAGGCTAAGGGGCACGCCGACGATGAGGCACTCTTCCGTAAGGAAGCCGACAAAAAGAAGGAGGCCATCCAGAAATACTGCTGGAACGAGAAGGATGGATTCTTCTACGACATCGATAATCGCACGGGAAAGCAGATCAAGGTCAAATCGGTCGCGGGTTTTGCCCCGATGTGGGCTCAGATCGCCACACCTTCGCAAGCTAAGCGGATGGTCAACGAACATCTGCTGAACCCAAGCGAATTCTGGCGCAAGTTCCCCGTTGCAGCGATTGCCGCAACGGAGAGGGGTTATTCAGAAAACCCTCTGCCCGGTGATGTCGGCTGCAACTGGCGCGCAAATACTTGGATTCCCACGAACTACTACATCTTTTCCGCCCTGCGTTATTACGGGTATCACGACCTCGCCGCCAAGCTAGCGAACTTGACCTTTGATAAGGTGAAAACGATCGGCGACCGCGAGTACTACACCTCCGACTCGGACAAAGGCTGCGGTCTGAATCCATTCTGGGGTTGGTCACTGCTTGCGTATTTGATGCCATGGGAACTCCAGCACCACCTTGATCCTACAGAGCTTAAGCTGAAAAAACCGCTACCCGCGGCCTTCCAGCAATAGTATAAGGATCGCCGCTTAACTTCCTAGCCCCCCTAGCCGCCTCCTAGTTACCCACTGATGAGCACACCGTTCATCCATGATGATTTCCTGCTGGAAACTTCCGCCGCGCGGGAGCTTTACCACCGCTTTGCAGCGCCCGAGCCGATCATTGACTTTCATAATCATCTTTCGCCTGCCCAGATCGCGGGAAACCATTGTTTCGGGGATCTGCAGGAGGCATGGCTCTCCGGCGATCACTACAAATGGAGAGCACTGCGGACGAATGGAGTCTCCGAGCAATTCATCACTGGGAGTGCATCGCCCAAGGAGAAATTCCAGGCCTGGGCCCGGACGGTTCCCTACACCCTGCGCAATCCGCTCTATCACTGGACGCATCTTGAGTTGGCGCGTCATTTCGACATGAACGTCCCGCTGAATGAAGCGACCGCCTCCGCCGTCTGGGAGGAGGCTAATGCAAAGCTCTCGGGGTTGAGAGTGCATGATATTCTGAGACTTCATCGCGTGAAGGTGCTCTGCACCACCGACGATCCCGCCGATCCGCTCGACCATCACCGTGCGATCCTCGGTAGCGGCCTCTCCACACAGGTCTTCCCTACCTTCCGCCCCGACAAGGCGCTCCAGATCGCGGACCACGATGGTTTCCGTGCCTGGCTGGGCAAACTCGAGGGCGTCTCCGGTGTCACGATCCTTTCCTTCGACGACCTTCTGGGAGCGCTGAAGCTCCGTCATGATGCTTTTCACGAGGTCGGATGCCGACTCTCCGATTACGGCCTTGCCACAGCACCCCTTCCTCCCTGCGGGCATGATGTGGCCGCGTCCGTCTTTGCCGGTTTCCTGGCCGGGAGGTCGTGCTCCGCCTCGGAGGAGGCCGCCTACGCCTCCCAGGTCATGCATGAGATCGCCCGGTGGAATGCCGCACGCGGCTGGACCATGCAGCTCCATGTGGGAGCTCTCCGCAACACCAATCTCAGGTTTATGAATCTACTCGGGGCCGATTCCGGATGCGACTCCGTCGGCGACAACTCTCATGCCGAGGCGCTGGCGGGCTTTCTCGGTTCACTGGACCGGATCGGTGAACTGCCACGCACCATTATCTACAACCTGAACCCGGCTGATAATTACGTCTTCGGCTCCATGATCGGAAACTTCCAGGATGGAAGCATTCCGGGCAAGATCCAGATGGGGAGCGGTTGGTGGTTCCTCGACCAGAAGGAAGGGATGGAGGCACAGCTGAACGCCCTCTCCAACCTCGGACTTCTGCGCCGCTTCGTCGGGATGGTGACTGATTCCCGCAGCTTCCTCTCCTTCCCACGTCACGAATACTTCCGCAGGGTTCTCTGTAATCTGCTCGGCAAGGACGTCGAGTCCGGGGAGCTTCCTCGCGATACCGATCTGATCGGTTCGATGGTGGGAGAAATCTGCTACCGCAATGCGCGGGAGTATTTCGGTTTTGCCGAACCCGCTGAATAAAACCAAGGATCGCCATTGCGGGAAAAACTTCCTGCGGGCAGCGTTGAAAGCTTGCACTTTCTGTTTAAATAAGTAGAAGAAATTGCCTCCATTCAGCTAACCCCCTAATCAGTAAACCCCTCATCATGAATCCATTTCTCGGCGTCTTCTTCCATTGGCTCGGCGGCTTTGCCTCAGGCAGTTTCTATGTTCCCTACCGCTTTGTGAAGAAGTGGGCCTGGGAGACCGCCTGGATGGTCGGCGGTTTCTTCTCCTGGATTATCATGCCGTCCCTTCTGGCGCTCATGATGACCCATGATCTCCACGGAGTTCTAATGAGACAGACAGGAACCACGCTGGGATGGACCTACTTCTTTGGAGCGCTCTGGGGTCTCGGAGGGCTGACATTTGGCCTGACCATGCGCTATCTGGGAATGTCGCTTGGCATGGGAGTCGCCCTTGGCTATTGCGCGGCCTTTGGCACCCTGCTCCCTCCTATTGCTAAGCTTTTCATTCCCAGCATTCCCTGTGACGAGACCATCGTCCAGATTGCCTCCACACTCCCAGGTCAGATCACCCTCCTCGGTGTGATTGCCTGCTTGGTTGGCATCGCCCTTGCCGCATTGGCTGGACTGAATAAAGAACGCGAGATGGATCAGGCTGCCAAGACCGAGGCCATCAAGGAGTTTAATTTTCCCAAGGGAATCGCCGTCGCTACCTTCTCCGGCATCATGAGTGCCTGCTTTGCCTTTGCTCTTACCGCAGGCAAGCCGATCGGCGAGGCCTCCCTGCTGGTTGGAACCGATAAGATCTGGACCGGTCTTCCGAAGCTTGTGGTCGTGCTTCTTGGCGGCTTCACGACCAATTTCCTCTGGTGCGCCTATCTTCACTTCAAGAACGGTACGGCCTACCAGTATCTGAGTGGTTCCGTGCGTGAGGAGCATGCCGAACTCGCCGGTGGAGGGGGAGGGGAGCATGGTGCGGCAGCTCCAGTTGTTACAAACGACGGCAACCTCAAGGTGCCGATGCTCAACAACTACATCTTCTCGGCGCTTGCCGGAACGATCTGGTACCTGCAGTTCTTCTTCTACACGATGGGCGAGACGCAGATGGGCAAGTTTGGCTTCGCCAGTTGGACACTCCACATGGCCAGCATTATCATCTTCAGCACCATGTGGGGATGGATCTTCCATGAGTGGAAGGGGTCGAGCAAAAAGACCCACACCCTCATCGGTCTGGGTATCGGCACGCTGATTGTCTCCACCATCATCATCGGCATCGGAACCTGGATGAAGGGACAGTCCTGAATAGTTCTCGCGCACTCCAGGCACTCTTACTGCCTGCTTCCCACCTCGATAACTGGGGAGTTATCAGGTGGGAATTGACTCTCTTGAGTCCTTTGGAGCATCGTCTAGAGAATTTGTTACTTGATTGGGAGATTGCATGATCAATGTGGAAATCAAGAAATCAGAAAGGGAGATTAGAGCGTTTTTGATTCAGAGGTAGACAAAGGGTTTGCGGATGTCATGAAGTGGTGTGTAAGAAGCAAGTGAAGCGGCTGTAGTCTTTTGAGCTCCAGCCCAAGCGATACGACACAGCACAACGCCTCATGTCGCCGCAAAGAATGTCTAGAGATGAAGAAAAATCGCTCTAAGAACGAATGGGTCGTGGATACTCAGAGGGATGGTCAGTGTCATGGAATGAGCTTACCCCGATTGAGCCCATCGTGATGAATAGGCAAAAGATGGGTTGAGGATTTGCCCTTTTAACCATGCAACTCGCCCCCCCTCTCTCAGCTACCTGTTGCCCTGCGCCAAAAGCGCCAGCTAGAGAGTCACCTTATCTCTCAGAGATGGTATTGATCATCGATAATCTCTAGAGAGCAATTCTGAGGGCCTGTCTAGGGAGTCACTGTAGCTGTGGGAGTCGCAGAGGGAGCGGCTACGGGTTGTGCTGCTGAGTCTTCCATAGGGACCGACGCCGGCGGTGTCATCGAGGCGTTGATTGCGTAGAATCTCTCTCGGATCTCATTCACCGTCCCGATGGTCAGATAGATTGTGTAATCGTACACAAAACCCTTGGTGATGGTGAGACGTGAGATCGGGGCGAAGTAAGAGCATCCCCCTCCCATTGGCCCTGTACTCCCCTTGGCCCGGTAATAGGTCATCTCCGTCGTTCCTGGGAAGAAAAGGCCGACGCCCCAGTCCTTGTCATCGACATAGGCAGCCCACGATTCGGTGGTTTTTCCATACTGATTACTTTTCTCATCGAGATAGAAGGGCACCTTGCGGTCCAGTTCCCCTCTAGTCCACGGGGCGCTGCCTTTATAAGTGACCATATTCGGGAGGGCCACGTCGGCGAAGAAGGCGGGCAGTTCCGCAGATCGCTTGTCATGATCGACCTCACCCGAGTAAGTGAAACGGAAGTGGATTTTTGCCACACCTCCTTGTAGATCGATCCATTCCTCCATGACGACATCCTTGATATCCTCACCGTAAGTTCCTCCGGTGGACCAGTTTTTAGGCATCGTTTTCACATAGAGATGGTCAGAGGAGATGCTTGACTCCAGAACCGTGGCCGAATCACCCCTCCAGTTGCCTCCCTGGACCGGATTCCAGTTCCACGGTTTTTTGTCCCACATGGAGCCATCCTTGCTTCCGTAGTACGACTGCTGGATGAATCTCCCCTTGTCAACGTGATTCAGGAGGTTTCTCTCGGGAGTTGTTTCCGAAAAATAAAAGATACTCCCACCGCCACCGAGATCGATACCAAGACGGACTTTATCGTTTTGAATATAGGCGGGATCTACGGGATTGGGTGGATTCTTCTCTTGAGAAAAAGCCGATGAGCAGAGCAAGACAGGCAGCAGAAGCAGTGCGAGCAAGGGTGAGGTTTTCATGGACATGGGTAGGGTGGGTGCAGGCAGTGATTCAAAAGATTGGAGTGCCGCATCCCATCCGAAAACCTTCTGGTGAGAAAGGCAATCTTTTGGAGGATGGAGGGCCCTTTCTTATCTCCGAACGCACTCAATGAGATTTCACGAGCGTGCCTCACCTGAGAATGTTGTCATTGAGCTGGATCCATGATAGAGTAAGATATGATATCCCCCTTCATGTTCCGTTTTTACAGATTACCGAATGGTCGGAAGCAATCCGACGGCTGTAGTGCCTTCACGCTACTAGAGCTACTTGTCGTGATCGGCATCATGAGTCTGCTGATGGCCCTCCTTTCACCAGTCGTGGGTGCTTTTAAGGGGAGTGGCGACCTGAACAAGGCCTCCGGGGACATTCAGGGTATTCTGGAGCAGGCGCGCAGTTACGCCATGGCTAATAAGACCTATGTCTATGCCGGGTTGAAGGAGGTCGATGTCATCAAGGCAAACCAGAACACGATCCAGAACGGCATCGGACGGGTCGCCATCGCTCTCATCGCCTCGGTGGATGGCACTCAGCCATGGAGCAGTACCACCACCAACATAACCCCCACCACCATGTTTACTAATACCACCCTGATCGGCAAGCTCCGTTACTTCGACAACCTCCATATCACCAACACTCAATCCCTCACCAGCGGCACCACCATGACTGGCCGCCCCAGTAGTTTAGTCCTCGATTTAAGCACGAATACATCCCAGGTCTCCTTCAATTCGGCCAATGCGGCTAACGGCGCGAATTACCCATTCACAAAGGTCATCGAGTTTGATCCGCGTGGTGTCGCCCGAGTCCAGACAAATTCCTCCCCTGATACCTCGATCAATTCCACCTACATTGAGATCCCGCTCGTTCCCTGCCATGGAAACCAAGCCCCCACCAACACCTCGGGTAACCAGGCTGCCATCCAGGTTGACGGGATCACCGGGGCCGTCAGGGTCTACCGTCCACAACTATGACCTACTTCCCCCGTTATACTAGCCTCGATCCTCGACGGCCTATTGATGGCACTTGCCGCCGGACAAGCGGTGCCACCCCTCCGGGGCTACTTACAGTAGTCTTTCGCGGCTCTTCCCAGAGCCTTGGTTCTCTCCCCCCCGATCACACCAGCTCTCGACCCTCGACCCTCGACTCTCATTGTTCCGCCTTTTCCCTTATTGAGGTGGTCATTGCCATCGGGGTGGCGGCGTTCTGTCTTGTCGCCATGCTCGGGCTCTTTCCCACCGGTCTGAAGTCGGTGAAGAACACCGTCGACCAGACAGCGGCTGCAGGTTATCTCAATGCTGTTGCGCTCGACTTGAGGAGCATCCCGCTGGGCAGCAACACCTCCTCCCGCTATGGCATCACCCTCCCTGCACAAGGAGGCTCCTCCACAAGCACCACAAATTTTTATTTCAACGAGGATGGCACTCTAACGAGTTCCTCCTCCTCGGTGTCTACCCGTTACCGCGTTCAGCTCTCCTTTTCTAATAATCCCGCCACCCCCCTTGTCACCATTGCCCAGATCCAGCTCTACTGGCCTCCCACCGCGTCCATCGCCAACGCGCTGGGTAACTTGGAGAGTGTCATCACGATCAACCGCCAATGATCCCGCCCCCATCCTTCCTTTCCGCCGCCTTGGTTCCAGGGCCACAGCGTGGCCCGAAGCTGGGCTCAATGCATGAACCGAATCTTGGTCCGAAGCCAGGGCCAGGACAGCAACCTCGGCTCTCGGGAGGATTTACTCTTATTGAGGTTCTGGTGGCAGCCAGTCTGTTTTTATTATTGGCCGTTTTTATCGCACAGATGGTCGGGAGTATCTCTATTGGATCGGCGAGCAGCAGCAAGCGGCTCAGTGCCGACGACGAGGCTAGGACCATCTTAGACAGAATGCAGGGGGACTTTGCCAGTATGGTGGAGAGGAAAGATGCCGATCCCGAGTTCCTTGGCACCTCTGGCAATGACTCAATCTTTTTTGTCAGCCAGTCACCAGCCTATTGGAGCAACTCTCCAGGCAGCTCCTTGAACAATAACAGCCAGATGGCACTCATCGGCTACATGGTCACGAATGGAGGTCTTATGCGCTACTCCATGGGGTACGGCTGGGATCAGTTGAACTTTTTGACTAATGGAGGTGTGAATTATTTGGATACCAATCTGGCAAACTCCAACTTCGTCTCAGAC
>Ga0114962_10005158_pt1 | contig 10275 bp, 7 predicted proteins | sample C_130820_MF_Meta_FD_87017 | JGI IMG/M metagenome (GOLD analysis project Ga0114962, IMG submission 87017) | Freshwater microbial communities from Lake Croche, Canada to study carbon cycling - C_130820_MF_MetaG | ecosystem: Environmental > Aquatic > Freshwater > Lake | place: Lake Croche, Canada...
ATTTCGTAGTAAGTTCTGATGCTATTACAGCTCCGGCTTGGAGCTCTAACGTACCAACTCTTACTAGCTTTTATACAGCTTCATCTACTGTAACAACTACAGTAAGTGCAGGTGCATATTACTTAAACGTATTACAACAAGAATACGGAACTAACGGTGCAGCAGTTCAATTTGCAATTGCATACGGTAACATTAACGGCTCAGGATCTCAATGGTTAAACAGTCTTGTACCAGGAGTTTCTCCTTCTTTAACTACATACAACCAGTATCAAACTTTAGTTTACGGACCAGAAGTAACAGGCTCTCAAGGCTTCAACTTCGGTGGTGCTGCTTTAAGATCTCCAGATATTTGGGTACTTAATATTGATAGAAATAGGTATAAGCAAAGCCTAATGCCAGGTACTTTTACCCTTCAATTAAAGAGCGGTAATAACGTAGTAAACATTTGCGACAATAGTAACGATTCTTCTGTTATAAATTATTTAGATTGCGGTAGAGTATTTAATCTAGTTTCTGGATCTTATGGTAGAGCAGCTAATGTAACTGTATCTGGATCTACATTAGGACCAGGTTATACAGCTTCTGGATCTTACGGATACTACTTACCAGATATCGGAACCATAATTTTAAATCCAGGTGCATTAGCCTTAGCTCCAGTAAGTGGAGGTATTAGTATTTCAAGAGATCTTTCAAGTAATCCAAGCCTACCTTACAGCTCTTTAAATAATACTTACCTGTATCAAGCAATTTCTGCAAGTGGAGCTACTCCAACAACAGGTAGTTTGCCAGGATTTCAACTAAACTCCCAAGAAAACGTATCTTCTGATTATGTCTTCGTAAGAATTGGTAATTCACAATACAACTATTCAACAAACCCGACATTTACTTCCGGATCAAGCGGTGCTGTACTTTACCAAACAATGGTTTATAGTCCACAAACCTTCCCTACAACAGTCGGATTATATAATAATAACAGCGAACTTTTAGCCGTAGCTAAATTATCACAAGCCTTAGTTAAAGATTTTACAAAAGAAGCATTAATTAGAGTTAAGTTAGATTGGTAATAATAAAATAAAATGAGTAGAGCATCAAATAGTCTTTTAGTTTCTGATGTAACAGCTACTCCCATTAAACTTAAGTACTCTTCTTCTTATAGTAATACTACTATATGTGATTCAGGTATTTATGCACAAAGTGGGTTGAATGGCCCCGTTACAGTAACAGGATCAGTGCCGCAAAGAACTTTGCGATATTGGTCTATTAGACATTTGTTCTATTCTAACTTTCTGACCGGTAGCTATTTGACTACTACCTCTAGTCTAGATAACTTTCTACAATCTACAGCAGCTTCTGGAACCTTTGAAGGCAATACTACTTTGTCCGCTTCAACCGATTTACGTTATTTTCCTACAGAGTCTTTTTCTAAAGTTAAAATTATTAACATTCCGAAAAATACTTTCGGTGAAAAAGTTTCTAGAAAGAGCTTTTTTCTAACTGGAAGTAGTTATGCTATAGCAGATGACGGAAACGGTAATATAAAGGACACTATCACTGGCGTACATGTAGGGAATATCATTTATCCCCAAGGATTTGCAATTATAACTAACCCGGACTACTATTGTGTAATGGATGGCGGTCCTTTTACATTCCCCAAGACTTACGTTTTTGATATATCAGATAATCCTAAGACCTTCAATCCTATACTAGATGCACAACCCGATTGTGCACCTGTAGATACCTCTACTCTAACTTTAATAACTGCTTCTGGATGGTTATTTCCTAGTAGTAGTCAAGATAATTTAGGTAATGTTACACTTAGTTCAACCGATACATTATCTACTAGAGTTGGTTATTATAGAGATTATTATACCGTTAAGTCCACTTATTGTGCTTCATCCGATAAACAGCCTATTAATATTAAATTAATTGACTGTCAAATAGTAGGATTAACAGCTTCATTTATTGCTCCTTCTCCAACTCCTACACCTACCGTAACACCTACCCTAACACCGACTAATACTCCTACGGTAACTCCTACCGTAACTCCTAGTCCAACAGTAACACCTTCAGTTACTGCATCACCGGGAACAACACCAACACCTTCTCCTACCGTAACTCCTACTATAACTCCTAGTCCAACAGTAACACCTTCTCCTACAGTAACGCCAACACCGTCTCTATCCGGATATTCACTCGTAATTAAATGGAAAATAGCAAGCTCTGTTTTCACTACCGGTAATATTGTCTGGAGTCTAGACGGAGGATCTACCTGGAACGCGCAGTTAGCTAACATTGGTAACTCAAGTTCCGGGTATCTTACAGCTCAAACATTAACAGGACTTGCCGGTAATGCAAGCGTAGTGGTAGGAGTACAAAATAATGCTAATGCAGATGTGACATTTGGTGTTGGATTCAATGGATCTTACACAGGATATTGTGGAGAATTATCACCTTATACCTACACTCTAGCAGGTGCTGATGCAACTATCTATTTAAATGTCAAAGAAACTTTAACACCTGGAACTTTACAGACTTGCTAAACAAAATAAGAACTATTTATTAAATATATTAATACATGTCTCAATTATTCTACATACAGGCTCAAAGTGTTGGAACTTCATGCAATTTATTTACTGTAACTTATTCAGAAACAGGGAGTCCAACACAATATCAAGCCCTAAGCCCTGATAGCGGAAGCTTAAATCCTGTAGATAGAAATCAAATACTCAATGGTTTTAATGCATTAATAGGAGATGGAAGTGATTATATATACATTATTAATTACGGCGGAGATTGTGCTGGATACACCAATACTATTAACGTTTCATCAGTAACACCAACACCTACTCCTAGCGTTACTCCTACAAGAACACCTACTAATACACCGAGCGTTACACCAAGTATTACGCCAACTAATACCGCAACTCCAACCGCTACACCTTCTATTACTCCAAGTATTACACCAAGTATTACGCCGACTAATACACCAACACCTTCTATTACTCCAAGTATTACACCAACTAACACTGCAACACCAACTAATACACCAAGTGTTACACCAAGCATTACACCAACTAATACCGCAACTCCAAGTAATACGCCTTCTATAACACCGACTAATACACCAACACCTTCTATAACACCAAGTATCACACCAACCAATACTACAACTCCAAGCAATACCCCTAGTGTTACACCTTCTATAACACCGACTAATACACCAACACCTTCTATTACTCCAAGTATTACGCCAACTAATACCGCAACTCCAACTAATACTCCAAGCATTACACCTACTAATACTCCAACACCTTCTATTACACCTACTAATACTCCAAGTATAACTCCTTCACAAGCAGCTACGGTATTTGCAACAGATACTTTAACAGGACCTAGTAGTAATGGTAGATATCCAACTGCAACACAAGCTTGCCAATTAGGTACCGCACTTACTAACAAATATACTACACCAGGAGTAAGCGCTCCTGCTAATGGATTAATTTGGTATAATGATTCAGCGTTAATCTCTCCTTATGATGGAGGAAGCAATTATCATCTTGTCGGACTTGGTAGTGGTAAATGGGCAGTTCAAATTGGTGCCTTAGGTACAGTAACCGATGTGGTGGATTGTACAACTATACCAACTAGTACACCAACACCTACACCAACGGTAACACCAACAATTACTCCGACAATTTCTATTACACCAAGTATTACACCAACCTCTACTAATACACCGACACCTAGTCAAGCAGCTACAGTATTTGCAACAGATACTACATCAGGTCCAAGTCTTAATGGTAGGTATACAACAGCGACAGCGGCTTGTCAACAAGGTGTTGCACTTACAAACAAATATACTACACCAGGCACTACAGCTCCTGTAGCTGGATTAATCTGGTATAATGACTTAGCATTGACATCTCCTTACGATGGAGGAAGTAATTACCATCTTGTTGGTCTTGGAAGCGGTAAATGGGCTATTGTAATTGGATCAAACGGGGTAGTAGGCGATGTTGTAAACTGTACAACTATACCTTCTCAAACTCCTACACCTACGCCAACCAATACCCCAACTAATACACCAAGTATTACACCAACTAATACCGCAACACCAACTAATACACCAAGCGTCACACCGACTAATACCGCAACTCCAACTCCAACTCAAGCAGCTCAAGTATTCTTAGTAGATACTTTAACTGGAGGCGGAGGTAATGGTAGATATTTAACAGCTACTTTAGCTTGTAGAAACGGTAATGCACTTACAAACAAATATACTACGCCAGGTACTACCACACCTGTAGTTAACACTACTATCTTCTATAATGAACCTGGATTAACTACGGTTTACGATGGAGGTACTAATTACCACCAAGTTAAATTAGGCGGAACTACATGGGGCATACAAATTGGCGCATTAGGTACAACCTTAGCTATTACAGATTGTTCTACTATACCTTCTGAAACTCCTACACCTACACCAACAGTAACACCTACTAATACTCCTAGTGTAACACCAAGTAATACACCAAGCGTTACACCAACTAATACTGCAACTCCAACTCCAACTAACACTGCAACACCAACTAATACACCAAGTGTTACACCGAGTATAACACCAACCAATACCGCTACACCAACTCCTACAACACCTGCTCAACAATTCTTTACTGATACAACAGGATATGCAAATGCTACTTTAGCTTGTAGAAACGGAAGTGGAAATAGTAACAAATACATGGCTCCTGCTTACACTACTCCAACAGTAGGTGAATTTGTATATAACGAAGTAGGATTGAGTACAACTTATAACGGTGGATCTAACTACCACTATATGCAAAAAGGCGGAACAGTATGGGGCGTTCAAATTGGTGGTACTGGTCAAATTACAGATGTTGTGGATTGCTCTACGATAGCTTCTGAAACACCAACACCTACACCAACAGTAACACCAACTCCTACTCCAAGCATAACTCCTTCCCCAGCTGCTGCAGTAAATAGAGCCGGTACAGGAACACCATCTGGAAACTGTACTACTTTTGGTAGTAGCTTTGCTTCTATTAACACACCTGGTAACTTTAGTACAGGTACTTCAGGGCAGATAGCATTTGCTGCAAATGGCGGAGCTGCAGTATCACTTAACGGTACGTTTGGAACAAATCAAACAATCGTATTTGTTGACAACACTGTTAGTAACATATGGAGACAAGTAAGAACAGGTGCTACTAGTACAGCAGCAGTAACTTACTTTAATAATGGAGTTAATAATTGCTAATAAAATAAATTTGAAATAATAAAATAAAAAGGTTATATTAAAGTTATGGCAAAGATTTTTGTTTCGATCGCATCATATAGAGATCCTGAATTATCAGCAACTCTTAGGGATTTAATTGCAAATGCAAAAAACCCAGACAATTTAGTATTCTCTATTGCCTGGCAACATTCTTTAGAAGATGCTTGGGATAATTTAGATGAATTTAAGGATGATCCTAGATTTAAAATTATAGATATTCCCTATAATGAATCTAAAGGAGCATGCTGGGCAAGAAGTATATTACAAGAAAATTACGACGGGGAAGAGTACTATCTTCAACTAGACTCTCATCATAGATTTACAAAAAATTGGGATGTAGAGTGTATTAAAATGATTAAGCAATTAAAAAAAGCAGGGCATAAAAAACCTCTTTTAACTGCTTATATACCGTCCTATAATCCAGAAAGCGATCCTCAGGGCAGAGTACAAGAACCTTGGTGGTTAACTTTTGATAGGTTTATACCAGAGGGAGCTGTTTTCTTTTTACCTGCAACAATACCTGGTTGGCAAGATATGACCCAGCCAATACCTTCTAGATTTTTATCTGCACATTTTATATTTACAATAGGTAAATGGTGTCAAGAAGTTCCTTACGATCCTGAATTATATTTTCACGGAGAGGAGATATCTTTAGCAGCAAGATCTTATACTTCAGGCTATGATTTATTTCACCCGCATAAGGTTATTGCCTGGCATGAATATACAAGAAAAGGTAGAACTAAACAATGGGACGATGATAAAGAGTGGGGAGAAAGAAATAAAAATGCTCACTTAAGAAACCGTATTTTATTCGGTATGGAACCGGGCTGTACTTCTTGTCAAAGAAATAGACTAGGTATTTATGCTTTTGGAAAAGAGAGAAGTCTTGAAGAATATGAAAAATATTGCGGTTTAAGATTTGCAACAAGAGGAGTTCAGCAATATACCTTAGATAATAAATTTGCACCTAATCCGATTCTAGAAAATCCTGAAGAATACGAAGCATCTTTTGCTCGTGTATTTAAGCATTGTATAGATGTGAATTTTAATTCTGTACCCGAAACCGATTATGATTTCTGGTGTGTAGCTTTTGAAAACGATAACGGTGAAACTATCTTTAGACAAGATGCAACTGCAGATGAAATTGTAACTATGAAAAACGATCCTGATGGTTACTGTAAAGTATGGAGGACATTTCAACACGCAGAGAGACCTGCTAAATGGATAGTATGGCCTCACTCAATTTCAAAAGGATGGTGTGAAAAAATAGAAAGTAATCTATAGTGAAAAAAATTAGAATTCATAGATACGAAAACGAAATGTGGGGCAGAGCCCATTTACCTTTTTTTAAAAAGTTTGATGCGTATTTAGCAAAATTTTTTGATATTGAAGTAATAAATTACAATAAAGACGGTAATACGTTTAGTGGAACTATTGAATTGACAAAAAGCGTAGGTGGTTTCGGTACTAATCCTCCCCTATCAGATGTTGATTATGTTATTGAGAATTTAGAATCCGGAGAAGTAAAAGTAATTTCTTTTACAGAGTACTTTAATAGCTATATTTCACACATTGCTAAATCAGATATCTGTACTGACGTATTACTGTGTCACTTTAATTGGCATAATGTCTATTATTGGATGAGAAAAGAGAATGCTATTAGTCATCTACATAAAATAAAACCATGGATTTTCTTACCTTTTCAAGAATTCGATTACGAATTATATAGAAATAAAAGAAAGGAAATAGAGCATTTTGAAGATAAAATGTTTTGGTTAGGGAGCGGAGTTGATAGTTACAGAAAAATGATTAGGATTATAGATAATAAGGGATTTATGCAGCCCCTAGACCAAACCTCAGTACACGATCAGTACTTAGAAAAACTAATAAAAAGTAAAATTGGATTATCTTATTATTTAGATTTAGATAAGTACAATACTCCTTACGATCATACTGGAGAATTTTGTTATAGAGATATTGAATACACTACATTAGGGCTTCCTTTTATTCGAATTGAATTTAAAGATACAACTCACGATCCCTTATTACCGAATCATCATTATATTTCGATACCAAGAGAACATGCTTATGTTGCCTATGAAAAAAACGGAGACGAAGGAGTAGCAGATTTGTATATTCAAAGATATAAAGAGGTTATTAACGATACTGAGTTCTTAAATTATATTTCAGAAAATCAACTTAAATGGGCAGATAAAAATATACTAGGAGAACAAAAAGAAAAGCTAACATTTGAATTATTGAAATTAAATAACTGGTTAAATTAATATAGTATGAGCATAGTAACAGGGCATACAGCCTATAAAGGATATTCAGCACAACAGCATAATGATGCATTTGAAGTTTTTAAAAATTTTCTAACTGAAATAAGGCCAAAAAGAATTTTAGAAATCGGTACTGCAGGAGGAGGTTTTACTCTATTCCTTAGAGATACTTTGAATGAGATTGGATTAAGCGATACGCCAATAAGATCTTTTGATGTACATGAAACTGCCTGGTATAATGATATACGAAAAGAAAATATTGAAATAAATATTGAAAATATTTTTGATCAACCTTATCTAAATTTAGAAAAGCCAGAAAGAATCGTACCTTTTATACAAGAAGAAGGAACTACTCTAGTATTATGCGATGGCGGTCATAAAATAGGCGAATTTAATATGATTGCTCCTCTTATAAAAGTAGGAGATTTTATTATGGCACATGACTATATAGACGTATGGCAAAATTACAAAGAAAATTACGTAGATAAAATTTGGAACTGGTGTGAAATAGAGGACATTTATATTGAAAAGGTTTCAAAGGAACAGAACTTAGTACACTATAACAAAGAAATCTTTGATAAAGTAGTATGGGTTTGTAAGCAAAAAGCATCTTAGATGAAAGCAAATGCAGTAACTATAGTAACAGGGTTATGGGACTTAGGTAGAGGAAATATCGAAGGCTGGGCTAAAAGAAATTTTCAACAGTACAAAGATAGATTCTTTGAATTATTAAAGTCCGATGTACCGATGTGTATTTGGATACCTAAAGAGTTAGAACAGGAAGTTTTAAAAATTAGAGAAAATAAACCTACGCAAATTTACTTTAAAGAGCTTGAAGACTTTAAAACTTGGTTTCCTTTTTTCGATAAGCTTCAGCAAATTAGAACTAATCCAGAATGGTATAACATAGCCGGATGGTTACCTGAATCTCCACAAGCTGCATTAGAACATTACAATCCAATGATGATGTGTAAGATGTTTATGGTTAATGATTCAGCCGTAATGAACCCCTTTAATTCAAAATACTTCTATTGGATCGACGGAGGATTGACCTCTACAGTTAACCCGGGTTATTTTAATCACGATAATGTTCTTACTAAATTACAGAACTATACAGATTCAATTAAAAAGCTTACCTTTATAACTTATCCCTATGAAGGCAATAATGAAATACACGGATTTGAAAGAGAGAAAATGGCAGAATACTGCGGGGTAAATTTTGTAAATAAAATATCGAGAGGAGGTTTTTGGGGCGGAGAGAAAGATCAAATACATACTTTAAATAAGTTTTATTACTCTATACTTGAAGACACTATTAATAACGGGTATATGGGAGCAGACGAATGTCTATTTACAATTTTAACTTATAAACACCCTGATCTAATTCATCCTTTCGAAATTGAAGGTAATGGACTTGTATGGCCTTTCTTTGAAATGTTAAAGAGTAAAGAGTTACCTAACATTGAGGATAGAGTAGCTCTATATGTAATAGGTTTTAATTTTCCAAGTCAATTTAAGACTCTATGTAAATCTTTTGAAAAATACGATAAAAACTTCTTAGATAAGCCGACAAAATTTCTATTAAATAATTCAACAGATCGTTCTACTGACGAAAGATTTGCTGAAATATGTAAGGAGTATAACTTTGAAGAAATTAAAAAAGACAATATTGGAATTTGCGGGGGTAGACAGTTTTGTGCAGAACATGCTGAAGAAAATGAATTTGATTTTCATATGTTTTTTGAAGACGATATGTTTTTTTTTAACGGACCAGAAGAATTTTGTAGAAACGGATTTAAAAGAAAAATTGAAAATTTATATGACGGAATATTACATATTGCAAAAATAGAAAAGTTTGATTTTTTAAAATTTAATTTTAGTGAATTCTACGGAGATAATAGAAAGCAATGGGCCTGGCATAATGTACCAGCCGATATAAGAGCAAAACTATTTCCTGAAAATCCTGAAAAAAATGATTCAGATATCGAAAAAGCTCCTTACATAGAATTTAATAGTATAAAGTCTCATAAAGGATTACCCTATGCAACTGGGAAAGTTTTCTACTGTAACTGGCCTCAGATAGTTTCACGTGAAGGAAATAAAAAAATGTTTCTAGAGACTAAATGGGCGTATCCATATGAGCAAACTTGGATGTCTTTAATATACCAAAAAACAGCAGAAAGCGAGATAAAGCCAGGTATTTTATTAGCATCTCCAACAGAGCATAATAGATTTGAATTTTACGCTGCTGAAGAAAGACGTGAAAACTGATATTTATAATTATGCCAGTAGCTACTTCAACCGTACCGTATAATTTAGGATTAACTTCAGAAACAACGATTTACGTTAACGAAGTTAAATGTAGAGTACTTGAGAACGACTTTAATTATTCTCAAAATCCTTCAGTATTTAAATATAGAACTGTAATTACAGGCTCACCAGCTCTACCTTTCTATAGTAGCTCTACAGCTATTATTACAGACGGTACTCTTATTGATAATGTTACAGGATCTTCTTTTAATCCTTACGCAACTACCGTCGGACTCTTCAATGAATCTAATGAATTACTAGTAGTCGGAAAACTTGCAACTCCATATCCAATTCCGGAAAATACAGATATCACATTTATAGTAAGATGGGATAGTTAAAACCCTAAGTTTATGTCAAAAAAATGGTTTATATACGAAAATGGAATGG
>Ga0114962_10005159_pt1 | contig 10275 bp, 8 predicted proteins | sample C_130820_MF_Meta_FD_87017 | JGI IMG/M metagenome (GOLD analysis project Ga0114962, IMG submission 87017) | Freshwater microbial communities from Lake Croche, Canada to study carbon cycling - C_130820_MF_MetaG | ecosystem: Environmental > Aquatic > Freshwater > Lake | place: Lake Croche, Canada...
ATCAAAGGACTTCTCTAGTCTATCCAACATCTCATTAAAGGTGATAGCCAATGCGGCTATTTCATCTTTTCTATTGCCTTCATCTACCCTTAAATCAAGATTAGTAGCAGTAATACTTTTTACCTTTTCTACTAAAGAGGAAACTGGGTCTAACGCTTTCATTGCTAGAAAACGACCTACAAAAAGTATAAGAATGATTGCTCCCAAAAAGGCAATAATCAAAGTGTTTCGAAGTTCTGCTTGTTTTATCAATCCATATCCATCCATGGCAGTCGATGTGATGATATAGCGATTGTTGTTGTGTACATATAAAAAGCCTACTACCTGAAACTTACCCAGATAAAACTGAATCTCCTTTTGAGATAATATGCTATCAGACATCCCTTTGGTAGCTTTTACCTTTTCAACTTTTACAGCATCATGATATAGTAGGTTTAAGCTACTATCATAGATTGCAACTTCTTCTTGAAACATAGAATCGGGTGCTTTCTTATAGATTAATTGTAATACTTCAGGCGATACTTTAGTATCGAAAAGTAAGTTTGCTTTGGTAGCACCTTGTTGTTTTAAACGTTTAAAATATTCTTCTTCTCTAGACATGGAAGAATCGTAGTAAACCGATAAGGCAAACAACAACAAAAGGGCTGCAACCAAGGAAGTAAATAACAAGGTAAGCCTAGTCCTTATTTTCATGAGGTATAGCTTTTGAAAATGAAACCTAGGCCAGGCTTAGTATGTATTAGTTTTATATCATAATCTTTATCCACCTTTTTACGTAGATAATTCATATATACATCAATGAAATTAGTACCCGTATCAAAAGTGGTATCCCATACTTGTTCGGCTATTTCTGTACGACTTAGAACACGCTCTGGGTTCTGCATTAAATATTCTAAAAGCTTTAGTTCTTTTGGAGTTAATGAAATCTCTTTATCATCACGTTTAACTATCTTGGTATTAAGGTTTAGTTCTAATCCCGAATATTTGAGGATAAATCCTTGAAGGTTATTATTGGTTTTACTACGCTTTAACAATGCTCTGATACGCACATGTAGTTCCCTTAAATCGAATGGTTTTACCAGATAATCGTCTGCTCCAGCATCAAAGCCCTCTACTTTATCATCGGTTGTACCCAATGCGGTAAGCATAATAATGGGGGTGGTAGGTTTTTGTAAACGAACCTCTCTACAGAGGTCTATCCCGCTCATCTTGGGAAGAATAATATCGGTAATTATAATGTCGTATTGATTATCAATTGCGAGTTGTTTGCCGGTTTCGCCATCATTAGCAATGGTTGTAACAAAACCTTGCTCTTCCAATCCTTGTTTGATTAGTTCTGCTACCCTTTGTTCATCCTCTATTATGAGAATTTTATTCATTTTTTATTTGATAATCTGTTTAGTAATTGCATTATGAACAACTTACTTCGCAGAAAGCAGAGGTAGAACGATAAAATAGGAGTAAATAGTATTTGAAGAACAGAAATTTTGTCTCATAGTTTGCATTCATTAGATTATTTATGGGTAACATCATCTGTATTCACCGCAGGTACTTTTACTTTCCTCATCATATTTAATAAATCAATTATTCCTATAACTCCCCAGGATGATATGTTTTCTCTGCATGTTTTAGCACGTCTTCTTTATAAAAAAACACATCTTTAAAGCGTCCTTTCGTATACATCTCCGCCTGATCGGTAAAATGTAACGAGTTGGGATCTCCACTTTGGCCTCCTGCCAATAAACTTTTGGCTGTTACTTTCTTCCCAAACTCTACTGCGCAGATAAAGCTATTCCCGTTTACGCCATACCTCTTTTTTGTGTTTGAAAATACTTTGCTTGTATAAGAAGGTATCTGTCCCCATTGCGAAGAGGTAAGCCCCATGGGTAAACTAGGTTGTGCGTCATCATAATGCAAATCTATATCATCATTTATCCGTTGAAAGCGGTTTATCTCTCCCCACTCTATGTTCCATTTGCCATAGTTGGCAGTTAGGTTATTAATCGCCTCTTTAAATTGAATCAACATTACTGTTTTATTGGATGGATTGGTTGCAAACTTTTCTGTTTTGGTTACTATGTCGTCGTATGTTTCCATTTCTTCTTTGTTATTAATGAATGGAAGAAGTAACGTACCCCAAGTTACACCAATAGAGGTTGCCACAGAGTGCTCCCCCGAGCGATAATCCCAGGCTTTCATCACAGCTATAGGTTCAGCTAAAGATGTGTTCACACTATCAACTTGCAGGCCGTTGTATGCTTCAATCAATACAGGCACCACTTTCTCAAAAAAAGAAAGATAAGTGTCATAGCCTGCGGCAATTACCTTATCTAGCGTATATTTCTTTTCTCGCTGCAAAACCCTCACCGCATTTACACCCCTAAAGTTCTGCCCATCCGGTGCCATATAAACAGGAAAATCCTCTTTCTTGGGACTATGATCTCCGGCCACAGAAAAGGGAGTGCTGTTACAGTTTTGTAGCCATCCATTTGTAGGATTTTCCAAATGAATCAGTTCATCAACTTTATGCAAGCCCTTCCATTCAGTGGCTAGTGTGGTACCATCAACAGGTTTGTTCCAATCATACTTGGCATTACGGATAGGAACATGGTTCCCGTGCCAATAAGCAATGTTTCCTTTGTCATCTGCATAAAAAGTATTGTTAGAGGTATTGGCTTTCAAGTCCAATACCTGCTTAAATCCTCTAAAATCATTCACTTTTGTACGCAACCAACTCTGTTCTAGACTAGTCATTGAGCGATTATAAGAGCGTACACTCAACCAAGCATCACCCAGTTTGCCCATTACAGGGCCATGGTGAGTAAAGAATGCATTGATGGTTTTAGTCTTCATCGCATCCCCTTTTTTATAACTGATCGTAATACTTTTATGGGTAATTGGTTTAAATTGATGTTCATATTCATACACCCATTTGCCCTCTTTTTTGCTAACCTTCTCTTTATACGAATCAGATACATCCACATAACTAGATGTGTGCATCCATCCACAATGTTCATTAAAACCTTGGTACAAAAAGAACTGTCCCCAAGTAACTACGCCATAAACATCCAAACCCTCTTCGCTTACAATATGTACCTCAGGACGAAAATAAAGTGTGACATGTGGATTTAGATATAAAATTGCATGCCCATTTTGTGTAATGGATGGAGCGAATGCAAACCCATTAGAACCTGTCAGCTTCTCATCGGCAGTATTTAAATTATCATCATAATAAGAATTATTTTGATTTACAGAAGCCATTCCATCACCGTTCCCATAAAATTCTTTCAAGTCCTTCTTGCCTAATCCTGCTGTACTGATGGCGCCAATGCTTCCATCAGTCCATAATAAGGCATACCAAGGTTCAAAATGAGACAGCAATGCGGGCTTTGTATTCGGATGTTTATATAAATAATAATTAATCCCATCCGCAAAGGCATCCATCAACTGATGCAACCACTCCGGACTATGCTTATAGTCCTCTTTTGCCTCGGCAGTGTCAATAATCATTCTGGTTAATAAATCAACATACAAATCTTTTTCTCCATTAACCTCTGTAAGTCGCCCCAACTTGTCTATATAATTCATCTCTAATCGGCTAAAATCGTCTTCACATTGGGCATAAAGCAATCCAAACACCGCATCAGCATCAGTTTTTCCATAAATGTGAGGAATGCCATAGTTGTCCCGAATAATAGTTACCCGTGCAGCCTCATTTTTACAGCGTATTATATCTGAAGGAGTAAACTGTTGGGCAGTACAAAAGATAGGTAGGATAAGCAGAAAGCATAAATATTTCATGAGTTACTTGTTTTGAATTAAATATTAATTAAACAACTTCAAAAGAATAATACTGTCAGTAAACAATGTTTTGTAATACCAATCTTTCTGTAAAAAAACCTGAAAGCATTATGCCTCTTGGGATTAGTTGTTTAGTTCACAAATTATGCGAATCAAGAGTTGGATTTTCATCAGATAAGTGCCTTTTGGCACGGTATATTGGTAGAGATATAGATGATAAATCATCCCGAAGTCCCTTTAGGGACGACATATCAATTGATAAATAGATTATTCGTGATCTTTAAATGCAATAGAAAACAAAGATGTCGTATCTACGGCACTTTTGTAGGCTACTTTTTGAAATTGCTACCTATATCTAATCTCCAAAGGAACTTTCAACTCTTGATTCGCATAACTTATATATCTCTATTATTACCTAGTTCAAATTGAGGTCATCAGTATTCATAGAGGGTACTTTTACTTTCACCATTTTATTCAATAGTTCTACTCTCTTTGCAAACTCTTCCCAAATACCATACTGCCCTTCTGTTTCAAGCATCAATTTGTTATAATCCAAAATATAACCATCTAGAAGTCGATAGATGCCACTATTAGAATCTTTATTCACACTTACAAAAGCATAGAATCTTTCCATTTCTTCATCAAATGAACAAATGTCAATACTGTTATTTTTCCAGTTGTAGTAATGCTTGCCTTTAACATCCGAATGCACATTCCACTCCCTCATATCCTCATCCATTTCAACATAGTTATTTATAAATGCTGATAACTTAGTAATGCCAGGTTCTAAGGCAAGTAGTTTCTTGTGGTATTCTTCAAAAGCTTTAACGGCAGTTTCTACCTTCTCACCCAATAAATCTTTACTGTAATCGATCATTTGTAACATAGATTCAACGTAAAAATCCGCTTCATCCCTTGCCTCTTTAGAGAGGTCACTAATCAACATCAAAAAAGTTCTTACTTCCTTAATGTCTTTATCAATCGGTGAATATTCACTTAGAGCTTTGTACATCAAATCCCTTATTCTATTTTCTCTTTCTGCCAATGCTATATGCGTTTTCTCCAGCAATTCATCTTCCTCAGTCCAAACCAATGATCCGTCATATTCATACCTGATGGTATGTATTCCTATTTCAAATTCTTTTGATTGTATAGCCATAGCTGCTTCAATTTTATGATTCTAAGAATAATGACAATGTCGTTCTCTTCATAAATCAATCAAATATAAAGAAGAAGGGCTTTTTTATAGTCTAAAATGAATGGACACTAAAATTGATTAACAAATTATAGCTCAATTCGTACTCAAAAAGGGACCACATTTTATTATTTTATGAAAATATTAAACAAATGTTTGATTTAATCAAACGTTTGTTTAATATTTGCACTTTCTAAAGAATAAGAAAATGGCAGTTGATAAGAAGGTGCATATCATGAACCATGCAATTGCACTATTTGCAGACAGAGGGGTTGAAGGAACGAGCATTCGCGAATTGGCTCAAGAAGCTAATGTGAATGTAGCCATGATTAACTATTATTTTGGAAGCAAGGATAAACTGGTTGAAGCCATCATAGAAGATAAGATGACTTATATGAAGGACAAGATTGAGGAAATGTTGAGTAATAATTCCCTTACTGAAATTCAAAAATTAGATATAATTATTGAGGGCTACGTAACAAGGAAGCTGGCTGGTGCTGAGTTTAACAAGTTTTTGTATAAAGAATTGATGGATATTAAGAGAGACGAAATTCATCAACTATTAACCAAATCCTTCGCAACTAATGCAAAAAATATTGCAACTATATTAGAACAAGGAATTAAAAAGAAGGTATTTAAGGAGGTAGACTCCATGCTTACGGTTGCCTCTATGATAGGAACAATTAGCTATGTGATGATGTCTAAAAGTTTTTGCAATAAACTATTGCAAAAGCCCGATTCCAATGAACCATATACTGATGAGGAATTTAAAACTAGGCTAATTAAACACATACAACAACTAATACATACACATCTTTTAATTGACAATCGATAATTTATAACTTAATAGAAAATTAAATATTTAAAATAAAACAATAAACACATGGCACAAGAAAAAGATACAAAAAAGAGTTTTCCAGTTAGACCTATTATGCTAGGGTTAGTATTAGTGGTTGGCGGTTATTTTGGATTTAAGCAAATCAATTTTGTGTTTACACACGAAACCACTGACAATGCACAAGTAGAAACACAAATTACACCAGTTTTAACACGTGTATCTGGTTATGTAAAAAGTATTGCAGTTAACGATTATGATACAGTAAAAGCGGGTGAATTAGTAGCAGAATTAGATGATGCAGAATTGCAAACACAATTGACATCTGCAAATGCTGACTATGCTCAGGCAGCAGTAGATATTATAAATGCAAAGGCTTCTTTGAATAATGCGGAGGTATCCCTGAACGTAAATAAAGGAAACATAGACATCAGTGATGTGAAAAAGGCACAAGCATTAGAAGATTACAACCGTAACAAGAGTTTATTTGCAGCCGAAGCCATCACCAAAAAACAGTTGGATGATAGCAAGTTTGCTTATGAAACAGCTGTAAAATCGTTGGATAATACCCATAATGATTTAGGTTCAGCACAAAGCCGAATTGCGGTTTTGCAATCTGCTGTAAAAAAAGCCGAGGCTACAATGGCTGTAAAACAAGCAGCAATTGATCAAATAAAATTGAAACTTACTTATTCCAAAATATATGCTCCACAAGCAGGAAAGATTGGTAGGAAGAATGTAAGCGTTGGACAGTTTGTGCAAGCCGGCACGCCTTTGTTCTCTATTGTCAATGACACAACTTTCTGGGTAGTAGCTAACTTCAAAGAGAGTCAGATTGCCTCTTTAACTGAAGGAAAGCAACTTGATTTGAGAGTAGATGCCTATCCCGATTTGAAATTGACAGGAACTGTTGCTAGCCTCAGCGATGCTACAGGTGCAAGATTTGCTTTGTTACCTCCCGATAACAGCAGTGGAAATTTTGTGAAAGTTACACAACGCGTACCAGTGAAAATCTGGATTAATGATGTGGCCAAATACAAAGACATCCTACGTGCGGGATTGAGTGTGTATGTGGTAGCAACGAAATAGTGATTAATGGTAAGTGTTTAGTGAATAGTGGAAGAAGGATTCACTAGTCATTGGATGCTATTTATTAAACGTTAATCATTAAACATTAATCACTAAAAATATAGTTATGTCATCTTCTTCTATAGCCCAGCCAATAGTATATCCAACAGGGTTGGCACGGGCGATAATAGTTATCACTACCATTACGGCTGCGATTATGGAATTGGTGGACACGTCCATTGTGAACGTGGCTCTCAATGATATGAGCGGAAGCCTCGGTGTGAGCATCGAAGATATCAGTTGGGTGATAACTTCTTATGCCATTGCAAACGTAATTATCATACCACTCACGAGCTTTCTGGCAGAGTACTTTGGTAGAAAGAACTATTACATTGTTTCGATGGTCATCTTTACCATAGCCTCTTATATGTGTGGTCAATCCCATTCATTGGTTGAGATAATCATCTGGCGCTTTGTGCAAGGTATTGGTGGCGGCGCTTTGCTGTCTACTTCGCAAGCCATTCTTTTTGATGCCTTCGAACCGAAAGATAGACCCAAAGCAGCAGGACTATTTGGAATGGGTATTGTACTCGGGCCAACATTAGGACCAACCTTAGGCGGGTATATTATAGACCACTCTTCCTGGCCTTTAATCTTTATGATCAATATTCCAATTGGTATTGTTGCAACGGTTCTTTCCTTTACGTTCATCAACAAGAAACCCAATGAAGGTCAGAAAAAAGATAGTATCAAGATAGATTATACAGGGATTCTTTTGTTGATGGTAGGCATTGGCTGTTTGCAATATGTATTGGAACGTGGCGAAAGCGAAGACTGGTTTAGCAGCGAAATAATAAGATATTGTTCCGTATTTGCTGCCTTCGGGTTGATTGCTTTTATCTTCTATGAACTCAATATAAAACAACCTGCGGTTAACCTGAAGGTAATGAAGAACAGAAACCTGGCTTTTACCACCATCTTCACTTTTGTAGCGGGCTTTGGGTTGTATACTTCTGTATTTGTATTCCCGGTATTAGCACAAAGAATACTCGGATTCACCGCTTACGAAACAGGTCTTTCCTTGTTGGCACCAACGTTAGCAGCTGTAGTGTTAATGCCCATAATAGGAGTCGCCATGAGCAAGGGATTGTCGCCCATACCCTTAATAATTATTGGCTATATTTTATTTTCTGTATATGCCATGATGAGCGCGAGTGTAAGTTTGGATGTGGGTAGAAGCGACTTCTTCTATCCATTATTAGTTCGTGCCATTGGAATTGCTTTCTGTCAGTTACCATTAATTAATCAGGCGGTAGCAGGTTTGGAGCCTAAAGATTATGCTACAGGAATTGGATTAAATAATATGATACGCCAACTAGGTGGTGCATTTGGAATTGCAATAGCAAACAATTACATCGCTAACAGATATGCCGATCATCGGATGAATCTCGTAAGTGCTATGCCCAAAGATTCCCCCTTGCTTACCGAAAGGTTGAATATGCTTACACAAGGATTCTTAAGTAAAACAGGCGATGCGGTTGGCGCAGCATCAAAGGCATTGAGTGTGTTGGAAAGAACAGTAGAAAGGCAGGCATATTACCTGGCTTATCTGGATACATTCCGGCTTATTGCCATTTTCTTTGTATTGGTACTGCCGTTGACAATGTTCCTTACCACTAAAAAGAAAACACAAGCCGAATTAGATGCAGTGAAGAAAGCAGCAGCGGAAGCACACTAGATAATGATTAATGTTTAGTGATTAATGGTTAATTCCTTTTCCCATCAATCACTAAACATTAAATTAATCACTAATCGTTAATCATTAAATATTAAAATAATTATGAAGCACTTTTTAGCAATTTTAGCTCTCACCAATGTGGCTTTTGGGTCGCAGGCACAGGTTACAGCAAATACGGAGTTGAAGTCATTTATAAACCAGTCATTTTCCTATTTCCCACGGATAAAAGAAGTAGAAAATACCGTGACAACAGCCAAACAAAAACTGGATATTTCTAGTATTAATAGCCCAACCATCGATGCAAGTGTGGCATACCGTTTTGTGCAACCAAAAATTCAGATACCATTGGGTGGACAAGAGTTTCAGTTTGCACCTGTTCATAATTTAGATGGGCATGCCGATGTAAATTATTTATTATATGATTTTGGTAGATTAAAGGCCAATATCGAACGTTCTAAAACCGATATTCAATATGCAGAACACAATGTTACGTATGCCAAATATCAGTTGGCATCACAGGTGTCTACCATCTATTACAACGTTGTTTTTATACAACATGCCATCAGTATTCAGGATAGTGTTCTAAGTTTTTTAACTGAAAACAAAGTCTTCGTAGAAAATAAATACAAGAATGGCGATGCGCTTAAAATAGATGTATTGAACATTCAAACGCAATTAGATGCGGAGCAAAACCGTAAAGTAGATTTGCAGAACAGCCTCCAGAAGCAATTGAATTTATTGGCTTACACAACGGGGCAAAGACAAACAAGTGGTAATACTTTCGATTTTGATATTCCATTAAAAGATATTGAAGCTGCCATAGCAGATGCGCAAGCAAACAACCCCGACTTTCTCTTAGCGAACGATAAAGTAAAACAAGCACAAAGCGATTTGGCAGTTACCCAACTCGGCGCAAAACCAAGTGTGGTTGTGGGTGCAGAAACGGGTATCAAGAACGGATATGTGCCTAATGTAAAGGAACTTAGGTTTAACTATAACGCAGGTGTAGCTTTAAAAATCCCTATTTACGAGGGCGGGCGTACCAAGAAACAAGTGGCATTATCTCAGGGAATAGTAAAACAAAATGAGTTGGCAATACAAACACTGAACAGCAATTACAGAAAAGATCTAGAGCAAGCACTCACAGATATCTCTTCCAATGTAGAAAGAATAAAGAATACCGAAGGACAGATAGATCAAGCTAAATATGCAAATAAACTAGCCGCAAGCAGGTTTCAGAATGGGGTAGGTACCAACCTGGAGTTAACAAATGCGGCTACCAATCTTCAAAGGGCGGCACTTACGAAACTTCAATACCAATATCAATTATGCTTAGCTAAAGTTGAACTGTCAAGATTGATGGGGTATAAATATTGGTAATAAAGCAGTTGTAACGCGGAGAGTATTAATAATTTTTCCTTAAAAAAAAAGGGTATGGTAGTACGTATTAACATACTCCCCACTGACTATTTACTGTCTACCCTTTTCGAAAAGTCGACTCCCGACGTTGGAATATCGACGTCTGATGTTGAAATATCGACGTCTGATGTTGGAATATCGACGTCTGATGTTGGGATATCGACGTCTGATGTTGAAATATCGACGTCTGATGTTGGAATATCGACGTCTGATGTTGGG